>Ga0307372_10004984_pt1 | contig 20176 bp, 27 predicted proteins | sample OX1MG_FD_202533 | JGI IMG/M metagenome (GOLD analysis project Ga0307372, IMG submission 202533) | Soil microbial communities from Risofladan, Vaasa, Finland - OX-1 | ecosystem: Environmental > Terrestrial > Soil > Coastal area > Acid sulfate soil | place: Finland: Risofladan, Vaasa | collected...
ATCGAAGGCCTCCACGGCGGCGCCCAGATAACGGCACGAGATCTCCCCGGCCCGCACGGGCACATCCCCGCTGCCGCCGACAAAGGCCGTGCACACATCGGTCCCCCCGGATATGGACGACAAAACGACATCGCTCTTGACCTCCTGGTACACCCACCGGTAGCCCGCGGCCGGCAGCGGCGCCCCGGTCGAGCCCACCGTGCGCAGCGGAGCGAGGTCGAACTCGCTTCCCGGCCGGAGGTCGGCCCGCCGGCAGGCGGTGATGAATGTGGCACTGGTGCCGAAGTAGGTAACCCGCTCGGCGCTGGCCATGGACCACAGCGCCGAGGCGGCAGGGTAAGTGGGGTTTCCGTCGAAGGCGATGACAGTGGCCCCGGCCAGCAGGCCGGAGACCAGGAAGTTCCACATCATCCAGCCCGTGGTGGAGAACCAGAAGAAGCGATCACCGGATCGGATATCCCCGTGCAGGCACAGAGCCTTGAGATGCTCCAGGAGGATGCCGCCATGGCCATGGACGATGGCCTTGGGTGGGCCGGTGGTCCCCGAGGAATACAGGATGTAGAGAGGGTGGTCGAAGCCGACCGGCTCGAAGTCGAGCGGACCGGGGTCGGCCACCAACTCTTCCCACGAGGTGGCGCCGGCCAGTCCGGGCCGGTCCCCCATCCGGGGGACCACGACGGTCTCCACTCCGGGCAGGCCCCCGGCCAACTCGGCTATCTCCCGGGTGCGGTCGATCTGACGATCCCCGTAGGTGTATCCGTCCACCGCCACCAGGGCGCGGGGGCGAATCTGGCCGAAGCGGTCGAGCACGGCCCGGGTCCCGAACTCCGGGGCGCAGGATGACCACACCGCGCCCAGGGAGGCCGAGGCCAGGAAGCAGACCAGCGCCTCCAGACCGTTGGGCAGGTAGCCAGCCACCCGGTCCCCCTTGCGCACCCCCAGGCGGACCAGTCCGGCCCGGACCCGCCCCACCCGGTCGATAAGAGCGTCCCGGTCGAGGCGGATCGGATGGTGGTCCTGGGACAGAGCCACCACCGCCTCGCCCGAGTGGGCGCGGGCCAGAGCGTTCTGGGCGTAGTTGAGGGTGGCCCCGCCAAACCACCGAGCGCCGGGCAGGCCGCCTTCCAGCACGCGTTCGGTACGGGTGCCGATCACCTCGAAGTAGTCCCAGACGGCGGCCCAGAAGGGGGCCAGGTTGGTCACACTCCAGGTCAGCAACGCCTCGTAGGACTCGAAGGAGACACCATGTTGGCGCTGTAGGTGGGACCGGAACCCGGCCATGGCCGGGGGCATCTCCCGGGGGGACCACAGCACCTCACCTCGCTCGACCACGGGCTTGGGGCCGCTCAGGCCGACGGCAGGCCGGCGGACGGACCACTACGGGCCAGGGCAGTGGGGGGCCGGCCCAGGAGCCGGCTGATCCGCCCGGAGGACTCCAGCAGCCGATCAAGTCGCACCCCCGAATTCAGGCCGAGGTGGTCGAGCAGATGGACCAGGTCCTCGGTGGCCAGATTGCCCGCCGCCCCCTGGGCGAAGGGCGATCCCCCCAGTCCGGCCACGGAGGTGTCGAAGCGCCGTACGCCCGCCTCCAGGGCGGCGTAGGCATTGACCAGCCCGGTCCGCCTGGTCTCGTGCAGGTGCAGACCAAAGTCCGGTCCGAACCGGTCCACGGCTTCCTCGATTTCGGGAGGAGCGGCCTCCCCCGTGGTGTCGGCCAAAGTCATGGAGCACGGGCCGGTGCCGGCCCAGCGACCAGCCTGGTCGGCCACCCAGGCGAGGTCGGCCGGATCGGTGTCCCCGTAGCCGAAGGCGCAGGAAACCACCACGTCGACTGGCACCGATCCCGCGGCCAGGGCCAGGATCCGCTCCACCTCGCCCGACGCCTCGTCCCGGCCCCGCCCGACGTTGGCCACCGAGTAGGACTCGGACGCGGAGACGGTCACGGTCAGCGCCGCGGCCCCGGCCTCGAGGGCCATCTGCGCCCCGCGGAGATTGGGGACCAGGGCGAAGTAGGCCACCTCGGCGTCGGTCGGGAGTGCGGCCAGCACGGCGGAGGCGTCGGCCATGGAAGGAACCCGGGAAGGCGAAACGAAGGCGGCCACCTCTATACAAGTCAGGCCGGCCTCGATCAGTCCCAGGATGAACTCCACCCTGGCCTCCACCGGGAGGGGGCTTTCCACCTGCAGGCCGTCCCGGGGTCCCACCTCGCGGATGGTCACCCAGGGATCACCGGCTGCCCAGCGCCGGGCGCCCGGTTGCGGCCATTCGTCTTGAGCCATCCGGTCCGACCGTACACTCCGCTCCTGCGATCGTTTCGGCCTGGCGGCCAGGAGTTCGATGGACTTTGACCTAACCGAAGAGGACGCCGCCTTCCAGCAGGTGGTGAGGGAGTTCGCCCGCAAGGAGATCGCACCCCGCGCCGAGGAGTGGGACCGGGAGGCCCGTCTCCCGGTGGAGGTCGTGCACCAGATGGGCGACCTGGGCCTGTTCGGGCTGGTGTTGCCTCAAGAGTGGGGCGGCAGCGGAGCCAGCTTCACCGCCTTCTGCCTGGCGGTGGAGGAGATCGGCTGGGCCGACCAGTCCATCGGTATCACCCTGTCCGCCGGCGTCGGCCTGGGGGCGGTGCCCATCTACCGCTTCGGTAATGACGCCCAGCGGTCAGCCTGGCTCCCCGACCTGGCCACCGGCCGGGCCCTGGCCGCTTTCGGCCTGACCGAACCGGATGGAGGCAGCGACGCCGGGGCCCTGCGCACCCGGGTCAGCGAAGGTCCGGACGGCTGGGTGCTGGATGGGGCCAAAGCCTTCATCACCAACTCCGGTACCTCCATCACCTCAGTGATCACGGTCACGGCCCGGCATACCCACGGCGGAGTGTCCGCCTTCCTGGTGCCGGCCGGCACGCCGGGCTTGCAGGTCGAGCCGGCCTACCGGAAGCTGGGTTGGCACGCCAGCGACACCCACGGGCTGGTGCTGGCCGACTGCGTGATCCCCAGGGAGAACATGCTCGGCCAGGAGGGCTCCGGCTACAAGAACTTCCTGGCCACGCTGGACGACGGGCGTATCTCCATTGCCGCCCTGGCCCTCGGCTGCGCCCGGGCCTGTCTGGACGCGGCCAGTGACTACGCCCGGACCCGGAACGCCTTCGGCGGACCGATCGGAAGATTTCAGGCCGTCGCCTTCTCCCTGGCCGACATGGCCACCGCCCTGGAGGCCGCCCGCGGGCTGGTCCTACGGGCGGCCTGGCTCAAGGATCACCAACGGCCGTACAAGCAGGCGGCGGCCATGGCCAAGCTCTACGCCACCGAGACCGCCGTTTCCGCCACGCGAGCCGCCACCCAGATCTTCGGCGGCGCCGGCTTCCTGGAGGAGAATCCGGTGGCCCGCTTCTACCGGGACGCCAAGGTGCTCGAGATCGGGGAGGGGACCAGCGAGGTCCAGCGCCTGGTGATCGCCAAGGGTCTCGAACTCCCGGTCACATGACCGAGCCAGACCGTCTGTCCGAGGCCGCCGGCCGGGCCCGTCAGGGCAACCTCGAACGCGACGCCGGCAAACTGTCGACCCAGAACAAACTGTTCGTACGCGATCGCATCGCCTTGCTGATCGATGAAGGGACGTGGGCCGAGGACGGCCTCCTGGCCAATGCCAACGCCGTCGACCTGCCGGCCGACGGAGTGGTGACGGGCACCGCCCGGGTGCAAGGGCGCCCGGTGGTGGTGGTGGCCAACGACCCCACGGTCAAGGCCGGCTCCTGGGGGGCCAGGACGGTCGAGAAGATGCTGCGGATGACCGAAGTGGCGCTGCGCCACGAGTTGCCCGTGTTCTGGCTGGTCGATTCGGCCGGCGCCAGGATCACCGATCAGGTCGATCTCTTTCCGGGGCGGCGGGGGGCAGGTCGGATCTTCGCCAACCAGGTGCGTCTATCGGGCCGGGCGCCCCAGATCTGCTGCCTGTTCGGTCCCTCGGCGGCCGGGGGCGCCTACATCCCGGCCTTCTGCGACGCCGTGATCATGGTCGAGGGCAACGCCTCCATGTATCTGGGGTCGCCCCGTATGGCCGAGGAGGTGGTAGGTGAGAAGGTGACCCTGGAAGAGATGGGAGGCGCCCGTATGCACGCCACCGTCTCGGGCTGCGGGGACAACCTGGCCACCGATGACGCCGACGCCATCGCCCAGGCGCAGTGGCTCTTCTCCTATCTCCCGACCAACTGGCGCGAGTCCCCCGCCCCCGGGGCCGCCGCCGAGCCCGCCCATGAACTGACCCGCGCCGACCTGCCCGAACAGGAGTCGGCCGGCTATGACATCCACCAGGTGATCAGCGGGATCATCGATGCCGACTCGCTGTTCGAGATCAAGCCCCTCTTCGCCCCGGAGCTGGTCACCGGGCTGGCCCGCCTGGAGGGTCACGTGATCGGCGTGGTGGCCAATAATCCCCAACACAAGGGCGGGGTCCTCTTCGTCGATTCGGCGGACAAGGCGGCCCGATTCATCTGGATGTGCGACGCCTACAACATTCCCTTGGTCTTCCTGGCCGACGTGCCCGGCTTCATGATCGGGACCCAGGTCGAGCGCCAGGGCATCATCCGCCACGGGGCGAAGATGATCACCGCCGTCACCGAGGCCACCGTGCCCAAGGTCTGCGTGGTGGTGCGCAAGGCCTACGGCGCCGGTCTCTACGCCATGGCGGGCCCGGCCTTCGATCCGGTGGCGACCATCGCCCTGCCTACGGCCAAGATTGCCGTCATGGGCCCGGAGGCAGCCGTCAACGCCGTGCACGCTAACCGCATAGCCGCACTGGACGACCCGGACGAACGGGCCGAGTTCATCCGGCTCAAGCGGGAGGAGTACGAAACCGATGTCGACATCCTGCGGCTGGCTTCCGATCTGGTGGTCGATGCCATCGTCCCCTTCGAGGAGCTGCGCCGGGAACTGGTGACCCGGCTGTCCGGGGCTTCGCCCTGGGAGCGGGAGATGCCCCCCCGGCGCCACGGCGTCCCGCCGGTCTGAGCGTTACCGGTTGGCGTCGTTGTCCAGCCAGGCGCCGACCACCACCGACATGAACTCGGGCTGGGGCCGGAAGCCGAGGGAGTGGTACAGCCGGCGCCCCTCCTCCGAGTCGACCTGGAGACCGATGTGCTGGCCCGGCACGCGGCGAGCCAGGTCGCCCACCATGACTCTGGCCACGCCTTGCCGACGGTGGGAGGAGGCCGTCCAGACATCAACCAGGTAGGCATTGCACACCCCGTCGGAGAGCAGCCGGGCCAGTCCGATCACCCGCTCCCCAGCCCGGGCCACGGCCACATGGGCCGACGCCTGGAAGGAACGACGCAGGGCGTCAGGGGTCCGGCCATTGTCGAAGTCATCCTCGGCCAGATCCTGCCTGACCGCCACCCAGTTGATTCCCTCCAGCCGGTCGCTCACCGAGTAGTCCACAGGGGGAGCCTGCCACCACCGGGCACATCCGGGGCGACCCTGGACGCGGGCGGCCGCGGTTGTCGACATGACATACTTCGCCCCGCCGGTCGAGCCAAAGGACAACCGAGATGATCCGATTGAGCGTGTTCTACCCATCCACCGAGGGAGCCACCTTCGATCACGACTACTACCGGAACTCCCACGTCCCGCTGTGCCTACGGACGTGGGGACTGCAGAGCGCGGAGATTGACAAGGGTGTCGATGGGCCCTACGTGGCTGCCGTCCATTTCAAGTTCGACTCGCCCGAGGCCCTACAGGCGGCCATGGCCTCGCCCGGCACCGGAGAGGTCCTGGGCGATGTGGCCAACTACACCTCCATCCCACCGGTGCTGCAGACCAGCGAGATCGTGGACTGACCGGCGGGAGTAGTCGACCCTGGGTGGCACCTCGAAGTGGTCGAGGCGCCGGAGCCGGCCGATGGAGCGTGCAGAGCCGAGTGGGCCAACTCCACCCGGCTGATCTTGGCCGGGTGTTGGCGTCGATCCCCGTTACCCGCTCTGCCAACCAGAGGTACTCGGCCAGGCTGACGTACCGGGTCACTTGGCCAGGCGGTCGAGCAGCTCCTTATCCCGTTCCAGAAGACGCTTGGCCCTGGCTGTGAAGTCCTTGTCGGCGCCGACCTTCTCGATCTCGGCGGCCAGTGAGTCGACGATAAGGGCGTTGACACTGACCCCCTTCACCCGAGCCACGGCTTCGGCCTCATCGGCCAGCTCGTCGGGTAGGCGAACGGTGGTCTGCTTGGCCGTGCCTCATGATATCACGACATCGTGAAGAGGGCGCGGTCCAACTGTCCGATGATGGCGTAGCGGGTGCGCCCACAGCTGGACCTGGCTCCACGCCTCGGCCTAGCCGAGGGGATGCCTCGTAATCCCAAGGGCAAGGGCGTCACGACATGTCCCCCTCGGCCGGCAGGTAGCCACGCCAATCCCCGGAATCGTGGGTTCGAACCAATTTTCTTTGGGACGGACTGTCGATTGCGGCGGCGCCGTTCGTGGACAGGGTGAACGGCGCAATCCGGCACCGCTCTTCAACCGAAAGGACCAGACTTACCCATGCCCCAGTACCTGCTTTCCGTATGGCACGACGAGGACTACGAGGTGGACTTCTCCACCCCCGACGCCCAGCGCCAGGTGGCCCAGGTGGGCGCCTTCAACGAAGGGTTGCAGGTCTCCGGCGCCTGGGTCTTCGCCGGCGGCCTCCGCCCAGCGTCCTCGGCGACGGTGGTCCGCTCGACGGACGGAGACGTTTCGATGACCGACGGTCCCTACGCTGAGACGAAGGAGCAGATGGGAGGCTTCTGGGTCATCCAGGCCCCCGACATGGATGCCGCCCTCGAGCTGGGCGGCCGAGCCGCCGCCGCCTGCGAGGGACCGGTCGAGGTCCGACCGCTCCAGGGGTGACCGACAGCCTCGAAGCCGTCTTCCGGCGCGAGGCCGGACGCTGCACCGCCACCCTCATCCGCCTCCTCGGCGACATCGACCGGGCCGAGGAGGCGGTGGCGGAGGCCTTCACCATCGCCGCCGAACAGTGGCCGATCCGGGGGGTCCCGCCCAACCCGGGCGGCTGGATAACCACCACCGCCCGCAACCGGGCCATCGACCGCCTGCGCCGGGAGGCGACCCGGGCCGATCGGCATCTCGCCGCTCACCGCCTGCAATCAGAGGCCATGGAACCAGACCACAACCCCGAAATCGCGGACCTGGACGCCTTCCTTGACGTCGTGGCCGACGACCAGCTGCGCCTCATGTTCCTCTGCTGTCACCCGGCCCTGGCCGCGGACTCCCAGGTGGCGCTGATCCTGCGGCTGCTCGGCGGCCTGGAGACCGCAGAGATCGCCCGGGCCTTTCTCGTCCCGGAGGCAACCATGGCCCAGCGCATTGTCCGCGCCAAGCGGAAGCTGCACGACAACCACGCCACCTACCGCATCCCACGGGCGGCCGAGTTGCCCGACCGGCTCTACGCCGTGTTGGGCGCCATCTATCTGATCTACACCGAGGGCCACACGGCCACGACAGGCACGAGCTTGACCCGGGTCGACCTTTCGACAGAGGCGATCCGACTCGGACGGGTCCTCGCCGCGCTCATGCCCGACGAGCCCGAGGCCATCGGACTCCTGGCCCTGATGGTCCTGAGCGAGGCCCGCCGTCCCGCCCGGATGGACTCCCGGGGGTCGATGGTCCGCCTCGCCGACCAGGACCGCAGCCTCTGGACACGGGCGCTCATCGAGGAGGGCCACGACCTGGTGCGGGCCTGCCTGCGTCGCAACCAGCCGGGTCCCTTCCAACTCCAAGCCGCCATCGCAGCGGTGCACGCGGAGGCACCTGCGGCCGGGGTAACGGACTGGTCCCAGATCGTCACGCTCTACGACCAGCTCTACGCCATCCGACCCAACCCGGTCGTGGCCCTGAACCGGGCGGTGGCGGTCGGCTCCCTCGACGGCCCATCGGCCGGACTCGATGCGCTGGTCGTGGTCGATCTCGACGGCTACCAGCCTTACCACGCCGCCCGGGCGGACCTGCTGGCCCGGGCTGGACGCACCGACGAGGCGCTCGCCGCCTACACCCGAGCCATCGAGTTGGCGTCGAACCCAGCCGAGCGGGAGTTCCTCGAACGTCAGCGGGAGAACATCGCCGACGGCGACCTTTGACCGCGGCCGCCAAATTGCTCACTGCCACCCCTGGAGTGACGCCGGAACCTCGGCGGTGTCGACCGAAAAGCTCCACTTCGGCCTGACCCCCAACGGCTTGTCGCTCCCGCAAACCTCAAGCGGCATGGGCCCTCTTCTCGGCGGTGCTCATGGCCTGCCATGAGTTGCGGTGGCCGGGTAGCCAGAGCCAGCGGATCTGCTCTTCGTCCTTGGCCGCCCAGGTCGGCGTCCAGGTCAGTCGCCTGCGGCCGGCGGATACTGACGACGCCGTCCGAGTAGCACAGCGGCGGGACCGCTCGCTTGAAGTGGGCCTGGTCGCCGATGTCGCCAAACCGGGTGAAGCCGGCCCGATCGGCCAGGGCTAGGGAGGGGTGTTTGTCCGGCGTGGGTTCGTCGGCACCCCGGCCCAGCCAGCGGTGGATTCTCAAATGAGCCCCGACTGATGAAGGCGCCTCCTGCGCCGCAGCATCCCCGAAAATCGTCGGAGCAGAATCTGGCAACCGCCCCCTACCGCCGGCTGCCGGCTCAGGATGCACCAGCTCTTCCCAGGACTGCCGCCAGCCTCCCAGCGATGTCGTTCATCCGGTCCTCAGGCACGCATTGGTCAGCGGGGACCCCTAACAGCTTGAAGACTGACGGGCCTCGATACTCCTCCGGCAGGTCGGCCGAGCGCGGAATGACGTGGACATGCACGTGGCGATGATCGGCGGCTTCGGCGAACTGCACCACATAGGTCTTGGCGCAGTCGGTGACCTTCCTGAGGGCGTAGGAGGCGCTCTGGATCAAGGGCCCGAGCTCGGATGCCTCTTGGTCAGTCATCTCCGCCAGAGAGGTGATGTGACGCCGGAGAACGAGGACCAGCCAACCGGGCAAGGACGTCCCGTAGGCATGAGCCAGGTCCCACGACTCGGTCCGCAGAATGGAGTCCCAGGCGGGAGCCTGGCCGGCGTCCCTACGGGCGACCAGCTCACAGGTGCGACAGGCGCCCACTTGGAAGAGGCTAGCCAGACCGTCCTAGGCGGTCCGCACCGAAGCCGCCTCCAGAACGGCAGCCGTCATGCCTGTATCGGTGTCCGACTCGTGCTCCTCGCCCGAGTCCCATATGGCGGCGTGGCCGACCTCAACGACGACGCGTTCGCCTTCTCTGCCGCTGACCCATCCCGAGCCTTCAACTACGCAATAGAGCTGAGTAAGGACGGTGGGATGACGGCCGAGGTGGCCACCCGGCTCAAGCCTTAGGAAGGTCAGGCCTCCGGGTCCGTCGAACCGGGCCCCTCCCAGGTGCGCCGCCCCGGCGCTCCCGAACTGGTTGATGGGCCGACCAGGACCCACGCCCGGCTGGAGGGTATTCATCGCAGGAAGCTGGCACACGCGGCGGCCGGCCGCCGCCCAGCCAGCGGGCCTCGGAGCGGTTGCCACCTCGGGTGCCCCCGAACAACGGACTGCGCCTCGAGGAGATGGTCGAGGTATCGACGGAGTTTCTTCGGCGGCAAGCCGGCCTCAATACACCCGCCTCATAATCCCCGCCCGTTCCAGCAGGGGCTCTGTATCCCCGCACAGCGGCACGGAGCGGCACTTGGAGGACGTCAGCGACGACTGGTGCCCCGGGGACGGGACATGGGATGTACTGCCATGCGCACTGAGCCCCGGTCGGGATCAGACCACAGGGGTGGCCTCCACGGCGCAGTGGTAGCGAGCCGATGGCCGGGGGGCCGGCGTCGGGCGCCGGATGGTCGCCCCGGCCAGGAGGCCGCCGGCGACGCACAGCCCGGCCGTGATCCACATTGCGGTGTGGAAGCCGGAAGCCAGCTCGGCCGGATGGTGATACGTGCGGGTCGAGATCCCGGCTGCGATCGGGAGCACGGCCACGGCTATGAAGCCACCCAGTCGGGATACCTCGTTGTTCACGGCCGAGGCCACCCCTACGTGCGCTTGGCTGGCGGCGGCCAGGACCGCCGATGTCAGCGGGGCCACGGTTAGGGCTAGGCCCAGCCCGAAGACGCCGACCCCGGGCAGGACGGCGCCGGCATATCCGCTGTGCACCCCGACCCGGGTGAGCAGGGCCAGGCCGACCCCGGCCACCACGGGGCCGAAGGTCATCGGCATCCGGGGCCCGATGCGCTGGGCCAGCCGGCCGGCCCGGGCCGAAAGGGCCAGCATCAGGATGGTGATGGGAACCAAGGCCGCCCCGGCCCCTATCGGTGAGAAGCCCAGGACTACCTGGAGGACGACAGGCACCAGGAACAGGGCGCCTCCGAGGGCGGCGTAGACGACGAACGTGACCAGGTTGGCGGCGTCGAACTGGCGGGAGCGGAAAAGGTCCAAGGGCAGGATGGCTTGGCGCCTGCCCGGGTTCCTGCTTTCCGGTACGTGTCTCACTCCCACCCAGACAACCCCGGCGGCCAGCGGAAGGTTGATGAGGAAGATGAGCCGCCAGGAAACGGCCTCGACCAGCCAGCCGCCGAGCACAGGCCCGACCGCAGCGGCTACGCCGCCGAGGCCAGACCAGGCTCCTATGGCCGTCGAGCGGTCCTCGGGCTGGAAGCTGGCCTCGATGATGGCCAGGCTGCCCGGGGTGAGCAGCGCCCCACCAATGCCCTGCAAGGCCCGGGCCCCGATCAGGAAACCCGCCGAGGGCGCCAGGGCGCAAAGGCCCGAGGCGACGGCGAACCACACCACCCCCACCAAGAAGACCCGCTTGCGCCCGTGGTGGTCTCCCAGGGCACCGCCCAGGAGCAGGAAGGCGGTCAGGGCGAGGGTGTAGGCGTTGACCGTCCACTGCAGGGCCGCTAGCCCCCCACCGAGGTCCCGGCCTATCCGAGGCAGAGCCACGTTGACGGCGGTGGCGTCGATCATGGCCAGGCTCGAGCCGAGGACGGTGGCGGCGAGAACCCATCGTCCCGCCGGCGAGGCGTAGTGGATGTTCGTGTCCGTGCCCCCATCCTTGCCGCGCCCAGTGACGGCCCACTGAGTGGGGCGTCACGTCAGCGGCCGGCCCAGGGGCAGGTGGCTCTTCGGCCCGCCCGGAGACCGCCATGAGTGAACTCGAGCCAACCAGCTCCAGCCCAAGTCACCGGTCGAAGTTGCGACGACTGCTGGCGAGTAGAACCAGGGTGTGGATCGCGGCTGGCGCACTGACTTGTGCCGCCGTCGGAGTTTCCGTCACTGCCGCCACGTTGTCCTCAGCAACCCCAGTACCGCCTGCAGCCAGTAGCGGGTCCGCCAGCACCACCGGGTCCCAAAGTCCCTCCTCCAGCGGAACCAGCAACCGGACCTCCACCACCGGGGCGTCCGACGCACGGTCGGCCCGGCCACAGGCGGGGCCGCTGGCACCGTCTCCAACGTGTCGGCGTCGGGCTTCACCCTGACCACGTCAGCGGGTCAGAAGGTGACCGTCGAAGAGACATCGTCGACGACGTACCAGAACGGAACGATCGTCAGCGGGACCGCCGCCAACAAGGCAACCGAAGCCGCGCTGGCCGCCTACCCGGGAGGGGTCGTCGATCGAGTGGTGTCGGTAGGCAATGGTGAGTACAACGTCCACTACATCGGCGTCAACTGGCCGCACCACGTCTTCGTCAACGCCGACTTTACGGTAGTGGGTGCGCTCTGAGCGGTGCTCTTCCGCCATCCCGGCCGACTCCCAGACTCAACGGTGAGGTGTCCCACCTCGGCGCCTTTGACCACCAGAGCGAACGTGATAGATCGCCGGCTGGACGACGCCGTCGGGCGTTTCCAGTCAGTCCGTCCGAGAGGCGGCGGGCAACCCCAAAGCCTTCCGGGCAAAGTCCTCCCGGAGGCGTACCTCGGCCGGGGTCGGTGGCTTGGGAGGAGTCATCTCGATGACCCTCACCGAGCCGAAGACCGGAAAGCCTCGGACCCGGACTACAGGAGCCTCCGGTATGGCTGGACCCGAGGTGGTGTCGGTCTTGGCCCCGAAGAAGGGAAACCCGCTCAGCTCGACCCCGATCCCCCATGGGACCACCACCTTGATGGTGCCGAAGAGAGCCATGGCGGTGATGGTGACCTCGCCAGCGTCGATGGAGGCTTCCCGCAGGTCCAACCAGCAGACCCCTCCGACCGCCACCGCCCGGGCTCGATGTCCTAGCCGCCACCTGGCCCTCTTCCGATTGGAGCCGAAGATCGCAAAGGACCAGCCGAGGCCTCTCTGCAGACGGACGGGCTGAGCCTCATCGGGCAGATCCGCGACGATCTCGGTCAAGTCCGACTTGGTAGGAGCAACCAGAGCCCGCGAGACACGTTCAGAGAAGTCGTCGAGGCTGATACGGCCCTCCGTGCAGTGCTCACGGAGTCGATCCAGGACCGCCTGCCGCTCCCGGTCGCTCGGTCGGATCACCAGGTGGTCATCGGCGACCCAGCTCTCTTCGTCAGCCATCTCAACCCCCAGGTTCCGTCGACAAAGTTACTTGCAACCAATCGACTGGGATCTCGGGCCTGCCTCACTTCACTCGGTTTCCTAGGGTGAGCGTCCTCTGGACTGTGTCTGTGGCCCCCGGGCGGCCAGTAATCCCAAGCATCCCCAGGTTGGCGACCTATTCCCTCCGCCGCAGGAGGTCACGGCTACCGCCGAGTTTGTCCACTCTCGATCAGTAGGCGGTAAAGGCCTGTCGCGGCGGCCCGGCGGCGGGACCAGGAGAGCAGATCCACGTTGTCGCACCATTGCTCGATAGATCCGAGACCCATAGGAAGCTGGCGAATGTCAGGGTCCCCAACGGCCGCCGATAGGAGCGTATGTATCCCGGCGGTCGTGATGCAGGATGCTCGGTCAAAGAAGGGCTGCACGGCCGGACAGACCGATGGAAGGCCCAGGTCCGCCTGCCGCTGGGCCAGGCACTCGATTCCCTCGGCCAGTTTTTCCTGTCGGGCCTGGCAGTCCCGAGCCGCCAGAGCCTCCTCCACACAGCCAGTCAGCGTCGGTCCGGTGGGCAGCTCCCTAAGGACGGTGCCCGCCCACTTCGGATAGGGGATCCAGCGCCGCTCGAGCAGGAAAGCCAGATGGATGATGTCCCGGGCCAACCGGGCCGCCAGAATTTGGGAGCCAACGGTGTCGCCCAGGGTGGCCGTCCGGCCTACGAAGGGCAACTCTTGGGACAGGCGGGCCCAGGCAGAGGAAAGCACGTACAGCCAGACGTCATGGGGGTACCACGCCAGACAAGCTCGGAGTACTCAGCGGTCGAGTCATGGAATACAGGACCTCCGATCACCTCCAGGACGGACTGTCCGGTCAGACACAGCCAGTCCGCGACCGCCAGAGGTCTGCTCGGGTCCAAGCCCAGGCGGCTGCTGGCGAATCCCGAGACAGTCGCCACCTCCACCTTGTGAGAGACCGTGGCGTCCCAGGAGGTCGCGAAGCGGACCGGCCAGCCCTCGAAGGTCTGGGGCAGGCCAGCCTCCAGCGACTCTCGGATTCCATCAACCAAGCCGGCGTGCTCCTCATCGACGAGGAGGGTAAGGCGGCAGCCGAAGTCGTGGTCCTGGGATGTCTCGTCGTCGAGGCCCAGGACATCCGAGCCCGAACCGAGCCGAGCGGCCAGGTAGCCAACTCCGGCAGCCTCCTGTTGGACGATCGGGCGGACCGCCTCCTCGTAGTACCGGCGGGCCAGGTCCGTCCCCTTCGCCATAGGCGGATCATGTCAGTCCCGCTGGCCGCGAGCAGGCTTTTCCCCAGCCCAACGATCCTGCAGCCTCTAGCCCAATATCACGTCGGGCTCACAGGCCGAGAGCGTCCCAGACGGCCGCCAGGGATACCCACTGGAGATAGCCCGTCCCTGGGTTGCTCAGCTTCCTCGCCCCGCCCAGGCTGGGGGCCCGGACCAGGAGAGCCCATGAGCGAGCGCATCGAAGTGTCCAAGGAGATTGCCGCCCCGCCGGAGGCGGTCGACGCGGCCATCACCGACGTCACCCGCATGGGGCAGTGGTCTCCGGAATGCTTCGCCTGTGAGTGGCAGGAAGGATCGGAGGGTCCGGCGGTGGGCGCCGTATTCGACGGCCAGAACCGCAACGGCGCCAAGGAGTGGACCGGCCAGGGAACGGTCACCGAGGCCGAGCCGGGCCGCCGGTTCGCCGTCGAGTGCTCGATGTACGGCTTCCACTACTCCACCTGGGGTTACGAGATCGAGCCGACGGCCAGCGGTTCCCGGGTCACGGAGTGGACCCAAGACTTCCGCCCCGACGACGTGTTGACCATGAGCGTGCAGATTTCCGGCGTTGCGGGGCGGGCCGACCGGCAGCTCTCGGCCGAGCGCAACCGCCGAGGTATGAGTCAGACCCTCGAGCGCCTCGCACAGGCCCTCGAAGGGCACTGATCCGGGCCGGGCCCCAACCCGACCTGTCCCCGAATCCCCCCGAGAGTCACCCGCTCGCAGAACTGAAGGCCGGAGCGGGCCACTGAGGTCCTGATAACGGTGATGACCCGGCGGTCGCGTCCGACCTTCGGTACGGTGAGCGGATGACTGATGCCGATCAGAAGGCAGTCTTCGTGCGATACCTCGACTCCGCTCGCGAGGGCCTGCTCTGGAAGCTCGAGGGATTGTCCGACTATGACATTCGCCGCCCGTTGACCCGGACAGGCACCAACCTGTTGGGAATCGTGAAGCACGTCGCCATGGTCGAGTCCGGATATCTCGGCTCATGCCTCGGGAGGCCGGTGCCCGACCCCCTACCGCACTTCGACGAGGCGGAGGCTAACTCGGATATGTGGGCCGGGGCCGATGAGTCACGGGACTTCACCGTTGACTTTTACCATCGCGTCGCTCAGAACTCGGCGGCCACCGTCCAGGCGCTTGGATTGGACGCTCGCGGCGATGTGCCGTGGTGGCCCGCAGAGCGTCGGCATCCGACCTTGCAGGAGTTGTTGGTACGGATGGTGGGCGAGACGAACCGACACGCCGGCCATGCCGACATCGTCCGGGAGTCGATCGACGGCGCTGCAGGGCTCCGCCCAGGGATGACCAACCTTCCCGACGAGGGCGAGGGGTGGTGGGCGAACTACCGTGCGAGGCTTGAAGAGGTAGCAGGTGGTTTCAAGCGGTCGTGATGAAGCGAGCGCCGATCCGTCTTCATGGCACGGGTCCCGACGGGACCTATGCCATGACTCTGGGGTCATCCGACAGCCACCACAGGAGGATGTGGGTATCGAGCAGGAAACTCACGACCGCTCCCCGCTAAGCGCGGCGGCCACGTCGGCGGCAAGGTCATCGAAGTCGTCGTGGAGATGGGCTGTCTTATCTACGGTGGTGGGTGAAATGGCAATCAATGTCGTGGGCCCAGAGGACGGCGAACGGTCCGGTGGGGGACCAATCCGGTGCCGGATCATCGAGGACGGGAGCCGCACCCAGCATCGATTGGGCCTGATCGAAGCGAGCGTGCCGGCGGGCCCGGCCATGCCCCCTCAACACGTCCACCAAGACCACGACGAGGTCTTCATCGTGTCCCAAGGCAAGCTGCGCTTCACGTCAGGAGGCGACGACGTCGACGTGGAGGCTGGCTCATGCGTGACCGTGCCGGCAGGCACCGCCCACACCTTCTCTAACCCCTTCTCGGAACCGAAGTTCATATGCACTCTCAGCCCCGATCTCTACGTGGAGTACTTCCGGGACCTCGCCGAACTGCCCGTCGATGCCAATGGCCTGCTCGATCCAGCCGATATCGGCCGAGCCATGTCCAACTACGCCGCCACCGTGATCCGCTGATCCCGGCCCACACCGCCGACAGGTGGGCGACCGCCGTGGCAGCTGCTTCTCCCACTTCAGCTCGTCAAGCAGAGAGGCGGAACCTACGACCTGAGTAAGTCCGGGTGCCGGTCTGGGGATACCCCGGGATGCTTCGTCAGTCCGCCAACGGGACGTCAGACGAGACGATCGCCGTCACGGCCTTACGTCCGAGGCCAGAGATCTCGGCCAGTAGCCGGATCGAGGCGCCAGCGCGGTGGGCGACCCGAATCATGTCGTCCCGGATCTGGACTTCCTTGGCTGCCCTCTCGGCGCTGAGTCCGACCACCACCAGGGCGGCGCCAACCTCGCCGGTCTCGGCCCCCCGGTACTTGTCCATCGCGGCCACTGCAGCGGATACGTCGGCTGGCGTGTAGCTCATGCTTCCTCCCGGAGGGCGCCGGCAAGCTTGTCCCGAATTGCCATGAGGAGAGGCATACGTGGAGAGACCCCACCTCGTGCTTCGGCCTCGTTGAGGTGAGCCAGCGTCATCCCGAGAAGCTCGAGAGCCTCAACGCGTTCAAGCTCAACCTTTACCACTGGTCCTATTGTAGCCGTGTATGGTCCATATGGGACCGCGCTTGGGTGAGTAAATCGACTCGACCCGACCGGTCGAGGCGTCCGGGCCCCCACCCGACCCGTCCCAGAAAATCGCCCTGAGAATCACCTTGGGTTCAAGCGGTCCGCAGAAGCTCTGAGTCATTCGGGGACAGCGCAGCAATCTGTCATCCGAGGAGCTGTCGAGTCATGGCTTCCGGGCTGAAGCGGCCCAGCCGAACGGATTGGTCTTTACCTCGACCTCAGAGAACCCCACTGCCTCCAGTCGTCCAGCTAGGGCCGCTGGATCGACCGGATTGTAGGTGTCGCCCTCATGGTGGGCTTCGAGCTCAGGGCTCGCCAGACTGTCTCCCAGAACGAATACGCCGCCAGATTGCAGGACCCTGGACACCTCGGCGAGAAGGCGCTCCTGGAGAGCCGCCGTCGGCACGTGGTGAAGCATGGTGAAGGAGGCGGCTCCGCTGAAGCGGCCCTCGGGGAACTCCAGAGCGGTTGCGTCCCCCGTCATGATCAAAATCCGGTCGTTGTCCGCGAATCTGGTCTGCAACATGGCGGCCAGCTGCTGGTCGATCTCCACGGCCGTCAGGCGGGGAGCCGACTGCGAGAGAACATCGGTCGTCGCACCGTAGCCAGGACCGATCTCCAGGACGTCGTCACCGAGGTCGAGATCTCCGATGGCCCAGGGGAGGATCGAGTCCCGAACGACTGCCCGCCACTCGTCGCTGCCGCACTGCTTGTGGTTCTCATTCACGTCAGTGCCCCTCGTGTCCGGCGCAAGGGTAGCTGCGGGGGTGCTGACGGGTTGAGTCCCTTCCACCTGCCGGCATGTGGGGATACCCCGCCAGCCCGGCGTCGGCGCGGATATGGGGCTCCCGTTCGGGGGCACCCCCGGGTCGTCGATCGCAGTTCTCGGCAGTACGACCCAACCGTCCGCCCCGAAGACCAAGGTCAGATCTGGTGGGAGCAACTGGCCTCGTCCACTCATGCTTGACATGTGACCTCTCGGTCACATATTCTGACGGAGTGGACGAGGTTGAGACGGACGCCATCGAGGAAGACGACGGGGTGTTTCGGGCCCTGTCCGATCCCACTCGGCGCATCCTGCTCGATGAACTGTTCAGGGAGGACGGCCAGACTCTGACCGCCCTGGAGGAAGGCTTTGAGATGTCGCGCTTCGGGGTCATGAAGCACCTTCGGATCCTGGAGGAGGCCGGCCTGGTGGTCACCCGCCGCCACGGTCGCGAGAAGCTGCACTTCCTCAACCCGGTTCCCATCCGCCGAGTCCACGACCGCTGGGTCAGCAAGTACGCCGAGCCCTGGGCGGGTGCGCTCAGTGAGCTCAAGGACAGATTGGAGAATCAGATGGAAAAGGTATTCGAGATCTACATCCGCACTACCCCCGAGCGGTTGTGGGAGGCCATCGTCGACCCGGACATCCGGGCTAAGTACAACTTCGGCGCCGGCGCCTTCTCCGAGTGGAGGCCCGGGTCGCGCATCGAGGTCTCAGGCCGCGGCGGTCAGTTCCTGCTGGGCGAGGGTGAGGTGCTTGAAGCCGACCCGCCCCGTCGGCTGGTTCACACCATGCGCGCCTTGTGGGGCGAGGACGTCAAGGAGGAGGGATTCTCGCGGGTGACGTGGGAGCTCCAGCCGATCGAGGACTCCTGCCGAGTGACCGTGGTACACGACCAGCTGCGCGAGGGCGCTAACGATCAGCTGTACGGCGGATGGCCGATGATCCTTTCCGGGCTCAAGACCTGGCTGGAGACCGGTGAGCTGCTCACCACCCCTGGCTCTCTTCTGTATGGACCGGCGCCGGCGCAGTAGCGAACGGCGCTCCCCGGAGACTGACAGAACCTACCCACGACTTCCGTCCCGCGACCGGCGTTATGCGTCTCCACCAATACCGCCTGACCCCCGCGGGAGTCCGTTCTTCTGGGATACGCCTCACGACACCGTCGCCTCGAAGGGCTACCCTGCCAGTGGGCCTCGCAGGGTGGTGGGGGAACCGTTCGGGGATACACGTCATGCTCCTGTTAGCGCCATGGCTTGGTAGACGACGCGACGCGGATCCTCCCTAGCCGGACCCCGATGTGAGAAGCCCGTCCGCTCCAGCAGGCGCGAAGGTTCGCTATCAACGCGTGTAATTCCAAAGATTGTCTGTATTTCCATGGATTCGGCCTCGACGCGGCCAACCAATCCCGGTCCGATCACAGCTAGAGGGGCGCAGGTCCAGCATCATGCATCTCATCCCCGGCATCAAGATATGAGGCGACTTAGGCGCAGAGGTGGAAGTGACGTTCGGGGACACCTCGACCAGGTGATGGCTCAGAACACAAGAGGAATCACCATCTTGGTCGCATGCTTGTACGGCGGATAGTCGTTCGGAAACAGACGCTCCATGGTGCGGGCCTCGACGGTTGCGCTGTAGCTGAAGTACGTCCCCATAAACACAACGGCAACGAGCCAGTACCAGCTCACGGCTACCGCCGTCCCGATGGCGGCGAGGATTATCCCGGAGTAGATGGGATTTCGGATATAGCGATACGGACCGGTGGTGACCAACTCCGCGTCCACCTTCTCGGACATCGGGGTGCCCACAGAGCCAGTCCCAACCCGGTGAGGAACAGGGCCATGCCGATGCCTTGGAGACTGGGGTTGTTCACGATGGCGTGATGACCTTTGAAGACCCCCGAGCGACCAACCAAGACCAGGATGACGAAAAGACCCACCCTCAATCCCACGAACTGTCGCAATCGTGACTGAGCCGCCCGCTTGGCCGTCAGAGCGGCCGCCAGCCACGTCAACCAGAAGAGGACCCACAGTCCGTAGATGACGTAGTCGACGACGTACATGAGCGGATGGCCATGGTACCGGGGTCAATCCGCAGCTGCCCACGGCGGACGCCGATCGACCTCAGGGGGATTAGTCGACCACCCCGGAGAGTCGCCGGCCCCCCAGCCGGGGGACGGGACAGTCGGGGACCTTCGACGCTCCGGTAGTGGACGAGCCCACCCTCTCCGGTCGGTATGGTCCAGGATGCCCTACATGGCTGAGGTGGCCCTGGAACGAACTCAGGCGATCGTGGCACGGCTTCCCGACGTCGAGCGATCTAACAATCCTCTCGGGTGCTACTTCAAAGTTCGCCGTAAGATCTTCGCCCAGGTCGCTACTGTCGTCGACCACCGGGCCCGGCCGGTGACCATGCTGGTCTTCAGACCCGATCCCAAGGAGCGTGAGGCCCTGATCGTCAGCGGACCCCCCTACTTCTCACGCGGGGCATGGGACGAGCGCCTTGGTCGACTGGCGGTCCTGATCGAACCCGCGACGGATTGGGACCAGGTCGCGGAGTTGGTGACCGACAGCTACCGACTCATTGCTCCCAAGAAGCTCGTCGCCCAGCTCGATGCCCTGGAGGGGGCGTAGAGACACGCCGTCCGGTGGCAGCTTCCCCCTCCCGTCCGCATGGCGCGATCTGGCTGGCGTGACAGCGCACACTGCTGGCGGTGTGGGGCACCTGAGGCAAGCATCCCCGTGCCGCCCCAGCAGGATCAACACCTCTGGCCACGCTGACTGGTCCGCTCCGGCGGTAAGGGCGACCCGGCCGCTCATTGTCCTTGGGGATATTGGGACGGCGGATCCCGCCTACAAGTGCTCGACTGCCTGTCGAGCTGCCATCGTCGCCCAGACCTCGGGGCTGGGCGTCGAGGGCCCTGGTGGGCGTCGAGGGCCCTGGTGGGCGTCGAGGGCCCTGGTGGGCGTTGAGGGACTCG
>Ga0307372_10004988_pt1 | contig 20167 bp, 19 predicted proteins | sample OX1MG_FD_202533 | JGI IMG/M metagenome (GOLD analysis project Ga0307372, IMG submission 202533) | Soil microbial communities from Risofladan, Vaasa, Finland - OX-1 | ecosystem: Environmental > Terrestrial > Soil > Coastal area > Acid sulfate soil | place: Finland: Risofladan, Vaasa | collected...
TGTTCCGGTTCCTCTACCCGTTCCGCTTATTGGGGAGAAAACAACACTCGTGCCGCTAATGGCTGCCATGTCCGTTAGCGATCGAGTATGATGCCGCATGACATTCGTCGAGAGCAGGATACCACCTGCAACCAGAGCAATCGCTCCCAGCATGATAAAAACAGGCAGCATAGCGCGCGGGCGGGCGGGGAAGGGTTTGCGGGTAGAATCGAGGTCCCTTGCTGGCTGAGTCGTGCGTTCCGATTGCGCCAGGCCAGAAGGTTGCTGGCGTTTCAACAGGGATGCCCTGCATTCATCACAAAAGATAGCATCCTCAACGCAGGGCTGATTGCAATGGAGACAATGATGCATATGTTCCGTATTCTGAGCCATCTTCTATCTACTTCCTATGCTATGCGAATCGCTGGCGCATTGGACGAACTTTGCTTGTGCGACGTTGCGAACGCAGTAACGCTGCGTGTAGAGCCGCCGAAAGGATATGCGAACAGCGGGCCAGGCCCTCTCGTTACATGGGACAAACAGGGCAACCATTTTCGCGACCGGCATCCTTCCAGGGAGCGCGCTGATAAAAAAAGTTCGGTTTGAGTATCGTATTTTTATAGTGGGTGATGGGAAATAGCGGGCTGGCTGAACCGGAGATAGGCGGAACAAGCCAGACCCAATGGGCCGGAACGATCCGCCCGGCTCGTTTTTCTTGCTCGTCGTGTAATAAAAACTGGCGCGAAGCCGTATGATGATCTACTATGGTGACTCCGTGTTTGGCGAATGAGGACAGCACAGCCACGTTTAATTCGACCAGCGCTCGATCTTTCCACAGAGTTCGATCTGTATGTATGTCCAGCCCCATTTTTTCTGCAATGAGGGGAAGTAGATTATACCGGTTGATGTCACCGAAGTTGCGTGCTCCAATCTCGGTGCCCATATACCACCCGTTGAAAGGCGCGGCAGTGTAGGACACTCCGCCAATTTCCAGGCGCATATTGGCAATCACCGGGAGCGCATGCCATTTGAGACCCAACTCGGCAAACCAGGGATAATCGGGATGGCTGAATGGAACCTCCAGCACGGTATCATCTGGCAGTTCAAAGAATCTGGGCCGCTCGTTCGGCATCTGGATAACGAGCGGGAGGAGATCAAAAGGTGTCCCTCTCCCTCCTTTCCAGCCTAATCGCCGAATAACTTCGGTGAGTTCCACGTGCAGAGGGTCTCCAATGATAGAGCCATCTGGACGACGGTAGCCCGCGTAACGGATGAACTGTGGATTCCAGATACGGATGCCTGGTTGCTGCGGTGCCTGCGGGGCGAAGACGGTGATCGTGGAGCGAATCTTCCCGCTATTTGTTGCGAAACGAATATGCTCCACGAGAGCGTCGAAGATCTCCTCCGCAGTCGAGAGGTGGCGCATGTCCCGCACGACGAGTGATTTCCAGTGAAGTCTGCCAATACAGCGCGTGTTGTTCCTCCAGGCAACCCTCGCACCGTAGGCAAGCTCTTCATACGTGTGCCAATAAGTGCCGGTGAGTGCGATCTCTTTTTGAACTTGAGCAAGCCGCCTGGCATAGTCGTCTAGCGTCCCCTGCTCGCAGTGGAACAGGCGTAAATACGTTTCGGCTTCGCTCAAACATGCGCCGTGATCCCGCGGAAGGATGCACGAAGGATCTGCAGCCGGTCGGCTTGGGTGAAAAATATGTCGCTTTATCATATCTGTCTGCTCCTCCCTCTCCACAATAAAAGAAAGTCTATCGATCCTATTGAGGCCTGCTTCTATTTGATAACAGCGAGCGTCAGGTATATCGCCCGCATTTGAAGTCCCTATCTCCGCTGTAGTAGATCGACACCCGCGCCATATTGTCGTTGGGTATCTGCACGCGCAGGCGTCGGGATGCGCCAGTATCTGCGCAGTGTAAGAGTATCGCCAGGCTGGTTAGCAGTGCTGGCAATGTGGCCGGCGAATTGTAAGTGATGCAATGCCTCTAGCAGTACGCTTGGCCGCAATTGGTGCGCTGAAACCGGCCAGTGCTGCATGGTTCGTTGGAGATCGTAGAGTGTCATTCCCCCGGCATCAGGCAGGGCACTCAAGACCAGGTTCGCAAAGCGCTGTCGAGCCTGGATGTTTGTCACCTGCTGAGGTGTTTCAGGACAAAAGGGGAGGATTGAATTGTGGACAAAATGAACCTCAAAGAGGCACGCTGATGCTCCCTGTTTCATACAAGCATGCTCGAAAATGTTCGCTCGCTCCCCAAAACGCTCAGCCGCGCCCTCAATGGCTCCATAAAGAACCGGGCAGAGTTGGCGATGACTATCGTAGACGAGCGTCAGGCCGTTGGGAGCATGTGCGAGTATTTCACAGCGGAACACTGGAGGAGTCAACCCGTCGGGGGTATGGCGCATCCGGGCGTGCGCCTGGCGCATCGTCAATACCAGGTCGCGCCCGCTGTGAACCTGGCTGAGCAAATACGCGCACAGGTGGCTGGTCAGGCCATTGACTAAAAAATAGCGACCATATGCTCGCAACAGCGATTCAACTGGGACCCCGGCTAAATTGCTCGCTGCTCCTACTCCGGCCAACAAGAGTGCATCGTCATACACGCGACTGGTGAGGGGAACGTTAGCCACACTTTCTCCAATCGTCTCTCGATACAATTGAAGAAACGCGCTGCCAAATTGGTCGTTTAAGTACTTCTCCCACGTGACAAAAATAATACCCTGCATATATTCCTCCCTTACTACTACTACCAACTTCAAAAAGAACAGACATCCTTCCCAATCTGGGTGGAGAATTCGAGTCGACGACATAGTGAGAGGGTGACATGCTCTCCTACGCTCTCCGCCTGGTCAAGAAGTCTGTGTTTGCTGCTGATCGAGCGTCTTATCGCTCGTGTCAATGCTCTTGCGTGTTCGCCCAGCGATTGCCCTGTGGTGTATTCCCATCTCCCTACGTTCCAAATTTCCCCTCATTTAGTCTGCGGTTTGCCGATTAGCAGTGAGCAAACTCTATCAAAGTATTCAAACATTTGCATGATAATCAAAAACGAGAAAAATGTGAAGTGTAATAGGACTTTTAGCGATTCTTCATACACTGGCGCACGAACTGAGGTAGGACCAGGATCCTTGCAAAAATCGCTCATAGGGGTTTATGCCAACCAGGATCTCGACAGAGGAATCAGGAGTTCTGAACTAATGTTTTGCTCCTGATTCCCCAGACTGTCAACAAATGAGTGTCAGCGCGGAAGTCATCACGTGCCATCTCTAGCAACCCCTGCTCATAGAGTGCATCCAGACGCTCTGGCGTGGTTTTCACCATTTTGAGCAGAAACGGCTGAACGAGTTTCAGCGCAAAGCGGAGGTTGGAATAGATTACGGGATGGGCTGCTGTTCCTGCCGAGAAATCAAGCGTATGCCACTGCTGGTGGATATCCCGGCATCCTGCCTCGCGCAGCAACTGGTCCAACACTGCTGTCACCCGTGGTCCTGTCCCAGAATAGAGGCCCGCCAGGTAGACCGCCTCACGGCACAGTTCGATCAATTCCTCCAAAGCCGGGCTGTTGGTGTTGCCCTGGCTGAAGATATCCGTCTCGGTGAGCACGATCACCCCCCCCATTCGGGTGAGTCGCGCACATTCTTTCACGACCCCAGGCCACTGATCTCTCACCAGAAACGCGGCCATAAAACGAGCATTGACAAGATCGAAAGCCCCATCGGAAAATGCGAGAGGGATACGTGCATCCATGACCTGAAAACTGGCATTATCGAGCAACTGTATCCGCGCTCGCTGCTCAGCGAACTTGATCATGACCTGGCTGATATCAATTCCTACCACCTGAATATGAGGATACAACCAGGCTACCTCTAATGCCCATCCTCCCGGACCACAAGCGACATCGAGCGCTGTGTGGACATCAGCAAGATCGACGCTCTCGGGCAACAAGTCTCCCATGGCCTCATTCATGCAACGGCTCTGATCAATTAGCCGCGCCATTTCAGCCGCACTCTCAGTGTCGATGATATAGGTGTTCTCGCTGTTTTCATTGCTGGCCATCATGCCTTACCAACTTTCTCTAATGGTTTTGCCTGTTCTGCCTCGTACAGCATCATAACACGGCTTGCGCAATTCAGCAATACATTCTTTCCAATCACCACTTCTCCATGATAGGGCTGCTCAATTTGGAGCGATCAGTATAGTATACTATAATAGTAGAAGTAAGGAAGAGAGATCTTGCCTGGTGTTGTCGAGTTCAATACATAGGCGGATAGCGATATGCGGGAAGGGGTCACTCCATGAAACACACTGGGATGCTTCGATTTTGTAGATGTTCTCTGCTCGTTGTGCTTGCGATCGTTGTTCTGATCCAGGTCCCCCGCTCAGCGCATGCCGCGACTGACGCAGGGATATGTCAATCGTTCACTGTTCCAGTTGCCCTGGGTGTAGGACAGCCCCTCCAGTATTCGATTTACGGTGAACTTTGCAACCCAATAACTGGAGCAAGCCACACTGTTCAACTGCTGATACCGGGGGCAACCTATGGGCATATCTACTGGGACTTTCCCTACGAGCCGCAGACGTATTCCTACGTCCGTGCTCTCAACACCGCGGGATATAGCACTTTTAACATCGACCGTATCGGTACGGGGTTGAGTTCGCATCCAAACCTCAGTCTGGTGGATGTAACCATGGAGACGAATGCGTATGTCATTCATGAGATCGCGCAGGATCTGCGCAACGGGCTGATCGGCAATGGACCTTTCTCGCGAGTGCTCTTAGTCGGTCACTCCCTCGGATCGGCTGAAGTGTGGATCGAGGCGGGAACCTACCACGATGTCGACGGCGTGATCATCACCGGGCTGCTGCACCATCTGAACACTATCAGTCTGGCGGGCGTCCTTGGGTCATTCTATCCGGCGGTGCTTGATCCGCGTTTCGCCGACGCCGGGTACGGTGCGGGCTATTTGACGACGGAACCGGGGACACGCGGGAGGGATTTCTACTATCTCCCCGGCGCAGACCCCAGCGTCATCGCGGCCGATGAAGCGACCAAGGAGACCACCACAGATGGGGAGGCTGCGACCTTCGCGCCTGTGTTGGTGGATGGCATCTCGGCACAGATCAGGGTGCCGGTACTCCTGGTGGATGGCCAGCAAGATAGTATTGTGTGTGGCTTACTTGCCACCAATTGCAGTAGTGCAGCAACGGTCCGGCAGGCCGAAGTGCCGTACTACGCTCCACAAGCGCAGTTACAGGTGGTGGTGGTCCCTAACGCGGGTCACGATCTCAATTTGCACGAGACGGCGTCTCTCTGGTTCGCGGCAGCGACCGCATGGTCGTATCAGTATGTTGCGCCTTAATGAGCGGACAGAATCTATTCACGTGGGGCAATGTTTACTTTCCTGACATTTCGCTTTCCAGACGGTCCTGGGTAAGAAGAACTGTTCAACTCCATCTTGCAGGAGTTTCACACCGATTTTGTAGCGCAGTCGCTCCTGGTGCTCGGTACGGAAGAAAGTAACGTCGTGACCCCCAGTATAACGGATGAGATTCCAAGTTCTCCGACTCCACGAAAGTGGGGCCACCCCACGATATTGCAGCCATTGATAGTCCCACTGGATGTAAAAGTACCGTCAGACTGTTCTGCCAGTCCAGAAAGACTAAAAAAAGCCCCTCACCGTCCGTAGGACTGCATATCTACGCACACTGATGCGAGAAAAACGCATGTGAGGGACGTATCGTTCTTCATCCCTCTCCAATCGCATATGCTCGCCACGTCAGGACACGCGCCGCAGCCAGTTCCATATCGATTGCCCGCCTTGCGGCGCACTGCCCGTCTCGCGCCGTTCGAGCCGGAACGTCGTGGCAAGAAGCTGATCGAGCTCTTCCGGCGTGACGCCGCGAGGCCGCTCTCTTCCGGCTACAGGCAGGTGAGCATAGAGCAGAAACAACGCCCCTGGCAGAGCCTGTTCCGCCGCCATCTTCGCATAGTCGGCATACAGGGCCGGTGGAATACCGTTCAGGCAGCCCAAGTCGAGCAGCAAGGAAAAGCGTTCGTCGAGAGCAGGGGGCGCAAGCCGGGTGACATCCGCGACAAGGAAGCGAGCGTTGCCGTCGGCACGCGCGATGTCGTCTGCTAGTACCTGCGCCTTCTGTATGGCGGTGTCAATGGCGATGCGGGCGAAATCAACGCCGACCGTGTGCCAGCCACGTCGCGCCAGAGTAAGACAATTTGTGCCAGTTCCGCAGCCAATGTCCAGCATGCGCCTGGGAAGCCCTGTGGGTGGGTTCTCTATCGCTTCCAGCAATTCCGGCGGGCTGATCCCCGTATCCCAGGGTGTTTCTCCTACACGATAGCGTTCGTCAAACATCTCATGGATGTCATTCTCAATGGGCATGTTTCCATCTCACCTTTACTCAGCAACACAGACGATCCGGTCTGTCGCGCGTGTGTTCTCTCTAACCAGCTACCTCGCGTGGTTCGTGTATGTATCATAGCGCACAACAGGCGGCTTGCCAAGAGAGACAGAGCAATAAAACTTGCTGTCTCGTAAAACAATGATACGTTTGAATGCCCACATGATAGATTTTTCTCAGCAAGATCAATACCAGGTGATGCACAGATTGCTCAATGAGCGGTTGTGGCGGCTGTATGTGGCGACCGAGGCCAAGCGGAGAGGGACAGGAGGGATCAGCGAGGTGGCCCGCGGAGGCGGGGTCACCCACAAGACGATCCGCAGGGGATGCAAGAATTGGAGGCAGGAAAGCTTTATGAACCGCACATATCGGCATTCACCTTTTTAAAGTGCGTTTGCGGCGTAGCCAAGGGCATTTACCAGAAAGCCAATATCACGTTCACCCCAACCATTGGTTACTGCTCCTTGAAACAATTGGAGGCCGATGACCGAGAGAAACATAGGTTGATTCACCTCCTGAGCCATTGCAAGCGCAAGCCGCATATCTTTGAGCATCAGTTGCATAGAGAATGTATCTTTTAGCGTTCCTGCAATCCATTGCGGAACACGTATTTCCAGTACCGCATTACGACCAGCACTTGGGCTATGCTGGATAGCCCTTTGTAATGCGCCAATGTCAGTACCCAGCCGCGTCGCCAGAGCCAGCACTTCCGCGACAGCAGCACTGTTGAGTCCCGTCAAGATATTGTTGAGCAGTTTTGCCTGGCTACCCGCTCCAACACGCCCAAAAACGACCGGCGCACCCAACAGCGAGAATACGGCGGTGGCAACCTGGATGTCCTCTTCTGCTCCTCCTACAAGAAACGTCCAGGCACCAACCTGTGGTGGACCACCCAACACTGGTGCTTCGACGTATCGGCAGTTACACAATGCGCAAAGTTGCGCTGCCTCTTTCGCCGTAGCCACATCTATTGACGTCATGTCGATTATCAAGTGGTTGGACGTGGTAATCTGAGAAATCACCTCGCGTACCTCTACGGGACCCGGCAATGCCAGGACCAGTACAGAGGCATCCTGGAGTTCCGTGATCGAAGCAAACACGGAGTATTGCGACCGAGCCGCAACCTCGCGGCGAGCGGGGTCGCAATCGTAGACGAGAAGCGACCATTCGCGAGCCAATAGGGGTGCCATCGCTTCCCCCATACGCCCGAAGCCAATCAGGGCAAGCCGTTTTGCTTCCATGTATTCTTTTCCTTCCTGATCTGAGCCATTCCATGGCTCACCCTAACAGTGAGATAGCTTACTAGCGGTACACATGGCGCTCCGGCTTTTTCAACGCATCACGGCGGGCAGGCAAAGGGAACCGCTCAGGGTCCACAGGGATACGAATGATACTCGCTCGATCTTTGCGCTGCAAAGCTGCTAAGACGGCTTTCTTGATATCGGATGGGGTTTCGGCGCTGCTAGCATGGACACCCATGGCCGAAGCGAGACGGACAAGGTCAGGTGAGTGGAGATTCGTGCCAACATAATTCGCGTCGTAGAAATACTGTTGATTCGCTTTTTCGGCTCCCCAGGCTGCATTGTCAAAGACAATCCCGACAATGGGAATAGCATATTCTACCGCTGTGAACAGTGCTGAAAATGACATTGAAAACGCACCATCGCCCATTAGAGCGACAACAGGACGCTCTGGAGCTGCCAGTTTTGCGCCTAAAGCTGCCGGGAGCGAAAATCCGACACCGCCAAGCCCTAGTGGCGGCAGGAGGGTCCGCGGACCACTGTACGATAACATACTATAGGCAAACGAAGGACTACTGCCAATATCGACCGTTCTGATTGTGTGCGCTGGTAGTATTTCAGCGAGTGCTGCATAAGCAGCTTCCATCGACAATGATCCATGTCCACTCCACTGGCTCTGTGCAGCCATTTCTTGCTGCCACTTTGTTCGCCACTCCTGGACTTGCTGCAAGCTGGTCATCGAGTCAGACTGAGAACCCAGTCGGGCAAGCACCGATTGGGCAAACAGTTTGGCGTCTGCAACAATACCCAGGGTGATTGGGTAGTTTTTCCCAATCTGCCGGGGGTCGTTAGCGACCTGGATAATGGCCGCGTTATGAGGAAAGTACGGTTCCCCATAGTAGGGCAGGAAAGAAAAGGGATCCATCCGTGTCCCCAGAGCTAAGATGAGGTCAGCACGCCTGAAGGATTCCATGGCCGCCTTCGATCCACCGCGACCTAGAGATCCAACATACCAGGGATGGTTATTGGGAACGGCATCGTTATGTCCATAGGTTGTACAAATGGGAGCAGACAGCCTCGTAGCTAAAGTACCCACCTCTTCAGAGGCCTGTGCCCAGGCAATACCGCCACCCACCAGAATAACAGGGGAATGCGCCTGTTGCAGTTGTAGTACCGCTTGCTCCAGCGCGGCGCTGTCAGGGGGACATCTGTGAGCGGCCATAAACTGGGTCGGCTTTTCGATACGTACATCTGCTATCTCATACAGGAAATCTCGCGGAACATCGACAAAGGTAGGCCCATAGGGCGGGCTTAACGATTCACGGATAGCCTGCTGAATAGCTTCCGCTATACGGTCTGCCCGGTTGACAAGATGACTCCACTTGGTGATTGGCTTCATGATATGCACATGATCAATTTCCTGGTACGTCTCTGTGAACAGTTGCTTCGAGGTCGGTGATCCGCTGATGACGATCAGAGGAGAACGTGCGCGATACGCAGTTGCTACTGCGGTGACCAGGTTCGTGAGCCCTGCACCATTTTGGACAAGACACACGGCTGGTTGTCCGCTGACACGGGCATAGGCATCGGCCATATGTCCTCCCACCTGTTCATGTCGTACACCTACATAGTTGAGGTCTGTTTGCGGTAGTAAGTCAAATACCTCAAGCACGCTTGAACCGACAATACCAAAGACGTACTGAATACCGGCTTGAACCAGGGATTGTACGATAGCTTCTCCGCCGTTCATTTGCATGTTATATTCCTCCTCCATTGAGTATGTCCTTCCCATCAAAACGGGCCAGGGCCGGCTCATGAGAAGGGAACACGATAGCTTTCCAACCTTCCAAATTGGTTAATGTCTGACGAAATTGCTGCATATTGCAGGCAATGCCATTGGGAACCGGTGGGATGGTTTGCCAGTTGCGATATAATGGCACAGCATCTCCCGCCAAAATGAAGCGGCGTGTGCCATCATCCAGAAGCAATCCTTGAGAGCCGGGAGTATGTCCCGGCAGAGGAATAAGCTGCAATCCTGCAGCATCAGCCAATGGCATTGTGCCTTGAACCTGCGTGAAGCGATCCGCCACGATATACCCAGCAGGGTGCGCATGATAGTCAAAGTATTTCTGATGGGAAGGCTCAGGAGCCAGCGCAAAGCGCACTTCCTCGCTTTGAACAAGAATGGTTGCACGTGGAAACATGCTCCAATTGGCGGCATGATCCCAGTGCAGGTGCGATAGAATGACCAGATCAACATCAGCTGGGTCAATACCAAGTTGCTCTCGCAATTTTGTCTGAGGTGCCTCTGCGGCACTCCTCTGATAATGCGCATGACCTGTTCTATACGCAACTTCAGGTGCAGTACCTCCGGTATCAAAGAGTATGAGACGCGTATCCCATTCAATCAGCCAGATGAGGACTGGACAGTGCATGATCTCCTCTGGTGGCGCTGGTGGATAAAATGTGTTGGTGTTGATGCTGAGCCATCCCACCACTAACGGGATGAGTCGTCTCACGATGATGTCTCCTTCAGAGAAATATGCGCTGCTTCCTCCCACCACGCAGCAATCGCCGCCACATCTTTGTTCCCCCACCCTAGCAATTGCAAGTTTCGGAACACCTGCGTGGTCAGTGAACCGGCGAATAACGGCAATCCTAAAGCTGCTCCATACTCTATGATGAGTGTCAAATCTTTCACCGCCAAATCAATGGCAAAACCCGGCGCGTAATTGCCTGACTTAATGTTCGCATGCCACCGGCGTTCGAAAGCCGCGCTAAAGCCACTGCCGGTCCGTAAAACACGGTAGATGGTTTCTGGAGAAACACCGGCTTTTCCTCCTAATGCAAGCGCTTCGGCAAGAATAACGGTGTTGCCCAATGACATATAATTGTTGAGGAGCTTGAGAACAGCAGCCTCAGAGGGTGTATCGACAACATGAATCTCCTTCCCCAGTGCTGTCAGGTACGGGCGTACAACCTCAACGGTTGCTGGTTGCCCACCGGCAATAATCGTCAGAGATCCCTCACTTGCGCCTTTTTGTCCACCAATGACCGGGGATTGCACATACGCGATATCCCGCGTCAGGAGTTGCTCAAAAACATGGTTTGCCGTGTCAGGATCAATCGTACTGGTATCCGCGATGATTGATCCGGCACGTACACAACTGCCTAATGTATCAATGGCAGCAATGACTTGTGCTGGCCCCGGCAAAGAAAGAAAGATGATGGGACATTGCTCACCAAGCGCCTGCATATGCTCAGCTCGCTGGATAGAAGAATCGGTTTTCTCCCACACAGATGGGTCCACGTCATATCCCAGCACCTGACCTGCTGCATTGCTGAGATGAGCCGCCATGTGACGGCCCATGACGCCAAGGCCGACAAAACCAATTGGCAAACGTGATAACATCATTGGCCAACCTCCTGCATACCCACATTTGGAGACGGAGATGTTTTCGCTCGATCATCAAAAAGCGCTTCCAGAGATTTCCCTTTTGTTTCCCTGCCAAACACCAGCATGGCAATAAAAGCGATAAATGCATCCGCAAAGAAGACAAACATAGTTCCCTGAAGCCCAACAGATTTGAGTAAAAATGGGAGGATGAGGATACCGACAATCGAGCCAAGCCGTCCCATTGCTGCGGCAAAGCCTGTTCCCAGTGAGCGTATTTCGGTTGGGAACACTTCAGGGGCAACCACCCCTACCAATCCCGCCGGGCCAATCCAGGCAGCAAGTTGGAAAACGCTGAAGAGAACCACCAGAACATCGAAGACGAGCGAATGTGCTATCAACGCGATGACAAAATCTACCACCGCCAGTAAGCCAAAACCCAGGACGGCAAGCGTTTTACGCCCTATCCTGTCAACGCTCAGGTACATGATCACCGAGCCAACGACTGCAAAGACCGCGACGATCATCCCGCCAAGCAATGAGTTGGCGGCGGTAAAGCCAAGGGTCTTGAAAATGAACGGCGTGAAGTACCCAATGCCATAGGTATTGACGGTAATACAAAACCACATGAACACGATATAGAGTGTCCGGCGTGTTTGATCTGCTGTGCGAAACAAATCCCCAAAGCGGGCAAATCTGCGCGTAGGTGAAGTCTGGACTACTTGTGCGCCAACCGGTGTGGCATGCTGGCTCGCGGTGCCGATGGCCATCGCGACAGCGCGGTTCGCTTCCTCTGTTCGTCCCCTGGCCATCAACCAGCGAGGAGTTTCAGGTAAAGCGTGACGACCAATAATGACGATAATCACCGGCAAAATGGACAACAAGAACAGAACACGCCATGTCTCTTGACCAAAAACCGGATTTAGGAGATAGCTAATAGCATAGGTCAGTAGGCTGGCGACTGTCCACATCACCCAGGTACTGGCATTCAATCTCCCCCGTGCATGACTCGGCGCAAATTCCGCAATAATCGTAAAACTGATCGCTTGATCGGCCCCGATGGCTAAACCGAGTCCGACACGCGAGACAACCAACATGGTATAGTTTATAGCCAAACCACTGAGCAAGGCGAACAGGCCATAGAACACCATATCCCACATGTACATGTACTTCCGACCCAGTCGATCTGCCAGATACCCAATGCTCCAGGCACCGATAAATGTTCCGATGTAGGTGGAAACGCTCAACAGGGAAATCTGGGCTGCATTCAGTTTGAAATATGGAACCAGAAAAATGAGCGCGGAGGCGATATTTGTGAAATCGTACCCCTCCAGGAATACGCCCATGCCAGAGAGAACCGTTACTGCTCTGTGAAACTTGTTGACCGGTGCCAGGTCCAAATCATGGAGGTTCTGGCTTTCGGAATCACGCTGCACCGCCATGTGCTTTTCCTCCTTAATAGGCCATCATTACCGTTACTACTTGCTCTGTATCCCAGACCGTGCAGGTAAATTTCGTGGCTTGCTCTATGTCCCTCCTCAACATTCACTTTCAAATCCCTTGATTTACGCAACCGCCGGGGTATACAATCATTTCTGCTCCAAGTATAATATGTTTTGTACCAGATTTCGCATGGCAAAACACAATCATTGATAAGTTTTGCCTATCACAAAGGGAAACATCATGCAACTGCGCCAGCTAGAGTACATTGATGCTATTATTCGCTGGGGGACGATCCGTGAAGCAGCAAGGCAGCTTTTTATTAGTGAAGCCTCGATCAGTCAGCAAATTCGTGAATTTGAAGAGGAGGCAAGGCTCCAGCTCTTTGAACGGAAAGGGCACCATCTGAGGCTTTCGACTGAAGGCAATGAGCTACTCCCTTCAATCCGTAAGGTGCTCTATGCCACGCAGGAACTACAGAAAAATATTGCAGAGATGCGGGATGTGACCGCTGGCACAGTACGGCTAGGGGCGGTCCCTTCTAGCGCCGCTTGCCTCATTCCCGCTGTGGTGGCCGGTTTCCACAAGGTGTTTCCGAATGTCTCTTTAGAAGTCCATGAACGAGGCACTTATGAGCTAGTGGAACACGTCAGGTCAGGAGTGCTTGATCTCGCCTTTATCGTGCAGTCAGGGAAGGTTATACCAGATTTTACAGGACTGACTGTCGAGTCCCTGTTGCAGGGGCATCTCCTGACCGTAGCCTCAGAACACCATCGACTGGTGAAAAAAGAGACTGTCTCACTACTCGATCTTGCCCATGAACAATTGATCCTCTATCGACAGGGATACCTGGCGCGTGAATTGGTGCTTGAAGTACTGGGGCCGGAGACCGAGCATAACATTGTATACTCGACTGATAATACGGAATCAGCACGAAAAATGATACGTGCTGGCTTTGGAATTTGTTTTCTCCCGAATTTTATGATCGCTGCATGGGATAGTTGTGAACGAAAAGGGTTAGCTATCTTGAATGTGGATCAAACCCCATTCTCCCTTGAACTCTGCTGTATTTATGCGGTCCATCGGTACCGAGCACGGCTGCTGACAAATCATATTAAGAGTATCATTGCCCAAATCTAATTGGTTCGAGCATAATGTGAAGAAGCTGTACGTAAAACGCTGTAAACTGGCCAAAGAGCGTGTGGGTGCGTTGTGTCGCGACCTTTATCAGCAACGGTCGGAACTCGAATGAAAAGCGAATGGAGCAGTTACGTGCCGCGGTCAAAGAGCTGAAGGCGGTGCCCGATTCAGAGACTGAGGACTACCATCTGCGACAATAGAAAGCCTCCTACACGAGCGGTCAGGAGTTTGCCAGCGTGTAAGCGGTACTGTCGCGAACAGCGCGAACGACTGCGGGCCACGCGCGGGCCGCAGCAACAGGAACGGGAGATGTTTACTCTTCACGACCGCAAGGATCAGATCATGGTTGACTGCGAGGTGGCCCCGGAACAAAATCATCTGTGGAAGCGGTATAAGGTTTGGGGAGAAGCCTGCAACGAGAATCATACGACTCTCAGTTGCAGGCTTCATTCTTGTCTGTTAGCCGTAGCGGGGCAGTTAGACTTGCCTGCTCAAACGATGTCTATGCGGTGTACCCTGACAGGGAAGTTGACAGGAAAACCGATAGACAACAAACGATTTTCAACGAAACCAGTAGGCGCTGAGAGGGGAGCGCGAGCGCGGGATCGGCAACCACAGACATCTATGGATGGGTTATGCCGGTGGAGGGATTCGAACCCTCAACCCCTCACGGGGACTTGTTTTTGAGACAAGCGCGTATACCGTTCCGCCACGCCGGCTGGCGATGTGTGCATTCTACTCGATTGAGGGCTGGAAGTCAATATCTTTTTGCCTGGAATTGAACAGTTACTTTGTATCGAACGCGTAGCGCAGGAAGAGGTGGCTTGTTTCGCGTTTGACGCTGAGCAACGTACCCCACAGGGGATATCCAGGCGCGAATAGTTGACCGGCCACCAGCCCCGGCCTGTCAATACTCGTATCGCGTCCGGCGATTTGCGGAGCGAGCGTCAGGAACAGTTCATCCAGGCGGCGCTCTATGAGGAAGTCTCCAAGCAAGGTTGGGCCGCCCTCGGTAAGGATCAGGTCACACTGGCGGGCTTGCTGCACAGCATTCAGGATGGATTGCGCACTGAGTGTTTCACTTTGTGTGAGCGCGACTACCTTCGTTGATGGCGGGATTGCCTGTTCCCGAACGCGCTGTTCGCCTCGTGTTGTGGTGACAATCAAGACGGGAACTTTACCCGACTGGAACAAAGGCTGGCTGAGATCGATGTTTCCCTCTGTGGTGGCAATCACGTTCAACGGTGGAGTGGTCTTGCCTGTGGCACGACGAAGTTGCTGGTACGCGCCAGCCAGCGATGGATAAATATGTTCGGCAGTCCAGATATGTTTGGGGGATTTGCGCTGTGTGCCAGCTCCCACGATGATAGCATCGGAGACAGCGCGCAAAATGCCCATCACTATGTGATCGTGCTTGTTGTTGCCGCTTATATCACCTCCGCCAGCACGACCTGGCGTTTCCAACGATGCCACCCCGTCGAGAGAAGTGACAAAGTTGGCAATCACGTAAGGTCGATCTGATTGTAGCGGAAACTGGAGTTGACCATATACTGTTGCCAGTTCGGGTGGCAGGGGCAGTTCGCTTCCGCGCTGTGTGTCATACAGGGTTTCGAGCGGAGTTAATGCATCCATCAATTTTAGATCCTTGATCCTTTCATCAAACTCTCAGTTTCGTGACAACTCCCCATGCGTAAACGTAGTGTATTGTAATCATCAAAACTTGTTCGTTGTCCAATACGTTTAGTCAGTATCTAGTTGGTAAGAGGAGAGTATATGTTACACTCTGTCCCCAGGTGGCTATTCTTGTTAATTGGACTGGCAATTATTATTATTGTGGGGAGTATTGTTCTCTATTCTACCAGAGTCACAAAACGGGCAGCCCTGCAAGTCTCTGCTACTACAACTCCCGGTCAAACTGACGGCCTGACGCCAACTGCCCGCATCAATGTTCAATCTGCTACTCCTCCCTCTGTAACGGGTAATAAGACGACAGTCTTCTTGATTATGATGGAGAATCACAACGGGTCCGATATTAAGAATAATCCATCCGCGCCATATATCAACAATACGCTTCTGCCAATGGCATCATACGCCAATCAGTACTACAATCCGCCAGGGAACCATCCGAGCGAACCGAACTATTTGTGGCTGGAGGCTGGCACCAATTTTGGCATTAGCGACGATGCCGACCCATCTGCCAATCATCAAAGCTCGACGCAGCATCTTGTCACGCTCCTGAATAATGCCCACATCTCGTGGAAGTCTTACCAGGAGAGCATCGGAGGCACTGATTGCCCGCTCAGCGGCACTGATTTATATGCTCCCAAGCACAATCCAATGATTTTCTTCAACGATGTCACGAACGACAACGATCCGAATTCGTCATATTGCATCGCGCATGTACGGCCATTCAGCGAATTGTCCACAGACCTGCAGCAGAATACACAGGCGCGCTACAACTTCATCACGCCGAACGTGTGCGATGACATGCACAACTACTGCGCGCCTCTCAATAATTCCGTGAAGCAAGGTGATACCTGGCTCGCTCAGAACATCCCACCCATTCTCAACTCGCAGGCATACAAGAATGGCGGTGTAATTTTCATTACCTGGGATGAGGGCGAAGGTGGAGATGGTCCCATCGGACTGATCGTGCTTTCTCCTGACGCGAAAGGTGGAGGCTACTCGAATACGGTTTACTATACCCATAGCTCGACGCTGCGCACAATAGAGGAGATTTTTGGCGTGACCCCGCTTCTGGGCGATGCTGCTCACGCGACTGACCTGCGCGACCTCTTCAAAGCCCTCCCCTAAAACTTCAATCTCCTTGTAACTATTTCATAAAGACTTACGTGTTAAAGCAAGATACCCTTCCTCTTAATCCGAAGTTGAGTTAGAGGATACTATCATGCAAGGAGGAAAAAGAGATGAGTGATCAACCTTACCCGCCCGATCCACGTTTGCAGGGCTATCAGCAGCAGCCCTACCAGGCTCCCACCGAGGGACAGCCATATATTGCCGCTGAAAATACTACCAGGTCAACCAGCGGTGACGGGTCTGATGTCCAGAGCCAGTATCAGAGCTACGTAGACCCTATGGGCAATCAGGTCGAGAGCCACGAGGCAGTCTATGCGAATGATAATCAACGTCGGGCCAATACACGCCAGTGGATTACGAATATCACATACTTTGTGTTAAGCGTGCTAGAGATAATATTACTGCTGCGACTCCTCTTCCGTTTACTGGGGGCCAGCGAGAGCAGCGGCTTTGTCATGTTCCTGTACAACCTGAGCCACATTTTTGTAGCACCGTTTAACGGCATCTTCAATGACCAGGCGCTGGGCAGAAGTGTCTTTGAGATCTCTACCCTGGTTGCCATGATCGTCTACGCGTTGCTGGCCTGGGGTATCGTATCACTGGGCAGGCTTATATTCGCTCCTCGCCTTCCAGGGAGCCAGAGCATAACAACAACTCGTCGCAGCCGACCATAGTAAGAATGGACTGAAGTATTCGGCGGCTAAATCTGGCTGAATACTCCGATGTTTCGGAACTTCTGGTAACGCAAGTCTAGTAACTCATCAGTAGGAATGGGTTTAATCTGCGCCAGGTATTTCAGAAGCGCCGCCTTCAGGTTGTCAGCCATAAGCCGGTAGTTGTGATGCGCGCCGCCCAGAGGTTCCGGAATAAGATCGTCCACCAGGTTGAGCGCTTTGAGTTCTTTGGCGCTGATGCGCATGGCCTCGGCAGCCTGGGGAGCATACTTGGTGTCGCGCCACAGTATCGACGAGGATGCCTCCGGCATCGCGACCGTATAAATGCTGTGTTCGAGCATTAGAATACGATCGGCTATGCTGATGGCCAGCGCGCCACCGCTGCCGCCTTCGCCGATCACTACCGCGATAATTGGCACGCGCAGGCGCGCCATCAGATAGAGATTGGCGGCGATAGCCTCCGATTGACCGCGCTCTTCGTCACCCAGCGCGAGGAATGCGCCGGGAGTATCGATCAGGGTGATGATGGGAAAACCGAATTTTTCAGCCTGCTGCATCAGCCTTCCCGCCTTGCGATAGCCTTCGGGGTGCGGCATACCCAGGTTGCGGAACTGCTTCTCCTTCATGTCGCGGCCCTTTTGATGGCAGACAAACATCACCGTCTGCCCGTCAAATTTGGCTGCGCCAGCTATGATGGCGTGGTCATCGCTGAACGAACGGTCTCCGTGCAACTCGAAGAAGTCGTCACTTATCAAATGGAGGTAATCGGCAGCGTAAGGACGGTCTTTGTGGCGTGCCACCTGCACCGTTTCCCAGGAGGTAAGGTTCTTGTAAATCTCTTCAGTGCGGCGCCGCAGATCGCGCTCGGCCTCCTGCAAATGCCTCAGCTCATCTGGTTTCAGACGATCACCCTTGCGCTGCAGGGCGATAATCTTCTTTTCTAACTCTGCCAGTGGCTTCTCAAATTCCAGGTCGTAGGCCATTGCTTTCTCCTGCTTAATGCATGAACTGCGCATTCTCTTGAGCGCGACCCTGTGTACGGCCGGGCGCGTATAAGCTGATGATACGCGCCAGGGTGTGTCGCAGGTCGCGCCGGTGAACGACCGCGTCAATCATGCCATGTTGAAGCACAAATTCAGAGTTGACTGTTCCCTCTGGCAGTTTGACATGCATGAACTGCTCGATGACACGCGGCCCTGTGAAGCAGATCAGCGCGCCCGGTTCGGCAAGGGCGATGTCACCTTGCATGGCAAAACTGGCTGTCACACCGCCGGTGGTCGGGTCAGTCAGCAGGCTGATGTAGGGAACGCCGACTTCACCCAGCTTTGCCAGCGCCGCTGAGGTCTTCGCCATTTGCATGAGCGAGAACACCCCCTCCTGCATGCGCGCCCCGCCAGAAGCGCTGGCGATCAAAACGGGTATGCGCCGCTCAAGGCCCAGTTCAATCGCGCGTGTGATTTTTTCACCTACTGCGGACCCCATACTGCCGCCCATAAAGCGAAAATCCATAATTGCCAGGGCGAAAGGCATATGCTCAATAGTGGCATGGCCGGTTACAACGCCTTCGTTCATGTTGACTTTTTTGCGTTCTTCAACCAGCTTTTTGGCGTATTCCTGCACGTCATCTTTAGTACGCGCCACAAAGTTGAGGGGGTCGATTGAAATAATATCGGCATCGGTTTCCACAAAACTGCCCGGATCAGCCAGCAACTCTATGCGTTCATACGCGGAAAGCCTGAAGTGGTAATTGCAACGCGGGCAAACTTTCAGGTTCTTTTCCCACTCGCGCGAGATCAGAATCTCTTTGCACCGGTTGCATTTGACCACCAGATTGTTTGAAGGTAAGCCTGACCCTGGCTGGTTACTGGAAGATGAAGATGTCGGGGGATCGGCAGCTTCTTTCACCATGTCATACCTCCTTGTCAGTCTTGCGCCAGGAGCGCAGCCACAAAGCTTTGTGGGTCGAAGGGTGTGAGATTCTCGACTTTTTCTCCCGTGCCGATGAATTTGATGGGAACGCCTAAATCGTCGGCTACGGCAAAGGCAAAGCCACCTTTGGCGGTGCTATCCAGTTTGGTGATGATTACGCCCGTCAGCCCGATATCTTCCGCGAATTTACGCGCCTGTAGAAGCGCATTCTGGCCTGTAGTAGCATCGATAACCATCAACAACTCGTGTGGCCCATCAGGAAGCAGTTTCTGAATAACCTTGTTGATCTTCTTCAACTCTTCCATCAGGTTATATTTGGTATGCAGTCGTCCTGCTGTGTCCACGATCAGAACATCACTTCCGCGCGTGCTAGCCGCCTGAATGGCGTCGTAAACGACAGAGCCGGGATCGGAACCTGGATTCTGGCTGATGACAGGCACGCCGACACGCTCGCCCCATACTTTTAACTGGTCAATGGCGGCTGCGCGGAAGGTGTCGGCGGCGGCCAGGATCACGCGGTGGTTCTCCCTGCTCAGTCGATAGGCCATTTTCGCGATGCTTGTCGTCTTGCCAGAACCGTTGACCCCGATTACCAGGATCACAGTGAGAGGTGATTTGGTGGCAAAACGCAAGCCGGAAGATTTCCCCAGTAGTTTGGTGAGTTCTTCGCGCATCGCATCTTGCACCTGGGAGGTGTTTCGCATTTGCTCTTCGACGACACGCTGGCGCAAACGCTCGATAAGCCAGGTGCTGGTACCGGGACCGACATCAGCGCTAAGCAATGCCTCTTCCAGGTCATCCCATAGATCGTCGGTAATGGGGGTTTGTTTGACAAAAGACTCGCTGATACGGCCAAATAATTTACGGGTGCGGCTCAAGCTGCTCTTAAAGGGGTTCGAGTTAGGGTCAGACATGGAGTCCCCTCCAACGCGCTCCTGGGTAACGATAGACTCGCTTTTCGGCTCTTCCTGCGGTTTTTGCCCAAAAAATCGATTGAGCACGCTTGTAATGACTCCTTACGTGTTCTCGCTTAGAAAATTAAATGAAAGAAGGCAAAAGGAAAAGGATTCACCTCTTGCCTTCCATCCGACCCACGCGCACCGTGGCAACCAACCTTACTGGCGGCTGCCGC
>Ga0307372_10004989_pt1 | contig 20165 bp, 18 predicted proteins | sample OX1MG_FD_202533 | JGI IMG/M metagenome (GOLD analysis project Ga0307372, IMG submission 202533) | Soil microbial communities from Risofladan, Vaasa, Finland - OX-1 | ecosystem: Environmental > Terrestrial > Soil > Coastal area > Acid sulfate soil | place: Finland: Risofladan, Vaasa | collected...
CTAACACATCTCTGTATTTCTGCCGTCGCACGTTCTAGCGGGTCAGGAGCATCCCCACGACGAACATGACAACGATGACGACTCCGGCGATCGCGACGATCACCCAGCCGTCAGCGGCGGCGAGCACCAAGGGCGTCGCCACGACAGGAGGCGCGCTCGGGATCGCTCCTGGCGTTCCAAGGATGTCCTTGGGCGCCTCGACCGAGATCAGCGTGACCCGCCCGGCCGCATCCTCAGGGAGCTCGGCAGGATCCAGGAGGGCGGGCGCGACCGCCACGCTTCGCCGGCGCCGCGGAGAGCGCGCCTCAGACACCGCGCTCACCCTCGGCGATCAGCGCGGCGAGCACCTCATCGGCGAACGCTCGGTACGCGACGGCCGCCTCTGACGACGGCGCCAGCACGGTCACCGGCTCGCCGGCGAGCGCCGACTCCTGCAGCCGCACCGTCACCTTGATGACGGTGTCGAAGACACGCAGGTTGGGAATCGCGCGCAACCCTTCGAGCAGGTCGCGCGAAAACCGCGTGCGCATGACCACGAACGTGGGCAGCAGCCCCAGCACACGCAGCTCCGGATTCAGCTCCTGGCGCACGTGATGCACGGCGCGCAGCGTCTCCTTGAGTCCTTTCACGGCATAGCCCGACATCTGCATGGGGATGACGATGAAGTCCGTCGCGGCGAGCACGCTGATGGTGTGGAAGGCGAAGCTCGGCGGTGTGTCGAAGAGGATGTAGTCGTAATCGCGGCAGTCGCGATCAAGCGCGCGACGCAGACGCGTCTCCGAGTCGAGGGAGCTGGGCAGCCCGGCTTCGACGGCACTGAGGTCCGGATTTGCGGGCAGCAGGTGCAGGCCGGCCCATTTCGTGCGCACGATCAACTCGTCAACGGATTGGTCGGGCTCGAGAATCGCGTCGGCGACGGTGTGTGTCAGCGCATATGGATTGAAGCCCAGCCCCGACGTGAGGTTCGACTGCGGATCCATGTCAACGGCGAGCACGCGCCGGCCGCGCTCCGCAAAGACAGCCGCAAGCGAGGCGCAGGTGGTTGTTTTTCCCACCCCGCCTTTTCCGGAAATACAGGCGATCGAAACAGCCACCGCGACCGGTTAGTCTAGTGGAGGGCGCCGCAACCGGCACACCAACGTGAGCAGATCGCGGGCGCGGGTGGTCAGCTTGCGGTCGCTCTGACGGAGGGACGCGCCGGCGGCGTGGTCGCCTTGTCGTCCTCCCAGACACGGTTGAGACGGCGCTGCACTGTCGCGATCAGCACCAGGCCCCCTGCGACAGGGAACAGCAACCAGCAGAGCACGCGAGTGGGCCGCAACTGCACGTCGGTCGTCTTGCCGATGCGATCCTCGACGATCCGCACGCGCTCCAGGGTCATGACCCATGCAACCGCGCTGAAGGGAAGGAGCAACGTGAGATACGGGATCACGATGCCGCCCGCGAGGAGCCCATACGCCTGCAGGACGGTGAAGTGCGGATTGAACGGCAGGGTGACGTTGAGCACGGCGAGAACGATTCGGGTTGCGCCGACGAGGCTGACGAGCCAGCCAAGCGCCCACGGGATCGTCACGGCGAGCGTGGATCTGCTCGGGATGACGTGCATCCGCGTGTCGAAGTTGCCGACCTCGTGATTGACACGGTTGTGCCAGACCAGGCTGTAGATCCCGAGTGTCACGACCGACAGCGCGACCACGGCGAACGTGGAGCGGTGCTTGCCCACAGGGCCGAGCGACGACGTCATGCCGGGCATCGGCCTCTCGGGGACTGCGACGCCGGTGACGGCGATCTCCGTCTCCGCGACAGCTTCCTCAGTGTCCGCCTCCGCAGCCACCGGCTCCGTCAGGTCGACTGGGTCGGCCACCGCGTCGATTGGGCCCGCGGCGGCCGGCCACGACCACGATCGGACGGGGAGTTCCTCGGTCGCCGCCGGCTCAACAGCCTCGGCGTTCTCGGGCAGGGTCAGGGTCGCGACAGCTGGCGTCATGTCCGGCCGCGATGCGGTATCGGTCATCCCGTGTTCCTCGTGTACGGCGCCGCCTCGGGCGATGCCGCGTGCTGCTAGTGGGACGTCGGCGCTCCGGGTACTGGATTCGAACCAGTGGCCTTGCGGTTAACAGCCGCCTGCTCTACCGCTGAGCTAACCCGGATCATGACTCAAGTCTACCTGCCGTGACGCACCGTGAACCCCTTCACGAATTCGTCGCGGACGGCGACCTGCGCGCTCGCGCTACTCGAGGTAGTCCTTGAGCTTCTTCGAGCGCGATGGATGACGCAACTTGCGCAGCGCTTTTGCCTCGATCTGGCGGATGCGCTCGCGCGTCACGCCGAATCGCTTGCCGACCTCTTCGAGCGTGCGCTGATGGCCGTCGATGAGGCCGAAGCGGAGTTGCAGCACACGGCGTTCCCGCGGCGTGAGCGTGTCGAGAATGTCCTCGACCTCGGTGCGCAACATGGTCAGCGAGGCCGCGTCAGATGGCGCGGTGGCCTCCTTGTCCTCGACAAAGTCGCCGAGGTGCGAGTCCTCTTCCTCTCCGATCGGAGTCTCGAGCGACACCGGGTCCTGCGAGACCTTGGTGATCTCTCGAACCTTCTCGGGCGTGATGCCCATCTCCTCGGCGATCTCCTCGTCGTTGGGCTCACGACCCAGCTCCTGGAGCAGCCGGCGAGAGACACGGACGAGCTTGTTGATTGTCTCGACCATGTGCACGGGGATGCGGATGGTTCGCGCCTGGTCCGCGATAGCGCGGGTGATCGCCTGGCGGATCCACCACGTCGCGTACGTCGAGAACTTGTAGCCCTTGTGGTAGTCGAATTTCTCGACCGCCCGGATCAACCCCATGTTGCCTTCCTGGATGAGGTCCAGGAACGACATGCCGCGCCCGATGTACTTCTTTGCGATGCTGACGACCAGACGAAGGTTCGCCTCGGTCAGCTGGTTCTTGGCCTCCTCGTCGCCCTGTTCGATGAGCTTGGCGTAATGGACCTCCTGCTCGGCCTTGAGGAGCGCGACACGGCCGATCTCCTTGAGGTACATCCGGACCGGGTCGTCGAGGGAGACGGAGTCGATCGCCTCGGCTTTGGCGATGAGCTCCTCGTCGATCTCGTCGACGGTCTCGAAATCCTTGTCGCCGTCACTGACCTCGATCCCCATCTCGCGGAAGACATGGAAGATCCGCTCCAGATGGTCGGGCTCGACGTCGATCTCGGGAAAGGCCGCGAGGATGTCGTCAGGCGTGAGGTATCCGTGGTCCTTGCCCTTGATGATCAGCGCCTCGGCGGCGGAGACCAGCAGGTCCGCGCCCGAGGGCGGCGGCAGGGTGGCTGCGCGGGATCGGGTGGCGGTGGTTGCTGCGGTCACTTCAACTCGTTCGGGACGATCGCAGGCTGACGCGGAGGTTGAGATGCGCGCCGCGCGATTGATTCGACACCGGGCACAATAATTGCCGAAGTCGCCTCACTGTGCCAATTCGGGCGTTCGGACAGGGAAAGACACTCGGGCACCAGAGGATGGTGGCTCGCGGACGCGCGAATCAAACATCCATGCGCGTCAGCGCACCGCCAGCGTGCGACGGAGGTGCGGGGCGTCCGCGGCGAGACGGCTGAGTTCGGCGGCCAGCGCGTCCGCATCGTCGGTCCGTCCCTCGTCGCGGGCTCGGTGCATCTCGCTCGAGATGCTCACCAGCGCCCGTCGGACGGGCTCCTCATGCATCAGACGGACGCAGTCGGACAGCAAACGCCTGAGCGCCTCGGGGTCGGCCTCGTCCCCGAATTCCGGAACCTCCCGCACGAGGAGCCCGGCCGCACGCGGCTGATCCCACCGATTGAGCTGCCGGATGGTGAACCCCGCCGGATCCGTGCTCGCGGCGTCGAAGATCCGGCGAGCGGTCGGGTTCGTGAACTGGTCGGGCGTGAGACCCCCGTCGCCTCGCAGTCCGGCGGCAAGCTCCGGCTTGATGAGGAGGACGCGGGCCAGCTGCGCCTCCCACGCGGGCATCGGCTCGTCGGCGTCGGGTGGCTCTCCAGCCTCCTCGGTAAGGCCGGCCGGCGGTTCCGCGGGCGCCGCGACCACGATTCGGGCCGGCCGCCGGTTCCCTTCGCGGATCGCGTGGAGGAGGTCGGTCGTCAGCGAGCGCGCGCCGATGTCGAGCCGGCGGGCTGCCTGCTGCAGGTACAGCTCGCGGGTCGTCGCCTCGGGGATCCGCGCCAGCACCGAGACAGCGCGCTCGGCGGCTGCGCGCCGCGCGTCCACGCTGCCGCCCTCACCCACCGCGAGCGCCGCGTCGAGGAGCACCTGCCATGCAGGCGGCGCCTCCGAGATCGCCTGCAGAAACGCCTGAGGATCGCGACGCACGAGCTCGTCCGGGTCCTTGGCACCGAGCGGCAGACGGCAGATCCGAGCCTGCAAGCCCTCGGCCGCAATCACATCGACTGCCCGGGTGGTGGCAGCCCTGCCGGCGTCGTCGCCGTCAAAGCAGAGGATGAGGGTCTCGGCGATTCGCCCGAGACTGTGCACCTGCTCGCGAGTCAGCGCGGTGCCGCTGCTCGCGACCGTCGACTCGACACCCGCCGCATGCGCTGCGATGACATCGAAATATCCCTCGACCACAAGTGCTGCCTTCGCACGTGCGATGGCGTTGCGGGCAAGGTCGATCCCGAAGATCGCCACCGACTTGTGGTAGGCGCTGCTGTCGGGGCTGTTCAGATACTTCGGCTTCGCGTCGCCCAGCGCCCGCCCGCCGAAGCCGAGCACCTCGCCCCTGTCGTCGCGGATCGGGAAGACCAAGCGATCCCGGAAGCGATCGCGCGTGCGACCACGCTGCGGAGGGTGGGCGAGCCCCGCATCCACGAGCTCCTCGACGTCGGCGCCACCCTTGCCGGTGAGGTAGCGGGACAGTGCGTCCTCGCCTGCACCGCCGGCGGGCGCGAATCCGATGCCGAACTTTCGGGCCATCTGCTCGCCGACGCCGCGCTGCTCGAGGAGCTCGCGCCCCGCGGCTCCCGCGGGGGACGCCCAGAGCACGTGCTGGTAATAGGCCTGCGCCTTGCTGTTCAGCTCGATCGACCGCCGGCGCTTGCGTCCCGCGCCTCGACCCGCATGCGGTCCGGTCTCGAGCTCGACACCGGCACGGTCTGCGAGCAGCTCGAGCGCCTGGCGAAAGTCGATGCGCTCGATCTGCTCGATGAATTTGAAGAGGTCTCCCCCTTCATGGCAGCCGTGGCAGTACCAGACCTGGCGTTCCGGGCTCACCGTGAACGACGGCGTCTTCTCGGCGTGGAACGGGCAGAGGCCCGACAGCTCACGTCCCGCCCGATGGAGGGTGACGTACCCCCCGATCACCTCGACGAGATCAAGGCGTGCCTTGACCTCTGCGACGGCATCACCAGCCATGGGCCGCCCGCCTTGACGGCCGCCTAACGGCCGAAGAACCGGCGGCGTCGCTTCGCGCCGACGTCCTGCGTGTCGGGGAACCGTGCTTCGAGGTCGGTGATCCGGCGGTCGCGATCGGCGAGACGGCGGTCCTTCTCGGCCTGCGCGGCCGCATGCTCGGCGCGGGCGGTCTGGAGTTCGAGCTGGAGTTGCTTGACGAGGTTCTGGCGCGCGTTCAGCTCGGCCTCGAAGCGCTGCCGCTGCTCGGAGTAGATCCGTTGCTCGAGCGTCCGCTCCCACCGGTCGAGCAACCCCGCGACGAGCTCGCGCGGATCGAGCGAGGTCATGGCGGCCACATCGCGCCGAGGTTCGTTCGAGCCGATGTCGATCACGGACCCGGAACGCCCATGGCTGCTCTGCGCTTCAGCGGCGAGCTCCTCTTCGGGTGGCGGCACGACCTTGTCAGGCCACAAGGTGGGGAGTTGCGCCGCGGGCGGCGGTTCGGGATGGTGCGCAACGGGGTGCGTCATGGCGGCCGGCTGCGTCGAAGCTGGTTGCGTCGACGGCTGCTGCGCCGTGCCGACGACATCCACGCTCGGACTCCGATCGACCGTCTGATGGTTCTGCGAATCGGGAGGCGATGATGAAGGGACGGGCGGCTCCATCGGGCTCTCGATGCCGAGATCACCGAGTCGCACGAGAAAGTGGACGCCGTCGGGCCCATCCTCGCGGCGCGACGGGACATCACCCGCTTCGACGCGACGGAGCAGGATACCGAGCGGGAGATCCAGCCGGCGAGCGACCTCCTCGACGGGGAGGTATGGCTCAGCACCCGGGTCGGTTGTGGCTGCGAGCATGTGTGTCTGCGGCCAGGACATCATGCAAAGAATAGGTCAAACGTATCACCGAATGGGCAACCGCCAAGGTTCTGTAACGGTCGACCTAGTGTCCGATGACCTCGATCGCATATCGCGAGTTGTCGGTCAGCAGAATGACGCCACCCTGCTGCTCGGTGATCACCGCGCGCACCGGCGATGTTGCGAATACCTCCGGTGCGTCCTCATGTTCGATCACGGTGCGGCGCACGGCATACGGCACACCGGGAGTCGGTGGCGACAGCTCATCACCCTCCACGACGTGCCCGTCGTCGAGCATCTCCGGACGCCCGCTGCGGGTCCCGATCTTGCGGATCCTGACGTGCTCGCTCACTGGGATAACACTTCCATATGAGAGGAGAGTAGCGATCGCGCGTCCCTGACGGTCATCCCGGGGCCTCGGTCAGCGGTCGCGCTCCACCCGCGTCAGACGAGCGTGCGCGGCCGCAAGGCGCGCGGCCGGCACACGAAACGGTGAGCACGACACATAGTCGAGGCCGAGCTCCTCGCACAGCGCGATCGAGTCCGGGTCGCCGCCGTGCTCACCGCAGATGCCCACGCTGAGGGACGGGCGCACCGCTCTCCCCTCGTCGACCGCAAACCGCATCAGGCGCCCGACTCCGTCACGGTCGAGAGTCTCGAAGGGGTTGCGTGGGAGCACCTTGTCCTCCACGTACCGCAGCAGGAACTTACCTTCAGCGTCGTCACGCGACACGCCGAACGTCATCTGCGTCAGGTCGTTGGTGCCGAACGAGAAGAACTCGGCCGACTGCGCGATCTGTCCCGCCGTGAGCGCAGCTCTCGGAACCTCGATCATCGTGCCGACGAGGTACGCGACCTTCGACTTGGTCTCCTTGAACACCTCCTGTGCGGTCCGGTCGATGACGTCGCGCGTTCTGCGCAATTCCTCGAGCGTTCCGACGAGTGGGACCATGATTTCCGGCCGCACGTCGATGCGCTCCTTCTTGAGCGCGACCGCGGCTTCGATGATCGCTCGCGTCTGCATCTCGATGATCTCGGGGAAGAGCAGACCGAGGCGGCAGCCGCGCAACCCCAGCATGGGGTTCTGCTCGTGCAGGTTCTGCACCGCAGCAAGGAGTGTCACCTTGGCGCGGTACGACTTCTCCGGCTTGCCAAGAGCCTGCGCCCGCGTGACCTCCACCAGGAGCTCTTCGAGCGATGGAAGAAACTCGTGCAGCGGTGGATCGATGAGCCGGACGATCACCGGCAGTCCGCGCATCGCGGCGAGGATGCCGCGGAAATCTTCACGCTGGAACGGCAACAGTTTCTCAAGCTCGCGGCGGCGCTCCGCCTCATCCGCGGCAAGAATCATCTTCTGCACGATGGGCAGGCGTTCCTGCTGCATGAACATGTGCTCGGTGCGGCACAGACCGATGCCCTGAGCGCCGAACTCGCGTGCGCGAACGGCGTCGTGCGGATAGTCACCGTTGGCCCATACCTCGAGACGCCGGAACGAGTCGGCCCAGCGAAGCAACTCCTCCAGCTCCCCGGAGATTTCGGCGTCGAGCATCGCGACCTGGCCCGCGATGACGTTCCCGGTGGACCCGTCGATGGTGAACGGCTCGCCTTCCTTGATGGTCGTTCCGCCGGCAGCGAACTGTCGCTTGGTCAGGTCGACACGCACGGACTCCGCCCCGGCCACGCATGGCTTGCCCATGCCGCGCGCGACCACCGCCGCGTGCGACGTGCGCCCGCCACGCGACGTCAGCACTCCCTCGGCGGCGATCATGCCGTGGACGTCGTCGGGGTTCGTCTCGATGCGCACCAGGATCACCTTCTCGCCTTTCTTGGCGAGTGCCTCGGCACGATCCGCGTCGAAGACCGCCTTCCCGTACGCGGCGCCCGGTGACGCCGCGAGTCCGGTGGCGAGCACGTTGACCTTCGCCTTCGGATCGATACGACGGTGGAGCAGCTGGTCCACCTGTCCGGGCTCGACACGGAGCACGGCCTCGCGCTTGGTGATGAGGCGCTCGCGCACCATGTCGACGGCGATCTTCACTGCCGCTTCAGCCGTGCGCTTGCCGCTGCGCGTCTGCAGCATGTAGAGCGTGCCGCGCTCGATGGTGAACTCCATGTCCTGCACGTCGCGGTAGTGCTTCTCGAGCTTGCGCGCGATCTGCTCGAACTGACGGTATGCCCTGGGGAGGTCTGTCGCCATGGCCGCGATCGGCTTGGGAGTGCGAATGCCCGCAACGACATCCTCGCCCTGCGCATTGGTCAGATACTCGCCGTAGAGCGTGCGCTCGCCGGTCGACGGATCACGCGTGAACGCGACGCCGGTACCGGAGTCGTCGCCCATGTTGCCGAACACCATCGACTGCACGTTCACCGCGGTGCCGAGGTCGTGCGGGATGCGGTTGTAGTTGCGATAGTCGGTCGCCCGCTTGTTGTTCCACGACTCGAACACAGCGCCGATGGCTGCACGCAGCTGGTCCATCGGATCCTCGGGAAACCCGGAGCGTGAATGCCGTTTGACGATCGCTCGGTACTCGGTGATCAACTCCTCGAGCGCCGGTGCGGTGAGGTCGGCGTCGGTCTTCACCTTCTTGCGAGTTTTGATCTTGTCGAGCGCGTCCTCGAAGAGCTGCCCGTCGATGCCGAGCACGATCTTGCTGAAGAGCTGGATGAACCTGCGATGCGCGTCGAGCGCGAAGCGGCGGTCCTTGGTGAGCGTCGCGAGTCCCTCGAGCGTCTTGGCATTGAGGCCGAGGTTGAGCACCGTGTCCATCATTCCAGGCATCGAGAACTTGGCGCCACTGCGCACGCTCACCAGGAGCGGGTTGCGCGGATCGCCGAAGCCCTTGCCGGTCGTCTTCTCGACACCGCGGAGCGCTTTCTCGACCTGCTCCCAGAGACCTTCGGGAAACTTCGCGCCGCGGGCGTAGAACGCGTTGCACGCTTCCGTCGTGATGGTGAAGCCCGGAGGGACCGGCAGGCCGGCACGCGTCATCTCGGCGACGCCTGCGCCCTTGCCACCGAGCAGGTCGCGCATCGCGGCACTGCCCTCGTCGAAGCGATACACCCATTTGTGTGCGCGCGGCGTTGCGGCGACCTTCCTCGATGCCGAGCCACCGCGTGTTGCGGCGGCACGAGACCGCGTTGCCGACGACTTCTTACCCCGGGTGCTTACCGCCATTGCCAGCCCTCACCGTGATGGTTCGTTGGGTACGCGAACATACCTCGCAGGGCGTGAGCGTAGCATCGGGCCGCGAGTCGGCAGAACTGTCGCCAGCCGCGTGGAGCGCGCGGGTCGTCGAGGCCGGGTTATTTGACCTTCGCGGATGCCTTCTTCGGCGAGTGGTGCGCCCGCGGCTTGGTCCATTCGGCACGCTTCGGAGGTCCGGTGACCCCGGCCTTGTGGAGGGCGCCACTGAGACGCGACTGCATGAACGCGTCCTGGTCCTCTTGCGATTCCCAGACCTCGATAACGATCCAGCCACCGCCTTCGGTGGGACCCGCCAGGTGCGTGTGCAGACCGGCCGGCCAATCGCCTTCACCGGAGTCCATGTCGATGCCCAACTCCGCGTTGACCTGGTCGTACGCGGACTGATCAAAGCCCTCGAACTCGAGAATAAATACTTCAGCCATCTCTCACTCCAGCATCTGCACCTGAGCCCAGCCTGTGGGCTCGTGGATCATGCCAGATGGCGGCTGTTCATCACACGATGAGCATGGCGTCGCCGAACTCGTGCCAGAGGTAGCCGCGTTCGCGCACCTCTGCGTATGCGCCTTCGAGCAGCGATTCGTCGAGCAGGGCGCCAAGCATGTCGAGGTGCGTCGCGGGAGGCTCGTGCAGTCCGGTCAGCAGCGCCTCGACGACACGCAGCCGGGTTCGCGGCGTGATCACGAGCGGGGTCCATCCGCTGATCGCGTGCACAGTGCCGTCGGCATCCGCCGCCGTCTCGAGTGTGCGAATGACGCTCGTTCCGACGGCGATGACGCGACGCGCGCGGTTGATGCGCTCGGCGGTCTCCGTCCGAATGGCGAACCACTCCTCGATCAGTGGCTTGTGACGATCGACGTCATCGTCCTGAAACGAGCTCAGCCCGCAGTGCAGCACGATGTCCGTGACGTCGATGCCCGCAGTGCGGAGCTCGCCGAGCAGTTCCCAGGTCAGGTGGCGTCCCGCCGACGGGATCTCGACCGACCCGGGGGACCCCGCGTACACGGTCTGGTAGTGCTCGGGCGCCACCGGCTCCGGCACGTACGAGTAGCGAATCGGATCGCCGTCGCTGAGCAGCGTTGACATCGGATCGCCGCGTTCGACGGTCATCCGCCAGAGCAGCGCGGCGTCGAGGCGCTCACCGCGGACACGCAACTCGAGTCCGCTGCGCGCACGGAGCAGCTCACCGGCGCGGAGCGCGACGTTGTGGTGCGGCGGATCCGTCTCGACGGCGAGCGCGTCCCATTCACCGTCGCGCAGCGCGCCCGGCCGGAGCTGGACCTGCCGGCCGTCGTCGCGGGTGACGCGGAGCGCCGCCGGCAACGTCCGGCTCGAGTTGACGACGAGCACGTCGCCGGGATCGAGGTGCGCACCGAGGTGCGCGACGGTCGTGTGCGTGATCCGTCCGGTCGCACGCTCCACGACACAGAGACGTGCGCCGTCGCGTCGCAATCCGCGAAGCTCCGCGGGGAGCGAGGCTCGCAGCTCTCGGGGCGCGGCGATCACTGGAGTGACGACATCTCGACGCGATCCGCGGCGGGAAGACTTCCCGCAAGCAGCGGCATCATGCGTCGGGCGACGTCGTCCGGGTCGAGCAGGTGTGCGGGATCCGCTTCGGGATCGGCGGCAAAGTGCATCACCGTGTTCATGTCACCGGGATCGACGCTGATGATGCGCACGTTGCTGTGCTCCAGCTCCGCGGACCAGCTGCGCGTGAGCGCGTCGAGTGCCGCTTTCGAGGCGCTGTACAGACCGAGTCCCGCGAAGCCGATGATCGCCGCGTCGGTGCTGATGTTGATGACGAGTCCACGGTTGCGCAGCAGCATGCCGCCGATGACGGCCTGTGTCAGGCGGAGCGGACCGAGCACGTTGGCTCGGAGCACGTCCTCGAGCGCGCTCGACGGCGCGTCGGTGAGCTGCGGCGTCGGTGTCGGACCGAGATCGGCGGCGTTGTTGATGAGCACGTCGATGTCGCCGAATCGCTCGAGCGCTGTGGCGGCGAAACGCTCGACGTCCCGCGCGTCGGAAACATCCGCAAGCACGGCGAGCACCTCCGCGTGCTGCACGCGACATTCCTCGGCAACAGCCTCGAGCGCCTCGCCACCCCGCGCACAGATCGCGAGCGACGCGCCTTCGTGTGCCGCCGCGAGCGCCAGCGCGCGGCCGAGTCCACGGGACGCGCCGGTGATCATGATCGCGTGACCGGTGAGGATTCCCATGCGCCCAATCCTGCACGTGTTTCCGGGCGAGCGCATCAGCCCGCGGACCCACCCGGCCATCCGCCATTCGGCGGATGCGTCAGTCCACGAGCCCTTCGCGAATGGCCAGCACCGCCGCCTGGGTTCGATCCTCGACGCCGAGCTTGGCGAGCACCCGGCTCACATGCGTCTTCACCGTCTTCTCCCCGATGCCGAGGCGTTGGGCGATCTGCTTGTTCGCAAGCCCCTCAACCATCAACCGCAGGACCTCGTGCTCACGCGCCGTGATCCCGAGTCGCGCGGCCGTCGTCACATCGCCGCGCCGCATCAGGCGCGCCGCCACCGACGGGTGCAGGGCGGGACGCCCCGCATGCACGTCGCGGATGCCGTCGGCGAGGGCCTCCGGGTCGATGTCCTTGAGCAGGTACCCGGCCGCGCCGGCCGCCATCGCGGCGAAGATCTGGGCGTCGTCGGCAAAGCTCGTCAACACCAGGACCCGCACCGCGGGCGCCGCATCGATCAGACCGCGGATCGCCCCGACACCGTCGCCACCCGGCATGACGAGGTCAAGGAGCACGACGTCGGGTGACGATTCACGCGCGACACGCAGCGCGTCTGTGGCGCCCGCCGCCTCGCCGACGACCTCGATGCCGCTCTGGAGTCGGAGAAAGGCACGCAGCCCTTCGCGCACCACGGAGTGGTCATCGACGATGACGAGCCGGATCGGCGCGCTCACGACCGCGGGACCGTCACGGTCACGGTGGTGCCACCACCCGCGCGGGCACCGATCTCCAGGGTCGCACCGATCTCCTGGGCTCGCTCGCGCATGGTGGCCAGGCCCATACCGCGTCGCGTGCGCGGGAGCGACGCGAGATCGAATCCGGGCCCGTCATCGCTCACGCGCAAGGTCACTGTCCGTGCGCTCGAGCGCAGCGTGACCCGGGCCGCCGCGCCCGGCGCGTGCCGCATGGCGTTGTGCAACGCCTCCTGTGCGATGCGGAGCAACGCGTGTTCCGTCTCGAGCGGCAGCGGTACCCTGGCCGCGGCGTCCACGACAACACGCAACCCGCTCGTACGGAGGGCGTCAGCGTGGTCGGTCAGCGTTGCCGCAAGGCCGTCGCGCTCGAGGCTCTTGGGGCGGAGCGCGTGCACCAGGCTGCGCAACTCCTGGAGCGCCGACGTCGTTCGCTGCTCGAAGTCCGCCAACGTCGCTCTCGCCGCGGCATCGTTCGACGTCAGCGCGGCGGCGCGCGCCGCGAGCACGAGGCTGAAGAGCGTCTGCGTCGCCGCATCGTGGAGCTCGCGAGCCACTCGGTTGCGTTCCTCGACCACCGCAAGCTGTTGCGAGCGCGAGTAGAGGTCGGCATTTGCGATCGTGACGCCCGCATACGCCGCCAGGGTTTCGAGGCGCCGTGTGTCACTCCTCGTGAACGCGCCGACACGGTGGCTGCTGACGAACAGGTTCCCGACCACGCGGCCGCGATGCGTGATCGGCACGCCGAGAAAGTCGGTGAGGGTCGGGTGATGCTCGGGGTAGTACGAAAAGCGCGGGTGCTTGCGGATATCGGCGAGGCGGATCGGCCCCTCCTCGAGCAGAGCACCGAGCACGCCGTGCGTCCGCGGCAGCTCGCCGATCGCCGCCGCACGTCGTTCACTGATGCCCGAGGTGACGAAGCGCGCGAACCCGCCGCGACCGTCCGGAACCCCGATCGCCGCGTAGCGCGCATCCACCTGGCGTCGCGCGGCGCGCACGATGCGATCGAGGACGGCATTGAGGTCCGGCGTGTGGCCGAGTGCCAGCAGCTCGAGGACCTCGGCGGCGACGGCATCCGTGTCGATGCGTGCGGTCACCGTACTGGATGCTAGCGCTGCGGTCAGGCGTTCGCCCGAGTGCGCGCTCGTTCCCGTGAGGCGGCGAGCTGATCGTCCAACGCCGCGCGCAGCCCGTCGATCGGGACGCGAACCTGCGTCATGCCATCTCGTTCGCGGATTGTGACAGCGTGATCGTTCAACGAATCGAAGTCGAACGTGATCGCGAGCGGCGTTCCGATCTCGTCCTGGCGCCGGTAGCGGCGGCCGATTGCCTGGGTCTCGTCGTACAGCGTCGCGAAGTGGGGCCGCAGCTCATGCTCGATGCGTCGCGCGGGCTCGGTGAGCTCCGCCTTCTTCGACAACGGCAACACGGCCACCTGCACGGGCGCGACATCGGGGTGCAGATGGAGCACCACGCGTCTTTCGCCGCGCACCTCCTCCTCGTCATACGCGTCGACGAGCAGCGTGATGAAGATGCGGTCGGTGCTGACCGCGGGCTCGATGACGTACGGCACGTAGCGCTCGTTCGTCTCCGTGTCGAAGAAGGACAGATCGCGACCGCTGTGCTCCATGTGGGTCTTGAGGTCGAAGTCGGTGCGATCCGCAATGCCTTCGAGCTCACCCCAGCCGAACGGGTAGCTGTACTCGATGTCGCTCGTGGCGGTGCTGTAGTGGGACAGCTCGGCCTTCTCGTGCGCTCGGAGGCGGAGATTCGCGCGTCGCACACCGATCGTGTCGACGTGCCAGCGCATCCGCTCCGCGCACCAGTACTCGTGCAACGCACGGTCGGTCCCCGGTTTGCAGAAGTATTCCATCTCCATCAATTCGAACTCTCGCAGACGGAAGACGAAGTTTCCCGGCGATATCTCGTTGCGGAAACCCTTGCCCTGCTGGGCGATGCCGAACGGGAGGCGCCGGCGTGTCGAGCTCACCACGTTGGCGAAGTTGACGAACATGCCCTGCGCAGTCTCGGGACGCAGCCAGATCTGCGCGGCATCCTCCTCCACCGGACCGATGAACGTCTTGAACATGAGGTTGAACTGCCGGGCAGCGGTGAGCGCACCGCCGCACTCGGGGCACCCGGGCTCATCTGCGGCCTTGCCGCGGGCGATTCGCTCGGCGGCCAGATGGTCCTCGCGCCACCGCTTTCTGCACGTTCCCGTGCAGTCGACGAGGGGATCCGTGAAGCCGGCGACATGCCCGCTCGCAACCCAGACTTCGGGGTTCATGAGGACCGCGCTTTCGATGCCCTCCACGTCGTCACGGAGGTCCACCATCGATTGCCACCAGCGCTCGCGGATGTTGCGGCGCAGCCGCACACCGAGCGGGCCGAAGTCGTAGACGGCGTTGAGGCCGCCGTAGATCTCGCTCGACGGGTAGACGAAACCACGCTGCTTGCACAGCGAGACGAGCTTCTCGATGACGTCGGATCGCGCCGGGGCGTCAGCCATGGCGCGTCAGTCTACCGGCAGCCCGACACCACTCCGGCCCTCGATGGCACGGAGCACGTCGATCGATCGCAGGCGGCGGTCGAGATGATAGGCGAGCTCGGACTCGACAATGCGTTCGAGGGTCTGCAGGGTTGGAGTGTCGAGACGGAGGCGCAGCCAGAGCGCCTCGTCGCCGTCGGCCGCGGCGCGCAGGACCTTGATCACGCGAACGGAGCATTCCGTCGCCTCGGGATCCCCCGGGGCGCAGCGCGCGCAGAGCAGTCCGCCACCCGGCGCGCTGAACCAGGCGGTGCTCTCCGGGAGGCGACGTTCGCACGACGCGCAGTCGACGAGCTGCGGCGCATAGCCCAGGCGGTCGACCATGCGCCGAGCGAACCAGACGACGGCGGCGCGCGGATCCCGCTCCGGATCGGCGCAGGCCGTGAGCGCGGCGGCGACGAGCGCGTAGATCTCGGGTTCCGCGTGGTGACTCTCGAGCACACGGTCACTCAACTCGGCGCAGAGCGAGGCGTAGGCCGCGCGACGCGCGTCGCTGCGCACCGGGGTCGTTGCAATCGACTCCGCCTGCGTCAGCACATCGAGCTCACCACGACCACGTGCGAGTTGCATGCGGCTGCGCGTGAAGAGATCCGTCCGTGATGCAAGCCGGCTCTGGCTGCGGCGCACACCGCGCGCGATGACCCCGATCTTCCCGTGCTCGAGCGTCAGGACCGTGAGTATTCGGTCGCTCTCGCCGTAGTCGATACGGCGCAGCACGATCCCCTCATCGCTGTACGTGGGCATCCGCCCATCATGCGCACTACTGGCCGTGAGCGTGAGCCGGTTCCTCTTCCTGGGAGTCGCCGCTCTCCTGCCGCTGGTCGTCGTCGAAGGAGTGAGGGCCGCGCTCGCGGATCAGCGGAAGGGGGCTCGTGATGCGAACGCTCTGGATGCTCTGGCGCCGGATCGCCTCGACGGTGAGGGTCGCCGCCCCGAGCTCGATGGTCGCACCCACCTTGGGAATCTCTCCAAGCTGTTCGTACACGAGCCCGCCCACGGTGTCCGCCTCGACGTCCGGAACCTCGATGGAGAGCGCTTCCTTGAGATCGTCCACGGGGTAGCGGGCGCTGACCACCACCTCGTGGTCGGACACGATCTGCAACTCCTCGACCTCACGCATGTCGTACTCGTCGCGGATCGGACCCACGATCTCCTCGATCAGGTCCTCGAACGTCACGACCCCCGCTGTACCCCCGTGCTCGTCGACGACCACGGCCATGTGCACCTTGCGCTCCTTCATCTCGCGCAAGAGCTCGCCGACGTGTTTGGCCTCGGGCGTGAAGTACGGCTGCCGCGCGATCTCGGTGAGTGGGCGCTGGTCATCGCCGACGACACCGTGGCGGAGCAGGTCCTTCGCGTAAACGACACCGACGATGTTGTCGATGCTCTCCTCATAGATCGGGATGCGCGAGTAGCCATGCTCGATGATCACGCGGATGACGTCGGCGATCGAGTCCGTGTTCTCCGCGGCCACCACGTCGATGCGCGGGACCATAACCTCGCGCACCGCCTTGTCGGTCATCTCGAGGATCCCGTGGATCATCTCGCGCTCCTCCTGCTCGACGATCCCCTCCTGCTCGCCGACGTAGAGGAGGAGCTTCAACTCCTCCTCTGTCACGAAGGGCCCGCGCACGGAATGTCCCTTGGTGGCGGCACGGACGATGAGCCGCGAAAACGCGCTGAGTCCGGCGACCAGCGGTCGGAGCAGGCTCGTGAGGAAACGAACCGGTCCCGCGAGCGCAAGCGCGAAACGTTCGTTGAAACGCAGCGCGAGTGACTTCGGTGCGATCTCGCAGAAGATGAGAACGAGGATCGAGAGACCGATCGTACCGATCACCTGCGGCACCTTATTGATGTACGAGTCAATGAGCAACGCCGTGCAGGTGGAGACCACGATCACCGCGACCGTATTCAGGGTGAGGATCGTCGAGAGATAGGCATTCGGATCCGCGTGCAGGCGCGTGACCGCGCGCGCGCGCCGGTTGCCGTCGTCGGCAAGGCTGCGCATGCGGATGCGGCTCACGCTCGTGAGCGATGTCTCAGCCGCAGCGGCGAATGCGGCGATGATGAGACCCGCCACGATAACGACGATGAGGGGGATCATCGGCCCGAGGTCGCGCTAGCGTCTGACCCGCTCACCGGAAGAGTTCGCTGACACTTCGGCCCTCGTGGACTCGCACGATCGCCTCGGCGATGAGCGGCGCCACCGAAAGGATCCGAAGCTTGGGCGCGTCGTCAAAGCTGTGGCTGCCATTGTGGTATGGGATCGTGTCCGTGATACAGATCTCGTCGATGGGCGCGGCGTGCAACCGAGCCAGCGCGCCGTCGCTGAGGACACCATGTGTCGCAACCACGTCGACGGATTTCGCGCCATTGGCAAGCAGCGCGACGGCAGCGCTGGCGAGCGTGCCTCCTGTCGAGATGAGGTCGTCGACGATGACGCAGGTCGCTCCCTGCACATCGCCGATGACGTTGACGACCTCGACGGTGTCGTCACGTGGACGGCGCTTGTCGATGACCGCGATCGGTGCGTCCAGGATGCGCGCGAGGTTGCGCGCGCGATGCACACCTCCGGTGTCCGGCGACACCACGACAACATCGTGCCCGTGACGCTCACGGACCCGGCGCGCAAGGATCTTCGTGCAGATGAGCGCGTCGACGGGGATGTCGAAGAACCCCTGAATCGCCTCGGCGTGGAGGTCGACGCAGATCACGCGGTTGGCTCCGGCGAGCTCGATGATGTTCGCCATGAGCTTGGCGCTGATCGGATCGCGCGCCTGCGTCTTCTTCTCCTTCCGCTGGTAGCCGTAGTACGGGATCACCGCGGTGATCCGTGAGGCCGAGGCGCGTCGCAAGGCGTCGAGGATGATGAAGAGCTCGATGAGGTTGTCACTGACGGGGTGACAGGTCGGCTGGACGAGGAAGACGTCGTGGCCGCGAACCGACTCGGCGATCTTCACGTCGAACTCACCGTCGGCGAACCGGGTGATGTCGACGTCGGCGAGCTTGACCCCGATCTCGCGGGCGATGCGCTCGCTCAACTCCGGGTTCCCGCTGCCGGAGAGCAGGAGCAGCTCGCCGTACGGGTTCGAGTCGTTCATGCCCTGGATGGACGGCGAGCCGCCCACCCCTCGATGTTCTGCTGCCGACTCCGCCCGACTGCGAGTGCGCCGGATGGCACGTCGCGATCGACAAAGGATCCGGCGCCGATGTACGCGCCGTCGCCGATGGTCAGCGGTGCGACCAGCGTCGCATTGGTCCCGACGAAGACTCTGTCGCCGATCGTGGTTCGGTACTTGGCCTCACCGTCGTAGTTGCAGGTCACGGTTCCGGCTCCAATGTTCACCGCTGTTCCGACATCGCTGTCGAGGACCGACGAGAAGTGGCTGATGCGAGTTCCGGCGCCGATAGTGCTGTTCTTGACCTCGGCATGTGTCCCCAACTCTACCTTGGACGCCAGGACCGTATTCGGGCGGACGCGGCAGTAGGGGCCGACCCGGACGTCATCGCCGAGCTCGCAGCCATCGAGCACGGCCGCGCCGACGACGACGCGGTCGCCGGCGCGGACATCGCTCAGCAGCGCCATGGGACCGATCTCGCACCCGGATCCGAGGGTGGTTGAGCCCCGGAGGGTCGTCATCGCATGGATGACCGTGTCACGCCCCACCACCACCCGCGGATCGATGTACGTCGTCGCGGGGTCTTCGAGGCTGACCCCCGACAGCATCAGGGCATCGAGCGTCCGGCGCCGGAGAGCAGCCTCCGCGGCGGCGAGTTGCCGGCGATCGTTGACGAAGATGAACTCGTCGGGATCTGTCGCGAGCAGCGCCTCGACGGGACCCGTCAGGTGCTCAACGACGTCGGTGAGGTAGTACTCGCCCTGGGCGTTCGAGGCCGTGAGGCGGTCGAGCGCCGGCCAGAGCTGCGCGCCGTCGAAGACGTAGATCCCGCCGTTGCACTCCAGCGGCAGTGCCTCGCCGGGCGGGAGGTCGCTTTCCTCCACGATCCGAAGCACGTGGCCGTCCTGGTCGCGGATGACCCGGCCGAGACCGGACGGATCGGTGGGCACACCGGTGAGCAGGGTGCACGCCCGGGCCGTTGAGGCGTGCGCGGCGAGGAGCCGCTCGAGGGTCCGTGGCCTGATCAACGGGGCGTCACCGACGAGGACGAGGACCGCGCCGGGCTTCCTGAGCGCGGCCGGAACGCTCCGGACTGCATCGCCGGTGCCGCGTGGCGTTGCCTGCTCGACGCACGTCGCTCCTTCACCGAGGAGGTCGCGCACGTCAGTCTCGCCTGGAGCGATGACCACCACAGGCGCCTGCCCGGTCGCCGCGCGGACGGCATCGACCGCGTAAAGAATGAGTGGGCGCCCGCCGAGAAGGTGGAGCACCTTCGGGACGGCGCTGCGCATCCGCTTGCCCTGCCCCGCGGCGAGGATCACCGCCTGGGGACCGTCTCCCATGTAGCCCCGAGTATAGGGGCTCGCCTGCGCCGATCCGGCGACGGCCTTCGTACGATAGAAGCGATGCGTTCGATGACCCTCGATGTCGACGGGCCGATCAACGTCGCTGACTTCGGCGGCGAGGGTCCGGTGCTGCTGTTGGTGCACGGGCTCGGGGGGTCGCACCTCAACTGGCTCTCGGCGGCGCCGAAACTCGCCGAGCGTCACCGCGTGTATGCGGTCGATCTCCCGGGGTTTGGACGCTCGCCGCTTGCGGGGCGGCGTTCGTCGATCTCCGCGAATGTCGACCTCTTGAACCGGGTGATCGGGCGGTTATCCGACGGGCCAATCGCGCTCATGGGCAATTCGATGGGAGGGCTGCTCTCACTCGGCGTGGCGGCAGTGCATCCGAACCTGGTGCAGCAGCTCGTGCTGGTCGATCCTGCGGTACCGGCTCCCGGTGGCTTTGGGCCGCGCCTCGACCGTGTGACGCGCACCTTCCTCGTAGCGGCGTTCATGCCGCGCTGGGGGGCTCGGCGGCTGGGCCGCGCGGTTGCGGCGCTTGGCCCGGAGAGCCTCGTGTACGAGACGCTGCGACTGTGCAGTGCAGACCCGAGTCGCATCGAGCAGGCGGTGGTGGACGCGCACATCGCGCTGGAGGCGGAGCGCCTCGCGCAGCCTGGGTGGCAGGAGTCGTTCTATGCGGCGACGCGGTCGCTTGTACGGGTGCTCGCGCTGAAGCGACAGGTGACGCGGTGGGAGCGGGCGGTGGTCGCGCCGACTCTGTTGGTGCA
>Ga0307372_10004991_pt1 | contig 20150 bp, 18 predicted proteins | sample OX1MG_FD_202533 | JGI IMG/M metagenome (GOLD analysis project Ga0307372, IMG submission 202533) | Soil microbial communities from Risofladan, Vaasa, Finland - OX-1 | ecosystem: Environmental > Terrestrial > Soil > Coastal area > Acid sulfate soil | place: Finland: Risofladan, Vaasa | collected...
GCGCACGGTAGCGAGCGCAATCAGGATCGGCAACCCGGCCAGCTGGGAGGGCGCGACCAGCGCCCGCGATGAGTCCGGGGGGCTCATCGACGCGGTCTCCGACAGCGAGATCCTGCAGGCCCAGGTGTTGCTCGCCACGCGCGAGGGACTCTTCGCCGAGCCCGCCTCGGTCGCCCCGCTGGCCCTGCTGATCCGGCTGGCGCGGGCCGGGCGGATCGAGGGCGGCGCCACCGTGGTGGTGGTTTTGACCGGCAACGGGCTGAAGGATCCTGAGGCGGCACTGCACAACGTCGAGCCTCCCATCGTCCTCGACGGAGACGCGCGGGCGATGGCCAAGGCGCTCAAGCTCTAGGCGGCGGATGATCCGGTGAAGATCCGCGTCCCCGCCTCGATCGCCAACATCGGCCCCGGCTTTGACGTGCTCGCGATGGCCGTGGACTTATGGCTCGAAGTCGAGGCTGAACCGTCCGACCAGCCCCACTGGCGCTTTCAGGGTGAGGGGGCGGAGTATCTGGGAGCTACGCCCAATCCCCTCTCCGCCCTGAGCTGGCGCGGTGAGGTGCGGTGCGATATTCCGATGGGGGTGGGTCTCGGCAGCAGTGCCGCCGCCCGCCTGGCGGCCGCCGTCCTGCGCGGCGAGCTGGACCCTCTGGGTTCGGCCAGCGCCGAGGAGGGTCATCCCGACAACGCCGCCGCCGCCTGGTCGGGCGGGGTGGTGATGGTGATCGAGGGCCAGGTCCATCGGTTGCCTGCGGCCGAGCTTGAGTTGGCCCTGCTGGTGGCCACCCTCCCCCTGCCCACAGAGCAGGCGCGCGCGGCCCTACCTGCCACCGTCCCGCACCCCGACGCTGTGTTCAATGCGGCCCGGCTGGGGCTGCTCATTCACGCCCTCGACGGACGGCACTATGAGCTCCTGGACGCCGCCACCCAGGACCGTCTGCACCAGCCCTACCGCGAGCATCTCTATCCCTTCACGGCAGCCGCGATGGCGGCGGCGAGGGCCGCCGGGGCCCTGGGTAGCGCTGTCTGTGGTGCCGGGCCCAGTGTCTTCGCCTTCTGCCGTCCCGGCGAGGGCGAGCGTATAGCGCAGGCCATGGCGGATGCCGCGCCCGGGCGCGGACGACCCCTGGCGACTCAGATCAGTCCCCAGGGGCTCCAGGTCTGGCCGTGATAGTGCAAAAGTACGGTGGCACCTCGCTGGCCACGCCGGCGCGCGTACGCCGGGTGGCCAGGCGCATTGCGAGCCAGGTGGCGGCGGGCGAACAGGTGGTTGCGGTGGTCTCGGCCATGGGGCACACCACCGACCGATTGATCGGACTTGCGCACCGGGTAAACCCCGATCCTCCAGCCCGCGAGCTCGACATGCTCATCGCCAACGGCGAGACGATAAGTGCCCCGCTCGTCGCCATGTGCCTACAGGGTCTGGGGGTCGACGCCATCTCGCTCACCGGTCCCCAGGCGGGAATCCGCACCAGCCAGCACCACTCACGCGCCCGCATCCACGAGATCGACCCCGCTCGCATCAATCAATGCCTGGAGCGGGGGCAGGTGGTGGTGGTCGCCGGCTTCCAGGGCGCCACTGAAGAGGGCGAGATCACCACTTTGGGCCGGGGCGCGAGTGATCTCACCGCAGTCGCTCTGGCCGCAGCCCTCAAGGCACGTTCCTGCGAGATCCTGACCGACGTCGACGGCATCCTGACCGCCGACCCCCGGGTCGTTCCCGATGCCCGCCTGCTCCACTACGTCACCTATGAGGAGATTCTCGAGATGGCCGCGGTGGGGGCCCGGGTGATGCAGCCGCGATCGGTCGAGATCGGTCAGCTGTACGGCGTTCCCATCCACGTGCGATCGTCGTTCCACATGCGTCCGGGTACCATGATCGTGGCTCAGGTCCCGATGGAAAATCGAAATCGCGTCCGCGGAGTTGCGCACGAGAACGAGGTCGCCAAGATCACGGTCCTGGAGGTGCCCGATCGCCCCGGCATCGCCGCCTCCATCTTCCAGGTCCTGGCCGAGCACAGCGTATCGGTGGACGTGATCGTTCAGAACGTGTCCAGCGGTGGGAAGACAGACCTCACCTTCACCGTCGGTGAGGCCGACCTCAAGCGGGCGGTGGCCCTGGTGAACCCGGTGGCGGCTGAGATCGGGGCCAAAGGGGTGAGCCAGGCCGGCGGCCTGGCCAAGGTCTCAATCGTGGGCACCGGCATGCTCGGTACTCCCGGCATCGCCGCCACCATGTTCACCACCCTGGCGGCCGAGAAGGTCAACATCGAGATGATCAGCACCTCAGAGATTCGAATCACCTGCATCGTCGGCCGGACCGAGGTGGCGCGCGCGGTGAGAGCGCTGCACAGCGCCTTTCAGCTCGACCAGGTCACAGCCTAGGTGTCGGTCAACGTGGCCCTGGTCGGCCCCATCGGGGCCGGCAAGACCTCCCTGTTCAACGCCCTCACCGGCGGCCGGGGGGCCGACGGCATGGGCATGGTCGACGTGCCTGACCAGAGGTTGGGCCGGCTGGCGACGGCCGTTCATCCACGCCGGGTGGTGGCCGCCCAGGTCCGGGTGATCGACGCGCCCCCGGGGTCGCGCGCCCAGCGCATCGCCGCCGCGCGGGAGGCTGACGTGGTGATCAAGGTGGTCCGCGGCTTTGGACCCGAACCTGATCCCGCCGGCGACCTCGAGGAGATCGAGTTGGACATGGTTCTGACCGATCTGGCCACGGTTGAGAGGCGGCTCGAACTGCTCGCCCGCGAGCAGCGCGGCGGCCGCCGGGAGGGGGCCGCCGAGATGGTCACGCTGGAGCGGGCGCGGGTCCATCTGGGCGAGGGGCAGGGCCTGCGCTCCCTGGCCGTCGACGCCGAGACGCGATCGCATCTGGATCCGCTATTCGCGGTCAGCCTCAAGCCCTCGGTTGTGGTCGCCAACGTGGGCGACAGCCTGCTTCCAGACGGCGGAGAGCTGGCCCAGAGGGTGCAACGCCTGGCCGGCGAGCGGGGGCTGCAATCCCTTCCCCTGAGCGCCAAGCTCGAGCTCGAGCTCGGCGACCTCGATCCCGCCGACGCGACCGAGATGCGTGCCACCTTCGGGCTCTTGGAATCTCCTCTGGGTGGTCTGACCAGGGCCGTCTGGGCGGCCGGCGGTCTGATCACGTTCTTCACTGCCGGGGAGCCTGAGGTTCGGGCCTGGCCCTGCGCCGACCAGGCGCCTGCGGCTCAGGCCGCGGGAGTGATTCATTCCGACTTCGAGCGCAGCTTTATTCGGGCCGAGGTGACCTCGGTCGACGAACTCGTCGAGTCCGGATCGATGGAGGCGCTACGCGGTCAGGGACGGCTGCGCATCGAGGGCCGTGACTACCGCGTCCGGGACGGCGACGTCGTCTTCTTCCGGGTCGGGCGCTGAGATCGGAGCCCGCGCTAGTCGAAGCCGAAGGCCTGGCGTGTGCGCCGGCCCAGGAGTCTGACCAGGACTGGGAGTCCGACCAGGATCAGCGACCAGAGGGCGGCCAGTACGATGGCGGTGATCCAGCCGCGTCGCCGACCGCCTCGGAGGTCATAGAAGACCAGGCCGTGAAGTCCGGCCAGGATCACCGCGATCGCGATCAGGACGGCGCTGTAGATGGCCGCATCAGCCGCCGATCCTCCGACGCCTGCCGCCAGCCTGGCTCTGCCCGCTGCATTCAGAACCACCGCCAGAGCCGACGTCGCCCAGACCAGGAGGAAGATGGAGGCCAGGGCAAAAAACCACGGCGTCGTCCCCAGGACCTGGCCCGGCTGCGGGCGCGATGGGGGGGCGACGGCCGGGGTGGAGGAGGGGTCCCAGCGCGGGGCGTCGCACATCTCGCAGCGGGAGGCGTCCCGCTTCATCGAAGCTCCGCACTCGATACAGAATTCGTGCTCCCGCTCACCCGTCATGCTCCGATTATGGCCGTGCCGAGCTGGCTCGGACCGAAAGCCGGCCTGGCGCTGGTAACCTAGGGTCCGATCCCCAAGCTCGGATCGCGGCACGGCGCATGGCGATGGATGGGGAAGTTGTATGGGAGGAGGGTCCGTTGCTCGCAGGGTTCGAGCCCGGCCTCCCATCGCGTGTCCCGGAGGTGACGCTGGTTGAGGACCCGCGGCGGGCCGGTTAAGGGTTGATGGGCCGAGCCCTGGGGACGGTACGCGTCTGAGTTCCAAGGGCACCGTTCCCCTCGAGGCCAGCTCGACCCGCCGGGATCCAATGTCCGTCAGGCCCCGCTCCGGTTCCACCGCGGCCTGGGCGCTGGGCGGGGCCGCTCTTTTGCTGGTCGCATTCGCCTTCCGTCCCGTGGTCGAGGGCGATGGGGTGAGCAGCTTCGCCTACCTGCACGCGCTCTGGGTGGACCACGGCCTCAATGTGGGCCGCGTCTTCCTGGCCGCCGAGCGCGCGCACGTGAGCCTGACCCCGTCCAATCTCGACGTGCGTACCAGTACCGGCCTCACCGCCGACTTCACGCCCCTTGGGGCCGCGCTTCTCAGCACTCCGTTCTATCTCGCCGCTCTGCTGGTGGATCGGAGCGGAGCGCCCATCTTCGCGCCCGGGTTCCAAGCCGCGTACACCGTGGCCTCGCTGTTTTACGGCCTGATCGGGCTGGTCCTGATCGCCTCCCTGGCGGCGGCGGTCACCCGCTCCCGGCGCGCCGCCCTGCTCGCCACAGCTGTGGCCCTGGGCGCGACGCCGATGTTGTATTACCTCTTCCTCGAGCCCAGCTATACCCACACGTTCTCGGTCTTCGTCTGCGCTCTGTTCTTCCTTCTCTGGTGGCGGAGCGGGACCGAGCGCGGCGCCCGGTCGTGGTTCGCCCTGGGTCTGCTGGGAGGATTCATGGGCGCGGTGCGATTTCAGGATGGGCCGCTGGCCGCAATCGCGCTCCTCGACGTGCGCCGCAGGGGCTGGGCGCCGCTCCTCTATCCGCTGGGCCTGGGGATAGGATTCGCCCCCCAGCTTGTGGTTGACCACACGCTCTTCGGCACCTGGCTTCCGCACCGCGCGCCCGCTGTCGGGGCGCCAGACCTGTGGCCCGGCCATTATCTGCAGGTCCTGATATCGAGCCACAACGGGCTCTTAGTCTGGACCCCCGCCTTCGCCCTGGGCCTCCTCGGCCTGGCCCTGGTCGGCGATCGGCGGATCCGTCTCGCCGCCGTCATGGCCTTGCTGATCGAGATCGGGATCAGCGGAGCCCAGGCCGACTGGTGGGGCGGACACGTGTTCGGCATGAACCGGATGCTCGATCTGCTCCCCCTCTTCGCCGTCGGACTGGCCCAGCTCGCAGTTCGAGTGCCCTGGATCTGGAGCCGGATCGCCGCTGCCGGGCTGCTGCTCTGGAACCTGATCCTGATGGCCAATTTCGACTACGTCATCCGCACCGACCACAACCCGGGCTACCTGGGCTTGCTCACGGGCCAGCTGCAGGCGCTGCCCGACGCACCCCGCGTGCTGCTCCGCGGAGGAGTCGGGCGGGCCCTGATTCTGTGGCCGCTGCTCAAACAGGGACCCAACCTTGGCTTTGGGCTCGCCCTCCTGCTCGCCGAGGCCGCGTGCGTGCTGGCGGCGGTGGTTGTGGCCACCCGGCTGTTGGGCGGCTCCGGGGCCCGCGACGCGCGCCAATAGGGAGCGCCTCAATCGGCTTTACGCGCTTGACTTGTCCCACATGGTGGGGTAGGCTCCGTGGCGGGGCTCAACATGTCGTACCCAACGTCCTAGCACCTGAGACCCGCCCGAGCGGCAGGCAGGCGGCTTCAGCAACGTCTTAGACCACGTCCCAATTCCGACTACCCATCGCCTGCCTGTGCGCACGGGGGCCCCGCCAGCACCCTGTTAGACTCGAAGACGCCCATGGCCCGAAAGACACGCCGAGGCAAGGCGCGGCGCCCCGCACGAGTTGCAGCGCCGGCCCCAGCCCCAGCCGCCGCGCAGTCCGCCCCCCTGACCGAGGTCCGCAGCCGTCCGGTCGAGCTCTCGCTTGGAGCCCGATCTGCGTCCAGCCGCCGCCCTGGCCGGGTTGTTATCGAGGGGTCTGATCCCGGCATACCACTGGATCGAGTGCCCTATTTCACCTCTGACCTGGCCCGTTTGGGGATTACCGCCGCCGCCATGCTCGCGCTTCTGTTGGTGGGTGCTCGGATCATCCCGTTGGTGGTGCGATAGGGGCGCCGGAAGGCCTTCTCGGACCGCTCCTGGCGGCCGGACTCGCACTGGGCGCTTGCCTGCTTCCGCTGATGCGGCTCAATCGTCGGCTGCGCCGGGTGGAGCGCTGGCCGCGTTCGGGTGGCGATCACGATCTCGATCGCGCCGCCTCCATCCGGCGCGTCGGTCTGGTCCGTTTCAACCCCTATGGCGACACCGGGGGGGACTACTCCTTCGTTCTCGCGCTGCTTGATGAGCGCGGCGACGGGGTGCTGCTGACGAGCCTGTACCATCGCGACGGCTGTCGCGTCTACGCCAAGCCCGTGACCGGGTGGCACAGTGCGCAGACGCTGACGGATGAGGAATCAGAGGCCATCGAGAGCTCACGGGTGGGGAGCGAGGGATCGAGGAGCCGCGTTTCTCCGCCGACCTAAACTCGGCCCATGAGGGTGATCCTCTTCACCGGCAAGGGCGGGGTCGGAAAGACCTCGGTCGCTGCCGCGACCGCGGTTCGGTGCGGTGCCCTGGGCTATCGCACCCTGATCATGAGCACAGATCCTGCGCACTCGCTCGGCGACTCCTTTGACTCCAGGCTGGGGTCGGAGCCGGTCAAGGTGGCCAAGAACGTGTGGGCTCACGAGGTGTCCGCGCTGCACGAACTGCAGCGGCACTGGAAGAAGCTTCACGACTACGCGGCCCACGTGTTCGCCACCCAGGGTCTGGACGACGTGGTGGCCGAGGAGGTGGCCAACCCACCGGGCATGGACGAGGTCGCCTCGTTGATGTGGATAAAGCATTACGCCGCGGCCGGGGATCACGACGTCCTGATTGTGGACTGCGCCCCGACCGGCGAAACGCTGCAGCTGCTGATGTTTCCGGACGCCGCGCGATGGTGGCTGGACAAGGTGTTCCCCTGGCAGCGCAAGGCGATGAAGATCGCTCGACCCCTGCTTCAGAAGGCGCTCGACGTGCCCTTGCCGGGGGATGACATCTATGCCTCGGTCAGGGATCTGTTGATCGATATCGAGGCCATGAAGGCAGTCCTGGTGGATGGATCGGTGACGTCCGTCCGGATCGTGCTGAATCTGGAGAAGATGGTTATCAAGGAGGCCAAGCGCGCCTACACCTACCTCAGTCTGTTCGGTTACAACACCGATGCGGTGATCGTGAACCGCATGCTCCCAGAGGAGGTCACCGACGAACTCTTCCGCCGCTGGAAGGCGATAAATCAGCGCTATGAGGCCGAGGTCCAGCTCTCGTTTCACCCTCTCCCCGTGTTCCATGCTCCGCTGTTCGACGAGGAGGTGGTTGGAGAGCGCATGCTGACCCGGATGGCTGAGGAGACCTACGCCGGCCGAGATCCCTCGGAGCACTTCTACTCCGGGGTGACCCAGCGGGTGGAGAAGGTGGGTCGGGACTACGTGCTCTCCCTTAAGGTGCCGTTCGTCAGCCGGGAGGAAGTCGACCTCAGTCGGGAGCAGGATGAGCTTTTTATAACCGTGGGTAATTACAAGCGCGAGATCGCGCTGCCCCGGGCGCTGGCGTCGCGGACTGCGGTTGACGCCTCCATCGCCGACGGCGAGCTCAAGGTCCGATTCGGCCCAACGTGAGGAGCGACGCCGAGCGTCTGGCGGAGCTTGCGACCGAGGTCGGACAGCGGCTGTCCGGTGTGCTTGCCGACGTCATCCCGGACGAGGCCCGAGCGCATCTGGTCAACGCCGAGCGCGAATTGCTGACCGCTCTGTTTTTGATCTACGAGCACCAGGTCGGTGTGCGGCGGCCGAGCGCGAGCCAGCGCCCGGCCCCCTCCCGGAGCCGCCGGGCGGCTACCGAGCCGGCCCCCGCCCACTCCCGATCCAAGCTCAAGCGCATACCGATCCAGTGAGCGGCGGCGGGGGGGCGGAGCCTGGCCGCTTCGGTTTAGGATTCGCCCGTGATCGGTGATCCGGCGTCGTTTCTGTTCTCATCCCTGTTTCTGATCCCGGCCCTCCTGATCGCGATTCCCGTGCACGAGCTCGGCCACGCGGCCGCCGCCGTGCTCATGGGCGACCCCTCACCGCGCAACCGCGGGGTCTTCCGATGGGGACCCCGGGCCTTCATCAACCCCTACGGGGTGGTCGCCGTCTTCCTCCTCAACGTCGGCTTTGGCAATCCCGCTCCGGTCAACGAGGCGCGCTTGCAGACGCCGCTTAAAAAGCTGGTCTGGGTCTTGGGCGGCCCGCTGGCCAGCCTCCTGCTCGCGGTCGTCTTCGGTCTCATGGTCCGAATCCTGAGCCGCTTCGGCGTCCTGCCCGATCCAAGCACTCTGGTCCAACCGGCCATGGGCCTGGTCGCGACCGTCCTCTACGCCTGCTACTTCTTGAACCTTTCGATCTTTGCCTTTCAGCTCCTGCCCATCCCGGGGTTGGACGGGTGGCGCGTGCTGGAGGTCCTGCTGCGGCGCCGCAACCCGAGCTTTTTCTATCGCGTCTCAGGCAACACCCAGACCATCTGGGTGGTGGCCGCCATGATCGTGCTCTTCGGGCCCTACCTGCTTCACTTCAGTCCGCTGGCCGCGGTCATGGGCATCTTCTACCAGCCCGCCTCAACCGCGATCCTGGGCGGCTGCACCGGCTACACGCTGCTCCAGCCCTGCCCCCTGCCGCCCCTTTAAAGGGGCGCTCAGGCCACCGCTGCCTCCGGACTCGCCGGCTCCAGGGCCAGTTCCAACACCTCCCGGATGTCGGAGACGAGGTGAATCTGCACCTCCTGGCGCACCGCCTCGGGCAGGTCGTCAAGATCGGACTCGTTGCGCTTGGGCAGGATCACTTCCTTGAGTCCCGCGCGCTTGGCCGCCAGGATCTTCTGCTTGACCCCGCCAATGGGCAGCACCTTACCCTGCAACGTCACCTCGCCCGTCATGCCCACGGTGGAGCGGACCGGGCGACCGCTCAGTAAGGAGACCAGCGCTGTGGTCATGGTGACGCCGGCCGAGGGGCCGTCCTTGGGCACGGCCCCGGCGGGGACGTGGATGTGAACCGACTGCTCGCCGAAGCCCGACTTAAGACCGAGTTCGTCCAGGTGGGAGCGCACGTAGGAGAGCGCAATCTGGGCCGACTCCTTCATCACGTCGCCCAGCTGTCCGGTCAGGGTGAGGGTCGACTTGGGGTCGCCCATCATCGCGCTGGCCTCGATGAAGAGAACGTCACCACCGGCCCCGGTCACGGCCAGACCGGTCGCCACCCCCGGTACGCCGGTTCGTTGCAGGACCTCTTCGAACTGGAACCGGGGCCGGCCCAGGGCCTCGCGCACATAGGCCTCGTCAATTCGGGCCGGAGGCGTCACCTTGCCCGAATCGATGCGCGTGGCGAGCTTGCGCAGGAGTTTGCCCAGCTCTCGCTCGAAACCCCGGACGCCAGCCTCGCGCGTGTAGTCCGAGATCACGTGCTGCAGCGCCCCATCCGTCACCTCGACGTCCTCGGCATCGAGACCGTTGCGTTCGAGCTGGCGGGCGAGCAGGTGGCGGCGCCCGATGTCGAGCTTTTCGGCCTCCGTGTAGCCGTCCAGGGAGACCAACTCCATGCGATCGAGCAAGGGTCCAGGGATGGTGTCGGCGACGTTCGCGGTGGGGATGAACAGGACCTCGGACAGGTCCAGGTCAACCTCCAGGTAATGGTCGCGGAAGGTGTGATTCTGGGCCGGGTCGAGCACTTCGAGCAGGGCTGAGGAGGGGTCTCCGCGCCAGTCGTTGCCGACCTTGTCGATCTCGTCCAGCATGATCACCGGATTCTTCGTCCCGGCCTCCTTCAGCGCCCGCACGATGCGCCCGGGCAGGGCCCCGATGTAGGTCCGACGGTGACCACGAATCTCCGCCTCGTCGTGGATGCCGCCCAGGGAGACGCGCGCGAACTTGCGCCCCAGGGCCAGTGCCACCGACTCCCCGAGCGAGGTCTTACCCACGCCCGGAGGTCCCACCAGGGTGATGATGGCGCCCGATCCCCGCCCCCCCTGCTCGGGTAGTCCACGCGCCTGGCGGCGCTTTCGCACGGCTAAGAACTCGATGATCCGGTCCTTGACGTCGTCCAGTCCGGAGTGGTCGTCGTCCATGGTCGCGCGTGCCTTGACCAGATCAAAGTTGTCCTCCGAGCGCACTGCCCAGGGGATGTCGAGCATCCAGTCGAGATAGTTGCGGATCCACCCATGCTCAGGGCTCTGGTCGCTCATCCGCTCCAGCCGGTCGAGCTCGCGGTCGAACTCCTTGCGAGCGCCCTCGGGCATGCCCGCCGCCTCGACCCGGCCGCGGTATTCACTGACCACGTCGGAGCCGCCCTCACCGAGCTGGTTTTTGATCGCCTCCATCTGCTGCCGGAGCAGGAACTCGCGCTGGTTCTTCTCCATCCGCTCCGAAACCTCGCTCCTCAGCTGCTCTTTTAGGGTCAGCTCGGCCAGCACGTCCTTGTTCCAAGAGATCAGCTTCTCGAGCCGGGACTCGACCGAAAGCGTCTCCAGGATCTCCACCTTGCGCGCCATCGAGTGGTCGGGGGAGTAGCCGGACAGGTCGGCGAGGTGGCCGGGGTTGTCGATGGAGCGGATCATCTGCACGATCTGGGGCGCGCCGCGAAGCTCGAGCACGTTCTCTATCACGGCCTTGTACTGCTTGGCGAGCTCGTTGGCCTGCTCCGACCAGGAAAGCGGATCCGGCTGCGCACTCACGTCGGCTCGAAGCAGACCTCCGACCTCGGGCGTGACCGCGCCCAGCACCCCGCGCAGCCGCCCCTGAACCACGACCACCTCGGTGCCGTCAGGCAGATTGCCCTGCTCTTCCACCTTGGAGATCACGCCCACGGTGGCGTAGCGCCCGTCCACCTTGGGCAACAGGAGAAGCAGCCCGCCCTCGCTCTGGGCGGCTCGAACCGCCGTGCGCGACTCGTCGTTGTCGAGCGGAATGGTGGCGTTCATGCGCGGCAGGACAACCGCCTGGGTTAGCGGAAGGACGGGCAGTCGCTGCATTTGATCCGACATCTCATTCCTTTTATCGTCGAATAGGGGACGGAATTCCGGCGCGTTCACCAAGTGGATACCCAGGTCGGATAGATTGGGAAACGTGCGCGCTCAGATCCGGCTGGTCAAAGGGTAGGTCGTCCACCCGTGATCGCCGGTGTAGACCTGGGCGGGACCCAGATCCGGATCGCCGTGGCCGGCTCCGACGGACGGGTGACGAGGACGGATCGGACCCACACCGCCGACCTGGTGACCCCCGAGCGCGTGGTCTCCTGGGCCGCCGCTCGTATCCGCGCATTGGTCCAGCGTTCGTCCCTGGATCTGGTCACCGTTGGCGCACCCGGGCCCATCGATCAGGGACGGGGAGTTCTGGTCAACCCCCCGAATCTGCCCGGCTGGCACAATGTGCCGCTGGTCGAGATGGTCCAGCGCGAGCTGGGCTGCCGGGCGTTGATCGAGAACGACGCCAACCTGGCGGCGGTGGGGGAGCACGCGCGAGGGGCTGGCCAGGGCGTCCAAACCATGGTCTACATCACCTGGAGCACCGGCGTTGGGGGTGGGCTGATCATCAACGGACGGCTCTGGTCGGGCGCTCACGGTAGCGCGGGGGAGATCGGGCACATGATCATCGATCCCGCGGGACCGCTCGATTCGTGCGGCCAGCGCGGCTGCCTCGAGGCATTCTGCGGCGGTCGAGCTCTGAGCCGGGCTTCGGGCGAGTCCGCCGACGTGCTCTTCGCCGCGGCAGCCGGTGGTGACCACGACGCGCTCAGGCGGGTCACCGCTGCGGCCGAGAAGATGGGACTGGCCCTGATCAACCTGTCCAACCTGTTCGATCCCGACCTCTTCGTCGTCGGCGGCGGGGTCACGCGCTCCTGGCGCCTGGTGGCGCCGGTGATGCGGGCCACCCTACGCGCCTCGCCGTTCATTCGGCCGGCGCGGCGCCCAGGTCTGCGCCGCGCCCGGCTGGGTGATGACGGGGGCTTGGTGGGGGCCCTGGAATGGGCGCGCATCCACCTTTAGAGCGAGCCCTGGCGGCGCTCCGCGAAGTCAGCGAGGAGCTCTCGCTGGAGGCCTGGATAGTCGGCGGTTTCGTGCGCGACTCTCTGCTTGGACGCCCCCAACCCGACCTCGATCTGGTCGTGGTCGGGGACGCCTCCGCGCTGGCGGCGCGATTTGCCCAGAGCGTGGGCGCGGCCCCGCCGATCGTGTTCGCGCGCTTTGGCACGGCGCAGGTGACCTGGGAGGGCCTGCACTTCGAGTTCGCCACCGCGCGCGAGGAATCCTATCCGGTCGATTCGCGCAAACCCCACGTGCGCCCGGTCGGGATCGAGGCCGACCTGCGCCGCCGCGATTTCACCGTCAACGCCCTGCTGATGGATTTTGACGGCCACGTCGTCGACCGAGCGGGGGGCCTGAAGGACCTGGAGCGGCGCCGCCTGCGGACCCCTCGCGACGCCGACCAGACGTTTGCCGACGACCCTCTGCGCATGCTCCGCGCCGCTCGCCTGGCCGCGCAGCTCGACTTTGAGCTCGACCCCAGCCTGGTGCCGGCGATGCGGCGTCAGCGGGATCGCCTGGCTCCCCCGATCCTCTCCATGGAACGGGCGGGAGATGAGTTGCGCAAGATGCTGGTGTCACCACGTCCCCGTCTGGCCCTGGAAATTCTGGACCAGGGCGGCCTGCTCGAGGTTCTGCTGCCTGAACTGGCGGCCTGCCGGGGTGTTGCGCAGGGCGGATACCACGTGGCCGACGTGTTCGCGCACAGCCTGCTCGCCCTGGAGCAGACCTCATCCGACCTGGAGCTGCGCTTGGCGGCGCTGCTGCACGATGTGGGCAAGCCCGCGACCCGGGCCGACGACGGATCCTTTCACACGCACGAGATGGTGGGCGCCGAGCTGGCGCGGGCTCGGCTCCTGCATTTGCGCTTTTCCAACCGCCAGGCCGACAGGGTGGCCCGACTGATCGCGCTCCATCTGCGCCCCGCCTACTACCGTCCCGAGTGGAGCGACGGTGCGGTGCGTCGACTGGCCCGAGACGCCGGTGAGCTGATACTTCCCCTGTTGGATCTCGCCCGGGCCGACGTCGGGGCGTCGAGCTATCCCCACGCCGAGTGGATAGACGAGTTGCGAGAGCGCACCGGCCGGCTCCTTGGCGAGCAGCCCTCGCGGCTCAGTCCCCCGATCACGGGCGCGGACGTGATGCGACTGCGAGGTCTGACCCCGGGGCCGGAGGTGGGGCGCCTCAAGGCCCGGCTCATGGAGCTGGTCCTCGACGGCGAGTTGGAGCCGGAGCGGGACGCGATCCTGGCCCACCTCGCGGCCCACCCCGAGCTTTAGGGGTACTGCAGGTATCCCGATGACGCCATTTAATGGTGCGTCATATTGAGTATGCTGGCCTTAAATAGCGCCGCTCGGTTCGGGGGTCGGACCGGGTGCCCCAGGGGCACGGCGATGAGGTGTAGCCAAGAGATGAAAGACATGCCTGACGTCGATCTCGCCAAGCAGCCGGTGCCCGGCCAGGGCGTGCCCAATGGCAAGGCGGAATCCCAGATGACGGTGATCTCAGAGTCCGACAGCCTGAGCGGGCGCCTGGTGATGAAGGGTGATGGCCACCTCCTGGGGGCGTTCGAGGGTGAGGTCGAGTGCGATGGCGAGATCCTCGTGGGTAAGGACGCGCGCGTCGAGGCCCGCATCGTGACCCGCAACATCACCATCTCGGGCTCGGTGCGTGGCAACCTGACCGCGTCGGGCCGGCTCAAGATCACCGCCACCGGACGCCTCGAGGGTGATGCCCGGGTCGGCTCCCTCATCGTGCAGGAGGGGGGCGTGCACCTGGGGGCGATTCAGGTTCACCCCGAGGGTGTGCCCGCGCAGGACTTCCAGCCTCCACCCCCGGGGCCGGCCGAGGCCCCGGTAGCCGAGGCGCACGAGGCCCAGACGCGGCCGATCACGACCTCGGTCGACCGGGTCAAGAAGATGTGGGGTGAGTTCTTCTAGGGCACCGCGCTTTAAGGGCTCCGGCGCCGGATCTCTGGGAGTGCCCGGGCGGTGGTCGCAGGGTGGAACCCATCCCGGCGGCGCTTCCCGGCGGATCGCCCGCCGGGTACGATAACCCGGGCTGAGTCAACCCCGCCGCGGAGCGCAGAGGCGCCGACGGCTCAGTCGCATCGGAATTACGTCGAGTCCACCTTCGGTCAGCTACGCGTTCGCCGCCGTATCCACTTGATGAGGCAAATCGAGATGTCGCACGAACCCATGGATCGCAACCTCGCGCTCGAGTTGCTGCGGGTAACCGAGGCCGCCGCCCTGGCCGCCGCGCCGCTGCAGGGTCGCGGCCAGAAGGAGGCGGCTGATCAACGCGCCGTCGACGCCATGCGGCGGGCGCTGGCCTCGGTCGACATGAACGGCACCGTGGTCATCGGCGAGGGGGAGAAGGACCAGGCTCCGATGCTCTACTTCGGCGAGCGGGTGGGAAATGGCATGGAACCCGAGGTCGACGTCGCCGTCGACCCCATCGACGGCACGCGGCCGGTGGCCAACGGCATGCCCGGCGCCCTGGCGGTCGTCGCCCTGGCCGAGCGCGGCACCATGTTCACCACTCACGTCCATTACATGGAGAAGCTGGTCGTCGGCCGGCGGGCACGCGGGGTGATCGACATCGAGATGCCGGTGGAGTGGAACCTGCGCCGCATCGCCAAGGCCGAGGGTCTGCCGACGCGCGATCTGACCGTGGTCATCCTCGACCGCGAATACAACCAGCACGTGGTGGACCAGGTTCGTGACGTGGGGGCCCGAATCCGACTGATCAGCGACGGCGACGTCGCCGGGGCGATCATGGCCGCCCTCGAGACCAAGACCGGCATGCACGCCCTGATCGGTCAGGGGGGCGCCACCGAGGGAGTGATCGCCGCCTGCGCGGTGAAGGCGTTGCAGGGCGACATGCAGGGCCGCCTGCGTCTTCGCGACGACAGCGAGCGAGCCATCGCGGTCACGGAGGGCTACCGAGAAGGCCAGGTCCTTGGCATCGACGATCTGTGCGGAGGGCACAATATTTTCTTCGCCGCGACGGGCATCACCGGGGGCGACCTCTTAGAGGGGGTTCGCTACGAAGACTTCTACGCATTCACCGACTCAATGGTGCTGCGGTCGGCCACCGGCACGATGCGATACGTCAGCGCCTACCACGAGATGACCAAGCTCCGGCAGAAAGGCCTGGCGAGCGAGGTCCAGGACTGAGCCCGGGCGGGCTCAGCGATCGGAGCCCCGCCCCCGGGGGAGGGAAAAAGAGGTAACTTTGGTCCCCGATCCCCATGCCCCTGGACCTCGCGCGCGGACGACTCCTGCTCTTCGGCCTGCCCCGGCGGTCGAAGCTGGCCTACTGCCTGGTTCGAGATGCCAGGGTACCGGCGGCACCCAAACTGGCACTCGGTGCGGCCTTCGGGGTCATCGTGAGTCCGCTCGATCTTCCGGGCTGGATTCCCGTGCTCGGGCAGCTCGACATGCTGGGTCTGGGGGTGTTGGCGCTGAGCGCGTTCGTCCGTTCCTGCCCCAACGAGCTCGTCGCCGAGCACGCGGCGGCGCTTAAGGAGGGGACCAGCATCTACGATCGGGACCGGTCCCGGATGGTCGTGTCGGTCGGGGTGGGAACGAGGCGGTTTATAGGCAGGGTGGGAAGGCGCCGTACGATCGATCAGCGGCGTATTGGAGGATGACGCGGTTTTGAAAGTTATGTTGACCGAGAACGTCGATAACGTGGGCCTGGCCGGAGACATCAAAGAGGTCACCGGCGGATTTGGGCGCAACTATCTGATTCCCCGGGGCCTGGCCCGCATCGCCGGGCGGGGGGCCGAGGATGAGGCCCGCCGGCTTAAGGAAGCCGCGGCCAAGAAGGAGAATCGGGCGCGCGAGGAGGCTCGCGAGCAGGCTGAGGAGATCGGCAACAAGACGGTGGTGGTGCGCCTGCGCATGGGTGCCGACGGCAAGGCGTTTGGGGCCGTCACGAGCGAGGACATCGCGGTCGCCCTCAAGGCTCAGCATCAGGTCGAGATCGACCGCCGCCGGATCGACCTGGCCGACCCCATCAAGCAGCTGGGAGAGCACCAGGTAGCCCTGCGTCTGCACCGCGACGTGGTGGCTCAAATCAACCTGATCGTCACCCAGGATCGGTAGATGGCGTCGCTGCCCCTGACCGGCAGGGGCGAGGTGCGGGTGCCTCCGCACGACCTGGAGGCCGAGGCATCGGTCCTGGGAGCGATTCTGCTCGACCCGACCGCCATCACCCGCGTGCTCGACGCTCTCGGCAGCGACGATTTCTATCGCGAGAACAACGCTGAGGTGTACCGCGCCGCGGTCGAGCTCTTCCGCGAGGGAGAGCCGATCGACAGCATCACCCTGGCCGCGCAGCTGGAGAAGCAGGGCGTCCTGGAACGGGTCGGCGGGCGGGCTCAGCTCGCCCTGCTGCAGGAGGCGGTCCCGACCGCCGCCAACGTCGAGCACTATGCCCGCATCGTCAAGGCCCGGGCCCAGAAGCGTCGCCTCATCGCCGCCGGTGGTCAGGTCACCGGCTTCGGATACGACGATGCCCTGGACGCCGACGAGGCCGTGAACCAGGCCCAGGCCACCGTCTACGCGGTCTCGGACGACCGGACGGGGAGCGATCTGGCCCGGCTCTACGACCTTCTAAAGCCGGCCATGGACCGGATCGACGCTCAGATGGCCTCGGGTGGCGGCGTGGTCGGGATTCCCACCGGATTCGGCGACCTCGATCGCATGATGAGCGGTCTTAAGCCCTCTGATCTGGTCATAGTCGCCGGGCGCCCGAGCATGGGGAAGACGAGCTGGGTGCTGAATGTCGCCCTGCACGCGGCGGTGAATGAACACCGCTCGGTGGCCATCTTCAGCCTTGAGATGTCGAAGGAGCAGCTGGTTGAGCGCATGCTCTGCGAGCAGGCCCGCATCGACGCTCAGCGGCTCCATCAGGGCACCCTCAGTGACACCGAGTACGATCGCTTGGCCCGGGCCTTGGGGCCGCTGGGGGACGCTCCCATCTTCATCGACGATTCGCCCACACTGGACGACCTGACCCTGCGACTCAAGGCTCGCCAGGTCAAGAGCAGGGAGAACGTGGATCTCATCATCGTGGACTACCTGCAGCTCATGCACGGCCGCTCCCGGGGAGACGAGTCGAATCGGGTACAGGAGGTCTCGGCCATCTCCCGGGGGCTCAAGACGATCGCGCGCGAGCTCAAGATACCGGTCATCGCCATCTCCCAGCTCTCCCGTGGTCCGGAGTCGAGGCCGGACAAGCGACCTCTGCTCAGCGACCTGCGAGAGTCCGGATGTCTCGCCGCCGAGAGCCTGGTCTACCTGCCCGAGGAGGGCCGATACAGGCCCATCGCCGAGCTTGCCGGGCACTGCGGTTACCAGGTTCTGGCTCTGAACCAGAGTTCGAGGCGCCTTGAGCCGGAGGTTGTGAGCCGCGCCTTCTCGACCGGCCGCAGGCCTGTGTTCAGCCTCACAACCAGCTCTGGCCGCCGCATCAGGGCCACCGCCAACCACCGATTTCTGCTGCCTGACGGATGGCGTCGCCTGGACGCCATCCAGCCCGGCGAGCGGGTCGCCGTCGCCGAGCCCGCCCGGCTTAACCCGCCCTTGCGCGTGCTGGCCGCGGTGGGCGGCGGATCGGCCCCGGTCCCGAGCGGACAGCCAGGCACCTCGCCGGGCTGGGGATGGGAGACCGTGGCGGCCATCCAGGTTGGAGGCGAGGAGGAGGTGTTCGACCTGACGGTCGACCGCCTGCACAATTTTCTCGCCCAGGGCCTGGTGGTGCACAACAGCATCGAGCAGGACGCCGACCTGGTCATGTTCCTCTATCGCGACGACTACTACAACCGCGAGAAATCGGAGAAGCCGGGCATCGCCGAGGTGATCGTGGCCAAGCACCGCAACGGACCGACCGGCATCGTCGAGCTCATGTTCCGAAAGGAGCTGACCCGCTTTGAGAACCTTGATCGCCGGCGCTCGGGTGCCGACGGCGGCAACGCCTAGGCCGATGCGAAGAGCACGAATCGGTTTAAAGTGCCGGCTGGCGCTTACGCCATGGCATCCCGTCCGGGCAGTCGGCGGTGGAGGTTACCTGCAATGGTCGTGATCATCGTCGGCGGCCAATGGGGCGACGAGGGGAAGGGCAAGATCATCGATCTGCTCGCCCAGCGGGCGCACATGGTGATCCGCGCCCAGGGTGGAAACAACGCCGGCCACACCGTGGTCACCGACGATGGCGAGTTCAAGTTTCAGCTCATCCCGAGCGGCATCCTCTACCCGCATGTGCGCTGCATCATCGGCCACGGGGTGGTGGCTGATCCCCGGGTCCTGATCAAGGAGATCGAGCAGCTGCAGGACCGGGGGATGGAGCCGTCCAATCTCAGCATCAGCGAGCGGGCGCACATGGTGATGAGTTACCACCCCGTATTCGACCAGCTGGAGGAGGCGTCGCGTGGTGACGACCGGCTGGGGACGACATGGCGTGGTATCGGCCCTGCCTACTCGGACAAGATTCGGCGCATCGGCTTCCGCATCGGGGACCTGCAGAAAGAGGCGTTCATGCGCAAGAAGCTCGCCTTCGTCGTGGGGCAGATCAAGAACCCGATCTTGACCGACCTTTACCGCGAGGCCGCGATGGATTGGGAGCGGATGCTGGAGGAGTACCTGGGCTACGCTCGGATCCTCGATCCCTATATCCAGGACGCCTTCCCCCTGGTCCAGGCCGCCCTTCAGCAGGGTGACCACATCCTGCTCGAGGGAGCCCAGGCGACCATGCTCGACCTCGACTACGGAACCTATCCCTACGTGACCAGCTCCAACCCGACCGCGGGTGGCGCGGTGACCGGATCCGGAGTCCCGCCGACGCGCGTCGACCTCACCATCGGGGTATTCAAGGCCTACACCACGCGGGTCGGATACGGACCCTTCCCGACCGAACTCCTGGACGCCACCGGTGACGCCATTGCCGAACGCGGCCGCGAGGTGGGCACGGTGACCGGACGAGCGCGGCGGGTGGGGTGGTTCGACGGGCCGGTGGCGCGCTACGCGGTCGGGGTCAACGGCGTGGGTTCGATCGCACTCACCAAGCTCGACATCCTGGACGAATTGCAGGAGATCAAGATCTGCTCCGCGTACGAGTTCCGCGGGGTGCGCCACCTTCATCCGATGGCCAACATCTCGCACCTCAAGCATTGCCAGCCGGTCTACGAAACGCTCCCCGGCTGGGGGCAACCGATCGGGGAATGCCGAACCTGGGAGGACCTACCCGCCGCCTGCCGAGGCTACGTCGAGCGTCTGGAGGAGATCTGCGGAGCTCCGATCGAGCTCATCGGCGTCGGACCCCGGCGGGACCAGTTCATCGACCGCCGGGCGCGACCCCTGTTCGCCTGACCACAAGCGCGGTCGAACGATCTCAGCTGGAGCTGATTCGGTAGCGCCGACCGCCGCGGAGCGAGAGCGAGTGGGCGTCAAAGTGGCGCAGAGTTTCCCAGACCAGGCGCCGGTTGCCGACCATCCAACCCCCGCCCTCGAGTAGCGAGACCAGGATCTGGAGCGCTGCCACCTCGGTCACGACGGCCTCGATGGAGTAGCCGCGGATTCGGGCCGCCGTGGCCACCAAACCGGCGCAGAGACCCAGCAGAGGTCGCCCCAGACGCGAGGCCGGCAGGTGCCGGCGGTCGGCCAGGATGAGCGCGGCCACGAACCAGAGGGGGCCGCTGTCCAGCTGGTAGCGGATCGGCCAGTGCATGACCAGGATCGGGATCAGCGCACCGACCAGGAAGGTGAGCAGCACCAGCAGACTCAGGCGGCGGGCGTACCAGTACCAGGCGGCCGCGACCCCGACCGCCAGCAGCGAAGTGGCGAACACCGGTCCCGGCACATTGCCGACGTAGAGCTTGACCGCGTCGATCGGTGACTGGCCCAGGCTTATGAAGTACGAGAGCCAGAGACGAATCGGCTCCGACGCCACCAGTTGCGAGC
>Ga0307372_10004992_pt1 | contig 20148 bp, 16 predicted proteins | sample OX1MG_FD_202533 | JGI IMG/M metagenome (GOLD analysis project Ga0307372, IMG submission 202533) | Soil microbial communities from Risofladan, Vaasa, Finland - OX-1 | ecosystem: Environmental > Terrestrial > Soil > Coastal area > Acid sulfate soil | place: Finland: Risofladan, Vaasa | collected...
CCGGCGTCTCGCGAGCCGTTTGAGCAACGAGCTCGACCGGGTCGATGCCCAGTTGGCGGGTGTCCTCTTCTCCGCCGGCCTTCATCCACTCCCCCAACTGGTGCTCGTCGATCTCCGGATGAAACTGGACACCGACGTTGCGCCCGATGGCGAAGGCCTGGACCGCACGTGGATTGGTCGCCCACACCTGCGCCGACGCGGGTAATGAACAGGCGTCGAAGTGATACTCAAACCACGGTCCGGCACCCACGCCAGAGTCGCCGACCTCGTCAACGTCGAACCACCCAACCTCAGGGTTTTCGGAGAGCTCGACGACGCCGCCGAAGTAGCGACACAGCGCCTGGGCGCCAAAACAGATCCCAAAGACCGGCACTCCCCGCTGCTCGGCGTCGGCCAGCACGTCGAGCTCGCGCCCGAACCACGCCTCTTCAATGACCGGGTCGTAGACGGAGTGCTTGGAACCCAGGATGATCAGCAGGTCGTAGCCCTCCACCGAGGGGGTCGCACTGTCCTCGTCCATCATGCGGACATCCAGCGTGAGTCCTCGCGACTCGAGAGCGTCACCCACCAGCCCCGGGCGATCCTCCAGGTGATGGCGCAGCACCAAGACTCGACTCATGGCCGGCCCCGCTGTGGTGAAACGCGGAAGGCGACCGACCTCGGTTTCGTTGGTGTACCGCGCTGAGCAACGTGCATTGGACGTCAGCCTACGGCCGACACCCGTCCTGGTCTAACCCGCCGGAACGGACCAGCCCAGCGCCGTAGCGATCTCGCGGCAGGTGGGACAGATCGGGTAGCGCTGGGGGTCGCGACCCGGAACCCAGACCTTGCCGCACAGCGCGCGCACCGGCGTGGTGTTGAGCATGCCCTCGACGACCGAGTTCTCGAGTGCGACGAACTCGCCGTCCTCGGGGGTGTAGCCCTCTAAGACAATGTGAGTGAAGCGGTCGTGGTCGCCCTCGTCAATCTGCGTCGTGGTCTCGACGAGAACCTCGGTCTGCTGCTGGGTCGACACGCAGAGAACGCTACCCATCTGGCTAGCCTCGAGGTGCCATGAATCGCCGCCGTCGCACCCACCCGCTCACGCGACCCATCGGACGCGTGGCGTCGCACTTCACCCGTGAAGGAACGCCCAAGGCCGCCTACCGCACGCGCGAGGAAGCGGCGAGCGCCGCCCAACTCGCCTGGACGCTCAACGGAGCCGAGCTCGACACGTACCGCTGCGAGTACTGCCACCAGTGGCACATCGGTCGGCGTTCGCGCGAGGAGTAGCGCCACGGCGTGCCAACGGGCACAATGGTGGGACCTCAAGCGAAAGGCGTCCTCGTGACGGTCCAGGCCTACATCCTGATTCAGTCGGAGATCGGTTCGAGCGAGAGCGTGGTCCTGGCCACCCGCGCGGTGCCCGGCGTTCTCGAGTCCTACGAGGTCACCGGACCCTACGACGTGATCGTGCGCTGCACCGCCGAAAGCGTCGACGACCTGGGCAAGTTCATCGTGGGAGCGATCCAGAAGGTGCCGGGTATCACCCGCACGCTGACCTGCCCTGTGGTCAACATCTAGGCCAGCCGATCACCGCTTCGATCAGGCGTGGCGACGATGCCATACCAGCGATCGAACGCCGGTAGGACCCAAGTAGCCGTTTCGATCTGATCGGGCGAACTCAGTCCCACCACAGGTCGTGGTTCAACACGCCGCGGGCGATCAAGCCGAGCTGGACCTGACTTGTGCCTTCGACGATGGTCAGCTGGCGTGCGTCGCGGTAGTACTGCTCGGTCGGGTGCTCCTCCATGTATCCAGCCGCACCCAGCAACTGGACGGCCAGTCCCGACGCGCGCACGGCCACCTCCGAGGCGTAGTACTTGCACATCGACAGCATCGGCACCCACTCCTTGGTGAAGTGGCCCTGGTCGGCCAGAGTCGCCCCGCGATAGGTGAGCAGCCGCGCGGCTTCGATCTCCACGGCGCACTTGGCGATCTCCCACTGGATGCCCTGGAAGTCTGCGACGGTCTGGCCAAACGCCGGCCGGGCCTTCACGTACTCGGTCGCGTACATCAGCGCGCCTTCGGCCAGACCGATCCCACGCGCTGCGACGATCGGACGCATGGCGTTGAGCGACTGCATCACCAGTGAGAACCCTCCGCCGATGACCTGTTCGGGCCCCACCCTCACGCCGTTGAAGACGACCTCAGCCGTGTCAATTCCTTTTACCCCCATCTTGTGGTCGACGCGCGGGCGCGTCACGCCGGGTGTTGACGTGTCGACGAGAAAACACCCGATCTCGGAGTGTCGGCGCGACGAGGGGTCACCGGTCTTGGCGAACACCGTCAGCCAGTCGGCCTGCATCGCACCGGAGATCCAGCACTTGGTGCCGTTGAGCACGTAGCCGCCCGGGACCTGCGGGTCCGGCGTCGCGCGGGTCTGCATCCCGGCGACGTCGGAACCGGCGCCCGGTTCCGAGAGACAGAATGCCGCGCGGGTCTCTCCGCGTGCGATGCCCGGTAGGTACCGCTGCTTTTGCTCCTCGGTGCCGGCAATCATCACCGGTCCGGTCGGCAGTCGCGTCAACAGCAACATGAGACCCAGCACGTTGGAGTACTTGGTGACCTCCTCGATCACGAGCGCCAACCCCAGGATTCCCGCGCCCGACCCGCCGTAGGCCTCGGGGATGCATAGACCGAGCAGATCGGCCCGGCGGAACTCGTCGAAGAGGTCCTCGGGATACTCTCCGCTCAGATCGATCTCGCGCGCGCGCGACTTGACCTTGTCTTGAGCGAGGCGGCGCACCATCTCTTGCAACGAGCGGTGTTCGGACGAGAGTTCGAAGTCCATGGGCCAAAAGTTACTTCGGCCGCTATGTCACTATGGTCGGATGTCCTCCTTCCGCCGTGATGACGCCCTGGCGCGCTTGGCGACCTCGCCCTATGACGTGGTCGTCATTGGCGCGGGCATGACCGGCGCCGGGGTGGCCCTGGATGCGGCGTCTCGGGGACTGCGAGTCGCCCTGATCGAGGCCGGCGATGTGGCCTCAGGCACCAGCTCGAAGTCCTCGAAGATGGTCCACGGGGGCCTGCGCTACCTCCAACAGCGAGAGTTTGCGCTCGTGCGAGAAAACCTACGCGAGCGCCGTCGCCTGCTGGAGAACGCCCCCTTCCTGGTTCGGCCCCTCCCCTTCCTCATCCCCCTTTTCGGTCGCGACGGCGTGGTTGCCAAGACCGTCGCGCGAGGCTATTCCGTCGCGCTGCGCCTCTACGACCTCTCGGGCGGGTGGCGCATCGGGCACCGATTCAAACGGGTGCGCCGTGACGAGGCACTAGCCCACCTGCCAACGCTGTCAACCGACCGGCTCGTAGCGGGTTTCTTGTACTACGACGCGCGCGCCGACGACGCGCGCGTGGCCCTCACCCTCGCGCGCACGGCGGCCCTCGACTTCGACGCCGACGTGGCCACGTACTCACGCGCCACCGGCGTGACGCGTGACGACGCCCAACGGGTCACCGGCGTCGCCGTGCAGGATCTTCTCGGCGAGCGCACCTTCACGATCGAGACCCGCTGCGTCGTCAACGCCACGGGGGTCTGGACTGACGAGGTGATCAAATTCACCGAGCGCGACGCGTCGTCGCATCTGGTAACGCCGGCCAAGGGCGTGCACGTGACAGTGCCCTCGTCGCGTCTGCCCGCCGATATCGCCGCAGTCTTCAGCGTGCCGGGTGATCGGCGCTCGGTGTTCGTGGTGCCCTTCGAGGAGGCTCCCTTCACCTTCATCGGCACGACGGACACGGCCTATGACGGATCCCTGGACAGTCCCACGTGCACGCCCGAGGATCTCACCTACCTGCTGGGCGCCGTGAACGCGTGGACGAGTTCGGCGCTGACGCCCGACGACGTCACCGGACTCTGGGCAGGACTGAGACCACTGCTGGCGCCACGCCACGGCGAGCAGCTCACCGAGCGAACCGCCGACCTCTCGAGGCGCCATCGCGTCACCGACGAACACGACGGGGTGGTCAACGTGACCGGCGGCAAGTGGACGACCTACCGCCAGATGGCCGAGGACACGGTGAACGCGCTCACGCCGTACCTCGGCACCCTGCCGTCGGTGCGGACCCGGCGCCTCGCGTTGCACGGCGTGGGAGAGTGGCGCCCGACCAACGAGCTCGAGGTGCACCTCTACCGTCGCTACGGACAGGACGCGTTGACACTCTTGGCGATGATCTCGGAGCGTGCGTCGCTCGGCGAGCCGATGATTGAGGGTCTGCCCTTCGTGGGAGCGGAGTTCATCTACGCCGCGCGCCACGAGATGGTGACGTCCCTGCTCGACCTGCTCACTCGACGCACCCGCGCCCACCTGCAGGACGCGCGCGCCACGCTCCGCGCCGCGCCCGCCGTGGCCGAACTGGTGGCCGACGAGTTCTGGTGGACGCGCCAGGAGTGCACGCGTCAGGTCGACGCCTATCGCGACCTGGTCGAACGCGAGTTCCGCGCGGCCGGACTGACGCCGTAGGTTCGCGTGACCCGTCCCGTCATGCCCAACGAGTATCCGGCGGTCACGCTCAACCGAGCGCCCGAACCCGACGACGACTTGGCGCGAGAACTTCGCGCGGCGGGCGTCACCATCGACACCGCGGCGTCAGCGCGAGCGGACCACGGCCGCGACTGGTGGCCCCTCTCCATCGCCCAGGTTCACGCCGGGCGCGTCCCACACTGGCCCGGACTGGTGGCGCGACCCACTACCTCGGGTCAGGTCGCCGAGGTGCTGCGCCGAGCTGGCGCGCGCGGCGTCGCGGTGACCGCCCAGGGAGGTCGCTCCGGCGTCGTCGGTGGCGCGGTGGCTCCCGACGGCGGTGTCGCGCTGGACATGACCGGTTTGAACCGGGTGCTCGAGATTGACGACGTGTCCGGTCTGGTACGCGTCGAGGCGGGATGCTTCGGCCCCGAACTCGAGGCCGCCACGCGGGCACGCGGCTGGACAGTGGGTCACCACCCCCAGTCCTTTGAGCTGTCCACCGTCGGGGGATGGATCGCCTGTCGCGGAGCGGGCCAGTACTCGAATCGCTACGGCAAGGTCGAAGACATCGTGCGCGCGCTCAGCGTGGTGCTGGCGAGCGGCGAGATGATCCACCTTGGTGGGCGCGCGCCGCGACGCGCGACGGGCCCAGACCTCCTCCAGCTCTTCGTTGGTTCCGAGGGCGCGCTCGGTGTCATCACGGAGGCGACGCTGGTGATGCGGCCCGCTCCCGCACACGAAGCGCGCGCCGCCTACGGCTTCGCCACCTTCGAGGCCGGACTCGAGACCTGCCGACGCATCGTCCAGCGTGGGGCGGCGCCCGCGGTGCTGCGCCTGTACGACGAGACCGAGTCGCGCCGCCACTTCCAGGTCCAAGGGTGCGCCCTCATCGTGCTCGACGAAGGTGACGAATCGCTCTGTGACGCGGCCATGAGCGTGGTCGCAGTCGAGTGCGCGCTCGCCACCGAACTCGAAACCGAACTCGTCACCACGTGGATCGCTCACCGCAATGACGTGGACGCTCTGGCTCCCCTGTGGGAGGCCGGCATCGTCGTCGACACCGTGGAAGTGTCCGGAGCCTGGTCGGACCTCGCCGCGATGAGCCAACGCGTGCTGACCACATTGCGCGCACTGCCCGACACCCGGGCGGCGTCGGTGCACCAGTCCCACGCCTACCTCGACGGGGCGTGCCTCTACTTCACGTTCGCCGGGCGGCCCGAGGGCGATCCCACGGGCTACTACCGCTCCGCGTGGGACGCGGTCTCGCGTGAGGTCCTGTCGGCGGGTGGGGCCCTGAGTCATCACCACGGCGTCGGACGCAACCGGGCGCGCTTCATGTCCGCCGCCCTCGGCGACACCTTCGCGCTGTTGAGCTCGCTCAAGGCGTTGCTCGACCCGGGCAACATCCTCAATCCCGGCGTCCTCGGGCTAGGTGGACCGTCGTGGTGAGGGCGCTGGCCATCGACGTCGGCACCACCTCAGTGCGCACCGCACTGGTCGACGAGTCTGGCACCGTCTCGCACGCGCACCAACAGGGCCTCACGATCGCCACACCCCAACCCGGTGAGGTCGAGCTCGACGCCAACGAGATCGGCCGGGTGGTGCTCGAGCTCGCCGCACGCACGCTGGGCGACGGCGGAGAGTGCGACGTCGTGGGCGTCACCACTCAGCGCGCGACGACCATCCTCTTCGACGCCGCCACCGGCGCTCCGGTCGGTCCGGCCCTGGGCTGGCAGGACCTACGAACGGTGATCGACTGCCTCGTCTTGCAGGGCGTGGGCCTGCACCTGGCGCCGAACCAGTCGGCGACCAAGGCTCGCTGGCTCGTCGAACGAGCCGGTCGACCCCAGAGCGAGCTGCGCATGGCCACGGTGGAGACCTGGGTCACGTACCTGCTCACCGAGGGCCGCTCCTTCGTCACCGACCGCTCCAACGCCGCGGTGACTGGATTGGTCGGTGTCGACGCGCGTCAGTGGGACCCCGCGACGCTGGAGCTCCTCGATCTGGACGCCGGCTTGCTGGCGAACATCGTCGACACCATGGGCGACCACGGGCGCGCGACCGCCCTGGCTGGTTCCCCGCCGATCACGGCCCTGATTGGCGACCAGCCGGCCTCGCTGTTCGGCCAGTCGTGCGTACACGCCGGCGCCAAGATCACCTTCGGCACGGGCGCCATGTTGGATCTGGTGCGCGGAGGCGAGGGTCCCGCGGCGATGACGCGTTTCGCGTCAGGGTGCTTTCCGGTCGTGGTCGCCAGTCGCGGCGGTGTCCCGACCTGGGGCGTCGAGGCCATCATGCTGTCGGCCGGCGCGTGCATCGAGTGGCTGAAAGACCTCGGACTCATTGACGAGCCGTCCGAGTGTGAGGCGCTGGCCGAGTCGGTCAGTGATGACGGCGTGACCTTCGTCCCCGCACTGTGGGGACTCGGGACCCCCTGGTGGGACTTTGGCGCGCGCGGAGGATTCTTCGGTCTGACCCGCGGCACCACTCGTGCCCACCTTGTACGGGCCGTCCTCGTCGGGATCGCGGAACGCGGCGCGGACCTCGTCGACGCCGCCCGAGCCGAGACCGGCGACGCCCTCGAGGAAATCCGCGTCGACGGTGGCATGACGGCGAACGGCTTTCTCCTCCAGTGCCTCGCCGACGCCTCCGGCGCTCGTGTGGCGGTCTCCTCGGAGCGTGAGGCCACGACCCGAGGCGCCGGACTCATGGCGCTGGTGAGCTCCGGACACCTGACGCTGGACGACGTCGAGGGTCTCTGGCAACCGGCGCGGGTCTTCCACCCGCGCACCACAGACCCGGAGCGCACGACGCAACGCGCGCGGTGGCGCTCGGTTGTGGCCCGCGTCGAGCGAACGATCCCCGACCTGAGCTCGATCGCGTTCTAGACGTTCCAGGGCGCGCGCTCGAGCGCACCGGCCAGAGTCGTCGGCTCTTCGAGCAGCACCCTGGAGAGCATCAGCGCACGCGGCTGGCTGAGTGTGACCACGCCGGTGATGAGTTCGTCGCGGCTGTAGAGCGCGGTGAAGCGGCCGGCGTCGTCGTCGCGCAGCACCCGGGTCACGTCGTCGCTGGCGTGCGGGTGACCCAGCAGCTGGATCTTCTTGCCGTACTGGTCACTCCAGAAATACGGGATGGTGAACGCCGCGGGTGCTTCACCGGTCACCCATTCACGCGCCAATGCGTGGGCGTGGTCGTTGGCGCTCTGCCAGTGTTCGACGCGGATCGCTTCGGTGCCGGTGACGTTGGGCCAGGCAAAGCGCGCCACGTCGCCGATGGCCGCCACGTTTGGTGATGCGGCAAAGTGCTCGTCGACCACCACGCCGTCGTCGAGGGTGAGGCTGGAGCCTTCGAGCCACTCCACGTTGGGCGTGGCGCCCGCGGCGACCACGACGACGGGGGCGCGCACAGTCGCGTCGGACAGCTCCACGCGCAGCTCACCGTCGTCATCCACCACGTCGGCGACCACCTGCTCACTGCGCAACTCCACGCCGAACTCCGCGGCCAGACCGGCCAGCCACAGCGACACGTGCTCACCCAACGCGGCGACGAGCGGCCGCGACGCCACTTCCAGGACGAGCGGCGCGAGGCCCCGTGAGTACAGCGCGGTCGCCACCTCAGCGCCCACGAAGCCGCCGCCGATGATGACCACCGGCGTGCCCGGTGACAGCGGCGCCACCGAGTCGATCAATCGCTGCGCGTCGGCCCGACGTCGCAGGGTGTGAAGCCGTTCCTCGGCGCTGAAGGCGAGCGTGCGAGCGCGCGCACCGGTGGCCACCACCACGCGCGTGCCCGTGATGACTCGGCCGTCGGCCAGGTAGACCGAGGCCGCCTCGGCGTCCAGCGCCGACGCCGCGACACCGAAGTGAGTGCTGACGCGCGCTTCGGTGAGTCGCTCCGGGGTCGCCAACGTCGTATGGTCCAGCCCCCACTTGCCCACCAACACCTGCTTGGACAGGGGCGGCCGGTCATAGGGGGCGTCGTGCTCCTCACCGATCAGTGAGATCTCCCCGGTATAGCCCTCGCGGCGCAGCGCCTCGCAGAAGCGCCACCCGCTCAGTCCCGCGCCCACCACGACGACGTGGTCCGACCCCGTCAGGTTCGTCACGGACCGAAGAGGTTGAGCCACTGCGCCGCCGACGTCGGCGCCAAGACCGGATTGGTCGCGCGCACGTGGCCGAGCGGGGCGAAGGGCTCGGGCGCGTAGAGGTGTCCCGGGTAGAGCACGACGCCGTCGTCGACCACGGCCAGGCGCTCGTGCAGCGACCGGTACATCTCGAGCGGGTCCGAGCCAGGTAGGTCGGTGCGACCGCAGCCGGAGATGAACAGCGTGTCGCCGCTCACCAGGCGACCGTCGACCAACAGGCACTGGCTGCCCGGTGTGTGGCCCGGGGTGTGCACGAGCGTGATCAACACGTCACCCACCGTCACCACGTCGCCGGGCTCGTGGGCGCGCAGTGCGTCCGGCGACAGTCCGGTCACGCGCGACACCCAGGGCACCTCGTCGCGCTGCACGTGGATCGCGAGGTCGCGCGCGGCCAGTTCGGCGACCCCGGCCAACTGATGGCCCATCATGTCGCCACCGACGTGATCCGGGTGATAGTGAGTCGCCACCGCGCCCACCACCTCGAGGCCGTCGGCGGCGACCACGTCGACCAGTTCGTCCGGCGCGTACGCCGGGTCCACCAGCACCGCGACGCCGGCGTCGCGGTCGCCAATGGCGTAGGCGAAGTTGAGCATCTGGCGCGCCAGCACGTCGCTAGCCGCGAAGTCGCGCCCGGCGAGGAACTGGCGAAAGTAGAACGCCCCGCTCACTGATCGTCGACGGCGGCCAGACGCGGGGCCAGCTCGTCGACCCGGGCGCGCGTGGCGCTGAGACGAGCTTCGAGAGCCTCGATGATCGTGGTCGCGCGCTCTAGCTTGGCGAAGAGGTCGTCGACCGACACCTCGCCTTCGTCGAATGAGGCGACGATCGCGTCGAGCTCCTCGGCCGCGGCGTTCCACTCCGGCATCGTGCTCACGTCTCTCTCCTCACCTCAGTGACCGTAGCGTCGAACGACCCGTCACTCACCCGAACCGATACGAGGTCGTCGCGCGCGACTCCCTCCAGGGACCGCACGACGACGCCACCGGCCGAGACGATCGACCACCCCTGGGCCAGCCGGCGAGCCGGGTCGTAGGCCGTGAGCAGTCGACGCCGGCCCGAGAGCCAGGCGGCAGCGTTGTCGATCACGTGGCGCGCCTGGAGGTTGAGGCGCGAGCGGGTCGCGACCAACTGGCGCTGCTCGGAACGAAGTCGGTCGCGCACGGCGAAGATCATCGTGCGGCGCCGCTCGGCCACGTACGTGCCGGCCTCGTCCAGGACGGCCTCGGTGCCGTCGAGCAGGGTCCGTGCGACGTTCAGCACGTGACGTTCGCGCCACTGGGTGACTCGGGTCACGATCTGCTCTCCCAACTTGGTGGGCGTGATGGCGGCCGTGTGCGCCACGAGGTCGGCGACCGACTCGTCGCCGGTGTGGCCGATGCCGGTGAAGACCGGTGTGGTCGCACCCGCGACGGCCCGAGCGACGCGTTCGTCGTCGAAGGTGGCGAGGTCACCCTTCGACCCTCCCCCGCGCACCAGGCAGATCACGTCGAGCCCGAGTGTGTCGAGTTCGGCCAGCGCCGCCACGATCTGGGGCGGTGCGCTCTCGCCCTGGACCGTGGTCGCCGCGAGCGTGATCTCAAACCCGAAGCGCGACCCCATCAGCTGGCCGGTGAAGTCGCTGTAGCCCTCGGTCTGGGGGCTCGCGATCAGTCCCACGCGCAGTGGCACCGGCGACAGCGCGCGCGCCTTGTTGGTTTCCAGCAGGCCCTCGGCCCCCAGGCGCGCGACGAGCTCCTGGCGGCGTCGCGCGACGTCGCCGAGCAGCCCGGCCACGTCGACCTCGGTGACCGTGAAGCCGATCCGACCCTGGGGGGCGTAGAGGTCAACGTACCCGAACAGGTTGACTACGGCGCCCGGCGTCAGGGTGACTCCCTCGGCGGCCAGTCGGCGCTTGAGCGGCACCCACTGAGAGGCCCAGCAGTGCGCGTTGAGCACGGGGCGGCGCGCGTCGGAGGCCAATGAGCCGGCGTCAACCAGGTCGAGGTAGAGGTGGGTCTTTTCGTAGACCTTGGAGACCTCGCCGCGCACCCAACGCGGATGGCGGCGGCCGTAGGCCGACTCCAGATGCGCCGTGAGCAGTTCGTAGAAGGCGCCGACGTCCAGGACGGCGTCGTCACCCGACGGGACCTGCGCCTCCACGGGTCGAGGATACCTGCGGATCGTTACCTTTTCGTCATTGCTGGTGCGCACGTCGTGTGTCAGACTGGTCGCGGATGGTGAGCCGGCTGGACGGCCGCGCCACCCGGCAACGGGTGGTGAGGAAAGTCGGGGCTCCACAGGGCAGGGTGCTCGCGAAGCGAGTCGCGGTGACGTGCAGGACAGTGCCACAGAGAACAGACCGCCGATGGCCCGGGCAACCGGGAACAGGTGAGGGTGAAACGGTGCGGTAAGAGCGCACCAGCGTCACGGGAGACCGTGGCGGCTCGGTAAACCCCACCCGGAGCAAGATCGAACAGGGGAGACGCGGCCCGCGGGTCCGGAAACGGACACTCCCTAGGTGGATCGCTGAGATGGATGGCCGCCCAGCCCTCTTCGGAGGGTGGACAGAACCCCGCTTACAGGTCGACTCACCATCCGCCGACCTCGGAGAACATTGTGTTGCACCTTCCCTATCGAGAACTGCCCACCGAGGACCCCGGCACGCCCGACCGGCGCTCGCCGTGGCGCTACCTCGCGTGGCTGGCCCGGCGCCAGAAGGGACTGTTGGCGCTCAACGCCATCTTCGGCATCGGGTGGATGGTGGCCCAGGCGCTGCTCTGGGCGGCGGTCGGCGCCGCGATCGACCACGGCGTCGCGCGTCACAACGCGATCGAGTTGTGGAAGTGGGTCGGGGTGGTCGTGGCGCTCGGTCTCATCCAGGCGGTGTGCGGCGCCTTTCGCCACCAGCTCGCGGTGACCAACTGGATGAACGCCGCCTACCGGACCGTCCAGTTGATTGGTCGCCACGTCGCGCTGACCGGCACCGCGCTCACCGACGAGATCCCCGCCGGCGACGTGGTCAACACCGTCGCCGCCGACGCTATGCGAGTCGGGGGAGCCTTCGACGCCTTCGCGAGGTTCATGGGCGCGATCCTGGCCTGGGTCGTCGTCTCGTTCATCTTGCTGTCCACCTCGGTGCAGCTCGGACTCATCGTGCTCGTCGGTGTGCCGGTGCTGGCGTCGCTGACCACGCCCCTGATGTCGCCGCTGCACGAGACCCAGGCGGCTCAGCGCGAGGCCGCCGGTCGCCTGGCGTCACTAGGCTCGGACACCGTCGCGGGCCTGCGGATCCTGCGTGGTATCGGCGGCGAGGAGGTGTTCCTCAACAACTACCGGCGCCAGAGCACCCTGGTGCGCCGCGCCGGCTACCGCATCGCCACCCCCCAGGCGGGACTGGAGTCCGGCCAAATCCTGCTGCCGGCACTGTTGACGGGCATCGTGACGTGGCTGGGCGCGCGCGACGTGATGAACGGCTCCCTGCAGGTCGGCCAGCTCGTCGCCTTCTTTGGCTACGCGACGTTCCTGACCACGCCGCTGCGCACCGCGATCGAGTACGTCATTACCTCTACGCGCGCCTACGTGGGAGCCGGACGTGTACTGCGCATCCTGAACATCTCACCGCTCATCACCGACGCGGAGCAGACGCGCCCGTGGCCCGAGCGGGTCGACTCCTTCGTCGACACCCGCAGCGGCGTTGCGCTGGCGCGCGGCCAACTGGTCGCGGTGGTGACCGAGACGCCCGCCGAGGCCACCGAGCTCGCGGACCGCCTGGGTCGCTTCGTGCCCGACGTCGATGAGGTGCAAGTCAACGGCGAGCCGCTCGACGCCTTTTCGGTCGCCGACGTGCGCTCGAATGTCGTCGTGAGCGAGATCGAGCCCCGACTCTTCTCCGGCCAGCTGCGCTACGAACTGGTCCCGCACGGCGTGGTCGCCGACGCCGTGATCATGGACGCGCTGGAGGCGGTCAGCGCACTCGACATCTTGGACGCGCTGGACGATGGACTGGACAGCTGGATCGAAGAACGTGGGCGCTCGCTATCGGGTGGCCAGCGTCAGCGGCTCAGCCTGGCCCGGGCGTTGCTCACCGGCGCCGAGGTGCTGGTCCTCGTGGAGCCGACGTCGGCCGTTGACACGCACACCGAGGGGCGCATCGCCACTCGGCTGCGCGCCGTGCGCGGCGAGGGTCTCACGTTGGTCGCCTCGACCAGCCCACTGCTGCTCGAGCGCGCCGACCTGGTCTACCTGGTTCTGGACGGCCACGTCGTGGACCAGGGAACGCACGTCGACCTGGTCGAGCGATCGGCGACCTATCGCCAGATCGTGCTGCGCGAGGAGACGCCGTGAGCCAGTTGCCCATCGCCGAGCCCGCCGTCGTGCGCAGTTACGCGCGCGAGATGATCCGCCATCACCGGTCCGCCCTCACCCGGATGTTGATCCTCTACGCGCTGGCGGCGGTGGCGGCGCTCGTCCCGGCGTGGATCATCGGCCACATCATCAACCTGGCCACCGCGCACCACCTGACATCGTCGTCGATCACGGTCAACGTGGCCGTGCTGTTCGGGTCCTCGCTGGCGTACGCCGGATTCTCCTTCCTCGCGCGACGGCGCAGTTACATCCTGGGCGAGCAGGTATTCGCGGATCTGCGCGAGGGCTTTTTGGAGAGCGTCCTGGCGCTGCCCCTGACGGTCGTCGAGCGCGCCGGGACGGGCGACCTCTTGAGCCGCACCACCAACGACATCGAGGCGCTATCGCGGACCGTGCGCTTCGCGGTGCCCGAGTGGCTGGTCGCGCTCGTCCAGACCGTGCTCACCTTCGCCGCCATGCTGGTCGTGAGCCCGCTGGCGTCGGTGGCCGCACTGGTGTCGGTGCCGATCCTGTACCTATCGACGCGCCACTACCTACGCCTGGCGCGACCGGGCTACATGAGAGAGCGCGTGAGCTACGCCACGCTCTCGGGCACGGTCGCCGAGACGGCCGAGGGAGCGCGCACGGTCGACGCCCACCGGCTCGCCGCGCGTCAGCGCGGGCGTGTGGATGCGAACCTGCGCGAGTCGTTCTACTCCGAGATGTACACGCTGCTGATGCGCCTGGTCTGGTTCCCCACGGTCGAGACCGCATTCGCGTTGGCGGTCGCCGCGATGCTCGGCTGGAGCGGATGGCTGGCCCTGCACCACGTCCTCACCGTGGGCACGGCGACCACGGTCACGCTGTACATGGTCCAGATAAATGACCCGATCGACCGCATCATCTCCTGGCTCGACGAGCTGCAGATCGGCCAGACCTCGCTCGCGCGACTGGTCGGCGTGTCGGTCGTGCGCGACGAGCGTCCGACCACGGGGCCCGAGCCCGACGACGAGACGGTCGCGGTTGATCACGTCTCCTACGCCTACCGGACCGGCCACGACGTGCTGCGCGACGTCTCCCTCACGGTGCGCCCGGGCGAGCGCCTGGCCATCGTCGGCCCGACCGGCGCGGGCAAGTCGACGTTGGGTCGCCTGCTCGCTGGCGTCGACGCGCCGCGCGAGGGATCGGTGACGGTCGGGGGCGTGGCGCTGTCGACCATGCCGCTCGCCTCGCTGCGCCGCCACGTCGCGCTGGTGACCCAGGAGCACCACGTGTTCATCGGCTCGGTGCGCGAGAACCTGGCGCTGGCCAAGCCCGAGGCGAGCGACGAAGAGGTCTGGCGCGCCCTGGACGCGGTGGACGCGCTGGAGTGGGTGCGCGACCTCCCCGGGGAGTTGGCCACCGAACTGGGCACGACCGGCCACCCGCTGACCCCGGCGCAGGCCCAGCAGCTGGCGCTGGCGCGCCTGGTGTTGGCCGATCCGCACACGTTGGTGCTGGACGAGGCCACCGCGCTACTCGACCCGCGCGCCGCCCGCCATCTCGAGAGGTCCCTGGCCGCGGTGCTGCGCGGGCGCACGGTCATCGCCATCGCCCACCGCCTGCACACCGCGCACGATGCCGACCGGGTGTGCGTCATGATCGACGGGCGCATCGACGAGCTCGGCACGCACGACGAGCTCATCGCCCTGCGGGGCCAGTACGCGTCGCTGTGGCGCAGCTGGCGAAGCGAGCCGCGCGAGGTCTCGTAGGCTCACAACCGTGGTACGACCCCTGCGCGGTGACGAGATACTCGCCTGCGTGCACCGGGTGGCGCTGAGCCGTGGCGCGCCCTTCGAGGTGACGCCCGCGACCCCCAGCGTCGAGTCCGAGCGCCGCCGACGCGACGCCGGCGAACATCGACGGGCCACGCTGGCCGCGCTGCGGGCACTGCACCCGGGCGCGCCGACGCCCGCCAGTGTCGCCGAGACCAACGCCCTGCTGGCCGAGGGGGCACCCCTGGTGCTGAGCCCGCGACTGGACCTGGACCGAAGCGGCGTGCGCGCCGCCGTGGCGCACGCCCTGGTGCGCGTCGGGCGCCTCGACGCCGCCTTCACCTACTCACCGATCATCGTCAAGAACTGCGAAGTGGTCGAATCGGCCACCACTCGGCGCACCTTGGAGGGATCCCTGGCCCGGATCGCCCCGAGTGAGGCACGATTCAGCGAAGGGATTGGCGTGCGCACGACCGCCCCAGTGGTGCGTGGGGGGATCCTGCTCTCGCACGCCATCCGCGTCCTCGAAGCCCTCGGCGTCGCCGATCCCGCCGCGCGCGGTGCACTGATCGACCGCAACCGCCAGGTCTGGTGGATGGACCTGCGCGGAACCGACTACCCGCGCTTCAACCTTGCCTCCTACGACGAGCACTATCGCCAGCGCCTCGGCGTGCTCAGCGCGCACGACCGGTGGCGCCGCGGGGAGGCGGAGTTTCCGACCGCTCCCTACTGGCACCGCGAATGCCCCGAGTGTCCCTACGCCCAATCGTGCGAGCAGTTCCTCGAGGAGCGCGACGACGTGTCACTGACGCGCTTCACTACCTTCGACCAGCAGTTGGTGCTGCGCGAGCACGCCGTCACGACGCGCGCGCAACTGGCGCGATTGGATCCGGTACGCGCGCGTCGGGCCCGCGTGCGCGCGGTGTCGCCGATGGCCGAGCTCACCCGAGAGGACCACCTAGGGCGCGGCATCGACAAGCTCGACGACCTCATCTACCGCGCGCGCGTCCACGAACGCGGGACCGTCCTGCGCACGATGGACGCCAAGCTCATGGGCTGTCCCACCGCTGACGTCGAGGTGGACGTGGACATGGAGTGCTACGACGACGTCACCTATCTCTGGGGGGCGAACGTGACGCTCAACGCCGAGCTTCCCGGGGTGTCGGGCGGTTACCGAGCCTTCGTCAACTGGGACGGACTCGACGCCGAGGGCGAGGCCCGTCTCTTCGCCACCTTCTGGACGTGGTTCGACGCGCTGCGTCATACCTGCGACGCGGCGGGGCTGACTTTTCGCGCCTACTGTTTCTGGGCCCAAGCCGAGGACGGGGCCATGAACCGGGCGGTCAGCACGGGACAACCGGGTGCGCCGACGCGCGACGACCTGGACGAGTTCCGCGACCGGCGCGCCGGTCGCTGGATCGACCTGCACGAGTTGGCCAAGCGCCAGTTGCAGACCGAGGGACCGCTCGGGCTCAAGATCCTGGCCCAGGCGGCCGGGTTCGCCTGGCGCGACGCGAGTCCCAGCGGTGAGGCGTCCATGCTCTGGTACGAGGTGGCCGTCGCCGACGGGGAGGACGCCGCCGCGTCGCGCACGCGGATCCTCGAGTACAACGAGGACGACTGTCGCGCGACGAAGGCCCTGCGCGACTGGCTGAACGGCCCGGCCACCGAGCTCGCCCACCGCGACGACCTCTTGTAGCGACGGGCGCCCTCATTAGCATTGCCGGGTGCTCCCGCGCGTCCTGAAAGAACCGACCAGGGCCGCGCACACGTGGCCGGCCCGCGCGCTCGGCGTCATCCAGAGCTCGGCGTACCTGGTCCTCGCCGCGGTCAGCGCGGCGGGCTTGACGCGCCTCGCGCACCGCGACGTCGGCGCCGGCTTGGCCACGCTGGCCGGTGCCCTGGCTGCTCGATGGCTCGTGGCCACCGTGGTCGAGGCCTGGGGTGACGGTGCGGCACGCCAGATTCGCGAAGCGTGGCGGACACGGTTGGGCGCCCACATGCGCCGACCGCGCCGCGAGGGCGAGCGCAGTCGTGGCGACTTGGCGTTGGCCATCGAGCACGCGGCCGCCGCACCCTCACTCGAGACCCTGCGCAGCGCGGCCGCGACGAGCCTCGCCGGCGTCGTCGTCGTGTTCGTGGCCGCCGGCACGTTGAGCGCGGCGATCGTTGTTGTCCTCGTAGCAATAGCCGCACCGCTCTACCAGCGTGCCGGCCAACGAAGCGCGACACTCGAAGACGACTACCAGCGCCGCCGAGCCCAGCTGGAGGCGCGCCAGCTCGAACTGCTGCACCACTCCCCCGAGTTGCGCGCGCTCGGCGCGGTTCGTTACGGCGCCGACGTCATCGGTGCCCTCAGTGACTCGGAGCACGCGCTGGCGATGCGCGCCGTGCGCGTCGCCCTGGGTTCCTCGCTCGTGACCGAGTTCCTAAGCGGCGTGAGTGTCGGACTGGTCGCGATGAACGTGGGCTTCGCCCTCCTCGGCGGGCGCATCGATCTCTTCCGCGCTCTGCTGGCGGTGCTGGTCACCGCCGAGCTGTTCACCCAGGTGCGCCGCTACGGATCAGAGTTCCACCGACGCGAACGCACCGCGCGCTCCGAGGAGCTCCTCGGCACCCGATCGGATTCGATGACATCAGAGGACCCTACGACACTCGTCGTCGCGGAGAACCTCGTCACTGACGCGGGGGCCGTACCCGTCACGCTGCGTGTCGCACCGGGTTCGCGCACGCTGATCACCGGCGCGTCGGGCACCGGCAAGACCACGCTGCTGCACACCCTGGTCGGGTGGCGCGCGCCTACCTCGGGCACGCTCACGCGTGGCGCGGGTCTCGTCGGGTTCGTCAGTGCCGAGAGCTCGCTGCTTTCGGGGACCCTCTGGGAGAATCTGACGCTCGGCGCCACCCTCGATCCGATTGATGTGCGCCGCCAGCTCGACGACCTCGGACTCAGCGGTCGACGATTCTCCGACTTCAACGCCACGGTGCTCGCCGATGGTCGAGGACTCAGCGGCGGCGAGGTCGTGCGCCTCGCGCTGGCGCGCAGTCTTCTGGCGCGACCGAACCTGCTCGTGATCGACGACGTCGCGGGCGTCTTGGACGGCGAGTCACGCACTCGCGTCGCCGCCGCGATCTCCTCGCTGGGCGACGTCGCAGTGATCGAAGCCACCGTGGACAGCCCCCTGCTCGAACAACCAACCACACGCGTCGTGGTGTCGTGAGCGACGAGTCAACCCGGCTGCGGCGTTGGCTCGCGCGGTCACGACCGCCGCGCGCCGACCTGGCGCGTGCCTTCGCCGCCGGACTCGTGGCCACCATCACGAACGTCGCGCTCTTCGTCGGGGCTGTCGCGCTGTTGGTCGTCTCGTCGGACCGGCCCGGTCTGCGCGCCGTCGCCGGGGTCCTCATCGTGATCGAGCTGTTCGCCTTCCTGCGTTCGCCCATCCGCTTCGCCGAACGGCTCAGCGGTCACCGATTGGGTCTCGCCGCGGTGACCCAGTGGCGCCGGTGGGTCGTGACCTCGGTGGGAGGATGGAGCTACTCGCGGTGGCGTCGCTACGCGTCCGGCGACCTGCTCGAGCGCGCGCTCCACGACACGGACGAACTGCTGGACCTCTGGCTGCGCGGGCTGTTGCCGCTCGTGACCGCGGTGGTCGCGATGGCAGCGGGCGACGTCGTGCTCGGGTCACTGCCCGCCGCCGGATCGTTCTGGTGGGACGCGGCGCTCGTGGCCGTGCTGCAGGGTCTGGGTGTCGCAGTTCTGGTGGCGCGCGTGGGCGCGCTCACCTCGGTCGACCGCGCGGTGCGTCGTGCACGGGCCGACTACCAGTCCACGCTCGTCGAACTGAGCGCCGCCGCCCCCGAGCTGTTCCTGCTCGGCGCGGCCGACCTCGTCGACGCGCGCAGCTACGCGCCGGTGGCCGCGATGCGCCACGCCGAGCGCGACCGGCGTCGACGCCGGGTCGGGTCCGGGCTAGTGCCCGTCGTCGTCGCCCTCACCTCGCTCGGGGTGCTCGCGCTGCACCACCCGCCCACATCGCCGGTGTGGACGATCGTCGCGACACTGCTCGCCCTCGCCGCCTTCGAGCTGTTGGGTGTGGTGCGCGAGGCCCTGGACACCTTCGTCGCGGTGAGCGCCGCAGCCGAGAGGCTCGAAGAGTTGGAGGGACCCACGCCGGGCGGCGCAGTGCCATGGCCCGAGGACGCGACGATCAGCGCGCTCGCCCTCACCCTCAGGGAGGGCGAGTTGACGCTGGCGCACGACGTGAGCCTGTCCGTCACCCCGGGTCGCCGTGTCGCGGTCACGGGGGTGTCTGGAACCGGCAAGTCGGCCTTGCTGCGTGCACTCGCCGCTTTGGACGAGCCCCAAGACGGCGCCGTCCTCGTCGGTGGTGTCTCCATCGCTGAACTGGACGAGGACGACCTTCGCCGACACCTGGCCTACGTCGCGAGTGAACCGGGACTTCTCAGTGGGCTGGTGGGTGACGTCATGAGCGCCGGTCGACGCGTTTCTCGTGACGCCGTGGCCGACCTGGCGCGCGTGGGCATCCGGGCCGAAGCGACCACGCGCTGGGAAGAGTTGTCGCGGGGGGAACGACAGCGCGCGGCGGTGGTGCGCGCCTTGTGCGTCTCGCCGGCGATCGCGCTGCTCGACGAGCCGACCAGCGGTCTGGGCCGCGACGAGACGACGACGGTGCTGGAACTGCTCAACGACGTCGGGCCCAGCGTCATCGTCGCCACTCACGACCCCGTGGTCACGGCGTGGTGTGACGAGGTCGTCGAACTGCGCGACGGCGCGTTGATCAACCTCAGCCGTTGAGAGTGCCCATCGACGCCTCGTGGTAGCGATCGCCGACCACGCCGTCACGCGGCACCGCGGCCTCGATGTCAGCGAGGTCCTCATCGCTGAGGACGATTCCACTTGCGGCGATGTTCTCGCGGAGCCACTTGCGACGCTTGGTGCCGGGGATGGGCACCACGTCGGGTCCGCGCGACAGCACCCAGGCCAGCGCCAGTTGCGCGGACGTCACGCCCTTGCGCGCGGCCACCTGTTCGAGTCCCTGAACCAGCTTCATGTTCTGCTCGAGGGCCTCGCCGCTGAAGCGTGGCAGGTGCTTGCGATAGTCGCGCGGCGAGCTCCCGTCGCGGTTGGCTGACTCGCCCGTCAGGAATCCCCGGCCCAGCGGGCTGTAGGCCACGAAGCCCACCCCCAGGCGACGACAGGTCTCCAGGACCCCGTCTTCGGGATCGCGCGACCACAGCGAGTACTCGCTCTGGAGCGCCGTGACCGGGTGCACCGCGTGGGCGCGTTCGATCGTGGCCGAGGAGGCCTCGGAGATCCCCAGGTGGCGCACCTTGCCCGCGGCCACCAGTTCGGCCATCGCGCCCCAGGTCTCCTCGATCGGCGTGGTGCGGT
>Ga0307372_10004994_pt1 | contig 20147 bp, 11 predicted proteins | sample OX1MG_FD_202533 | JGI IMG/M metagenome (GOLD analysis project Ga0307372, IMG submission 202533) | Soil microbial communities from Risofladan, Vaasa, Finland - OX-1 | ecosystem: Environmental > Terrestrial > Soil > Coastal area > Acid sulfate soil | place: Finland: Risofladan, Vaasa | collected...
ACGTTTGGATTACTAATCCAATGTCCTGTTATCACGTGCGACTCGCTGAGAGGCGAATGGCACGAACTGGCTGGCCCCTTAGTCCTTAATCCAAGCCAGGACGCCCTAACAATGACCAGCCTCATCGGCGAGTTCACGGTCCGCCGTTCCCGCCCGGCCGTTCCGGCCCCGGCCCGGCTCATGCCCCAGCCTCATTCCCAGTGCCGCGTCAGATCGGCGATCCTTGTTACCCCGCGCCGGACCGCAGCGCGGGTCACGTCGAGCAGCGCCGCCGCGGTGATCGCGATCAGCCCGGCTCCGGCGAGCGCGAGCCAGGCGCCGACGCCGCCCCAGTGCGGCACGACCCGCACCAGCGGCACCACGACAAGCAGCAGCAGTGCCGCCACGAGCGCGGCCACGCCGCCGATCAGCCGCCGCCGGACCCGCGTCAGCGTCCCCCAGCCGATCAGCACCAGCGCGATCCCGGAGCCGAGCAGGCCATAGCCAGGTCCGCGGCTCACCGCCTGCACCAGCGAGGCACCCATCATCAGGACCATTCCGGTGATCTCCAGGGCGGCCACGTCCGGCGTGGTGACAGGCCGGCCGGCGGCGCCAGGTTCGCCCGGCGCACGGCTGGTCCCGAGCCCGGCCCCCGCGCCCGGCGCACGGCCGGCCCCCGGCCCGCTCGCAGACCGGCGGGCAACCCGGAGCAGGCTGGCGCAGGCCAGGGCGGCCACCCCGATCGGTACGGTGAACCACTGCGGCTGCCAGGCCAGCGCCGCCGAGGCGTAGACCAGCCATGCGGCGCACAACGGCACCGGGACCAGAGCCTCCAGGCCGGGCCGTTTCAGCGTGACCGCCATGGTCACGACGAGCACAGCCGCCAGGACAAGGGCCGCGACCAGCGGAGCATGGTCAGGTTCGGCCAGCACCCCGGCTGCCACTGCGGTGACGCTGGCTGCGGCCGCCAGGAGCAGCAGCGGGCCGGCCCACACAGCAGCGAAGCGCCGCCGCCACGGCGTGAGCAGCAGGCCGTTCACCGCCAGCCCGGCGACGGTCGCTCCCCAGGAGACGCCGACGACACCAGCGGACACTCCGTCGGCGAGTGCCGTCGCTGAACCGGTCAGCGCGATCACGGCCAGCCAGCGCAGGACCGGGGCTCGCAGCGGTGCCGCGGCCATCCCGCAGCCGACCGCGACCGCGGCCATCGCGCCCGAGACGAACGGCCCGGCGCTGGCGGACACGGCTGGTGCCGCAAGTCCGGCACCGGCCACGACGACGACCGCGGTCGCGGCGCTCCCCCACACCCGCGCCCAGTCCGCCGCCTGCTTTCCCAGCCGGATCCCCGCAGCCGCGAGCAGGACCAGGACCCCGCCGGCCAGGCTGCTCACCTGTACCGCGAACGTCGGCGACGCTTCCTGCCAGACCAGCGCCGCCGTCCACGCCCCGAGGCCGCAGAGCGCGCTGGCGACCTGCAGCGTCAGCCGCGTCCGACCCTGCTGGCGCGCGGCGAGCACGGCTGCCGCGACGGCGATCCCAGCGAACGCCAGGCTCGCCCAGCCAGCGCTGGCCACAGCGGCGCCGGCCAGGATCAGCACGGCCCCGGCCACCGCCCACGGCCACCGCCGCAGCCCGGCGGCAACGGCTACCGCCAGCCCGCCGCAGCCCACCGCGGTAGCCGCCACCTCGGTCCCCCCGGCCACCGACACCGCCAGGCCGGCCAGCGCCAGCAAGTGCGCCGCCACGAAAAGCGACAGGTCCCAGCGCTCCCAGGGACGCACCGCCCGGTGCCGCCGTGGCACGGTGACTTCCGCCGCCACCAGCGCGACCGCGGCCATGTCCACGAGCAGCCACGGGTAGTCCCGCAGGCTCCACGGCAGCACGGCACCGAGTCCCGCGGCGGCCAGCGCCGCGCCGGCTCCGCCAAGCACGCCGAGACGGAGCAGTACCCCGGCGGTTACCGTGACGGCCGCCGCGGCGAGCAGCGTCCAGCCGGCCCGGTGAACCGACCCGCCCGCGCTGCCGAGCAGCCCGATCATGCTAGCGGCCGTGCCGACCACGACCGGGGCGCGCGACAGCCTCGTCAGGCGGCTGGGAGTCGTGCCCGGATCCCCAGCGCCGGTGCCGAGCCGGTCGGCGGCCAGGCTGCCGAGTACCAGCGCCGATCCCCAGCCGAAGATGACGGTGGACCAGTACGACCCGGGCAGTCCCAGCCGGTCCGCCGCGAGCACCGCGAACGGCACGCTGGCCAGCCACGCGGCCCAGACGGACAGGCGGCGCCGCAACGACGGCCCGGCGATCAGCGGCACGGCCAGCACAACCCCGGTGGCGACCAGCGCCGGATCGCGGTACTCGGTAAGGACAGCCGCGAGCACCGCGGTCCACGCGCCGGTGTCGGCGAGCGCGAGCGCGACGCGATGCCAGGACCGCCGCAGCGCCTGAGCATGGAGCGTCCGGCCAAGCAGCAGGTACCCCAGCGCTAACGCGGTCAGCCGCGCAACTGCCCAAGGCCCGGCGGCGAACCAGCCGCCAACCTGGAAGAGGTCAAAACTGAACAGCATCAGCGAGGCCGCGGCGACCTCGGCGGGCAACTGCCGCAGCACGGTCTGAACGGCGGCCTTCGTGCGGTCGCCGAGCCCGCGGACCAACGCCCCGGCGCACCGCACCAGCAGGTCGGGGATGACCGTGCCGCCTGTCTCCTGCGCGACCGTGGTCAGGGCGGCACCGGTCGCCGCCAGGCCGAGCACCGTGACCGGAATGACCGCAGCCAGGCTGCCCGCGTCGACAGCCGCCAGCGGCACGCAGGCCAGGCCGGCCAGGTGGCCGATCATCCCGACGTGACCTGCTGGCATGGCTCGCCACCACGCGGCCACTCCGACGGCGAGCAAGGCCGCGCCAGCGATCAGCACCATCCTGGCACCGAAGCCGAGCGCGGTGACTCCGAACAGCAGCCAGGCCGCCCAGAGCATCGCGACGCCGGTCAGCCAGGTGCGCGGCACCGGGCGGAGCGGGGACACGGCCACGGCCGCGGCCACCGCCGCCGCACCGGCCGCGGACCAGCCAGTCGGAGCCGCGCCGATGGTCAGCACGGCCACGGCGACCGCCGCCGCCGGCATCCACCAGGACCAGAACCGGTCCGCCGGCCGCGCGAATACCCGGACGCAGCAACTGCCGGCCAGTACCAGTAGCCCGCCGACCCCGACGGGCACATCACCAGCGAGGACCCCCAGCAACCCGAACAGAACGCCCGCCGGAACCACAGCGGCTGCGATCGTCAAGATCGCGACCGGGTACGGCCAGCGCCCCGGCCGCAGCCGCCGGGCGTGCGACCAGGCCGATACGGCCGCGCTCGCCGTGAGCAGCGCCCCGGGCGCGGCGACAGCGCTCGCCAGCCCGGCGACCATGGCAACCACAGGAACTACCTCGGCACCGCGGGCCGCGGTGCCGCGCAGCCCTCGCTCGGTCACGCCGACGCAGGCCACCGCCACGACGACACCCGCCCAGCCGAGACCGAGCGCGGGCACCAGCGCCCAGGCGGTCAGCACCACGACCAGGCTCTCCAAGATGACCCGCACCGAACCGGCGAGCCTCCGGTCGCACAATTCAAGAGCCAGTATGGCCGCCGCGCCGGAGACAGCGACCGGTATCGGTGGCCAGCCAGCCACGCCAGCGGCCAATCCTTCGAGCAGCGCCAGGATGCCGAGCCCGACCAGGCCGGCCGGGAACAGCACTGCCACCTTCAGCCTGCGGCCCAGGCCACGCGAGACCGCCAGCGTGACGGCGAGAGCGACGAGCATCGCGGCGACCTCACCTGGCCTCGGGACGGCGATCTCGCGGCCCGCCGGAACGGGCCGGTACCAGCCAAGCGCCGCCATGCCCGCGGCGAGCCACAGCGCCGGGCCTACCAGGTGCGGCAGCGGGCTTGCCGGATGACGCCAGCCCCATGCGGCGTAACCGGCCGCCACCAGGACAGGCGCGGCGCTGAGCGCGGCGGCCAGCGGCACGCCGGTCAGGTCAGGCGGGAATGCGGCCCCGTCGACGAACGCGGCGAGCACGGCGACGAGCACGAGCAACCCGCCGAGGAACTCCAGCGAACGGGCCGGGACGACAATTCCGCGCCGGTGCAGCAACCAGGCCGATACGAGCATCGCGGCGGGCGCGAGCCCTTCGGCGACCGGCCGGAGGCCGACCCGGACCGAGGAGAAGGAGAACGCGGTCAAGCCGAACAGGCCCGCGAATAGCAGCAGCACGCCGAGGTAGGCCAGGCCATGGACAGCGAGGTCCGACCGGACCGTCTCGCGCGTGGCACGCCAGAAGCGGCGGACTGGACTTGGTGCCGCTGGCGGGGTGACCGGCCAAGGCCGGGCCTGGGCAGGCGGCGTCACGGCCGGCGCAACGACCCGGGGCGGAAGGGCCACTGGCGGAAAAACCACTGGCTGGGTGACCGGCGGCAGGGCTGCCCGCGGCGCCGACGGTACGAGCGGGGCCAGCCCGGCCAGCGAATGCTCGCGGGCGGCGACCCTGGCGAGCAGGCCTCGGTATGCCTCCCCGCTGACCGCGCCCTCGGAGCGTGCCTGATCGAGGAACCGCTCCAGGTAGTGCAGATGAGCAAGTTCTGCCGCCGGGCCGCTCTCGACCGCCGGGCCGCCTTCTGCCGCCGGGCCGCCATTGACCGCCAGGCCGTCCCTGCCCGTCATGCCGTCGGTCGATGTCATTTCCGCCACCCCAACCCCGCGGTCCCACTGTGCTACCGAAGCGGCGCAAGCTGTCAGGGGCAGATAGTCCTAGTAATGGCGGCAAAAGTCCTGATGCATGGCCTATGTGATCCGAGGCTCGTGAAGTGGCGATGCTTTTGCAGCCGCCGTAGCCGCGATCGCAAGCCGGTCGATGCCGTATCCACTGATCAGCAGCCGTTCCTTTGCACTGCCGAGCAACTGCGCCGTCCAGTCGACGAAGCCGCCGTCGGCGACTTCGAGTGGCTCTTCCGCGCCGAACCGCGCGAAGATCTTGAAGCAGAGCCGCTGGTAATAGCCGCGGCCGCCCGCACGCTCCGGCTCTGGCACTACCTCCACTCCGGCGACCCCGGCGAACTCTTCCCTGACCGCCGCCAGCACGCCAGACGACGGCCCGTCCAGGCAGGTGATCGCGATGCTGACCGCGTCGGCGCCGAGCACGGAAAGCCCGCGGACGGCCAGTCTCAGGTGCTCGGCCAGGTGCTGACGCTCGAATTCCAGGCTGCCCGAATCCCGGCCAGCCGTGACCACGCCAACCAACTGGAAGTGCGCGAAGCTGACCGGTCCGCTGAAGAGCTGTGCCCGCGTCACCCGCTGCGCCGCGGCTAGCCTGACCGCCCGCGCGGACCGGGGAGCAGCATCAAGAAGCCGGCGCCGGCGCACGGCAGCCTCCAGGGCGAGGCCGTTCGTCGGGTCAGCCGCGACCTCACTCCCCCGGATTGTCGCGATCACGTTGCGCTGGTCCACGCGTGCCGTGACCGAGTGCGAGCCGAGCGGCAGCACTGGTGCCAGGACCACGATGTCAAAGTTCGCGCCGAACGCCGCCAGCATGGCATCCTGCGCCCGGCTCAGCGCGGCGAAGTCCACCGAACCCGGCCCGACGAAGCGGTCGGTGCGATACCGCCGCATGACGTCCGCGGCGGACAGCCGCCCCGCGCGCCTGCGGAATACCTCAAGAAGCAAGGTCGCCAGGTCTGCGCCCGGCAATTCCGCGAGGATATCGGGCAGCTCGGCCGCGGTTAGCTGCCCGCGGTTCGCGGCGAGATCACGGACGATCCTGGAAACGGCGCGGGAAGAGGCGTCCGGCACAGCGGGTCCCGCTGGCACCGCAAACTCGTTCATGACCAGACATCATCGCGAAACACCGCCGCTGCGGGCGAACGAGTTTCGCGCCACGTCAGACTTCCACCACGTCAGACTTCCACCACCACGGGGATGATCATCGGACGACGGCGGTAGTTGCTGTTGACCCACTTGCCCAGCGTGCGGCGGATCAGCTGGCCGAGCTGATGGGCGTCGTTGATCCCGTCCGCCGCCGCCCTGGCCAGCGCATCTTCGAGCAACGGCCGCACGGCGGCGAACGCGGCCTCGTCGATGCCTGAGCCCCGAGCGTGAATCTCCGGCCCGGCGACGAGTTTGCCGCTCGTCGAGTCGACGACGACGACCGCCGAGATGAAGCCCTCTTCGCCGAGGATCAGCCGGTCTTTCAGCGAGGTCTGCGTCACCTCGCCGACCGTCAGCCCGTCGACGAAGACGTAGCCGCAATGCACCTTCCCGGTCACCGAAGCCCTGCCGCCGACCAGGTCGACCACGATCCCGTCCTCGGCGAGCACGATGTTCCCGGCCGGCACGCCGGTCAGCGCCGCGAGGTCCGCGTGCGCTTTCAGATGCCGCCATTCGCCGTGGATAGGCATGAAGTTGCTCGGTCTGACCATGTTGAGCACGTAAAGCAGTTCGCCAGCCGGGGCGTGGCCGGAAACGTGCACCAGCGCGTTACCCTTGTGCACGACCCGCGCTCCCAGCCTGGTCAGGTCGTTGATCACCCGGGACACCGCGGTCTCGTTTCCCGGGACCAGTGACGAAGCCAGGATCACCGTGTCGCCAGGAGCGATCCTGATCGGATGGTCCCGGCCGGCCATCCGGGCGAGCGCGGACATCGGCTCGCCCTGCGAACCTGTGGAGATCAGCACGATCTCGTGCGGCGGATGTTCCTCCGCGTCTTTCAGGTCCACGATCAGCCCGCCGGGCACGGACGGAATCCTCAGGTACCCGAGGTCCCCGGCGACGCCCATGTTGCGCACCATCGAGCGGCCGACCAGTGCGACCTTCCTGCCGTGCTCGGCCGCGGTGTCCATCACCTGCTGCACCCGGTGCACGTGGCTGGCGAAGCACGACACGATGATCCGCTGCTCGGCGGCGCTGAACACGTCAGAGAGCACCGAGGCGATGGCCCGCTCGCTGGTCACGATGCCCGGTACCTCGGCATTCGTGGAATCCGACATCAGCAGGTCCACGCCCTCAGCACCGAGCCGCGCGAACCCGCCCAGATCGGTGAGCCGCCCGTCCAGCGGCAGCTGGTCCATCTTGAAATCGCCCGTATGCAGGACGAGGCCGGCGTCGGTCCTGATCGCAACTGCCAGCGCGTCCGGAATCGAGTGATTGACGGCGAAAAACTCAAGGCCGAACGCACCCAACGACTCGCGGGAGCCGGCGTCAACCTCTATGGCCTGCGGAGTGATCCGGTGCTCGGCGAGCTTGCTGGCGACCAAGGCCAGCGTCAGCTTCGACCCGACGAGGGGGATATCGGCCCGGCGCCGCAGCAGGTAGGGTACGGCTCCGATGTGATCTTCGTGGGCATGGGTGAGGACGAGCGCCTCGACCTGGTCCAGCCGGTCGTCGATGGCGCTGAAGTCCGGCAGGATCAGGTCGACGCCCGGGGTATCCGGATCGGGGAACAGCACGCCGCAGTCCACGATCAGCAGCCGGCCGCGATGCTCGAAGACGGTCATGTTGCGGCCGACTTCGCCCAGACCGCCCAGGGCGACGATCCGCAGGCCGCCGTCGGGCAGCGGCGGCGGCGGTCCGAGCTCGGGATGCGGATGACTCACCGGAGCTTGACACCGCCAGCCACGAGGTCCGTCCGCAGGTGCTCGATCTCGGCCTGGGTGGCGTCGACCAGCGGCAGCCGTACCGGTCCGCCGGGCAGGCCGAGCAGCGAGAGCGCGGCCTTGGTGGCGATCACGCCCTGAGTGCGGGTCATGATGCCGGTGTAGACGGGCGTCAGCTCGCGGTGGATCGTCCTGGCAGCGGCGACGTTGCCGGAGAAGTACGCGCCGATCAGCTCAGCCAGCTGGTCGCCCACCACATGACCGACCACGCTGACGAACCCGGAAGCACCGATCGACAGCCACGGCAGGTTCAGCAGGTCGTCGCCGCAGTAGAAGACCAGGTCGGTAGCGGACATGACGCGGGACCCCGCGGCCAGGTCGCCCTTGGCGTCCTTCACCGCCACGATCCGATCGTGCTCGGCCAGCCTGAGCAGGGACTCGGTGGCGATCGGCACGCCAGACCGGCCAGGGATGTCGTAGAGCATGACCGGCAGCCCAGTCGAGTCAGCCACCGCAGTGAAGTGCGCGATGAGGCCGTTCTGCGGCGGCTTGTTGTAGTACGGCGTCACCACGAGGAGGCCGTCCGCACCCGCCCGCTCGGCCTGCCTGGCCAGTTCGCAGCTATGTGCCGTGTCGTTGGTGCCGACCCCGGCGACGACAGTTGCCCGGTCACCGACCGCCTCGACGACGGTCCGCAGCAACCGGTCCTTCTCCGCGTCCGAAGTGGTCGGCGACTCGCCTGTGGTGCCGCTGATCACCAGGCCGTCGTTGCCCATCTGGGAGACGAGATGGTCGGCTAGCCGCGCGGCCCCGGGATGGTCGACCGCTCCGTCGCTCGTCATCGGGGTAACCATCGCGGTGAGCATTCGCCCGAACGGGGCGGCAGGAGCCTGGGCGCGGTCGCCGCTCCTCGCAGTTTCACTCATAACCCAGAACGCTACCGGGCCGCACGTCCCGCGGGTACCGCCGGCACGGCCGTAACGTCGGCATATCTCGTCAGCACCCGCAGCGGGCGGCCGCGGAACGGGCCAGGCGAGGTGAGACACGACCAGGCGACGTGAGCTCGGGGGTACCCACGCCGCCTGCGTCTACTCCATTATCGGTCGCCATAGCAATGTGCGTTACGCGCTGCTCCAAATCTGCAACGACAGTGACCAAAAAGCCGGGAATTAAGCACGAGGCTTCCGCTGCGTGACATCAATTCGCTGGACGCGTCCGTTCGGCCCAGCCGACGACCTTCGGCATGATCAGCCCGATCGCCACGAAGAAGCCGCCCATCAGCAACCAGCCAGGTGCACCCCAGGTGACGCACAGCAGGCCAAGCACCGACGGTGCGACAGCGCCAGCCAGCCCGGTGCCGAATCCGAAGACCCCGGAGTACTGACCCTGGGCGTGAGCGGGCGCGAGCCGCACGCGCAGCTCAAGGGAGCCAGCTGTGTACCAGAGTTCACCCACCGTGTGCAGGCCGATCCCGGCCAGCATCACTGCCATGGCAAGCCACCAGCTCGTTCCCGCCGCTGCGGCGATCAGGGCCATGCCCCGACAGGAATGCGACTCCGGCGCGGCGAATGGCCCGGCCAGCGGCGGACGTGTCGTCGATGCCCCGGCTCGCCCTGACCTGGAGAACCACCACCATGCCGGTGTTCACCAGCACGCTGGCGCCGACGAACCAGCGCGGCGCTTGCGTGTGCTCGGCAATCCATAACGGAAGCGCGAAGACCAGCACAGCGCCCTGGATGCCCATGAGACCGTCGAGCAGGCTTACCACGACGTAGGCAGGGTCTTTCAGGGCGATCCAGCGTCCCGTTTCGGCCGGCTTGCGGACTGGCGGCAGGTGCGGCAGGCGGCCGATGATGGCCGCGCTGACTGCGGAACTCAGGGCATTGGCCAGCACCAGCGCCAGATATGCGGCGCGTGTGTCCAGCTGGACGGCGAGTCCGGCCGCGACGGCACCGATGCTTCCCGCGAGATTGACCAGCGCCCGCAGATAGGCGCGGTACCTGGTCAGGTTCGGGCCGCCGAAGCCGCGGACCAGCGGTGCACGCGCCGCCCGGCTTGCGGAGCTAGCGAGCGCGGTCAGGCAGATCACCGCGACGAACAGCAGGAAGGCGCGACAAGCACCAGCGCGGCCATCGCGGCAGCCTGGATCAGCAGCGTCAGCTGGTAAACCTCGCGCGGCCCGCGCCGGTCTGCCACATGCCCGACCGGAATCCCGGCGAACAGGCCAACAACTGCGGCGACGCCCATTCCCAGGCCGACTTCCGGCAATGACAGGCCGATCGACCGGGTGTAGAAGAGAGAGGCGCTGACCATGAAGACGCCGCTGCCCAGCATGTTGATGAAACTCGCGAGTGCCAGCAGGCGCTTAGGCCCTGGCTCAGGGATCAGGCCATGCTCGACCAGCCATGGCTGCTTGCGCGATGTCCCGTTTCTGTGATAACATATCAAGATGACATATAGCTAAATATCTTAATATCCACAATTATTACTATGACGATTGACCACGAAGAATGTCAATCGCTCGCGTTCAGCGTCAGCCCGCTCCGCCTGCCTGGCCAGTTCGCACGACTGTTTGTACGCGATTAGCTACAACATCCGTCATCTTGACTAGCTTTGCCGAACGCTGTTGCCAGCGCGGACCTTCGCGCACCCCTGCCTCTTCGACTACCGCGCTACCTGATCCCGTAGCCACGGATGATGGTCTGGACCGAGCGATCCCCGGTGACGTCGGTCACGATGGTGCGCAGCGATACGAATCCGCTCGCCGGGTCATGCACCCTGGCTAGCCAGTTCCCGCCGGATTCGGCCACGCGCACGGGTCGCCAGGTGCGACCGTCGTCGAACGACACCAGCAGTTGGACCTTCGTGATCCGGTAGCCGCGCGTGTGGAGTCCGCGCCAGATCCTGAGCACGAGCGGCGTGACCGCCCTGGGGGCGGCATCGTTGCGCAGGTCAAGGCCCTGTGGCAGCAGCGTGGTCATGCTGACCGGCACGCTCAGGAAACCTAGGTGACTACCCGGCGCATGGAACCGCCAGGTCAGTCCGACCCGCGCTGACAGTACCGCGGCGGTGACCCCTGCCGGGGGCGGCGTGCGCCTGGCAGTCACGGACAAGGTGTACCAGCCCGCGTGCCTGATCCAGGCCTTGAAGTACTGCCCGTTGCCGCCGCGGAACCTCATGGTCCTGATCGTCCTGCCGCGCGCGCTCAGCTTCACGACGCCGTCAGCGCAGCACTGCGCGCCGTGCGCCAGTGGGTCCGACCAGAACTCTCCGAGTCCCAGGATGACCTCGCTCGTGGCGAAGGGCGTGAAGTACCGCGGCAGCGCATCAGGCGACGGCCCGCGGACCGCCTGGCCGAACGTCCAGGTATAGCGATGGCCGGCGAGTACCTTCCCCGTCCTGCCCGACGTGTCGTCGCTTCGGTCGAACGGTAGGTAAACAGCGCCTACCTTCCCTGCGCTCACGCGCAGCGTGGTCTGAAAGGGCACCGGCGAAGGGGCCGTTCCGGTTCCGTCGGTCGCACCGCACGACGCCAGGTTGAATGCCTGGAGATAGCCTGAGCCGCCGTTGCTGGCCCCGGCAGCGACCCGGAGCGTCAGCGTCGCCAGATCCGACTGTCCGAACGAGAACCGGAGCGCACCGGGAATGCCTCTCCTGACGCCGCCGACCAGGTAACCGCTTCCGTCAGTCCCCTGCCAGTCCGCGCCGAAGGCGAACTGCAGGCCGGGCGCGCGCGACGGGACGGCGAATATGACTTCCGCGCCATCCGTCTGCGCGAGCTGAATGCCCAGGTCGGACTGCGGCGCACACAGGACCGCGAACGGGCCGCCTACCTCCTGCACCCCCGGGATCCGTAGGCTGACCAGGACCCGGCGGCCCTGCCGGGCGTCGAACGTCACCGTCCGAACCGTCCGGACCCGCACGACCTGCGCCATGAGCGTGCCGCTTGCCTGACTCGCACCGGAGGCAGAGGTATAGACAACGGTGCCGAGGAGATACCTGCCGGGCGGCAGGTCCAAGACGCCGGACGCGCTCGCCGAGTACTCGGGAAAAGGCGTGATGAAGCCGACCGGAACGGCCACTACCACGCGGTCGGCGAACTGGTGCCCGTTCCGGTCGATGGCCCGCACGATAATTCGGGCCATCGCCGCCGTGCCGGCCCGAACCGGTGCCGAACCCGCGAATGCGCTTGCTGACGGCCCCACCACCGCGCTCAAGGCCAAGACCAAGGCCAGCCCGGCAACTCTCGTTCGCACCATTCCGTATCCCTACATCGTCAAATTTGTCGTAAAGATATGGTACGAAAAACTTGGCACGAGCATAAGTGCATATTTAGAAGCACTGGCTGAGAATCCGAGTGGAGTATGGCGTCGCAGGCTGCGCTCGCGCACCAGACCGACGCGCGCACCAGACCGACGCGCGCACCAGACCGACGCGCGCACCAGCCGCCGCAGGCACCGCGCCCAGCGGGCGGCGGCGCGGACGAAAACTGGCGGGGCGATAGGACACGGCCGGGCCGCAAGGTAATAAGCGTCGCTGAAATGGACGAGGCCCCCGCATGTATGAGATGCAGGGGCCCCGCTTCAGGCCATCCAGTGCTAACTCGCCTATCGCCCAGGCGAGCCGGTTCGCCGGGGCGATCGGCGATCCACGCTCAGTATGACCTGCCAACGGTCCAGGGCACCCGCTGGAAGTCCGGTCTCCCGGCCTTCCGCGACCCGCTCAAGGACTGGTTTCCCGACCCTCTCGCGCTTCGGAGTTGCCTCCGAGTGGTACCCGTTTTCGCTGGTAGAGAAGTTCTACTGCCAACCAGGCCGCGAGCACAAGGGGCTCGGCGGAGGAATTTCAAGATTCTTTAGCCATCCACAAGCCGCTCCACCGAGCGGCCCAAGTTGTCCACAGACCAACGAGTTATCCACCGGAATCATCCACAGGTTCCGCTCCCGTGGACAGGCGAGCTAAACGCCCGGTCTCCGTCCACCGGAAGCGGCACAAGCCCCGGTCTCCGTCCGCCAAGGGCCTCAGAACACTGGAATGATGTCGTCGGCGCTGATGTCCGCGGACACGTCGACACCATCGATGTCGAGCTCGGGGACTGCGGGAAACTCGATTCCCCACCGCTGCACGATGACCCGGATCTTGGCGATCGCGTTGCGCCAGTTGTCGGCTTGCTCCTCGTAGGAGAGCACGCCCAGGCCGGCGTCTCTGGCATGGTCCATCAGCACCCGGTGGTTCTGCAGGAAGTACGGCGGCAGTTCCCAGAACCCCTCTGGCGGCTCCCACAAGATCATCGACAAGAAGATGAAGCCAGCCCGGAGTTGCCTGGTGATCGTTACCCTGACGTCATCGGTCAGCCCCGGCCACTCGTTCTCCAGGATCGTCATGCAGATCTGCAGGTGCCGCGATTCGTCGCGGCCGATCTTATGGAACATCTCCGAGAACACGGGGTGCTTGGCGCCGGTAGCCATACCGCGGAACAAGGTAGACGCCGCCATCTCGCCCATCATGAAGCTGGTGAACAGCACCGGCAGCGAGTACCGTCCGACGGCGTTGTTGTAGCCGTTCCAGTACCGGCCGCCGTTGTGGTAGAGCCAGCCGATGTTGTTGTGTGCGGCGCGCTCCAGGTCAGTCGACGGCGTCCAGTTCAGCGGGCCGCCCGGCCACAACGCGGCGATCGCCCGCTGGCAGCACTCTTCGTGGTTCATCTCGTCCCTGGTGATCGAGAAGAAGCACTTGCGGACCGGGTCCTCCTCGTGCTGCTCGAAGGCCCGGATCATGGCACGGGCGAACACGGCGGGACCTGAGGCGTCGAAGTTGGCCAGCACCGAGAACCAGTACATGATGCCAAGCCGCTGCTCGGTAGTGAACTCTTCGGCTCGCAGGCCGTCCCAGGGCAGGTCGGCCGGGTTCCAGGCCATCAGCTTGGACTTCTGGTAGATCGCAGCCAGCTTCTCGGTCTCCACCCGCCACTCCATCGGGTAGATGTTCGGCTGCGGCACCTCCGGCGCAGGCCAGAATCCGCCTTCGGGGACCACCAGCTCGTGATCGAGATCTGCCACGTCCTGCTCCGTCCTCTACGCGCCGCGCTGTGCCGGGCCACCGATCCGGCAGCTGGCCCGAGTCGGCGGCCAAGCTGCCGATATATGACAGCCTAAGGCCAGTCCTGCGGAAAGTCGTCACAAGGTCGCGGACGCGGAGGACATCCAGTACGCCGGGACGCCGGGACGCCGGGGCACCGGGGCACCGGGGCGCGTGCCGCGTGCCGCCGCACGGATAGCCCGCCGGCCTGCCGCCGGCCGGACCGCTTCCCGCCGAACCGGCCACACTTCATACCGGCCTAAAACTTGCCGTACCCGGTCCGGCCCAGGAATAGGGGACGCAACTAATACGCGTTATCCCCTCGGCGTATTTCTGCAATTTTAGCGCGGCAATTCATTGTTAATTCAATGGGAACAAGAGGGGACCATAGTCCCCTTGCGCGAGAACGGCGCCCGGTTTCATAATGAAAACTAAGACCCATAGGTTCCCTGAATTCGAAATTCAATTGACACAACATATCCCCGCTTTTCCCAATCGATTCTCCCAGGAGAGGTCATGAACGAGAAATTCGAAGCCGACGCGACTTCGTCAACTTCGACAGCGTCAACTTCGACAGCGTCAACTTCGACAACCCAGACCCAGGCCGAGACCACCACGACCGAAGCGGCTCCCGACGCCCCGGCGCAGGTCCCGGCGCCTGCCCGCAGCGTAGAGGGCGTCGTGACGCCGGCTAAGCGGCAGGCTGCGGCAAAGCACGCCTCGGCTCTTCGGCAGAGCAAAGGTAGCACGGCTCTTATGACCGCGCCGACCCCTGCCGTGATTAACCCAAACGTTCCGCCGGATTACTTCGGCCCTTATCCGAACTACGCCAACAGCCCGCTCCCAACCATCGACCCGATCACACATCAGGTGGTTCCCGGGACGGGGATGCGTAAATTCTTCGATACCCTGGCGGGGGTCGATCTGGCCAACGCGAACAACCTCGGGAACTACATCCCGCGGGCGGTGCCCGACACCATCACATTCCCGGGATGTGACTATTACGAGATCGCGCTGAAGCGATACACCCAGAAGATGAGCAGCGATCTGCCCGCGACGCGACTCCAGGGCTACGTCCAGCTCAACAACGGGACGGACTCGACCGGCCACAACACGATCGCCCCGCCGGCCAAGCCGTATTTCCTCGGTCCGATGATCTTCGCGCAGAAGGACCGGCCGGTCCGCGTGAAGTTCGTCAACATGCTGCCGACCGGCAGCGGCGGGAACCTGTTCCTGCCGGTGGACACCACCATCGACGGAGCGGGCGCCGGCCCGATCGGCGGTTCCTCGAACTACACCCAGAACCGGGCCATCCCGCACCTGCATGGCGGCCATACGCCGTGGATCAGCGACGGAACGCCGTACCAGTGGATCACCCCGGCCGGGGAGACCACGGCCTACCCCAGGGGCGTCAGCGCACGGAACGTTCCCGACATGCCTGACCCGGGGCCGGGAGCCATGACGTTCTTCTACACGAACCAGCAGAGCGCACGGCTGCTGTGGGTGCACGATCACGCGCTGGCGATCACCCGGCTCACCGTGTACTCGGGCGCGGCTCTGCCGTACGAGGTGCAGGACCCGGTCGAGCGCGGCCTGGTCAGGTCCGGGGTCATCCCGGCCGACGAGGTACCGCTGGTCGTCCAGGACAAGACCTTCGTCCCCGACGACACCCAGCTCGGTATGGAGGACCCGACCTGGGACAAGTCCAAGTGGGGCGGCAGAGGCAACCTGTGGTTCCCGCACGTCTACATGCCGAACCAGAACCCGGGCAGCAACACCGGCGCGACCGCGATGGGCCGATGGGACTACGGGCCGTGGTTCTGGCCGCCGTTCACCGGCCTGACCCACGGCCCGATCCCGAACCCGTACTTCGACCCGATCAACGCTCCGTGGGAACCGCCGCTGGCACCAGGCACGCCGACGCCGACGCAGGTCCCCGAAGCGTTCATGGACACCCCGGTGGTCAACGGGACGGCGTACCCGCGCCTTGCCGTACAGCGCAAGGCCTACCGGTTCCGGATCCTGAACGCAGCGAACGACCGCACCTGGAACCTGCAGTTGTACTTCGCCAAGTCCAATGCGGCGACGTGGAAACCGGACGGCACCCTCAACGACCCCAACTCCGGGGAAGTCCCGATGGTCGAAGCGTGTGCCAGCCCCACCTTCCCGCCGACCTGGCCGACCGACGGCCGCGCTGGCGGAGTCCCTGACCCGGCCGCATCCGGACCGGAGATGATCCAGATCGGCAACGAAGGCGGTTTCCTGCCAGCTCCGGTGGTACTGCCGAACCAGCCGATTAACTACGAGTACAACCGGCGGAACATCGTGGTACTGAACGTCACGGACCACACGCTGCTGCTCGGACCCGGTGAGCGAGCCGACGTCATCATCGACTTCTCCCAGGTCCCGGCAGGTTCCAAGGTGATCATGTACAACGACGCGCCTGCGCCCGTACCGGCCTTCGACCCTCGGTACGACTACTACACCGGCGATCCTGACCAGACCACCTCAGGCGGAGCACCGACCACTCAGCCCGGCTACGGCCCGAACACCAGGACCGTCCTGCAGTTCGACGTCCAGCCGGGTACTCCCGCTCCCGCATTCGATCTGGCCGCCCTTCAGGCGCAACTCCCGGTCGCCTACGCGGCCAGCCAGAATCCGCCAATAGTCCCCGAATCGGCATATAATGCCGCCTTTGGTACTACCTCAGTGGACAACTACGTGCGGATCCAGGACAACTTCCTGACCTGGACGGGCCTGCCCACGCCGATGCCCTTGCAGCCCAAGGCGATCCAGGAACTGTTCGACACCGACTACGGGCGGATGAACTCGATCCTGGGCACCGAACTGCCCAATACCAACTTCCTCATCCAGACGACGATCCCGCTCAAGTACATCGATCCGCCGACGGAGACCATCCAGGCCTCCGCACCAGGAGCGCCGATCGAGTCAGCGCACGACGGCACCCAGATCTGGAAGGTCACGCACAACGGGGTGGACACGCACGCCATCCACTTCCACCTATTCGACGTGCAGCTAATCAACCGCGTCGGCTGGGACGGCGCGATCAGGCCACCCGACCCCAACGAACTCGGCTGGAAAGAGACCGTACGGATGAACCCGCTGGAAGACTGCATTGTCGCCCTGCGGCCGACGACTCCGACCTTGCCGTTCAAGATCGGCAACAGTATCCGGCCGCTGGCCCCGACCATGCCGCTCGGCACGACCACCGAATTCACCGGCGTGGACCCGACCACCGGAAACCCGGTCACGGTCGTCAACGCGCCTTTCAACTTCGGCTGGGAGTACGTCTGGCACTGCCACCTGCTCGGCCACGAAGAAAACGACATGATGCGGCCGATCGTGTTCCTGGCCGCGCCGGCTGCCCCGTCGAACCTGACGGCTGTCCAGCGGACCGCCACGTCGGTGCAGCTCACCTGGAGGAACAACGCCACCAACCCAGCCGCCACCCAGATAACCATCCAGCGGGCGACGAACTCGGCCTTCACCCAGAACCTGACGCCCTTCACGGCCCCGGGGACAGCCACTACGTTTACCGACACCACGGTCAGTGCGGGAGTGACCTACTTCTACCGGGTCAGGGCGGAGAACGACGTCGCCTACTCGGAGTGGTCGAACACGGCGACCGTGACCATCGCTGTGGCACCGCCCGCGCCGACAAACCTGATCGCGAGGGCAACGGCAGTCGGTCTCACCTCTGCCAGGATCGACATGAGCTGGACGGAGAGCGCGACTGCCACGATCACCGGCTTCACCGTCCAGCGCGCCACGAACTCCGGGTTCACTACCGGTGTCGTGACCGCGAACGTGTCCGCCGCTACTAGGGCGTTCGCGTTCACCGGTCTGGCTCGGGGGACGCTGTACTACGTCCGAGTGCGGGCAGTTAACGGACCTGTCAGCTCGGCCTGGGTCACAGCGAGCGCCAAGACGCCATAACAGCAATCCGGGCAGGGACACGGCTGCCCGGTGAGCGCCGCGCGGCGGCCGACGGGGCACCCGCCTCGCCGGCCGCCGCGTGATCCCGGCCGCCGCGTGATCCCGGCCGCCGCGGCGCCATCCCCGCAAGTGCCGTCCGGCTGCCCATTCTCGCGAGTGCTCCGATGGAGTAAGCTTCGCGTGTCCCGGGTCTGCCGGGATGATGCTGAGCGCAGCGAAGCCGGTGTGAATCCGGCGCTGTCCCGCAACGGTGATGCCTCCGCGGGAGGACAAGCCCGGACGCCTGGCCAGTGTCGGCGATCTGTCCTCGGAGGAAGGGCGGTCGTTCCGATCCCTCCGGGGTGTCGCAACGGACGCACTTCGTCCTCCACAGCGAACCGGAGGATGAAATGACCACGCGGGTCTTCTCCCGTCGTCTTGCTGCCATAACTGTCACGGTCGCGCTCGCCGTGGCGGCCGCTGGCTGCAGCAGCTCAACCACCAGCTCGGGTTCCCCGCACGGCAAGGCGTCGGTCGACGCATCAGGCGGTACCTTCCCGGTCACCGTCGCCGCCGCGAACGGGCCTGTGCATATTGCCAAGCGACCGACCTCGATCATCTCGCTCGCCCCGTCGGCTACCGAGATGCTCTACGCCGTCGGTGCCGGCAGCCAGGTCAAGGCGGTCGACCAGGATTCCAACTACCCGGCGCAGGCGCCGACTAGCAGCCTGTCCGGGCTGACCCCCAATATCGAGGCCATCGTCGCTGACAAACCTGACCTGGTCGTCGTCTCCTACGATGCCGCGACCTTGACCAAGCGGCTCGCGCAGTTCTCCATTCCGGTGCTTTCGCTGCCAGCCCCGGCCGACGTCAACGGCGTCTACTCCGAACTCACCCAGCTCGGCCAGGCCACCGGCGACCAGCAGCAGGCCGCGGCCGAAGTAACCAGGCTGCGCAGCGAGATCCGCCAGGTCGTCGCAGCGGTGCCGCACCACGCCAAGCCGCTGACCTACTACTACGAACTGGACCAGACCTACTACTCGGTCACGTCGTCCACCTTCATCGGCAGGCTGCTCGGCCTGCTCGGCATGAAGAGCATCGCGGACACGGCCAAGGGCGCCGCGGCAGCGGGCGGCTATCCGCAGTTGTCGTCCGAATACATCGTCAAGGCCAATCCGGACTACGTCATCCTTGCCGACACGATCTGCTGCCATCAGGACGCGGCGAAAGTCGCGGCTCGGCCAGGCTGGGCCGGCCTCGCCGCGGTCAAGGCACACCACGTCATCGCGCTCAACGACGACATCGCATCCCGGTGGGGACCGCGCGTCGTCGATCTGCTGCGCGCCGTCCTCGCCGGGATCCGTGGCGGCAAGTGAGGCGGATCGCGTGAAGTCGACGCTGCCGCCTCCGGATGCGCACGCCAGCCGGGCGCATCCGGAGCACGGCGGTACGGAACCCCGCGTTGCCACAGGCGGCACTGCCACGGGCGGCACCGCCGCGGTGCCGCCGCACCGCGGCGGTCATCCTGCGGGTACCAGGCTCGGTGTCGGCCGGGCGATCACCATCGCGACCGCCGTGGCGATCGCCGCCCTGGCCGCAGGAGTATCCATCGGCCCAGCCGCCATCGGGCTGCCTGAGGTCGTCGGCTCGCTGATAGCCCACTTGCCCTGGCATCCGGCCGTATCGGTACCGCCGGTCGACTCGGCCATCGTCTGGCAGATCAGGCTGCCGCGGGTTATTCTCGGCGCCCTGGTCGGTGCCATGCTCTCCGGCGGCGGCGCCGCCTACCAGGGCGTGTTCCGAAATCCGCTGGCCGATCCCTACCTGCTCGGCGTCGCGGCCGGAGCCGGGCTCGGCGCCACCGCGGTGATTATCAGCGGCGGCAGCCCGACGCTGCTTCCGCTGGCCGCGTTCGCCGGCGCGACCGGTGCCGTAGCGCTGACCTACTCGCTCGGCACCGGTGCCGGCTGGCGCGGCGAAGGCGGTCCGCTGGCTGACCGAGCCAAAGCGCGGTCAGCCCGGAACAGCCGGCCCGGGGCGTGGTCGGAGCCGAGCGGCCAGTCCCCGCCGCGTTCCGGCGCAAGGCGCAGGAGGCCGCGGGCGGCTGCCGCGGTCGGGACAACCTCCATCGTTCTCGCCGGCGTCGCCGTCGCCGCGCTGCTGACTGCCGCGCAGACGTACCTGCAGCAAGCGCACTCGCAGGATTTGCAATCGGTCTACGCCTGGATACTCGGCGGACTCTCCGGCGCGACCTGGGGCCAGGTACAGCTGATCCTGCCCTATGTACTGGTCAGCGCCATCGCGCTGATCGCCCACCGGCGGCTGCTCGACGTCCTGCGAGTCGGCGAGACCGAGGCAGGAACACTCGGCGTCAACGTGGCCAGGCTCAGGCTCACCGTCGTCGCCGCGGCTACTCTCGGGGCCGCGGCGGCCGTATCGGTCAGCGGCCTGATCGGCTTCGTCGGGATCATCGTGCCGCACGCGGTCCGGCTCACCGCCGGGCCAAGCTACCGGGTCGTCCTGCCCGTCTCGA
>Ga0307372_10004996_pt1 | contig 20142 bp, 15 predicted proteins | sample OX1MG_FD_202533 | JGI IMG/M metagenome (GOLD analysis project Ga0307372, IMG submission 202533) | Soil microbial communities from Risofladan, Vaasa, Finland - OX-1 | ecosystem: Environmental > Terrestrial > Soil > Coastal area > Acid sulfate soil | place: Finland: Risofladan, Vaasa | collected...
CTGCCGACAGGACGGTCACCACCGGGAGTCCGCGTCTCCTCAGCCCCTCGCTCGCGGCGATCGCGACAAAGAACGGGGCGTGGTGGTAGCTCACCGTCAGCGGGTCAAGCAGGCACCGCATCAGGAAGACCAGGGCGAGCAGCATCAGCGCGTCCGCCGCCGTGGGCTGCGGGAATCGACGCCAGAAGAGCAGCGGGAGCGCCAGCCCGACCGCGAGCGCGACCGGGTGCGTGATCGCCGAGAGCGAGGCCGGGATTCCGTACCCCGCGCCGCTTCCTGCGCCGAGCACCACGCTCACCTCCAGGCCGTAGGCGAACCAGATGTTGGTCGGCGTCACGCCCGCCGTCTTCGCGCCCGACAGCGCCAGGCCCGCCGACAGGTTCTGCGACAGGAACAGGCTGGGGTCGCCGATCAGCATCGGAACGATGAGCACGGCGGCGACACCGGTCGCCACCGCCAGCAGGCGTACGCGACGATCGCGCTCGCACACTACGAGGACCGGCAGGATTGCCAGCAGGGCCCACTGCTTGGTGGCGATCGCCAAGCCGAGCGCCACGCCGGCGAGCACCGGCTTTCCGCGGCTCGCGAACAGCACGGCGCACGCGCACAGCAATCCGCCGACAACCTCTTCCGGATGCCCCCACCACAGTGTCTTGAGCGTCAGCGGTCCCGCCAGGATCAGCATCAGCAGGAGCGCTTGCAGAAGCCACCGCCCGCGGCGTGCCGGCATCGCGGCGAGGAGCACGCCGCTCAGCGCGGCGGCGAGCAGCAGGCAGATCAACGCGCCAAGCCGGTATTGCGAAAGCTCACCGCCCCCGGCCAGCCGCGCGACCGCGACGACGGGCGCGCGCAGCAACAGCGTGAACGGCCCCATGAACGGTTGCGTGTCGAAGAAGCGCGCGACGTGCCCGCTCGCCAGTGCATCGATCGGCGGGCCCGCGAAGTCGCAGCCCTTGCACGCGGGACCGGGGTAGTCCGCTCCGACCGGCGCGCTGAAGGCCGCGTACGAGCATGCCGTCACGGCCAGGACCGCCAACGTCCCGCCTCGCAAGGTCCAACGCATGGTCTAAGCGTCGGCGGCTGGTGCGCGACGCTTTAGCCGTTCGCGGGCGGCGTCGCGGGGGCGCATCCTGCTCCCGAGCGCTCGCTCGCCGTCGTCGAAGACCTCGGCGGGCTGCGTCGCGATCAGGCCCGTGGGCGCCGGGTGATCTCGGCCTGAGAGCTCATTCCGCCGCTGCCGCGAGGTGGGTCAGCACCCGCTGGCGCACCTCGGCGGCCTGCTCTTTGGTCCAGGTGCGGTAGCCCGCGCCCGTCGCCATTCCGAGATCGCCGCGCCGCACTCGCTCGCGCAATCCTGGACTGGGCTCCGACGGTTGCTCGAGCCGCGGAAGAATGTAGTCGTGGATGTCGAGGGTCAAATCGAGCCCGATCAGGTCCGCGTTCTCGATCGGTCCGAGCACGGCAAGCCTATAGCCGAAGCCCAACTTGACCACGGTGTCCACGGTCTCCGGGTCGCACACGCCGGCGTCGATCAGCGCGAACGCCTCGCGCCACAGCGCGTGCTGCAGACGGTTGCCGACGAACCCGGCGACGTCGCGGCGCACGTGCACCGGGGTCTTGCCAAGCGCGCGAAGCAGCGCCATCGTGCGCTCGACGGTCTCGGCGGTCGTGTCGGCAGCCTGCACGACCTCAACGAGGGGAACGAGGTAAGGCGGGTTCCACCAGTGGGTGCCGACGATGCGCCCCCGGTTGACGGCCCGCTGGGCGATCTCGCCCACGCGGATCACCGATGTGTTCGTGGCCAGTACCGCGCTGGGCGGCGCCGCGCTGTCGATGCGCCGGAACAACTCCTGCTTGAGCTCCAGGTTCTCGGGCGCTGCCTCGAAGACCCAGTCGGCCTCCGAGACGGCTCGTTCCAAGTCCGGTTCGAGCGCCACGGTGCCTGCCACGGTCGCGTCTCCGCCCAGCGAGCTGATGTTCGAGGCGATCCGCTGGCGGACCGTCCCGAGCACCGTCGCGACAGGATCGTGGACCACGACATCCATCCCCCGACCGGCGAGCACCTGGGCGATTCCGTGGCCCATCAGCCCGCCACCGACTATCGCGACGCGACCGGCTAGGGGCGACACCGCGATCGCGTCACCCCGCGGTGTAGCCGCCGTCGACGTAGACGACCTGGCCGGTGACGAACGCGGCGCCGGGCGACAGCAGGTAGAGAACGGTGCCGACCATGTCCTCCGGCTCGGCAAGCCGGCCAAGCGGCGTGCGGCCGAGCATTCCTTCGCGAGCGGCCACGCCGCGTGGCTCGTCGCCGTACATCCAGGCCACCAGAGGGGATCGGAAGAGGGCCGGTGCCACTGCATTGACGGCGATCCCGTGAGGCCCCCACTCGCAGGCGAGGGCTCGCGTGAGGCCGTCAATCGCGGCCTTGGAGGGGCAGTAGGCCGAATAGCCAGCGGCGAGGCCGAGCCTGCCGCGGGTGGACGAGACGAGGACCACGCGACCGCCGTTGCCCTGGTCGATCATGTGGCGACCCGCCGAGCGGCAGGCGAGCCACGTGCCGCGGACGTTGGCGTCGATGACCGCCTGCCAGTCATCGGGGTCCTGCTGCTCAATCTTCCCCGGCCGGTTCTCGCCGGCCGCCGTGAACAGGAAGTCCAGCCGCCCGTGCGCACTGACCGCCGCGTCGACCATCGCATCGGTGTCATCCGCGGTAGATGGTCGGCGGGCAACCAGCTCGACATCCCCGCCCGCGGTTCGCAACTCCGAGCCGAGCTGCTCGAGCGCGTCGGCGTTGCTGCCGGTGAGGGTGACCTTCGTTCCGCTGGCCACGAGCGCCCGGCCCACGGCGCTCCCGAGTGCGCCGGTGGCACCTGTGACGAGCGCCGAGCGCCCTGAGATGTCGAAGAGTCGCTGAGCGGAGAGGGGATTTGAGGCGACGCTCATCGCGCGCCGGCGGGGTACGGCATCACGACGAGCATCGAGGCCGGCAGGTTCGTGCGGTTCTCAATCGCGCGAGCTTCGCCCGGCGCGAGCCAACAAGAGTCGAGCGGCCGCAGGCTGGTCTCGCCGTCGGCCGTCACCACCGTCACCTCGCCGTCCACGACCACGTAGACCTTCTCGATCGGAGTGGCGTCCATCTCAGCTCCCCCGCCCGGGAGGAAATGGGACAGCCCAACCCAGAAATTCGCGGCGCTCGACGCATCGAATCCCTGCAGCCGTAGCGTCGACACGTCGAAATGTTTCGGTCCCTGGTACGGCTGGGCGTCGTCGAGTCGCGTGACCTCCATCAGTCGGCCTCGCCGGTCTCGATCCGGTAATCGCCGGTGGGGTCAACCATCGCCACCAGGCGTACGATGCAGCCGTCGCCCTTCACCCAGCGCCAGGGAAACGCCGCGAAGGTGACCCGCTTGCCGGTGACCTCGTCGATCTGCCCGCCGACGTTTTCGAAGCCGACGATGCCGTTTCCGAGCAGGTGCCGATGGCAGGGCTCCCAGAGCGGGAAGTCAGCGGCGGCCTCCCTGCCGGTCAGCTCCCGGTATTCGTCGAGGACCGCGGGTATCAGCGGACCGTTCGGCTGGGGACCGATCGCCGTGCCCAGCGGATGGTCCAGCGCCTGACAGTCAATCCCGAAACCCTTGACCCCCTTCTCGGCGAGCCATGCGCCCGCCTCGTCGTAGGTGCCTGGCGAGTCGATGAAGTACTTGCGCGAGTCGCCGTAATATCGGTGCCAGCCTGTGTTGACGATCACGATGTCACCCGGCTGGATCTCTGGACGGGCGTTCTCGAGGTCCTCGGCGGTGATCAGCTCCCACTTGTCCTTGGGGATCGAGACCACCACGCCGGTGCCGAAGTAGGACTCGAGCGGCACTTCGTCCATGAACGCGGCGCCCTCGATCACGTGTGCCGGCGCATCGGTGTGCGTCGTGCAGTGCATGAACGTCGTGATCTGCTGCGACAGCACACCCGACTTGGCGTGGTAGTGAAACCGCTCGATCTTGACGTCCGGGAAATACGGCCAGAGCGGCGCGTCATGACCCCAGGGCTGCGACAGGTCGAAGAACTGCAGGCCCGTCCTGCCGTTGCGGCGCACCGCCTCGGCCTCCACACCGGAGCCCGGTGAAGCAGACATCGATACCTTCTCTCTCGTCTCGTATGACGGTACCACCGTCTGGGATGTAGGACGGTACAAGGGCCAGCTAGAGTTTGTCAAGCAGAAGCTCAGGCCGCAGGAGGCATCGGGAAGGTCGGCGTCCCGTAGTGCGAAACCGCCGGACGGGAGCTAAAGTGCCGCGATAATGCTCGCAGATTCCGACGAGACGAACGGCCGGCGTGACGACATGAAGCGTGGCGGAATCCAGGTGATAATGCGCGCCGCCGGAATTCTCAGGACGCTCAACGGCGAGCACCTGGGCCTTACGCCATCTGAGGTCGCCAGGCGCGTTGATCTGTCGCGCTCGACGGTCCACCGTATCCTGGTGGCACTCGAGGGTGAGGGCCTCGTCGCGGTCGCGAGTGCGCCCGGGCGGTATCGCCTGGGGCCGGAGTTGACCAGACTCGCGGCGTCAGAGCGCGGTGAGCTCCGTTTCGCGGTGCGGCCGTTCCTCGAACAGCTATCCGTCGAGGTCAACGAAACCGTCGACCTGGCCGTTCTCATCCAGGACCGTGTGTCATTCGTCGACCAGGTGCCGGCACCGCACCGGCTGCGGGCTGTGTCGACGGTTGGCGCCACCTTTCCCGCCTACTGCACGGCGAACGGCAAGGCCCTGTTGGCAGCGCTTTCCGATGACCACCTTCTCCGCCTGCTGCCAGAACGCCTGACAGCGCTCACCGTGCATACCGAGCGCACCCGTGACGAGCTGATGCAGGAGTTGCAGGAAGTGCGCAGGACCGGCGTTGCCTACGACAACCAGGAACACTCGATCGGGATCAGTGCTGTTGGCGCGGTGGTGCGCGACGCGCATGTCGCCGTCGCGGCCGTGACCATTCCGCTCCCAAGCCAGCGCTACGAGGGCAACGAGCAAACCCTCGTGAAAGCCCTTCTCAAAACCTGTGCTCGCATCACCGAGATGCTCCGCGGCGGTCCCGCGTCGCCCTCGGCCGCCGACTCCCAGGACGGAGCCGGGCCGTCGCCAGTGCATGCTTGACGACGGCGGTGAAGACGCCCGAGACGATCGCGCCCGGCCTTCGGGGCTCCGGCTGACGGCGATGATCGAGCGGCCGCCTGTGGCCGAGGCCTGGGGGCCAGCCGGCGGTCAAGCGCCTGTAGCGTTCGCAGCGGTGGGCGAGCGCCGGCCTGGCTCATCCGAGTGGGTCTGTCGGTCGCTTCGGGCTTTTGGGGTGATCTCGGACCGGGGAGGTGCGGAGGCGGCGTAGGCCGAGAGCACGGCAGGCCCCGACGTGGGCCGCCGGCGGGACGGAGCCGGGTTCCGGGTTGACATCCAATCGTGGGTGGAGTAAGACTGTCCACCAGCCAAGACCAGCGGTCCCGTATGTTGGGACAACCGACCTGAGGTGAGGAGAACACCATGGAAAGAAGCACGGCTGGGCGGCACCCCCTGGCCGCCATTCGGGTTCCTTCGAGGTTAAGCGGAGGGAATGCCCGGCGAATTGCTGCGGCAGCTCTGGCGAGCGGCCTGGCGCTGACCGCGTTGGCGGTGTCATCGGCCGGGGCTACGGCTGCTGGCGGAACCCTGAACATCGCGGTGGTGGCGCCGTTCACCGGCCCGGGCGCCAACTTTGGCGTCTTGCTCAGTGCACCGTGCAAGGCTGCGGTCAGCGTGATCAACGCGAGCGGCGGCGTACGCGGTAATTCGCTCAGCTGTCTTTCGGTCAACGACTTCGGAGACCCGGCCGATGCCGTGCCGTCCGTCGAGAAGGCGTTCGCGACGACCAGCGGCATCGTCAGTGCCGTGGGGCTCGAGAGCAACACCGCGGCCACGGTCGTGCCGCTGGTGGAGAAGCAGAACATCCCGTTCTTCACCGCCAACGGGCTCGACAGCTTCGACAGGCAGACGAACGCGTTCTTCTACCGGATGAGTCCGGCGGATGACCAGAACGGCGCGGCATACGCGGTGGCGGCCAAGCAGCTTGGCTTCAGCAAGGTGGCCGTGATCTACGCGAACAACATCGGGGCCGAGGGCAACATCCCCGGGACACTCGCCGCCGTGCAGAAGCTGAAGATGAAGCTGACGATCAACCTGACCATCCCGGGTGACGAGACGTCCTATGCCAGTACGGTTCAACGCGTCATCTCGTCGAAGCCGCAGGCGATCATCTTCTACGCCGATCCGCAGACCTCCGGCACGTTCATGCAGAACTACTCCCAGCTGACCGGCGGGAAGCTGCCTCCGATGATCACCGCGGGCTCGAACGAGGTGCCGGACTTCCTGACCGCGCTCAAGCCGGTCGTGAGCACGACCTACCTGACCAAGCAGATCTACTACGTCGGGCAGAGCCTCGACAGCAAGCTGCCCGCCTACAAGACCTATGCCGCGGCGATGACGGCGACCGGTGCGCCTGCGGCGCTCCTCGGCGCCGGCGTGATCTCCGCGCTCTATGACGGAATCAACATAATGAGCCTCGCGATGATCGAGTCCCACAGCACGTCGGGCCCGGTCTACAACAAGGCCATCGTGGCGCTGACCCAGCCGCACAAGGGCGCGGTCGTGGTTCACAACTTCGCGGCCGGCAAGGCGGCGTTGAACGCCCTTCACAAGATCCAGTATGTGGGTACGGGTGGGACGATCAAGTTCAATTCGCACCACAATTTCGTGGGCAACTTTGGGATCGTGCAGGAGAACGCCGCCGGCATCCCCTCTCAGCTGTCGGTCATTCCGGGAGCAAAGGTGCTCGCCAACGCATAGACAAGCCGACTGAAGTCCGAGCACCCTGGTTCCCGCATTCGGGGATCAAGGGTGCTCGGCGGCGTTAAGCGATCGTCGCCCCGCGGGGCGTTCGGAGCACGTGGGACCAACGCGGCGATCGGCGTGTTCTTGGAAAGCATTTGCGTCTACTAATCGAAACCATCGGATTCGGGATCTTCTCGGGATCTCTGATCAGCCTCGGAGCGGTGGGGTTCACCGTTCAGTTCGGCATCAGCAACGTGCTGAACGTTGCCTACGGAGCGTTCATCACGCTCGCCGCCTACCTGGGTTACATCTTTGTCAATGACGCGCATTTCAGCCTCTGGCCGACGATCGCGGTCGTCGCAGCGATCGTGGGCGTCCTCTCAGCGACCTTCAACCGTGTCTTGACAAGACCCCTTGCACGGCGTGGCGGCAGCTTCGTCGCTGTCCTCGTGGCGACGGTTTGGTCCGGGATCACGCTGCAGTACATCATCGTTTCCATCGCCAGCCCGTCGACGTTCACCTATGCGGTCCCCAACGGCACGACGGTGAACATCGGTTACTTCGTGCTGACATCCACCCAGCTCATCGTCATCGGTGGCGCGGCGGCGCTAATGCTGCTCTTCCACGGGCTGTTGACGCGAACCCAGCTCGGGCAGGCGATGCGAGCGACGGCGGTCAACCCGGTCGTCGCGCGCAGCTGCGGTATCCGCATCGACCGGGTGACCGATGTGGCGTGGCTGATCTCGGGCATGCTCTGCGGGGCGACGGGCGTCGTGCTTGCCGCCACCACCTCGACGTTCGACGCCTCACTGGGCACCACGTTCCTGATCTACATGATCGCTGCGGCCGTCCTCGGTGGCGTCGGGCAGCCCTACGGCGCGATGATCGGAGGCTTGGTCGTCGGCGTGTCGACCCAGCTGACCGGGGCCTATCTCTCGCCCGCATACGAGGATGTCGCGGCCTTCGTCATCCTGGTCTTGATGCTTCTCGCATGGCCGCGTGGGCTCTTCGGCTCGGCGGCCTCGGCGGCAAAGCGGCTGGCCGGGTAGGGTCGGCGTGGAGTCGGTTCTCGTGTCGTGTCGCGCCCAACATGGCCGGACCGCCGTCTGCGCGGACTCGCCAGAGGGAACCTCGGCCACACCCGTCGCCGTACGTTCGAACGGAGCGCCCCATTAGCCCCTTCGCCTACTACGCGACCATCATCCTGGTCTACATCGGGACTGATCTCATCGCCGCGTGGGGGCTCAATCTCGAGTTCGGTGTCACCGGGATTCCGAACCTCGCCTTCATCGTGTTCGTGGCGTCCGGTGCCTACACCTACGCCGTCCTGACGGTGGGCCCGACGTCGCAGTTCGGCGGAGCCGAGACCTACATCATCGGAGGCAGGGTGCCGGCATTCGTCGCGATCGTCGCCGCGGTCGTGGTGTCCGGAGCGTTCGGCGCGCTCATCGGACTGACCGGCCTGCGCCGGCTTCGGCTCGACTATCAGGCCCTGACGCTGCTGATCATCTCGTTCGTCGCGACCGGTGTGGTCGGCGCCAACAACAGCATCTTCAACGGCCTTGACGGGCTCAGCCTGATCCCGAACCCGTTGGAGTTCGTCGCGGAATCGCAGCGGGCCTGGGTGTACGTGGGCGTCGTGGCGGTGTTGTGCATTGTGACGCTGTTCCTGGTTCGACGGTTGACCGACGGGCCACTCGGCCGGGCATTGAGGGCGGTGCGCGACGACGAGGACGCGGCGACGGCCATTGGCAAGAGCGTGCTTGGCCTGCGGCTGCTGGTACAGGGCATCGGGGGCGCACTGGCCGGGCTGAGCGGAGCGCTGCTGGCCGGATTCATCGGGGGTTGGTCGCCGAGCGCCTGGGGCTACCTGGAAACGCTGGCGCTGCTGACGGCGATCATCATCGGCGGGCGCGGAAGCAACCGTGGGGTGGTTGTCGGGACGGTGCTGCTGCTCGGCGCGTTTCTGCAGGGCGTGCAGTATCTGCCCGCGATCGGGGGCCGGCCCGATTTGATCTTCGACTTCGGCTGGATCATCGTCGGAGGACTCACCATCGCGTTCCTGTTCATGCGGCCGCAGGGCATCTTCCCCGAGAGGCGTCCCCGCTACGCCGTGGGGGAGAGCGATGCGGGAGGCGGCGCCAGTCGACGGTTTGGCCTGCTGCGCGGCAGCGGGACGCCGAACCGCACGTCCGCACTCAGCGCTGACGCGCGAACCAACGAAGCGGCTTCCAGTGGCGTCGCCATGGACGGAGGCCGCGACGATGAGGTGGTCGAGCGTGATCGCGTCGCGCTGGCGGGAGTCGTGGCAACACGAGCGCGTACGGAACAGGCCGCCAGCTACGCTGACATTCTCGTCGTTGAGGCCATCTCACGCAGCTACGGCGGTGTCCGGGCGGTCGACAGCGCGTCGTTCACCGTTCCGAAGGGGTCGATCGTTGGCCTCATCGGGCCCAATGGGGCCGGCAAATCGACAGCTCTCGGAATCATCAGCGGCTTCATTCGGCCGGACGCCGGGAGCGTCACGTTCGCCGGCGTCGACGTCACACGTCTGGCTGCTCACCGGCGCGCCCGGCGCGGGCTCGTTCGCACCTTTCAGCTCACGCGAGAGTTCGGCAAGCTGACCTTGCTCGAGAACCTGCTGGTCGCGGCCCGCGAGCACCGCGGTGAGTCGTTGTTCGGTGCGCTCGCGGGCAGGCGTTACTGGGGTGCGGAGGAAGAGCTTCACCTCGAACGGGCGCGGAGCCTGTTGGAGCTCTTCGGGGTGACGCACCAGGCCAACAAGCTCGCGGCCAACCTGAGCGGCGGGCAGAAGCGCATGCTTGAGATGATGCGAGCGCTCATGCTGGATCCGCAACTGCTGCTGTTGGATGAGCCGATGGCGGGGCTGAGCACGGCGGTCGCGGACCGCGTCGAGGATGCCTGCATCGGCCTTCGCGAGTCGGGAGTGGCGGTGCTGCTGGTCGAGCACGAGCTCGCGGCGGTCGAGCGCCTGTGCAGCAACGTGGTCGTGATGGCCCAGGGGAACGTGCTCGTCGAGGGAGAGATGGCGAATCTACGACGCAGCAAACTGGTCCAGGAGGCCTACTTTGTCGGCTGACGGCGCGCGGGCCGCTGCACGAGCGCGCCATGCTACGGGTACACGCACGGTGAAGATGGAGCAGACGAGCATCACACGCGACGCTGAAGGGACCACCACCCGCCTGACGACGGAGAAGCTCGTCGCGGGTTACGGCGACGTGTCCATCGTCAATGGCATCGACATCGAGGTAGCCAGCGGAAAGCTCGTGGTCGTCGTCGGCCCGAACGGCGCGGGCAAGTCCACGCTGCTGAAGGCGATCCTCGGACTCGTGAAGATAACCGGCGGGGAGGTCCTGCTCGATGGCGAGCAGATCACCCGCCGTCCGCTCGAAGATCTGGCGCGCGCCGGGGTTGGCTACGTGCCTCAGGGTGACGCCGTGTTCGACTCGATGCGCGTCCGTGAGAATCTCGAGATGGGCGGGTACCTGCTTGAAAAGCGGTTGCGAGCGGAGCGCATGGAAGCGGCGCTCGAGCTCTTCCCGGACCTGCGCTCGAAGTTGAAGCGCTACGTCGGGACGATGAGCGGTGGCGAGCGCCGGATGACAGCGGTCGCGCGCGCGATGATGCTCGCGCCGCGGGTCCTGCTCCTCGACGAGCCAACGGCCGGCCTCAGCGCGACGCTCACCAAGGCGGTGCTCCAGGGACAGGCGCGAATGCTGGCCGACCGCGGAACTGCAGTGCTGCTCGTCGAGCAGAAGGCTCGCGCCGCGCTCGAACTCGCCGACTGGGCCTACGTCATGGTCCACGGTCGCGTGGCGATGTCGGCGCCCGGCCGCACCGTGCTCGACGATCCCGAGATGGGAGAGATCTTCCTTGGCGGTGGCGCATCGCTTCTCGACAGCGCCGAGGCATCGAAATGAGCCGATGCGTTCCCCGCGTGGCGCAACGCGCCTGTCTGAGACTCGCGCGCCATCAGCTGCTTGGAGCGCGGCGGTGAACGGCAAGATCGCGGTCGAAGAGCACTTCGCCACAGCTGCGCTGGAGGACCTGATTTCCGGGGTTGGCTGGAGTCCGCAAGACTGGCGGCGCGTGATCGATCGGCTCCGCGACACGGAGCTCCGCTTGGCGGAGATGGACCGCGTCGGGATCCAGACCGCCGTGCTTTCCCTCGGCTCCTTCGGAATTCAGGACGTCGTCGACCCCGCGGTGGCCGTGACGCGCGCCGTCGAGGCGAACAACGCGCTCGCCGCGATCGTCAGCGACAACCCGCGACGCTTCGCCGGGTTCGCGGCGCTGCCGATGCAGGATCCGGCGGCCGCGGCCGAGGAGCTCGAGCGGACGGTCAGCGAGTTTGGCTTCAGAGGAGCGCTCGTCAACGGCTACTCGAGCCTCGGCAACGTTGAGACCGCCGTCTACTACGACGACGAGCGCTACCTGCCGTTCTGGGCGCGTGTCGAGCAGCTCGGCGTTCCCTTCTACCTGCATCCGCGCAACCCGCTTCCCACTCAGCGGCGCATCTACGAGGGCCGCAGCGAGCTGCTCGGCCCAACCTGGGCCTTCGCGGTCGAGACCGGGACGCACGCGCTGCGGCTGATCACCAGCGGTCTGTTCGACCGCTACCCGGAGCTCACCGTCGTGCTCGGGCACCTCGGCGAGTTCCTGCCGTTCGCCCTTCCCCGCCTCCAGCAGCGGATGTCGCACCTCCCGCAGGTGAGACTCGAGAAGCCGGCCACGCAATACCTGCGCGACAACTTCTACATAACCACCAGCGGCAACTGCCACACCGCGTCGCTGATCGGCGTGCTGCTCGAACTCGGCGCCGATCGCCTCCTCTTCGCCGCCGACTACCCGTTCGAGGAGATGGGCGACGGCGCGGCCTGGTTCGACAATGTCCCGATCAGCGAATCGGACCGGCTGAAGATCGGCCGGACGAACGCCCAGAAGCTCTTCGCTCTCTGACCGAGCTCCGGCTGAATCGCCCTCGCCGGCCGGTGTTTGGCACATCGCGCGCGAGGGGGCGGGCGCGAGGTCGGCGGGGGCGCCGGCGGTCAGCGCTCCGGGATCGTCTGGGCACGGGTGGGCAGCACCTTCGCCTGCTCGAGCAGGAGCCCCGCCGTGCCACCCTTGATCGCGGCCGCCGTGGCCGCGTCGAGGTTGCGCGCGCGGTCGATGAAGGCGCACGGATCTGGCTCACCCATCGGGTAGTCGCTGCCCATGACGATGTGATCAGCACCGACGAGCTGAACAAGCTCTTCGAGCACGTGGGGCACGTAGACGCAGGTGTCGTAATAGAAGAGCTTCAGGTACTCACTCGGGAGCTTGGAGATGTTGCGGGCGGTCTCCGGCCTGTTCTGCACGTTGCGATCGTGGCGCCCGGAATAGTGCGGCAGGTACCCGCCACCATGCGCCATGACGATCCGTAGCTCGGGCCAGCGCTCGAGCACGCCTTCGTAGATGATCGAAGACATCGCCTTCGTCTCCTCGATCGGTTGCCCGACCGAGTTCCACAGTGAGTACTCCTGGAACCACGGGTCGGTGACGCCATCGGGATGGATGAAGACGATCAACCGCCGGTCGGCGGCAGCCTCCCAGAACGGGAAGAATCGCGGATTGCCCAGATAGGCACCCCGCGCGGCGCCGGGAACGTTCGCGACCCGGAGCCCCAGCGAGTCGACGCATCGCTCGAGCTCCCCCAGCGAGCGCTCGAGGTCCTGGAGCGGGAGAGAGAAGCTGCCGACGAACCGATCGCCGTGCGCCTGCACGAGCTGCGCAACCCGATCGTTCCCGCGCCGGTTGAGCTCGAGGTCGGAGTCGGGGTCGGCCCACTGGCCACCCGCGATCACGGTGCTGAGGGAAATGACCGAGACGTCGATACCGACGCTGTCCATGTCCGCCAGGGCAGCCGCGGGGTCGAACATCTTCTGGTGCAGGCGGTCGGCCCGGCTGCCCGGTTGCGGCGGCCCGTTCGCGCCAAAGCCGGAGGCGACGTTGTGCATCCAGGCGCGGTCATAGACCTCAGGATCGAGGATGTGCGAGTGGAAGTCGATCACGAGTGGCCGGCCGGCCATTGGAGGTCCTTCCCGATCCGTCGTACACGACGGATGCATCCTAGGGCCCGCCGGATGCGCCCGTCGTTCTTGACAGGCGACACGCCTGCGCATACTGTCCCATCTCTCAGTGCCCGCGTTCCACCATGCGGGATAAAGCGGCAGCGACCGAGGAAGCGATGCCCGTGAGCGACGTTCCCGACTTCGTGTTCGAGAAGAACATCGCTGTTCCGACCCGCGACGGGTCATTTGTGGCCGCCGACGTCATCCGCGCCCCCGGCGAGAAGCGGTGTCCCGCGATCGTGACGATGACGCCGTACGGAAAGGACGTCTACTGGTTGGAGCGCTACCCGGACCACGGCTTCGACGTCAGCCGCTATGCCGTGTGGGAGACACCCGACCCCGGCTGGTGGGTTCCGCGCGGATACGCCTGTGTACGCGCTGACTCGCGGGGAATCGCGAACTCGCCCGGCACGCTCGATCCGCTGAGCCGCACCGACACGGAGGATTACTACGACCTGATCGAGTGGGTCGCGGAGCAGCCGTGGTGCAACGGCAAGATCGGCCTGCTTGGTATCTCGTTCTACGCGATCGTCCAATGGAAGGTCGCGGCGTTGAAGCCGCCGCACCTGGCGGCGATTGTCCCGTGGGAAGGGGCGAACGACCTCTACCGCGACTGGATCTATCACGGCGGCATCTACGGCAACGGCTTCATCGACTTCTGGTGGCAACTGCACTTCATCGACCAGCCGCTGGTCAACGGCCCGGTGGTCGATTGGCGCGAGGAGTTCGCACGGCGGCCGTTCTACGACGGCTGGTACCGCGAGCGCTCCGCCGAGCTCGAGCAGATCGAGGTGCCGCTCCTCTCCGCCGGAAATTGGGGGGCTTTCCATCTCCATCTGCGCGGGAACGTGGAGGGCTTCGTCCAGGCATCCTCGCGACACAAGCGGCTGCTGATGATGACCGGCTCGCACATCGACCCCTTTTACACCGAGTGGGGCAAGGCAGAGCAGCTGCGCTTTCTTGATCACTGGCTGAAGGGTGAGGACAACGGTGCGCAGGACGATCCGCCGCTCCGCCTGGCGATCCGCTACGGGTCGGAAATCGAGTGGCGCGACGAGTACGAGTGGCCGCTCGCCCGCACCCGCTGGACCAAGCTGTTCCTCGATGCATCGGCTCGATCGCTGCAATGGGACGCGCCTGAGCAACCCGGCGTCACGATCTACACCGCGCCCGAGAGCTACGTCGTCTTCGAGACCGATCCGGTCGCAGAGCAGACGGAGATCACCGGCCCCGTACTGCTGCGGTTGTGGGTCTCCGCGTCCGCCGAGGACATGGATGTCTTCGTCGCGCTTCGCGATTTCGGGCCCGACGGTCAAGAGCGACCGGGCATCGGGCCCCGAGGCGGGGCGGTCCCGATGGCCGTCGGCTGGCTGAGGGCATCACACCGCGAGCTCGACCCGGAGCGCTCGCTGCCGTACCGGCCCTACCACAAGCACGACGCCGAGCTTCCGTTACCAGCCGAGCCGGTGGCGCTCGATGTCGAGGTGTGGCCGACCTGCTTCGTGCTCGAGCGCGGCCACACGCTTCGGCTTGAGATTCGCGCGAACGACGAGCACATGATCGCACTGCGGCACAACCATGAGCAGGATCGTGCGCGCGAGCGGTTCGCTGGCGAGAATCGGATCCACACCGGACCCGAGCACGAGTCCTATCTGCTCCTCCCCGTCATCCCCTACGACCCGGCGCGACCGGGCACCGGCGCGCGGATCAAGAGCGCGCCGACACGCCGCGAAGCGGCGGCGGGTCAGGGCGGACGGGTGCACACGATCCTCTCCGGCGGCGTGTGGGCGGTCGAGCTCGAAGGCTACGGTGAGATCTCGCGGCACCCGACACGCGATGAGGCGATCGTCGCGGGCCGCGAACGCGCGCGCCGCAGCCGAGCTGACCACGTGATTCACGCGGAGGACGGCAGCGTCGAGGAGGTCGATTCCCCTCCCGGCGAGAGCGCTTGAGCCGGGAGGCCGCGATCGATGGCAGCCGTCGGGCTGTGATTACAGCTGGACGATCTCCTGCGGGAAGGCGTGGATCGACGGACCCGGGCCGTGCGGGCCGATCAGGTAGTTGTCGCAGATCCACGAGGTGAGCCCAGCCATGATGTAGCTCGGGTGGACCACGACGCTCATCCCCTCCTGCACCGCCATCGGTTCGTCGAAGCGGATCAGCGGGCGCTCGACGAGGTCGTGGCCCTGGCCGTGGGCATGCAGTCGCCGCTCCTGGGGACGGCCGTGCTCGGCGAGGAACGCGTTGTAGCGCTCCCAGATCTCGGCGCTCGGCGTGCCGGGTTTGAGCAGGTCAAGGCAGAAGCGCTGCGCCTCGCGGACGAAGTCGAGCTCTTCGACGAGTGCCGCCGGCACCTGGCCGAGGACGCAGGTGCGGCCGAGTTCCGTGTAGAAGCCGCCGGGGCCATTGCTCTCGATCAGCAAGCAGAGCGCGTCGCCCTCGCGGAGCACGCGGTTCTGGAAGTGCCGCGGCGCGATGCCCACAGGCTCGCCGGGCGGCCACGACGCGCTCAGGTAGATGCCCTGCTCGGCGCCGTGATCCAGGCAGACGTGCTGTGCGATGGCGGTGATGTCGCTCTCTTTCTTCCCCGGCTCGACCGCCGCGAGCGCGACCCGCATCGCCTCGTCCTGCAGCGCGGCGGTGCGACGGATCAACTCCTGCTCGAGCTCTGACTTGATCACGCGGATGCCGTCGAGCAGATCGGTCGCGTCGACGAAACGCGCGTCCGGGACGGCGCTCCTGACCGCCTCCAGCATTGCGGCGGACATCTGGTTACGGCCGACGACGCCGATCGTCCCGCGAGCCCAGGGACGGAGCGCCTCGATCGTCAGCTCGGCGTCATACCGGCTCGTGTAGGCAGCGGCTGCGAACGTTGCCGCCGTGCGGATGCGGGCGACGCCCGCGAGGGAGCCGCCCGGATCGGGCTCACCGCCGATCGGACCGAGCGTCACGATCGTCATCTGCTCGTCGCGCGGGAACACCACAGTCGTCCAGATGCCCGAGACGGCCGGCAGGTCGGTCAGGTACTTGACGGTGCCGCCGTGGAAGTCGTTGTTGTTCTGGGCCAGCAGCACGTCGATGCCGGCCGCCTCCATGGCCGCCCGGATCGCGCTCCACCGCCGTTCGAGCTCCTCGGCGGCGAGCGGCGAGTTGAGCCGGTCGCTCATCGCGCCACCACGTTGCGCATCTGATCGTGCTCGCCGGCCAGCCAGTGGCTGAGGTTCGGCTCGAAGATGGTCAGCACCTCCTGGACGTAGCGGTCGCTGCGACCGCCCATGTGCGCGGTGACGAAAACGTTCTCGAGGCTCCAGAACGGGCTGCTCTCCGGGAGCGGCTCCTCCTCGAATGCGTCGAGGCCGGCGCCGGCGATGGAGCCCGCGCGGAGAGCCGCGATCAGCGCCTCAGAGTCGACGACGCCGCCGCGCGCGAGGTTGACCAGGTACGCCGTGGGTTTCATCGCGGCGAGGACGCGAGCGTCGATCATCCGCTCGGTCTCCGCTGACAGCGGCACCGTCAGCACGAGGAAGTCGACCTCGGCCGCCGCGGCCGCCAGATCCTCGCGCGCGAAGATCCGGTCGATTCCGTCGATCGCGCGCGCCGTTCGCGAGACTCCCAAGACGGTCATCCCGAGCGCCTTGCAGACGCCGGCGAGGTGCTCGCCGACCACCCCGATCCCGACGATTCCCACGGTCTTGGCGTCCAGGACGTATGGATCCCAGGTGTCCCACCGCCGCTCGCGCTGCGCCTGCTGGCTCCTGCGGACGTCGCGCGCGAGGCAGAGCATGTGAAACAGCGCGGCCTCAGCCATCTGCGGGCCGTGTATCCCGCGGGCCGAGGTCAGCAGCACCTCCGGGCGTCCGGTGAGCGCGGCGAGGGCTCCGTTGACTCCTGTGATCAGGCATTGCATCCACTGGAGCGCCGGCATCCGGTCGACGACCTCCGGTGTCAGGCCGCGGCCGACGGTCACGAGCACGTTGGCCGTCGCCAGGTACGGCTCGGCCTCCGCGATCGACTCGGTCAGGTGGAACGTCAGCTGAGGAAAGCGCTCCACGGTCCCGGCGAACTCCCGAGGCCGCCAGTCGACGACGAGCACCTCCATCACAACAGGCCGCGTCGTTGTTGGGGGTCGACGTCCGCGGTGAAGCCGACGACGAGCGAGCGCGCTCGGTCGCTGTCCACCAGTCGCTCGCGCCGCACGTCCAGCTGGTCTAGTCGCTCGATCCACATCACGTGAGAACCGCCGTTCGAGCTGGCGCGCCGGCCACTCGAGCGTTGGTCAACTCGGAGCCGTACGCTTCGCCTCCGCAGCGCCAACTCGTTGCGTCCGCGCCGGTGGGGCATGGTATACCATCCCGCACCCTAGGACGGCTCTATCGGGATGCGGGACAGAACGTCTGAGGCGTCCACAAACCATGGCGCGCGATTTCAGCATTGCCGTCGACATTGGCGGCACGTTCACGGATCTGATCGCCTACGACGCGGCGGCTGGCAGGTTCCTGCACGCGAAGAGCTTGACGACGCCGCGCGACCTCGTCGACGGCGTCCTTGCGTGCGTCGACAAGAGCGGTGGCGAGCTCGGCGAGGCGACGGAGGTCGTGCACGGGTCGACGATCGCGATCAACACCGTGCTCGAGGCCAAGGGGTCGAATACCGCCCTCTTGGTGACGCACGGGACGCGGGACGTCTACGCCATCGGCCGCGGGAATCGCCCCGACGCGTACAACCTGTTCTTTCGCCGCCCGCGTCCGTTTGTCGCGCGGGCTCTCACCTTCGAGGTGCCCGAGCGGATCCTCGCGTCCGGGCAGGTGCTGGTGGAGCTCGACGAGGAGGCGGTCGTCGCGGTCTGCGCTTCGCTGCGCGAAGCGGACATCGACGCGATTGCCGTGTGCTTCCTGCATGCCTACGCCAACCCCGAGCACGAGCGGCGCGCCGGCGAGATCATCAGGCGCGAGCTCCCCGACAAATATGTCTCGCTGTCACACGAGATCCTGCGTGAGTACCGCGAATACGAGCGGACGTCCACGACGGTGGTCAACTCCTACATCGGCCCGATCGTCAGCCGCTACGTCGACGCGCTCGACAGGCGCCTGCGGGAGCGCAGCTTCGACGGCCAGCTGTGGATCATGCAGTCGAGCGGCGGCGTGATGGCGCCGCAAACGGCGGCACGCCGGCCCGTCGCGATGATGGAGTCCGGGCCCGTCGGCGGGATCATCGCCGCGGCGGAGGTCGGCCGGCAGCTGGGGTTCCCCGATGTGATCGCTTTTGACATGGGCGGCACGACCGCCAAAGCGAGCCTGATCCGCGACTGCACCCCGACGGTTGCCGACGGCTACTACGTTGGCGGTTACAACGAGGGGCATCCCGTGCTGAGCCCAGTCGTGGACGTGGTGGAGGTCGGCACCGGCGGCGGCAGCATCGCCTGGATCGACGAGGTCGGGGCGCTGAAGGTCGGCCCGCGCAGCGCCGGCGCCGACCCTGGACCGATCTGCTACCGCCGCGGCGGCCACGACCCGACGATCACCGACGCGAACGTCGCGCTGGGGCGGATCCGCCCAGGCGCATTCATGGGCGGCGAGATGGACCTCGACGTCGACGCCGCGCGCGCCGGGATCGCGGAGTTGGTCGCGACGCCGCTCGGCATCGAGCCGCTCGCTGCCGCGCACGGCATCGTCGAAATTGCCACCGCCAAGATGTCGCTGGCGGTGCGTGAGGTCTCGGTCGCGAAGGGCTACGACCCGCGCGACTTCGTGCTGCTCGCCTCGGGTGGAGCCGGTCCGCTGCACGCGGCTGCGATCGCGCGCGAGCTCCACATCCCGCGGGTCATCGTGCCGCGCTTTCCCGGCCACTTCTCGGCGGTCGGCATGCTGCTCACGGACCTGCGCCATGACCTCGTGCAGACGATCTACGCGCGCTTTGACCGGGTGGAGCCCAAGCGGGTGCTCGCGACATACCTCGAGATGGCGGCACAGCTGGCGGAGCTCATCGATCCGGAGCGGTTGCGCGTCGAGGCGTTCTTCGACATGCGCTACGCCGGACAGGACTTCACGCTGCCGGTGCCGGTCGACGCGGCGGAACTGGAACACGCAGATCTCGCGCCGATCCGGCGGCGGTTCGACGAGGTGCATCAGCGACGCTACGGGCATCACGCGCCCGACGAGCAGGCGGAGGTCGTCAACCTCCGAGTGACCGGCCTTGGACGCCGTGAGAAGCCGCGGATGGTGCCGGCGGCTGACGTCGCCTACGGCAACGCGTCGGTCGCTCGCGCCTCGGTGCATTTCGTCGCGGGCTCGGCGCCCGTCGACGCTCCCGTCTACGTACGCGAGGAGCTCGCACCCGCCACCGAGATCGCAGGCCCTGCGCTGATCGAGGAATACGCCTCGACGACGGTCGTCTTCGAAGGCGACCGCGTCACGGTCGCGCCGAGCCTCGAACTGCTGATCGACGTCCAACGCGACGACCCCAAGCGCGCTGTGGGGCCGCCATGACCGCCACGACGAAGCTGGACCCGATCACGCTCGAGGTGATCCGCAACGCGCTGCCGGCGATCTCCGACGAGATGTCCGCCGACCTGCGGCGCGCCTCGTACAACATGATGATCTACGAGGTGGGCGACTTCTGCTGCGCGCTGGTCGCTCCGACCGGCGATTTGATCTCGCAGAACGTCGGCGGCGTGTCGCATTTCGTCGCCGACCTCGGCGTCGTCGTCGTCGACGCGCTCGAGCAGTGGGGGGCCGACGGGTTCGTGCCCGGCGATGTCCTGCTCACGAATCACCAGCGGGTGGCCGGCCAGCACCTCAACAACATCGTCGTGGCGATGCCCGTCTTCGTGGGCGGTGAGATCGTCTGTTTCTCGATCGTCCGCGCGCACTGGATCGACATCGGCGGACTCTCGACCGGCTTCGGCGCCACCGGCTCGGTCTCGGATCCGTGGATGGAGGGGCTGCAGATCGACCAGCTGAAGATCCACGAGGCCGGGAAGCCGAACGAGACGCTGCTGAAGATCCTGCGCGCCAACATCCGCTTTCCCGAAGCGTCGCTCGGCGACCTTCGGTCGCAGATCGCCTCGTGTCAGCTGGGTGCGCGGCGGGTCGCGGAGCTCTACGAGCGCTACGGCGGTGGGGTCGTCGCCGGCGCGATCGAGCAGATCTTCCTCGAGTCGG
>Ga0307372_10004997_pt1 | contig 20139 bp, 21 predicted proteins | sample OX1MG_FD_202533 | JGI IMG/M metagenome (GOLD analysis project Ga0307372, IMG submission 202533) | Soil microbial communities from Risofladan, Vaasa, Finland - OX-1 | ecosystem: Environmental > Terrestrial > Soil > Coastal area > Acid sulfate soil | place: Finland: Risofladan, Vaasa | collected...
TTAAACGCCACCAGCGCGGCGGCATACTCACGATCGCCGTTGGCGAGCTCGTTCCACACGATCACCATGGCGATGCAGCGCGCGAGCCCGACCATCACGAGCCCGGCAAAGAACGCGGGTTGGCCGTGCAAGAAGAGTGCCGCGAGAACGAACATCAGCACCGGTGCGATGATCCAATTCTGCACGAGCGAAACGGCGAAGAGCCGTACGTTGCGAAACACCGCGGGTAAGGCTTCGTAGCGCACGCGCGCGAAGGGCGGATACATCATGACGATCAGGCCCACCGGCACCAGCGCTGCCGGTAGCGCGAGATGCAGCGCACCCAGCGCGACGCCGAGCGCCATCGCAAGCAGAATCCAGAACGTGAGATACCGGTCGAGGAACGAGAGGCGCGGCTGCGCGGCGGTGACGGTCACGGGAGCAATGCCGGGACGGCCATCGACAATGCGCGTGCGATCGCGTCGGTGACGCGACGCTGCGCGTCGGGCTGGAGCCGGTAGTATACCCACGTGCCGCGGCGCTCGCCGCTGATGAGGCCCGCTTCGCGGAGCAGACGCAGATGGTGCGAAACGGTGGGCTGGTTCAGCGGCAATCCGGCGGTGAAATCGCAGACGCAGACCTCGTCATCGGCCCGCGCGAGCGTCGCCAGGATCGAAAGGCGGTGCGGATCCGCTACGGCCTTCAGAAGCGCGGCTTCGGCCGCGAAGTCGTCCTTCGCCAACTCGGTCGGCGGGCAGCATCGTTGTATCGACATATTTCGATTCTATGGATTGTATCGAGGTCTGTCAATGCAAGCGAAGGCGCATCGCTACGGGGCCGAGGGCTTCGGGTGGAGGGGCCGAAGCGTGACCTCATGCGCGCGCTTACGTTTCGTCGCCCCGCATATGTGGCGGCCTTAGCCACCCTGTGCCTCATCGCATGGGCCCCGCCGGCCGCGCGGGCGGCTTCGGCGGTTCCCTCGCCGGAGCCATCACCCGCGGCCGATACCCCCGCGGACCCGTGCGGCGGCCCTGGAGCTCTCCTCGCGACGCTCAACCGGCCGACGGTGGGGTACAGCGCGTGCGCGATCGCAGCGGGAACCGCCGTGTTCGAGATCGGCTACCAGAACCAGGTGACGGGCCAGGGCGCGAACGCGCAGACGCTCGCGGAGTATCCGCAGGGCTTCATTCGGTTTGGCGTGCGCCCGCGGTTCGAGTTCGACATCATCGGGCCGAACGACGTGCGCGCGCGCGTACCGTTGGGGAACGGCCTCGATACCGTTACGAACGGTGCGTACGATTCGGGCATCGGGTTTAAGTACGAATTGCCGCCCAGCGGACGCTATACCATCGGCATCGACGGGCTCTACACGTCGCCCAACGGTTCACCCGCGTTCACCGCCGGTAACGCGACGCTCACCGGAAATCTCGATGTCGCCTACGCGCTCGACGCTACCACCGGCATCGGTACGACGCTGGCGTTTTCAACTACCGGCGGTTACGCCGCGAACGGATCGCACGCGCGTTACGGCACGTTCATGCCATCCCTCGTCGTCACCAAGCAGTTGCCGGACGCGTACCAACTCTATGCGGAGTACGTGCATCTCTCCAAAACGGCTCCCGACCAGGGGCAGCGCAATTTTGTGGATTACGGCGTGCAGAAGTTACTCGGCACCCGCACCGAAATCGACGTCGAGCTCGGCGACAGCATCACCCCGAACGCGGCACGCCGCTTCAACTACGTTGGATTCGGCCTCGGCGTTCAACTGCGCTAGCGCACCGGCGCTCCTCAGCCACTCCGACGCGCCGCACGCAGCCCGTTATCGCGCCGTGGCTCGGGCCGGGAGCGAGGAAAAGCGCGAGGGCTAGGCAAACGATCGTTGCCTATGGCTAGAATCGAAGCATCGCGCCTCGAGGAGCTGCGCCTGGCGCGCGGTCTCTCCCAGCGCGCCCTCGCGGCCGCGGCCGGCATCACCCGGCAGGCGATCGGCGCAATCGAAGCCGGCCGCATGCAGCCCGGCGTGGCGATCGCCCTGAAGCTTGCGCGAGCCCTGGGGACGACCGTCGAGGACCTGTTCGGCGCCGGCGCGGAGCCGGCACCGGCGCCGAACCGCATCGCGACGGCGACGATTGCGGGGCGCAGCGTCGCGCACGCCTTGGATTACGACCATCTCGCGATCGAGCCGGCGCAAAGCCAAGCGCCGAACGTGTTCGTCGCGGGCTGCGACCTCGCGGTTGGGCTGCTCTCGCGCCATGCCATGTTGCACGCCCGCGATCTGCGCATGCTCTGGCTCACGATGACCAATCGCGGCGCGCTCGATGCGCTCGTGCGCGGCGACGTACACGCGGCCGTCGTTCACGGGGACGACGCGCTGCAACGAGCGCGTGCGATGGACGAGCTTGCGCCGTTCGAGCTTGCGGCGACTGAAGAAGGCTGGCTGGTCGCGCGCGGCAATCCGCTCGGGTTGCGCGGCGCAGCCGATCTCGTCGCCACGCAGACGCGGTTCGTGAATCGCCCGGACGGCGCCGGCGCACGGCGGCTCCTCGACGACCAACTGCGGCGCGCCGCCGTCGATCCGCGGCGCGTGTTCGGGTACGATCGCGAACTTGCGGGCCAGCTCGATGCGGGCCGCGCGATCGCGCAAGGTTTCGCCGATGTCGCGGTCGGCATGGCGAGCGTCGCGCACGTGTTCGATCTCGATTTCATTCCGCTGCGCGAAGAACGATGCGTGCTGCTCGTCCCGCGCAGCGCGCTACGCGCACGCGAGACCCGCGCGCTGCTCGATGCGTTGCGGTCGACCCCGTATCGCCGCGATCTCGAAGCCCTGCAATCCTACGACGTGACACGCATCGGAGAAGGCGTCGCATGAATCGCCGGACGCTTCTTACCGGCGCCGCAGCGACGGCGTCGCTCGCACTTGCCGCACGGCCCACCCTCGCGCTCGATGCGACGACGCTGAACGTTGCCTACGCCGGCTCGATGGGGGCGCTGATGGAAGGCCCCGTCAAACGCGCGGCCGCGCAACGGCTCAACGTGACGATGCAAGGCCGCGGGCAAGGCGCGACGGCGCTCGCGCAACTCATCGCCGGCGGCAGTTTGAACCCCGACGTTTTTATCTCGGTGACGCCGAGCCCGATGCTGATGGTGTTGCGCGCGGGCAAAGCGAAGGCCGCGCGGCCGATCGCGAAGACGGAGATGGTGATCGCCTATAGCCCCAAGAGCCGCTTCGCCCCGCTGTTCGCGAGCGCCGGTAAACCCGGCGCGATGCCGTGGTGGGAGATCCTCGAGCAGCCGGGCCTGCGCTTCGGCCGCACGGATCCGAATGTGAACCCCGAAGGCCAGTACATCATCTTCACGATGCAACTCGCCGCGCAATATTACCATCGCCCGGAGCTGGTGGGCCGCGTGCTGGGGCCGACGATCAATCCGCCGCAGATTTTCGAAGAGACGACGGTTGAAGCGCGGCTGCAGGCGGGCGAACTCGATGCGGCATCGGCATACAAAATCGAGCCGGGACCGTTCCATCTGCCGTACGTCGAACTGCCGGAACAAATCAATTTCGGCAGCGATCGGTACGCGGACTTCTATTCGCACGCAAGCCTAACGCTGGGCGGCAAGACGCATCGTCCCGAGCCGCTGGTGTACTACGCCGCGGTGCTCGACGGTTCGCCGCACGCGCGCAAAGCGCAGGCGTTCGTCGATTTGCTCGCGGGCCCGCAGGGCCAAGCGATCTTCCGCAATTACAACTACGATGCGCCGGGAGCCGCGGCTCCCTTGCGCGCGTAGCCGCGCTAATGGCCTGGAGACGCTGGGCGCCGCGCATCGGCGTCGTGCTGTTTGGGCTGCTGCTGCTCTATCCGCTGAGCGGACTGTGGGCCGCGGTCGGCCCGTGGACGCTGGGCGATACCGCGTCCACCGAAGCGGCAGTGCGAACGTCGCTCGGACTCACCGCGCTCGCGATGGTGTTTGTCGTCGCGCTCGGGACGCCGGTCGCGCTGTATATCGTGCGCTGTTCGGTGACGGAGCGTTTGTGGTGGCAGGGCGTGTTGCTGATTTCGGTGTTACTGCCGCCGCTGGCGCTGGGGATTCTGCTCTCGCTCGCGTTCGGCGTGCACGCGCCGCTCGGTGCGATGTTGCAACGTTGGGGCGTGCAGACGTTCAATAGCCCCGCCGCGTTTGTCATCGCGCAATTCTACGTGAGCATCGGGTACTACATCCTCGCAGCGATCGCGGCGTTGCAGAGCGTTCCACGCGCGTTGCAGCTCCAGGCCGCGCTGCTGGGGCTAACGCCGTGGCGGGTGTTTTGGCGCATCACGTTTCCGTTGGCGCGTATCGGCCTTGCGGCGGCGTTGAGCCTCGCGTGGGTGCGCGCGCTCGGCGAATTCGGCGCGGTGCTCGTGGTGGCGTATTATCCCGCCGGCATGCCGGTGCAGTTGTGGGTGAGTCTACAAAACTTCGGACTGCCGGCGGTGATGCCGCTGCTGGTGATCTTCTTGGCATCGGCGCTGCCGCTGCCGTGGCTCATTCATCTGTTTGCGCAGCGCCGCGCGAGTGCGGCACAACATGCTTGACGCGCACATCATCAAACATCGCGCGCAGCATACCGTGGATGTGGCGTTGCAATTGGAAGCGGGCGGCGCGCTCGGCCTTTTCGGCGCATCGGGAGCGGGCAAAAGTACGGTGCTCTCGTGTATCGCCGGCATCGAAGAGCCGGACGGCGGCTTCGTCCGTATCGACGGCGTGCAGCTCTTCGCACCGTCGCTGCCGCTGCACCGGCGCCCGATCGGCTACCTCACGCAAGATGCAAATCTGTTTCCGCACCTGAGCGTGGCCGGCAATGTGTGCTTCGGGCTACGCCGCGGGGGTGAATCGCCCGATCCGGACGAGCCGTGGATCGGCGAACTGCGCGATCGCCTCTCGCTCGGCCCCGTGTGGAACGAATCGGCCTCCCGCCTTTCGGGCGGCCAGGCTCGCCGCGTAGCGCTTGCGCGGATGCTCGCGCGGCGGCCACAAGTTGTACTGCTCGACGAACCCTTCGCGGGCCTCGATCGCCCGATCGTTCGCGAACTGCTCGCGGCGCTCGTTGAATGGCAACGCAGCCTGCGGTTCTCGATGATCGTGGTCGACCACCAAGCGACGGTACTCGAACGCCTGTGCTCGCACGTGCTGGTTTTAGAAGAAGGCCGGGTCGTGCAGCACGGCCGTTGGGACGACGTTCGCAGCCACCCCGCAACGCCGCTGCTGGACGCCCTGCTCGCGCCGCTATAGCCTCCCGCCGCCCGGCTCTGATTGACGCGGCTACTGACGCGGGAACAGCTGCGAGGGCTTACGCGAGGAAGTGCTGAGCGCCGAATGCGACTTCGTGCAATTCCGGCCGTTGCTTGAATGCCGTCACGATGTCGGGATTGTATCGCACGAGTTGCTTGGTAGGGATGAGTAGCCGCGGCTCCTGTTGCGGCAGCGACTGAAAGCCGTGCTTCAAGTAAAATGATGCGGCACGTTCGTTCACCGGGTCGGTAATTACGGCAACTGCGCCAATAGATAGCGCGACGAAAAGCGACCGTCGCAATGCATCGCGCAGGAGGGCCGCGCCTACACCCTTGCCCTGATGAGCAACGCTCATGCCGAGTTGCCCAAGAAGAATCATCGGTATCGATCCAAGTTTTGATACCTTCAGCGCGCGCGCCGTCGTTTCGTCCATCTCCGCATCGCGGTATTGGTATGGCACCAGCGTGTAGTATCCGAGGACTTCACACGGTTCTTCGCGAGGCGACGACGGAACCAGAACGTAGGTTTGAGCCACAAACCGTTCTGAGGCTTGGCGTGCTACCGCCTGAAAATAGCGATCGACCTCGGCGACACCGCACGCGAACCGAGTACGATCGTGGCGTGCGGGGTCGAGAGGCTCGACGGGCATTAGAAGTCGTAGCCTTCAGGGGCCGGTTTAGCGAACAATGCCGCGAGAGCCGGATTATCGCTGGTGTCAAAGAGCGCTGCGTAAAATTCTTTGCGCATGTCATCGGTGACGTCGGCAACTTCGTGCTCGCGGATGATCGCCCGAGCTGCGTCGACTGCTATCGTCGTTACCATTCGGCTCAGGTCGCCGCCGGTGCGCAGGAGCGCCGCTTGCTCGAGTAAGGCACGCTCGTCTGCGGTGAGCCGGAGCTCCAACCGACGGTGGCGGCGCGGAATCGCGCTTGGCATAAAAAGGTTTCTCCAAAGGTCCAGGCCGGCGCGGCTTCGCGCCTGACCGCAGCATATCGCATTTTCAAATAAAGGGCAATCCTTCCGTACATACGTACGGTCACGCACCCGACGCGCGATAGCGCCCGCCTATGAGGCCGGCGCTATCGCGGTGGGCCGTTCGGGAGACGGGTGCTATTGAATCAACGTTGCGTAGAACACGCCGTCGCGCCAATAGCCGTGCGCGATGATCTGTCGGCCGACGGCCACGCGTCCGCTCGTCTGCCGATTGAGAGCCGGCCGGTCGTTGATGACGATTTGTCGCGTGCTCTGCTGAACGGTTACGAGGTGTCCTTTTACGGAAACAATCGTTCCCGCGATGCGCTGATGTCGATACATCATCGGCCCGGTGCAATTGCCGTTCGAAACCCAGGTATCGTCATGCCACGAGCCGCAGCGTGAATCGACGTATGGTGGCTGCGAATTCTGCATACCCTGCATGCTTTGCGCTGCGGCTGGAACGGCCATCGACATAGCTCCGGCTGCGAAGGCCGCCGCGGCAAGAAGATTCGAGAGTTTATTCATAGAGTCTGCTCCTTCATAATATTCATTAGCAGACCTCATGTACCCAAAACGGCAAAGTATGAGTGGCAAGCCCTCGCCGTAACGCTATACCGCAGGCAGCGGGAAAGCTTCCTTGGAGAGCGAGACACCGACAGCCCCGATTATCGCAGCAGCGAATCGGGTTTACTACGGTTTCGGGCTGTCGAAAATCGTCGGTCCTGGGGGCCGTTCGTCCATAGCCATCGGTTTGCGTGGACCGTTTCTTGGCGGGCAGCACGAAACGCCCGATAGGAAGTATATGTCGTTGGCCGTGAAAGTTGGAACGTCGTTCATACGAGCGCAATCCGCCGCGAAGGCCATTACCGTGAGGGCGCGCTCGCTTGGCGCCGACAAAGGCGAGTAGAGCTTCACTAGTGCAAGGCGCGCCTTGCTAAGGCAAGCGGTGTAACCGTTCATCCTCATTTGAGAATATCCGAACTGCTGCAAATCTCAGCGCTGCGGAGCCGTAAGAACGAAGATGCCCCCACTCGCCACGAGTAATCCCAATGCGAAAGATGCCGCAGAGATCAGCCATATCCGATTGTTGCGTATCATGTGAAATCGATCGCGTTGCTTCGGCTAATTGTCAAAGCCCGCACCAGCTACGGCTTTCTGTGTAGCGTCAACGTGCACGTCGTGATCGACGAAAACGGCGAACATTTTGGATGGCTCGACGGTCACATCTTTACCCCGCACGAAGTTGTGGGCGAATAACCCCAGCGGCCCGAGCAAAACGTAGGTTAGAATGGTCGCCGTCGATGCAGCGCCCTTCTGGTCGCTCCCGGCGCCCGTGGCATGATTGACATCGGAGAGCAACACTTTGCCATGGTCGGCGCTATATACCCAATTCATAGCCATGCCGAGCTTTCCGCCGTGTCCGTTCCCACCGGCGCGGTCGACGAGCGTAACGGTCGCCTCCCCGTTCGCCCCTTTAGGAATCACGATGTAGCCGCCCTCGTCGACTTCCTTGTCGACCACAATTGGCACGAGGTCCCCAACGTTCGCCGATACCGATGAGACTTTCTCGCTAACCGACACATCGACGGTGGTGCCACCGGGGAGCAGCTCGGCCGTAGCTGGCAATTCCGGCGCAGGCGTAGCTGCCTGATCGAACGACGACCCCGGAGTCGCGACCGCCGCCGGCGTTACTTGTTGCCCAAACGCCGGCGCCACACAACCAAACGAAAAAAGGACGAGAACAAAGTATTTCACGGCCTGAGCGCTTTCCCGACAGCGATCGTGTTTACGATCTTTGCCGCATAAAAATTATAGCAGTTACGGCCGCGTTCGTCCTAAAGCGAACGCGTCCCCTAGAAAGTGCGTAGGTATATAGTCCATTAGTCACGGTGTAAAGACGTCACTTTCAATCTTTTGTGCGATGCCGCGAAGATCGCTGGCGTTGCAGCATTGAGGTTTACAAAGGATTGACCCCGACGGTCCCGGTTGACGCTCTGCACCGCAGGAGCGCGTTCTGAAAGCACTCTAGTAGTTATGTATTAGCTACTTCCGCCCATTGGGCAGATGGTTTTTTGTATGCGTATTCTCTCCCGTATCGCGCGCGGAGCCGCCATTGCAGCGCTCCTTGCGCCTCTTACTTTCGCACCGCTCTCCGCCGCGCCGACGCCCACGTTGCGCGTGCAGGGGACGCTCAATCAGATTCCGCTGCTGCGCAAAGCTGCGGCGGCCTACGATGCTCAAAATTCGAACGTCACCGTCGATGTCAAAGGAACGAATTCCGGCCAGGGCATCGCGGCGCTGCGCGAAGGCACGATCGACGTCGCCGCATCGGATATCGCGGTCTCGTATCCGGGCTTCTCGGACACAACCATCGGCGTGCTCGGCGTCACCGTTATCGCGGGGCCGCACACCGGCGTAAAAAACCTCACGCGCGAGCAACTCGCGGCGATCTACCTTGGCAAGATCAAAAATTGGAAAGAAGTCGGAGGGGAGGATCAGCCGATCGTCCTGTTCGGCCGAGCGATCGGCACCGGCGTGCGCTACCTCTTCGAACAGAAGGTGGTCAAGTCGCCAATCTCCAGCAGCAATCCTGTCAATCCCAACGTTCTTGTGGCGACGATCGCCGCGACGCCCGGAGCGCTCGGATATGTCGGCAGCTACTTCGTGCGCAATCAGCCCGGCCTCATACTGAGCTTTGACGGCGTGCTGCCGACCCCGGAAAACATTCGCAGCCATCGCTATGCATTCTCGACCGACGAGCACCTGTACACGCGCACCGGCGGTTCGCCCGAGGCACGGGCATTCGCCACGTTCGTCGCCGCACAGCGCGCGATGCTGAACTCGTCCGGGATCTACTAGCAGCGGCGAATAGCGCCGATCGGTGGCGGGAGTCCGATCGGCGCTAGCGCACGGATGTATCGTGCTCGCATCTTTTTGCCCTCGGGCCTTGCCGCCTCGGTGATCCTGCTTACAGACAACGGTATCGTAGGGCGGTATCGTTCGGATTATGCTTTGAATGTTGTGTAACGTGTTCGCGGCGTGTTCCGCGGCAATCATGCGCTGGGTTAAACGTCGTAGGGGCCTGTGAGCAACGTGGAAGAATCGATCGTGCTTTACGTACGTCGCGACTGCCTATTCTCCGAGCTCGCGGTTGCGCGGGTGCGCGAAGCAGTCCGGTCCTTTAGCGCCGTTAGACTCTTCGTTAAGGACCAATGCGAAGCTCCCTCAGACGGGGTTCGCGTCGTCGTCACGCCGACGCTGCTCCTCCCCGATGGGCGTCGTCTTACCGGTACGCCAAGCGTCGAACGGCTTCAACGGGTCTTTGCGCAGGTTCTCGGGAAAGAACCTATCGTGCCGAACAAGGTGTGGTACCTCGAACGAAGCCGCGTCTTTCAGGGGATTCCCCGGGAAGACGTAGAGCGCTACGCCCATCTGTTCCATGAGCACGATTATCGAGCGAAAGAGATTGTTTTCTCGGAAGGCGATTTGGGCGACGCCGTTTATTTTTTGAAAAGCGGCCACGTCCGCTTGTACCGATCTACCGAAGACGGAAAAGAACTGACGCTGGCAATACTGGGTCCCGGGGATGTCTTCGGCGAGCTAGCGCTCTTTAGAGAGTCCCACCGCCAAACGTTCGCCGAGGCGGTGGATGCTTCGCACATCTGTGCGGCTTCGGTTGAAGACTTCACGAGGCTCATGGGGGATAAGCCGCAACTAACGATGATGGTCGCGAGCGAGATCGCTCGGCGTCGTCAAGATATGGAAACCAGAATCGCCGGCCTAGCATACGGATCCGTACGCTCGCGATTGATGCACGCGCTCCGTCACTTGGCTCGCGAGCACGGCGAACCGTTGGAAGGCGGCGAAGTCCGTATCCCCGTACGCTTATCGCACCAAGAGCTGGCGCAATTGATTGGGACGTCCCGCGAAACATGTACGCTGGAGGTGGGCAAATTGCAGCTTGCAGATTTACTGCGGGTCGACTCCGAGCGCTGTTACATCGTAAAACCGGAGCGCCTGGTGCCTGGGTTGCTCGATCGCGTGCTAAGCACGGTGTTCCGCCCCGCCTCAAGTAAGATGTAATATTCCTACCGCTCGGGAGAGCCGGTTGCCCAGACTTCACCGATCTTCCGAAGCCGTTATCCGCAGGCGCCGAAATTGAAGCGCTAGACGACGGATCCCTAGCGATATTCCGTCAACGATGCAACACCACATGCGCCTGTGATGTGGCTTACTGCCCGCCCGTTCGGCCTGATGTACGCTTCGTTCGTATTACTTTCATTCATAGGAGAGTGTTCCATGAAACGGTTTCGAATGCCGCGTTTTCTCGGACCAGTTGGCATAGTCGCCATGGTGCTGTTAAGCATCCCGGCTATCGGCGCCATGATGGCTCCGCCGTCAATTACCATTGCATCTCCAGCGATGGGTGCGTCGATTACGGGCGCCGATATACCAGTTGTGGTGACCGTAAAAAACTTCCGTATTGAATGCGCCAACGCAGGTAAAACCAACGCGCCAAGCGGTGAAGGCCACATTCACGCGATGATCGACGGCATGTCCATGGCGAACCTCACGAATGTTGCGTGCGGTGATCGGTTCGCGGTTTCCGGCCAGGGGCTAAAACCCGGCAAGCACATGCTAACCGTCGTGCTCGCGGCTGACGATCATGCGATGAGCAGCTTGCCCGCGACCGTCGCCTTCAACTACGAGCCTGCCTCGCCGGAGGCTCTGCCCAGCGCGATGGCGGGTGGTGAGCCCTCCGTCGACGTCGTCTCGCCTAAGAATGGTGCTTCGGTAGGTAGAAAATTCAATCTCGTTTTAGCCGTCCACCATTTCAATCTCTCGTGCGCCCTTGAAGGGAAGCCTGATGTCGCCGGCTGGGGGCACATTCACGTGCTCGTGCAACAGCAGGGCGAAACGAGCGCGTCGCCGATGGCTCCCATGGTCGCCATGTTGGCCACCCGGTCGGGAATGGCGATGGCCAAATCGTACATGATGCAGACGCATATGACGATGGCCGAGTTGAAGCCCATGATGACGATGAGCGAGCCGAGCATGATAGGAATGCCCTGTTCCAAAATCATCCCAATCGATCTTTCGACATGGCATTCCGGCCCAGCAAAAATCGTCGTGCAACTCGCGAACAACGATCACATGCCGACAATGGGGGCGACTCCCGCGGCGATCTCGGTGGACGTTAAGTAGCACCGATCGCTCACGAAAATGGCCACCTCGCATTAGACGAGGTGGCCATTTTTGTCGCTGCTTTTACGTGGCGAGTTACGTCACTTCATCGAGCGTTTTGCCGAATTTGCGAGCAGTGGCCCCAGCATAGAAGGCGTATTTCCCGCGGATGTGTTCCCAACCGGTTTTTACGTCATCGTAGACCCACGCTACGCGTTGTTGCCGCTCCGACCCATCGGAAAAATCGACATAATGGCAACGCCCTTTATACGGGCAGGTGTACTCGTGTTGTGACATCCGAAGAACGTCAGTACGAACCGCTGATGGGTCGACGTACCAATTCCCTTCGATTTCGGAAAATTGCTCGAGCCTTGCATCTACGAGAATTGTGCCTGAGCGCACGTCTTTAATGACGAGCCTGGTGTGTTCATTGTTCATGCCTAATAGTATAGGAACCCGTCCCTGAAAGCCGCTGTAAGCAAGCTCACTAGCGATTGCGCGGAGCCGATGGAAAACGCCGCGTGGTGAGCGGGCTTACGGTCGTCTTCGCCTTAAAGAGATAGCATGCGAAGCATACTCATGTGAGTGAAAGGGATCTTCGATGAAGCAAGCGGGGGAACGACTATCGGGGAGCGGTCGCAGGGTTGATCGGCGGAATCGCTGTGGCGCTGGTAGCGATGATGGCGCCTCCAACACCAACAGTCTTGTGTTTAGGAGCCTCCTGTGAATCAAGAAGTTGACCTTGCCGTAATCGGGACCGGGAGTGCCGGTGCTAGCGCTGCGTACGGCGTGCGAAAGGCGGGGGAGGAGCGTCGCAATTATCGATGAGTTACCGTTCGGTGGGACCTGCGCGTTGCGCGGTTGCGATCCCAAGAAAGTGCTCGTAGGTGCGGCGGAACTCGTAGACTGGACGAGGCGGATGAATCGAAGCGGAATACGCGGTGCGTGCCACATCGCGTGGCCCGATTTGATGGACTTTAAAAGGTCCTTTACCGACCCCGTCCCAGCCGATCGTGAAGCGGGATTTCTTAAAGCCGGTATCTCAACCTACCACGGCGCTGCACGCTTTTTGGATGCTACGACGCTATCCGTCGGCGATACCGTGCTCGAGGCGCGGCATGTCGTCATCGCAACCGGCGCCGAGCCCGCTCATTTAAATATTCCGGGCGAAGAACATTTGGTAACCAGCGATAGGTTTCTGGAACTCCCCGATCTCCCGGAGCGCGTCCTCTTCGTGGGCGGTGGATACATCGCGTTCGAATTCTCGCACATTGCCGTGCGAGCCGGGGCGCGACCGATCATCGTGCAGCGTGGCGACCATGTATTAGGCGAATTCGATCAGCAGTTGGCGGCCCAGTTAGTGGATGTGACGCGGTCGATCGGCATCGAGGTGCGTCTGGCGACCGATGTAACCGCGATCGAAAAAGTCGCCGACGTCTTCCGTGTAACGTTACGCTCCGGCGAAGACGAGTACGTCGTGGAGTGCGACCTTGCGGTGCATGCCGCCGGGCGAGGCCCAAACCTTAAGAACCTCGATCTCGAAACCGCTGACGTCGCCTACGCCGCCGGGGGTATTTCCGTGAACCAGTATTTGCAGAGCTCGAGCAATCCGGCGGTCTATGCAGCCGGGGACTGCGTGAGTGCTGGAGGCGCGCCTCTAACGCCCACAGCCGGTGGCGAAGGAGAGTTGGTTGCGCGGAACATCCTGGAAGGCAATCGGCACACGATGGACTTCTCGGGGCTGGCAAGCATCGTCTATACGATCCCCTCTCTTGGCATGACGGGAATGACCGAACTTCAGGCTAAGAGCAGTGGTCGCGATTTCATCGTTCGAGAGGGTGATACGACGGGGTGGTACTCGTCCCGACGAGTCATGGCGCGTCGATCCGCCTATCGCGTGCTCATTGAAAAGGACACTGGACTACTCCTTGGCGCGCATATTTTAGGGCCGCACACCGAGGAGTTGATAAATGTGTTTTCTCTAGCAATTCGCGCGCGAATCCCGGCAGCCGTACTCAATGATACGCTGTTCGCATTCCCGACGGGGTCATCGGACATAACCTATATGGTCGGCAGCGACTGAGGACACGACGATACGAACCCGGCACTGCGCGGATGAGCAAGTGCCGGGTTGCGCCACGCGCCCGCTTTAGCTACCCGTGCGTCACGGCTGGACGGCGTTTGCGGGAACTACCGTGAAGCGGCTCGTCCCGCTAGCGGCCCCAAAGTCGTGGAGTATCTTTCCGCTGCTCGCGGATATCTCGAGGGTTGTCGCGGCATTCTCTACCGTAGCGAACAACGTGTCTCCGTCGGGGCTCACGGCCATCGAGACGAACTGACTCTTGCCCGTTGGATTCTTTGAGAGATCGATAACCTTACCAGCCGAGAGCGTCGCCGTATCGTACGACCGCAGGTTGCCGCTAAACGTCGAGGCCCACAGGGTTGAGGACGAAGTACTGGTCGCAGCCTGCATGAAGCCGCTCATCGCCATCATCATGTTTGCCGGCGAGAAGCCGGACTCGCCGGTATGCAGTGTCTTCAAGAGTTTGCCGTCGGCGGCGGAGTAGATCATGACATCTCCGCTAACGGGGCTGAAGGCCCAGAGTTGGCTCTCGTTCGGGCCGGCCAGCAAGATGCTCACAAAGCGCTGCTTTGGCGCCAACATCGTGAGCAGATGCCGCGTTCCCGTGTCGTAGATGTCGATGCCCGGGCGGTTCAGCCCGGCTACATATAACCGCCTGCCGTCGTGGGTTACCACGGCCGTCATCCCGCCCTTACCGGCTAACGACGCCGTCATAGCATAGGGAGCATGGGCGCTGAAGGCGCGCACGTAGCCGAATCCTACGGCGTAGACGATGTTCCCGCCGGGTGAGAGGATCGTCGCCGCCTTGGCTGCCTTTGGAAGGGTTTGGCGCCCCAAGATACGTCCGCTTTTCAGCGAGAGAACCAGGAACTGGCCGTTGCCGCCGTCGGCAACATAGGCGTCTCCATCATTGGCTACCGCTACCCCGAAGGTGCTGCCGCCTTGCGCAAACGGCACCAGCCGCTTCTGGCCCGCCGGCGTGAGCACCATCAAGTTACCGCCCTGCGGCCCTACCACCGCATATTGCGTCGACGCCGCAGATGCGGAAACCACCTGGGCGGCGCAGAGCCCTACTAAGATAAACGCGCCGATCCATCGCTGTAGTCGGCTGCTGGTTCCATGGGGCGCGTTTTTCGCGTCTTTCATCCTAGTCGTACTCCATATTCGGTTCATTCGCTCGATGCAATCGGCTTTTGCGGTATTCATGGACCGGCGCAACCCGGCCCGTCTGTCTAGTGCGCCAAAATCAGATGGTAGATATCAGGAGCCAAATGATACCGCCATGATCGACGGCGCGACTGTAAGCCACCTTACGCGCTCCGTCAGTAAGCTTAGTCACAGACGACTGCGCTCATAAAAGGGCACGCTAGCAGGATGACTGAGATACATTATCGCTCAACCCTTCCCAAGCAAGACGGCTCGGCGACCGATCAGCGCATCCAGGCCGTCCTCGCCGACGCAAAGCGGCGTGCCGGAACGGTACCGAACATGTACGCCTTTATGGCGAATGCGCCGGAACTGCTTGAGACGTATCTGTTTGGTCAAGACAAATTTCGCAAGGAATCGGGGCTTACGCCTGCCGAGCAAGAGGTTGCTTTCCTGACGATCAGCTATGAAAACGGATGCGAATATTGTATGGCTGCACATAGTGTGCTCGCGGATTCGCAATCTAAGGTGCCTAAGGAAGTTACAGACGCAATACGCGCCGGCAAGCATATCGGCGATCCGAAATTATCCGCTCTCGCGTCGTTTACGCGTGCGATGCTTTCCATACGCGGTCGTCCTTCGCAAGATGACGTGTCATCGTTTCTGGAAGCCGGATTTACCGAAAAGCATGTTCTCGACGTTATTCTTGCGCTTGCGATCAAGACCATCAGTAATTACACGAATCATGTCTTCGCTACTCCGGTCGATCCGATGTTTAAAGGCCGCGAGTGGAGGCCGCTTACACCTGACGCGTAGCTTGGCTCGCCGGCGCGAAGGCATCCGCGCCCTTCGCGCTTTTGCTTCGTACCGGCCGCGCGACGAACGAAGGCGATGTCGCCTGGCGTCGCCGGTTCAACCCAGAATTAGACGTAGCGGATCGGCGTCGGGGCGACCCCAAAAATTATATGGGTCTCCCTGCGCTCATTCCGGGCATGAATTTAAACCTATCCTATAAGCCCCAGCCTTGCCTTCGCCTACCGCAAGCCGTATAGTGGTGGGCAGTGGTGGAAAGTGGTGCCACAGGGAGGGGTAAGGTGCACGCGGAGCTACCGCGGTTTACGGGATCGGTCGAACACGCTCTTGATGAAAAAGGGCGTCTGATCGTTCCTGCCCGCTTCCGCGAGCGGTTGGGGGCCGGTTTCGTGCTCACGATCGCCGAGCCCGACCCGTGCCTGGCCCTGTTTCCTAGCGCCACCTGGGCCGCGTTCTGCACCCGCTTAGAGGAGGCCCCTCGTAAGGACGAGCGCTTCCGCCGGTTCGTGCGCCATCTGTTCGCCCATACAGAGGAAGTCACGTGCGATGCCCAGGGGCGGCTGCTCATCCCCGCCCAGCTCCGCGCCTACGCCTCGATCGACCGCGAGGTTATCTCCATCGGCACCCTCACCCGTGTCGAAATCTGGGCCAAGGAACGCTATAACGCCTACGCCGCTCCGGAGGGCGAGGTGGCCGAATTCATGGCCGACCTCGGGTTGTACTAGTGTGCGCGCATGAGTCATATCTCCGTCATGCTCGAACCGGCGCTGGAGTATTTAGCGATCCGGCCGGATGGGATTTACGTCGATGCGACCTTCGGTGCGGGTGGGCACACGGCGGCGATGCTGCAGCGGATCTCGGGTGGGCGAGTGATTGCGCTCGATGCCGACCCGGGTGCGGCCGAACGCGCAGCGCAGATCGCGCACCCGCGTCTCACCTTCGTCAACGCCAACTTCCGCGAACTCTCGCGCGTCCTTTCGGGCCTGAACATTCCGTCGGTCGATGGGGTGCTCTTCGATTTAGGAGTGTCGTCGATGCAAGTAGATGAAGCGCAACGCGGCTTTTCATTCTCCAAGTCTGCGCCGCTCGATATGCGCATGAATCCCTATGAAGGGCGCAGCGCCTACGATGTGCTTGCAACCGCGAGCGAAACGGAACTTGCGGATATTTTCTTTCACTTCGGCGAGGAACGCGCGGCGCGGCGCATCGCGCGCGCGGTCGTCGATCGGCGCAATTCCGGGCGGCTTCCGGAAACCACCACCGAGTTTGCGCAGATGGTCGCGGGCGTCGTGCATCGGCCGGGGCATCGCGAGCGCGTGCACCCGGCGACGCGCGTCTTTCAAGCGTTGCGCATCGCCGTCAACGACGAGCTCGGGGCGCTCAAAGAGGGCTTGAATGCGGCGACCGGCGCGCTGCACGAAGCGGGGCGCATCGTCGCGATCAGCTTTCATTCGCTCGAAGACCGCATCGTCAAGCAGACGTTCCGCGACGACGAGCGCCTACAGGTGTTAACCAAAAAACCGATCGGCCCAAGCGACGATGAGATCGGCGAAAATCCCCGCGCACGCAGCGCAAAGCTGCGCGCGGCGCAACGGAAGGCGAGCTAATGGTACACGCAAGGCAACTGGAGGCCGAACCGCGGATTCGCAATCCGCGCAGCGCCCGCACCGCTACGCAAACGCGCATCGTTCGCAACGGGCGGGCCCGATATGCGAACATCGTCCGCGTCAGCGCGGTGCTCGGCGTCGTGTTGGCGATGCTGATGGGCTACGTGATGCTCACGTCGAATGTCACGAGCATGACGTACACCTTGGCAAACGCTCGAGAGCAACGCGACGCGCTCCAGGAGCAGACCGCTCGCTTGGACGATCGCTTGGCCGATCTGCGCTCCGAGGAACGGCTCGCTCGCATCGCCCGCCAGTTGCACATGCACGAACCGCAGCAATTCGCCTTGGTCACCCTGGGCACGCCGCCGGTAGTCGCGCAGAGCACCGCACACCTTACCATGCTCTCGTCGCTCGCCGGGTGGCTGCATCGCAATCCGCACGTGCAGGAGCGGTAAAATCACGCGCCGGAGCGCCGCCTAGTGCATAACCGTGCGTTCGCGCGCATCGCACCGATGCGCGCGAAAGTCTTTTTCTACATCATGGCCGCCGTCGCGGTCTTTCTTGCATGGCGGCTCTATAGCGTTCAGGTGATGCAAGGCCCCGTGCTTGCGCGCGAGGCGCTCGCGCAACGCTCCGATACCGTCGATGTGTTCGCGCGCCGCGGCAGCATTCTCGATCGCAACGGCGCCGTGCTCGTGCGTTCGTTGCCGTCCGAAAGCGTGTATGTCGTCCCGCACGACATCACCGATCCCGATCTCGCGGTCCAAAAGCTGCAGGGCATCTTCGGCAAACTCGATCCTACGCTCGTCGCCACCATCCACGATAAGCGGGTCTGGTTCTACTGGGTCGCGCGTAAGGTCAAACACGATGTCGCGGTCAAGGTGCGCGCGCTCGATATGCCGGGCATCCAGCTCAAGCAAGAAGATACCGGCCGCCGCATCGATATCGTCGGCGATATGGCTTCCACGATCTTGGGCTTCGTCGGTACCGATGAGAACGGGCTCGACGGCGTCGAATATTATTACGATCGCTATCTCAAGGGTCGCTCCGGCAAGGTAACGCTCGAGACCGACGAGTATGGCCGTCCGCTCCCGTTCGGGCGCGAGACGATCATCAAGCCCGCGCAGCCCGGGCTCAATATCGAACTCACGATCGATTCGTATCTGCAATTCGAAACCGAAGAAGCGCTCGATCAGCAAGTGCGCAAGTTCCACGCGAGCGACGGCACCGCGATCGTGATGGATCCGCAGACCGGCGCGGTGCTGGCGATGGCGAACGTCCCGCACTTCGATCCCAATCATTTCTGGAAGTACTCGTACAACCAAGAGCGCGACCGCGCGGTGATGGATGCCTACGAGCCGGGCTCCACCTTCAAGCTCGTTACCGCGGCCGCCGCGATCGAGTCGGGTAAAGTAACGCCGCAATCGCGCTTCCCGGCGCACGATACGCTTGCCGTCGGCGGCCACGTCATCCACAACGCGGAAGACGGCTTCATGGCGGGCACCGGCGGCAGCGAGACGCTCGAGCAGATCATCGAATACTCGCATAACGTCGGCGCGGCCGAAGTGGGCATGTCGATCGGCGCGCACACGTTTTATGCGATGGAGCGGAAAGCGGGCTTCGGCACGTCCACCCACATCGGCTTGCCCGGCGAAAACCCCGGCATCGTCCCGCCGCCGTCGCAGTGGAGCGATTCGTCGCTTGCGACGATGTCGTTCGGGCAGGGCGTCTCCATCACGCCGCTGGCGCTCACGCGTTATTATTGCGCGATCGCGAACGGCGGCATTTTGCTGCGCCCGCGCATCTTGCACGCGGTCCTCAGCGCGAAGGGCCGCCTCATCTATCAATACGGGCCCGAAATCGAACGGCGCATCTTCTCGGCGAAGACGGCGGCGATTCTGCGCGGCTATTTGCGCGCCGTGGTGGTGCGCGGTACGGGCGATCCGTCCGCGCAGATCCCGGGGTACACGACCGCCGGCAAAACCGGCACCGCGCAGATGGTGGAGAACGGCGTATACCAACCCGGCGCGTACGTCGCATCCTTCATCGGCATGATTCCGGCGAATCATCCCAAGTACGTAATCTTGGTGAAAATTTCGCGCCCGGTCGGGTCGTATTACGGCAGCGTCGTCGCGGCGCCGGCGTTCGTGCGCATCGCGCGCGCGGCGATGTTGCACGATGGCATCTTGCCCACCGGCATGCGCGCGGACGACGGTACGCAAGTGATGGTGACGCCGCATGCCCAATAGCGTCCGCGTTGCCGATGTGTTGCAGCGCCTTCCGGCGAGCACGCTGGTGGTGGGCGACCGCGATCGCGCGGTCACGTCGCTGGAGATCGATTCGCGGCGCGTGGTGATCGGCGCGCTCTTCGTCGCGTTGCGAGGGCAACACGCGGACGGGCACGCGTTCGTCGATCAGGCGCTCGTGCGCGGTGCGGCCGCCATCGTGCTCGAGATGGGCGCGTCGGTGCCGCAGCGCCCGAACGTCACCTACCTGTACGTGCCGAACGCGCGTCGCGCACTCTCGGCCATCGCCGCCGCCTTTTACGGCGATCCGTCGCGCGAGCTCGACGTGATCGGCGTTACCGGTACGAACGGCAAAACCACCACCACGCGCATGATCGCGGCCATTCTCGAAACCGGCGGGATTTCGTGCGGCATCATCGGCACCGTCGGCGCGGAGCTCGGCGAGCGGCGGTGGCCGCTGGAACACACGACGCCGCAGCCGCCGGAGCTGCACGCGATCCTGGCCGAGATGCGCGGCGCGGGTGCGCGGGCCGTGGCGTTGGAGGTGAGTTCGCATGCGCTCGCGCTCGACCGCGTCGAAGACGTCCATTTTCGGGTGGCGGCGCTCACGAACGTGACGCGCGACCATCTCGATTTTCACCAAACGCTCGAAGCATACGCCGCGGCGAAACGGCACCTTTTCACCATGGCTGATGCTGCCGTATTGAACCTCGATGACGCGCACGGCAGGCAGTGGCACACCGATGTGGGCGCGCGCATTCCCACCCTCACCTACGCGCTCGATGCGCGGGCCGATTTGCGTCCAACCGCGGTGCGCACCGCTCCAAACGGCAGCACG
>Ga0307372_10004999_pt1 | contig 20130 bp, 19 predicted proteins | sample OX1MG_FD_202533 | JGI IMG/M metagenome (GOLD analysis project Ga0307372, IMG submission 202533) | Soil microbial communities from Risofladan, Vaasa, Finland - OX-1 | ecosystem: Environmental > Terrestrial > Soil > Coastal area > Acid sulfate soil | place: Finland: Risofladan, Vaasa | collected...
TGGGCCACTGCCTGTGCGATGCCCGGAGGTCCGGGTCCTAAGCTGCGGGGCCATGAGTGCCGAGGTGGGTGAGCGACCGGGAGTCAAGCCGCGCAGCTTTGAGGTGACCGAGGGGCCGACGCGGGCACCGGCCCGGGCCATGCTGCGGGCGGTGGGGATGACCGACGCCGACTGGGACAAGCCCCAGATCGGCGTGGCCAGCAGCTGGAACGAGGTGACGCCCTGCAACATGCCGCTGGACCGCCTGGCCAAGCGGTCCAAGGAAGGTGTGCGCGCCGCGGGTGGGTTCCCCTTCGAGTTCGTCACCATCGCCGTCTCCGACGGCATCTCCATGGGCCACGAGGGGATGCGCGCCTCGCTGGTCAGCCGGGAGGTGATCGCCGACTCGGTGGAGATCGTCATGCACGCCGAGCGATTCGACGGGCTCCTCACCTTCGCCGGGTGCGACAAGTCCCTGCCCGGCATGCTCATGGCGGCGGCGCGGGTCAACCTGCCCAGTGTCTTTCTTTACGGCGGCTCCATCCTCCCGGGGCGCCTGGGCGATCGGGCGCTGGACGTGGTCAGCGTCTTCGAGGCAGTGGGCGCCCACGCCGTCGACGCGCTGAGCGACGAGGAGCTCAGCCTGATTGAGCGCAATGCCTGCCCCACCGAGGGGTCGTGTGCCGGCATGTTCACCGCCAACACCATGGCCTCGGTCGGTGAGGCGCTCGGCATGTCGCTGCCCGGGAGCGCGTCACCACCGGCCGTGGATCGGAGGCGCGACGACTTCGCCTTCCAGTCCGGCCTGGCCGTGGTCCGCCTGCTGCAGGAAGGGATCCGCCCGCGCCACATCATGACCAAGGAGGCGTTCGAGAACGCCATCGCCGTGGTGATGGCCCTGGGGGGCTCCACCAATGCCGTGTTGCACCTCCTGGCCATCGCCTACGAGGCCCGGGTGGAGCTTGAGCTGGACGACTTCAACAAGGTGGCGGCCCGGGTACCGCACCTGGCCGACACCAAGCCCCACGGCAAGTACCACATGTTCGACGTCGACCGCATCGGCGGCGTGCCGGTGGTGATGCGAGAGCTGCTTGACGCCGGACTGCTGCACGGCGACTGCCTGACGGTGACCGGGAGGACGGTGGCCGAGAACGTGGCCGCGCTCGACCCACCGGCACCGGACGGCGAGGTCATCCATCCCCTGACCAAGCCGATCAACGTCTCCGGTGGCATCGCCATCCTCCGGGGCACCTTGGCCCCCCTGGGCAGCGTGGTCAAGGTGGCCGGCCTCGACACGAGCCACTTTGACGGCCCAGCCCGCGTCTTCGACGGCGAGCCGGCGGCGATGGACGCCATCCTGGCGGGATCGATCGTGCCCAACACCGTGGTGGTCATCCGCTACGAGGGGCCCAAGGGTGGGCCGGGCATGCGGGAGATGCTGGCGGTCACGGGTGCCATGAAGGGGGCGGGCCGCGGCGGTGACTGCGCACTGGTCACCGACGGCCGCTTCAGTGGCGGCACCCACGGGTTCTGCATCGGCCACGTGGCTCCCGAAGCCGTCGATGGCGGCCCGATCGCCCTGGTGCAGGACGGCGACCGCATCGTCATTGACGTGGTCGCCCACACCGTCGATCTCCTGGTGGAGGGGGACGAGCTGGAGCGCCGGGCGGCGCAACTCAAGACATTCGAGCCCCGCTACACCTCGGGCGCGCTGGCCAAGTTCGCCCGCCTGGTCAGCGGGGCGGAGCTGGGAGCGGTCACGCGGGCCTAGGACCGGTCGCCGGCAGGCTGCCGAAGGATAGGTTACGTCATTTTAGGAAGTGATGTAAGATGGAGGCGTGCGGCGCCTCCAGATCATGATGGAGAGCGACCTCGATGAGGCTCTGAGCAGGCGCTCTGCCGAAGAGGGGACGTCGAAGGCAGCGCTCATACGTCGTTTTGTGCGCCTGGCCCTGCAGCCCCTGCCACCCCTGGACCAGGATCCGTTGGCCGCTATGGTCGGGGCCGATTCCTTCGAGCCCGTACCGGTCGACGACGTCGCCTATCGGTGATCTTCGTCGACACCTCGTTCTGGGTCGCGCTGCGCAATCAACGCGACGCTCACCATGATCAGGCCACGCAACTGCTCTCGGAATGGGCGGACTCCCAGCTGACCACCACGAACCACGTCCGGGGCGAGACGTGGACCTACTTACGGCGACGGGCCGGCCACAAGGCAGCGGTGGATTTCCTCAACGTCCTTGAGCGGTCACCCAGAGTGGGGATCCTGCGGGTGAGCGAGGAAGTAGAAGTGCGGGCCTTGGAGTGGCTGCGCAAGCATGACGAGCGCGAGTACTCGTTCGTCGACGCCACGAGTTTCGTCGCCATGAGAACCCTGCGGGTCCACCAGGTGCTCTCCTTCGATGGTGATTTCAGTGCCGCCGGCTTCACCGAGTTGCGGCCGGAGTAGCCAGCGGCCCGCGGTGACGCGTCAGGCCTGCGGCTCGACGATCCCGTTGTCGAAGGCGAACACGATGGCGGCCGCCCGGTCGCGCAGATTGAGCTTGGTGAAGATATGCCCGACATGGCTCTTCACGGTCACTTCGGAGATGTGGAGCTCTGCGGCCACCTCGGTGTTGGAAAGGCCGCGCCCGATGAGCGCCAAGACCTCCCGCTCGCGTTGGCTCAGCGTCTCGGCCCGCGGCCCGCTCGCCTTGGGCGACGCCATGGTGCGATAGGCGGCGAGCACCCGGGCGGTCACCGTGGGATCCAACCAGGCTCCCCCTGCGGCGACCACCTTGGCGGCCCGGATCAGGTCCTCACCCGGCGCATCCTTGAGCTGGAAGCCCGAGGCGCCGGCGCGCAGCGAGGCTGAGAGCACCTCGTCATCGTCGAATGTGGTCAGGATGAGCACCGGCGGGGAGTCGGGTCGCAGGCGCAGCCGCCGCGTCGCTTCGGCGCCTCCGACATCCTTCATGCGGGCGTCCATGATCACCAGATCGGGACGATGCGTCATGACGGCGTCCTCCACTTCCGATCCGTCGGAGCATTCGCCGACGATCTCGAACCCGGCCCGGGGGGCCAAAATGCGCTGCAGTCCGGTGCGGATCAGCTGTTGGTCATCGACCAGGAGGACCCTGATCACACTGGCGGCGCGCTCAGTGGGAGGCGGGCATCGACCTTCCAGGTGCCGTCACCGTTCCCGGCCGCCGCCACACCGCCCAGGAGCTCGGCCCGCTCGGACATGCCACGCAGCCCGTTCCCGCCCGCCGGCATCCCGCTCGCCGCGCCCGCCACCACCGGGTTCACCACACTGACCCGGATGTCCTCGCTGGTGACGCTCACCCAGAGGCGCACCGGAGCTCCGGGGGCATGCTTGACCGCGTTGGCCAGTGACTCCTGCACGACGCGATAGGCCGCCAGGCCGGTCGCCAGAGGCACCGCGTCCAGGTCGCCGTCCAGCTGGAAGTCGACCGCGAGCCCGGCCCGGCGGAAGTCGGCCACCAGGCGGGGCAGGTCGGCCGCCCTCGGGGTGGCGTACTGCGCGCTGTCCGTCCCCGGGGAACCCAGCAGCCCCACCGTGCGATGGATCTCCGCCATGGCGGAGCGACCGGCGGCTTCGGCATCTTCGAGTGCGGCCAGAGCCTCTTCGCTCTCGCCCGCCTTGAGGGCGAGGCGGGCCCCCGAGAGCTGCAGCATGGTGACCGCCAGCGAGTGGGCGATCAGATCGTGGATATCGCGGGCGAGCCGATGCCGCTCGTCTTCGACCGCCTGCGCAGCCAACCGGGACTGGGCCTCCGCCAGTTCGTACGCCACCTTGACCTGCGTGCGGTACGCCGTCCCACCCATCCACCCGATGGTGAAGGCGAAGGCCCAGATGGCCATCCCGGAGAAGTGGTTGACCGTGGTGAGCACGATCAGGCCGGCCACTCCCGCCGCCCACACCGCGGCGCCGAATTTCGGCCCCGCCGTGGCGGCCATCTCGCCGATGAGGATGGTGACGAAGAAGGGCGAATAGTCATATGACTCCCGGAACGAAATGCTCAGCCAGTAGGCGCCGGCGAGCACGACAACGGACCACACAACCAGGACCGGGTATTCGAATCGCCACCCGCGCAGGAGGAACTTGGGCCAGGCAAACATGTCCAGCACCCAAGGCACCGTGATGGCGGCAATCACCAGGAGGTCGAGGTTGGGCCGGATGAACTGATGGCGCTGTGCGGCAATGGCCACGCCCACGCAGACGACGAACAGGCCGACTGCCTGGGGCACCCGTTCCGACCAGGGCAGGCCGCCGCGCAGGGAGTCCTCTGGACATGCCCGGTCGCCTCGCTCCATCACCTAAGGCTAGAAGGAGGTCGAGCGCGGCGCATCAACCCGGGGGCTGAACCGGCTCCGACCACGGGTGGACGCGGAAAGCCGTTCCGGGCACGATGCCGCCCGTTCCCCGTTTCCGTACCGTGGTGGGTATGCCGACCGCTCATGCCAAACCCATCGGGGTCCGCGCTCCCTCACCGGATCGACGGGACCCGGTCATCGCCGTCACCGGACTGACCATGCTTTATGGCAACCGTCAGGTGGTCAAGGGCATCGATTTCACCGTCGGCTACGGCGAGGTCTTCGCCTTTCTCGGGCCCAATGGCGCCGGCAAGACGACGACGGTGGAGATCATGGAGGGGTTCCGCTCCCGCACCGAGGGCGACGTGCGCGTGCTCGGGATCGATCCCGAGTCGGCATCGCCCGCCTGGCGGGACCGCGTCGGCGTGGTGCTGCAGGCATCGGTTCCCGAGCCCGACCTCACCGTGGAGGAGACCATTGACCTCTACGCCGGCTTCTACCACCGTCCTCGGCCTACCGCGGAGATCCTGGCCCTGACCGGGCTGGACGCGCAGGCAACCATGCACAACCGCCGCCTTTCGGGGGGACAACAGCGCCGCCTTGACGTGGCCCTCGCCCTGGTCGGTGATCCGGACCTTCTCTTTCTCGATGAGCCGACAACCGGCTTCGACCCGGCGGCCCGCCGTGCCGCCTGGGAGACCATCGCCAACTTGAAGAAGCTGGGCAAGACCATCTTCTTGACCACCCACTATCTGGAAGAGGCCGAGTACCTGGCCGATCGCATCGCGGTGATCTCCGCCGGCCACGTGGTCGCCACGGGTACGCCGGATCAGCTCGGGGGTCGCCATCTCCGGCCGAGCGTGGTCCGCTTGCGGCTCAACCCGGTCCTCTCCGACAACCGTTGGCCGGAACAGTTCGCGGGGCGGGTCCACACCATTGACGACGGCAGAGCGGAGTTCGAGTCCGCCGATCCGGCAGAGGATCTCTGGGCCCTCATGAAGTGGGCGACCAACGTTGGCGCACGGATTGAGGGGCTTGAAGTCGCCCGCACGACGCTGGAGGAGATCTATCTCGCCCTGACCGATGAGAGGAACACACCATGACCGTCCTGCCCGTCACCGCCACGGCCGATTACACCACCTATGAGTTCGGCGCGTTGAGCCAGCGCCAAGCGGTGTCGAACCGGCGCTCGGTGGGGCTGCTACGCCACCAGGTGAAGTACGAGATGCTCTCCGTGCTCAGGAACCGCCAGGCGCGCTTCTTCATGATGGCCATGCCAGTGGGCTTCCTGGTCCTGTTCTGCGCCATCTTCGGCAACGGCCTCATGCACGGGGACGGCCTCAGCGTGCGTGCCTCCACCTACTACGTGGCCAGCCTCACCACCTTCGGCATCGTCGATGCCGCTTTCATGGCCCTGGTGATCGGCATGGTCGAGACCCGCGAAGCGGGGATCCTCCGGCGCCGGCAGGCCACGCCCCAGCCGTCGTGGGTCATAGTGGCCGGACGAGCCGTGACGACCGTTCTCACCGCCATGGGCACGGCGACCGTGCTCCTGGTGATCGGGCGGATAGCTTACGGGGCATCGACACCGCTCGGTGGACTCCCCGCGCTTCTCACGACCGTCGTGGTGGGGTGCGTGTCCTTCTGCTTCCTCGGCTTCGCCATCACCGGCGTCGTCCGATCAGTGCAGGCGGCTCAACCGGTGGCCATGGCCGCCGCCATGCCGCTCTTCTTCATTTCGGGCGTCTTCGTCCCCTGGGTCTTCATTCCCCACTGGTTGCAGCATGTGGCGGCGGTATTCCCGGTCCGCCCGCTGCTGACGTCGATCCTGGTGCCCTTCATCAGCCACGGTGCGATGTCCACCTGGAGCGTGGGCGACCTCCTTGTGGTGGCGGCATGGGGAACGGGGGGCTTGATCCTGGCGCTGCGTTCGTTCAAGTGGGCCCCGCAGGACATCTGACTTCTTCGGCAGGCCATCCCGACTCGAAGGGAGTCTGCAATGAAGACAGTCCGTGACCACAAGCTCGTCACCCTGGCCGGCCGGCCGGTCGGCTCCCGGAAGGCCTGGCGGTCGCCTGATCGCCGAAGCGGTCCCGGTAGAAGGCGAAGTCCCGGCGTACGCCCTCGGCGGTCAAGTCGAATTCTTGGAGGGCGAATTCATGGGCGCCCTCCTGCCCGGGCCGGTGGGCGGAGGCCCATTCCTGCACCGCAGCCCGGCTGACCTCGTCGAAGGGGATGCCAAGCTTCTCGAAGGAGTCAGCCACGGCACGCACCGGGTCGGTGTTGAGCGTCTGGAAACTCACGTCGGCGAAGGGCTCCTCGCCGACCTCCGCCCGGAATCGCATGGCCCGCCGCAGCGCCTCCTTCCAGATGGCAGTCTGCTCGGCCCCGATACCGGCGGGGGGCTCCTCGCTCACCCAGCTGCGGGTGTAGGCGATCAGGCTGCAGACCGAGCCCATCACCTCGGCCGGGTCCCGGTGGGTCCAGATGAAGCGGGCGCCCGGGTAGACGGCGCGCAAGGCGGGCAACGAGAGCATGTGCACGGGCGTCTTGAGATGCCACTGGCGAGGCGGGCAGTGCCATTGGAGAAGCTGCAGGGTGCGGAGGTGCCACTGGTAGGCCGCAGCCATGTCGCAGTCGAGCACCCAGCGGGTGTAGCTCGGCACGGTCGCCATCCCGTCGAAGTGCGAGGTGCGGAACTCCATACCCAGCAGGTCCTGGCACTCGGTCGGGCCGGTCGCCGTCTGGAAGTAGAGCGAGCGCATGCGGGGAAAGGTGTCGTACATCGCCTGCAGGCCCTGCGCCGTCTCGGCAATCCGCGGGTCCGTGGCCTCGGTCGCCGTCTCGGGCGGCGGCACCGGTGACGACGACTCCCACAGGCGCAGGGAGCGGATGGCCGGATCGGCATGCAGCAGGTTGCTCAGGGCCGTCGTGCCGGTCCGCGGCAACCCGATGATGAAGATCGGTGCCGTCACCTCCTGGTCGGCGATCTCGGGATGACGGCTGCAGGTGTCCTGAATCCGGAGGCGGCTGGACAGGAGCCCTACCAGGCGCATGCGCATGATCTGCGTCCCCAGTGGGGTGAGCCGGCCTTCGGTCTGCAGGGCGTCGGTCAGCCGCTTCAGGCCCTCGCGGAAGGAGTCGGCGCCGAAATCGGTCAGCCCCGTCCCGGCCACGGCGGCCGCCATGAGGTCGTCCCGGGCCAGGGTCACAGGAAGTCTGAGCCTCCGTCGACGTTGACGTTGGCGCCGGTGACGTAGCCGTTGACCCGGGAGGCCAGGAAGGTCACCACGACGGCTATGTCCTCGGGCAGCCCGGCCCGACCGAGGTCGGCCGGCTGGTGGAAATGCCGGTCGATCCACGTCATGACGTCGACCGGATCGGTCGGGTCCAGATCCTCGGCGGCGAACATCGGGCGCAGTCCCTCGCTGAAACTGGCCGTCACGATGGAACCGGGGCTGACCGTGTTGACCAGGATCCCTTCGGGGGCCAACGACTTGGCCAGGTTCTTCGACACGCTGGCCAAGGCCGCCTTCGCAGCGGTGTAGGCCACCAGCAGCGGGCTCTGCCGCTGAATGGAGTGGGCCGAGATGTTGACGATGCGCGCCCAGTCGGCGGCCCGCAGCAGGGGGAGGGCGGCGCGCACGCAGCGCACGGCCGACATGAGGCCGATTTCGAAGACGGCGTCCCAGTCGTCGTCGCCCAGGTCCTCAAACTTGCCCGCCCCGGGGCCCACGGTGTTGACCAGCACGTTGAGCGAGCCCCAGTGGGCGTGTATGGCGGCAAAGCCGGCCGTCACCTGCTCGGCCCTTGTCACATCGGCCACCAGCCCCATGGCGTCGGGGGCTCCCGCCGCCCGGAGCGCCTCCACCGTCTCGTCGAGCTCGGACTCCTGCCGGGCCAGGACGGCCACCTGCGCCCCCTCCCCGGCCAGGGTCAGGGCGATGGATCGGCCCATGCCCTTGGTGCCGCCGGTGACGGCGGCGCTCGCACCTTGGAAACCGAGATTCATGCGTGCTCCTTTGTCTGGGTGTGCTCTGAGAGGGTCAGCGGGGAAAACGCTTGCGCACGCCGGCGCGCCGCACGGCCAGCGTCTCTGCCCGCTGCGCCGGGGTGACCCGCGGCGTCGACGCCGGCAGCACCGAGGCGAGATCGTCGAACGTCACCACGGTCGTCGCCGGCACCGGCGCATTCTCGGCCCGCACCCAGCGCACGATGGCCGGGCCGCGCCGGTTGCCCGCGGTGTCCAGCCAGTTGGCCACGCCGGGATCCCGGTGAGCCACCACGGCCCGAAAGACCCCGCCCTCAAGCACGGCCTGGTGACCGTTGAGCGAGGACTGGTGGCCGGCGTAGTCGATCGACTCCCACCACTGGTTGCCCAGGGCCAGGCTCCAGTAGAGCGATGGTGGCGGCGTGACCTCCACCACGAGCGCCTCGTCGTCGGCCAGGTCCCAGCTGCCCCACACGGTGACGTTGTCGGTGGCGCCGCCGATGTCGGCGCGCACCACGGGCGGGCGGAACGCGTTGATGCCCTGGGCCCGCCCCATCTCCTCAATGTCCCACCAGAAGCGCACGCTCTCGCGCACGAACGCGCCCAGCGCGGCCAGCTGGCGGGCCGTGCGCTCCTCGTCGTTGTGCGCCACGGCCAGGCGGGCGGGGCGTGGCGTCAGGCACTCAATCTGCAGCGAGGCCGGTTCCTCGGCGACCCAGTCGTAGAAGAACTGGCGGACCACGAAGGACGAGGCGCCGCCGGCCAGGGGCAGCCAGTTGTCGCCGCGGCGTTCGGCCGAGAGGAACAGCTCGAACGTGCCGTCGGGCTCCATCACCAGGTCGTCGGCCACCACGTCACCGGCGTTCCCCATGCGGGCCATGACCTGGAAGCCGACGAAGCGGGCACCGCCGCGCCGGCCCCAGACCCGGTAGTCGGCGTCCGGGCGCACCGAGGCTCCCGCGTACAGGGCGTCGGGGCAGTCCATGCCCCACTTGAGGTGGTTGTCCACGTTGCCCGGCCGCAGCACCGGCTCGTAGGGGTCAGAAGTCCGGAGCGCTTCGTCCACGCCCAGGGCCAGCAGGACCATGAGGTGGCGGTATCCCGCTGCGTCCCCGTCACCTCCCGCAGGGAGGCGGTCGGAACGGAGGAACGCGCCGGCTTCGCCGAGCGCGCCCAGCAGGAGGTCCCAGGCCTCGCCGGAGTGGAGACTGGCGGCGCCGAGTGTCCCGGTCCGGCCGGCCGAACCGACCGAGGACGGCAGCCAGGCCGGTTCCGCATTGCTGCTGCTCTGGGGCCCCCCGGACACCCGGGTGACTCTAACGGTGCGATCAGGTCGATGCCCGGGGTTGTGACCGGATCGCCGACGTGCCACAATGTGCGGACCATGCACGCAATGAGCCCCAACCCTCACGGAATCCTGGTACTCGTAACGTAGGCGCGCGGCCACATTGCAACGCGCGCTCTTCGACCTCCCAGCCGGGGGGTCGTTTCATTTTCCGGAACGATTCGCACGCACCACCTGACGTCGGACAGCTATAGACAGAGAGACTGAGGAAGCAACGATGCAACTCACAGGAGCGCAGGCACTCATTAAGAGCCTCGAGATGCAGGGCGTCGACGTCATGTTCGGCCTGCCGGGTGGCGCCATCCTGCCGGTGTACGACCCCATCATCGACTCCTCCATCCGCCACATCCTGGTGCGCCACGAGCAGGGCGCCGGGCACATGGCCGAGGGCTACGCCATGGTGACGGGCAAGCCGGGTGTGGCCATGGTGACCAGCGGACCGGGGGCCACCAATATCGTGACCCCCCTGGCCAACGCCTACATGGACTCCACCCCGCTCATTGTGATCTCGGGACAGGTGGCCACCGGGTCGATCGGCACCGACGCCTTCCAGGAGTGCGACATCACCGGGGTCACCATGGGGATCACCAAGCACAACTGGCTGATTAAGGAGGTGCAGGACATCCCCCGGGTGGTGGCCGCCGCCTTCCATGTCGCCACCACCGGGCGGCCGGGCCCGGTGCTCATCGACCTGCCCAAGGACATCGCCAACGCCCCCATGGAGTGGTACTGGCCCACCTCGGTCGAGGAGCTCGACCTCCCTGGCTACCACCCGGTGACCGACGGCGACCCGGTACTGGTGGCTCAGGCGGCCGACCTGATCGGCGCCGCCCATCGTCCTGTCCTCTATGTCGGGGGTGGGGTGCTCAAGGCCCGCGCCGCCGAGGCCCTGCGGGCACTGGCCGAGCGGACGGGGATCCCGGTGGTCACCACCCTCATGGCCCGGGGGGCCTTCCCCGACTCACATCCCCAGGCGCTCGGCATGCCGGGCATGCACGGGCACTACACCGCCGTGACCGCCCTGCAGCGCAGCGACCTCCTCATCAGCCTGGGCGCCCGCTTCGACGACCGGGTGACCGGGAAGATCAGCGCCTTCGCTCCCGAGGCGAAGATCATCCACGTGGACATCGATCCGGCCGAGCTGGGCAAGGTGCGCCGGCCCGATGTGGGGATCGCCGGCGATTGCCGCCTCGTCATTGAGGAACTGCTCACCGCCATGACTGCCCGGGGGGACGCGCCGGTGGTCCGGGACCTGGCACCGTGGTGGGCGCAGATCCACCAATGGCAGGAGAAGTTCCCGCTCTACTACGACCACGCCGAAGGTGGGGCCATCAAGCCGCAGAACGTGGTGGAGCAGCTGCGTGACGCCGCACCCGAGGATTGCATCGTGGTCGGTGGCGTGGGGCAGCACCAGATGTGGGCCTCGCAGTACTGGGAGTTCAACCACCCCTACACGTGGGTCAACTCGGGGGGTGCGGGGACGATGGGCTTCGCCGTCCCGGCCTCCATCGGGGCCAAGGTGGGCCGGCCCGACCGTACCGTCTGGGCCATTGACGGAGACGGGTGCTTCCAGATGACGGCGCAGGAACTGGTCACGGCGACGGCCGAGCAGATCCCGGTCAAGATCGCCATCCTGAACAACGCCTACCTCGGCATGGTGCGCCAGTGGCAGGAGATGTTCTACGGCGAGCGCTACTCCGAGGTCTACCTCTCTCCGGACCTGCCGGACTACGTCAAGTGGGCCGAGGCCATGGGGTGCGTGGGCATCCGGGCCGAGACCCCCGAGGACGTCGGCCCCGCCATTGAGAAGGCCAACTCCATTGATGATCGTCCCGTCGTGGTGGACTTCCGCACCGACGCCTTCGAAAAGGTGTTCCCCATGGTGGCTGCCGGCCAGTCCAACGACGACATCGTGGTGCACCCCGACCAGGCGGCGAGGGCCCGATGACGCCGGCCCACCTGGCGGCGGTGCCCGATGAGAAGGCTGCGTCGCCGCGCCACCACATCCTTTCGGTGCTGGTGGAGAACAAGGCCGGCGTCCTCTCCCGGGTGGCGGGTCTGTTCAGCCGGCGGGGCTTCAACATCTACTCGCTGGCCGTCGCCCCGACGGACGAGGACGAGCACTTCAGCCGGATCACCATTGTGGTCGATGTGGAAACGGCACCACTCGAACAGGTGATCATGCAGCTGGACAAGCTGGTCAACGTGGTCTCCATCGGTGAGCTCTCGCCGGCCGAAGCGGTGGAGCGGGAGCTGGTCCTGGCGACGGTGGCCGTGGGGCCGACCGAGCGGTCCCAGGTGATTCAGCTGGTGGGTGTGTTCGGTGGTGAGGTGGTCAGTGTGGGCGCCGACCGCCTGACCGTCATGCTGGCGGGCCGTCCGGAGAAGATCGACGACTTCGAGGGGCTGCTGGAGCACTACACCGTGGTGGAGCTCCAGCGGACGGGGCGGGTCGCCCTGCCTAAGCTGGACCGCCACTGAACGTTGCATGGCAACGTCACGGAGAGACCTGACCAGAGATACCCGACGAGAGAGAGCTCACAACATGGCCACGCTGTACTACGAATCCGACGCCGACCCGACGCTCATCGCCGGGCGCAAGGTCGCCATTCTGGGCTACGGCTCCCAGGGCCATGCCCACGCATTGAACTTGCTTGAGTCCGGTGTCGACGTGCGCGTCGCCCTGCGCGAAGGGAGCACGTCGGTGCACAAGGCCGAGGAGGCGGGCCTGCGGGTCACCTCCCTGGCCGAGGCGGCGGCCGAGGCCGATGTCATCATGATGCTGCTGCCCGACACCGAGCAGAAGGCCGCCTATGACGCGCACGTGGCCCCCCATCTCAACCAGGGCGACTGCCTCATGTTCGCCCACGGGTTCAACATCCGTTTCGGGCAGATCGTGCCGCCGGTGGGAGTCGACGTGACCATGGTGGCCCCCAAGGGACCGGGCCACCTGGTGCGCCGGACCTACACCGAGGGCGGTGGGGTGCCCTCGCTGATCGCCGTGCACCAGGACGCCACCGGCAAGGCACGGGACCTGGCGCTGTCCTATGCGCACGCCATCGGCGCCACCCGGGCCGGCGTGTTGGACACCACCTTCGACGAGGAGACCGAGACCGATCTCTTCGGCGAGCAGGTGGTCCTGTGCGGAGGGTTGACCGCGCTGGTGACCGCCGGCTTCGAGACGCTGGTCGACGCCGGTTACCAGCCCGAGTCGGCCTACTTCGAGTGCCTGCACGAGCTCAAGCTCATCGTCGACCTGATGTACGAGCAGGGCATCGCCGGCATGCGGTACTCCATTTCGGACACGGCCGAGTACGGGGACGTCACCCGGGGGCCCCGGGTGATCAACGAGGCCGTGCGGGAGGAAATGCGGAACATCCTCGGTGACATCCGCAGCGGTGCCTTCGCCGAGGAATGGATCGCCGAGAACAAGGCCGGCCGGCCCCGGTTTGAGGCCCTGCGCAAGGAGGGCCAGGCGCACCAGATTGAGGAGGTCGGCCAGGAGCTGCGGGCCATGATGCCCTTCATCGCCGCCGGCAAGACCCGGGTGCAGGACGCGTCGGGGGGCTGAGCGGAGGTCTGGCCACCTGCGAGCGGGCGAGTGATCAACCGTAGGGCAATGGCAACGGTGAGGCAATGGGATTGAGTCCGGTCGCCACTGGGCCTCGGCCGGCCGACGGGAGCGCATGCAGATACTGAGAGCGTCCGGAAGGGTCATCCATGCGGTTGCCGCCGGGATGGCCGGATCGGCCATGGTGGCGTTCGGGTCGCCCTCAGTGGCGTCGGCCCAGGCTCCGCCGCCGGCCCGCTACACCTACCAGGCCCCGGGCGGTGCCCACACCGCCGGCAACAGAGTCATAGCCCTCACCTTCGACGACGGTCCGGGTCCATACACGGCGCAGGTCCTGTCGGTCCTCGAGCGCTACCACGTGCCGGCCACCTTTTTCGAGATCGGCCAGAACGTCGCCAAGTACCCGCAGTACACGCGGATGCTCGCCGCCGCCGGCTACCCGGTCGAAGACCACACCTGGGCCCACGCTGACCTGACCGCTACCCCGGCATCGAAGATGTCGTACCAGATCGACCAGACCCAGAACGAGATCAGGTCCCTCACGGGCCAGACCCCGACATGCGTGCGGCCGCCGTACAACGCGTGGAACGCCGGCGTGCTCGACCAGATGGCCCAGCGCGGGTTGACCACCATGAGCTACTCCATAGACCCGAGGGACTGGACCCTTCCGGGCACACCCGCCATTGTCGCCCGGGTAGTGGGGGCGGCGTCCCCGGGCGCGGTGGTCGATCTGCACGATGCGGGAGGGCCACGCAACGAGACGGTGGACGCCTTGCCGCAGATCATCGGTGACTTGGAGTCGGAGGGCTACACGTTCGTCTCTCTTTGCGGGCAAGGGCCGCAGGCGAGTGCGGTGTACGGCTTCGGCCAGGCACCCGTGCCCGGCCAGCCAATTGTCTCGAACAAATCACTGGTCGGTGCCGCCATCAGCCCGCAGGGCGGGGGGTACTGGCTGGCCGGCGCCGACGGTGGAGTGTTCGCCTTCGGCGACGCCGGCTTCTCCGGGTCTCTCGGTGCCCAGACCCTCAACGCGCCGGTCGTCGGCATCGCCGCCGACCCGATCTCGCACGGGTACTGGCTGGCTGGCGCCGACGGTGGGGTGTTCGCCTTCGGCGACGCCGGCTTCTACGGTTCGCTCGGTGGCCAGGCCCTCAACGCACCGATCGTCGGCATGGCGCCGGCCCCGGACGGCGGCGGGTACTGGCTGGTCGGCGCCGACGGTGGGGTGTTCGCCTTCGGCGACGCCGGCTTCTACGGCTCGGTCGGTGGCCAGGCCCTCAACGCGCCGGTCGTCGCCCTCGCGCCGGCCCCGGACGGCGGCGGGTACTGGCTGGCTGCCGCCGACGGTGGAGTGTTCGCCTTCGGCGACGCCGGCTTCTCCGGCTCTCTCGGTGCCCAGGCCCTGAATGCGCCGGTCGTCGGCATCGCCGCCGACCCGACCACACACGGGTACTGGCTGGCTGCCGCCGACGGTGGGGTGTTCGCCTTCGGAGCGGCCGGCTTCTACGGGTCGCGCGGTGGCCAGGGTGCTCCGGGCGAGTTCTTCGCCCTCTGCCCCACAGCGGGGGGTGGGGGCTACCTCCTGGCCGGCCAACTCCCCGCGTAGTCCGAGCTGAGCCCTGGCGCACTCCCTCATCGCCACCTGTAGTGTCGATCCGACCAAGGAGGTCACCGTGATCCTGACCCGGCTTGAGGAGTCGCCCGAGTACACGGCGCGGCGTGAAGATCTGCGACAAGCCGAGGTAGAGCTCATGTACCAGCGGGAGAAGGTGGCGGCACTGCGGAGGAGCCTGCCCCACGGCACCGCCGTCGAGGACTACGTGTTCGGTGAGGGCCCCCGCGACCTGACGCACGGCGACAACCCCATCACCACCGTACGTCTCAGCGAATTGTTCTCGGCACCGGAACGGGTGCTGGTGATTCAGCACATGATGTTCGGCAAACGGCAGACCTCTCCCTGCCCGATGTGCACCCTGTGGATCGACGGTCTCAGCGGTGTGGCGCACCACATCGCGCAGAACGTCGACTTTGCCGTTGCCGCTGCGGCGGACCCGGCGCGACTCCGGGACTTCGCCCGCGTGCGGGGCTGGGACAACGTCCGCCTGCTCAGCTGTGGCGAGAGCACCTTCCAGTACGACCTGGGCGCCGAGGACGAGCAGGGGAACCAGGACTCGACGTTCTCCGTCTTCACCCTCGACCCCGACCGGACGCCTCGCCACTTCTACTCCTGCCACCCCTCCCTGTCCGACGACATCAACCAGCGGGGGATCGACCTCCTCTCCCCGGTGTGGAACCTGCTCGACCTGATCCCGCAGGGCCGGGGCGACTGGTTCGCCAGCCTCGACTACTGACGCTGCTGTGCCGGCGTAGCGTGGCGGGCATGTGCCGAAACATCACCACGCTGCGGGGCCTGGAACCCGAGGCCACCCCGGACGAGATAGAAGCCGCAGCCCGCCAGTACGTCCGCAAGGTCAGTGGCGTCCAGTCGACGTCGCCGCGCACCGAGGAGGCCTTCGGGCGCGCCGTGCGTCAGGTGGCGGCGGCGACCTCCCTCTTGTTGGCCGAGCTGCCGCCCCGCCAACAGCCGCCGCCGACCCTGCCCCCGCTGCGACGCCTGGCTCCCCAGCCTGATCGATCGTCCTCGGGCGGGACCGTCAGTAATATACGTTGACAGTTATATAAGTAATAAGTAATATATACTGAGTGACGCTCACGTTCGAGGTGCTGGCCGAGCCCAACCGGAGGCGCATACTCGACCTCCTGCGGGAGCGGGAGCGCCCCGTGGGGGATCTGGTCGCCGCCCTGTCCCTGAGCCAGCCTGCGGTGTCCAAGCACCTGAGAGTGCTGCGCCAGGCCGGGCTGGTGGAAGCCCGCACCGACGCCCAGCGCCGCATCTACTCGGTCCGGGCCGAGCCATTACGGGAGGTCGACGCCTGGCTCGACCCCTTCCGCCGCTGTTGGGCTTCCCGCCTCAACGCCCTGGAGCGGCACCTGCAGATCATGGAGGACGCCGGGGACCCGGAGTGGAGTTGAGACGGAGACCATCAGGAAGGTGCCATGAACGCGACCGAGGACGGGGAGTACGGCACCTTCGAACGGCGCGGAGGTCAGCGGTCCTGCGCTACCGGACCGCTGACGCCAGGTCCACCCCATTGTGCTACGCTGTCGCACATGGAGATCGGGGTGCGTGACCTACGTAATCGTACGAGCCAGGTCATTGGCGCCGTGCGGGCGGGTGAGCGGGTGGTCCTGACAGTCCACGGCGAGGCGGTCGCCGACATAGTGCCCCACGGACGCCGGACCCGTTGGCTTCCGGGGGAACACTTCCGAAATGAGCTCGCCGAGCGCTCCGCTGATGCAGGTCTTCAGGGTGATCTCGAGGCACTCGCCGGGCAGACCCTGGAAGAGCTTTGAGCATTGAGCCTGCAGGGCTGCTCGACACATCGGTCTTCATCGCACGTGAAAGGGAACGCACTCTGGGTTTGCTGCCGGAGAGGGTGGCAATATCTGTCGTCACCATCGGCGAACTGACGCTCGGAGTGCTCAGTGCTCGGGGGACACCCTTGAGCGCCCAGAGGGGGGACACGCTGGCACTGGCGAAGGCGGCCGACCCCATCCCAATCAGCGAGTCGATCATGGGGACGTGGGCCCGCTTGGTCCTCGACTGCCGCGCCGCCGGTGTCCATCGGACCGTCAAGCTCACCGACGCCCTGATCGCCGCCACCGCGCTCGATCTCGGTCTCCCCGTCGTGACCCAGGATCATGATTACGACCAGATGGCTCGAGCCCATCCGGACCTACGGGTTCTCAAGGTGTAACCGGGCCAGACCAGGCCGCAGCGGTGGCGGCTAACCTCCCTGCTCGTGCAGATCGCCGGTTCGGCCGCCCTTGTCACCGGTGCCTCGTCGGGGATCGGTGCGGCCACGGCGCAGGAGCTGGCCCGCCGGGGCGCCCGGGTGGCGGTCGTGGCCCGAAGGTTGGAGAAGCTGGAGGAAACGGCCAACGCCTGCCGGCGCCACTCGGCGGAGTCGTTCGCCTATGCGGGCGACGTGGCCGATCGCACCTTCTGCGAGTCGGCGGTGGCCAAGGTGACGGAGACCTTCGGGCGGGTCGACATCATCGTCAACAACGCCGGCATCAGCCTGCACAAGCACTCGGCCGAGGCCACCGTGGAGGACATAGAGGGGGTCATGGCCGTCAACTTCTTCGGTCCCGTCTACCTGACCAGTGCCGCCCTTCCGGGCATGCTGGAGCGCCGGCGTGGGTCGGTGGTCAACGTGACGTCTGTCGCGGGCTACGTGCCCAATCCCAAGGAGGGTGCCTACGGGGCGTCCAAGGCGGCCCTGTCGCGCTGGTCCCACGGCCTGTCCGTCGACCTCCACGGCTCGGGCGTGCACGTGGGGGTGCTCAGCCCGGGACCCATCGACACCGAAATCTGGCTGTCGGAAGGCGAGGAGCCCTACGCGGGGAAGCTGTTCTCCCCTTCGGTCGTGGCCAGGGGCGTCGCCCGCATGGTCGAGCGGGAGGCCACCCACATGACCGTGCCCCGCCGCTTCGGTGCCGTCGGCGCGCTCTATCCCCTCTTCGGCCGACCTATGCGCTGGGGGATGCGGCGCTACCAACCTGACGAAGGCAGCCGGCCGGAGTGATCCACGCGTGAGGACCCGTGGCCAGGAGGCCACGGGTCCCCCACAACGCTTGGTGATGGGTGCAGTGTCAGCAGCCGGTGCTGACCGCCACCTGTCCGGCGCCGTTGCCGACGGGGGTCTTGTTGATGGCCGCCGCCGTGGGCAATGCCGGGCTCCCGGCGGTCACCCCGCAGGTGCCGGCGTAGACACCGGGCGTGGGCCAGAAGGGGGCCGGGGCGGCCGGGGACCGGTTGGGGTCGGGGTCGGCGAAGACCTGCACCCCGGGGTTGGCGTACTCGGTGGCCGGCTCGGACGAGCGGAGGGCGTTCATGCCGCCGGGCCCGCAGTTCGAGGCGTCGGTGGTGGAGCCGGGTGAACTGCCCCCATAGGCGCCGCCGCCGTTGCAGTTCTGGCTCTGGGTCAGCGAGGGGTTCTGGGCGGCGTAGTCGTACACGTTGGCGCTCTTGGGGGTCCCGGCGGCGCAGGGGGCTTGTGACTTCTTGGCAGTGTGGGCCGTCCCGTTCTTGCCACCCCGGGCGACGTAGCTGCTCGGGGCGCCACAACCCTGGGCCACGGCCTGCTGCTGGGTGGTGACCTCGGCGCAGATGCCGTCGGCGCAGAAGCCGGTGCTGAGGTTGGCCAGCCCCTCGGGGTGGGTCAGGCTGGGCGTGCGGGTGGCCGACTGCGGGGTGACCGAGGCGGTGATGGCCCCGCCGTCCGACGAGCCGCTGGCGGCGCCCGAGTCGTTCGGGTAGCCCGCTGCGTTGTTGTACGGGCCAACGCCATCGTGCTCGCCGTTGTCGGTGTTGTCGTCCTCAGCGAAGTAGACGAGCAGGCCGTTGGCCACAATGGGCTTGTAGGCCACCGCGGTGCCGTGGTCCAGCGAGCCGGTGGTCGTCCCGTAGCTGGTGTCCTCGCAGGGCTTGCCCAGCTTGGCCACGACGGGGCAGTAGTACTGGTAGTAGTCGTAGTTGATGGCGAACCCGGTGCCGGCGGTGTTGTTACCGCACCCGTAGTTGGAGTACTGGGTGTTACCGGTCTGGTTGCCCGGCACCGGCGTCTCGCCGTAGGGTGCCGCCCCGCCGCCGGTGCCTCCGGTGTTGGCGGCCACGCAGCCCCCGTGGGGGCTGCCCGTGTAGCCGGGCTCCCCGATGCTGTAGGGGGTGTTGGTGCCCACGGAGTTCGGGTCGTTGGGCGCCTGGTTGTTGCCGACCTCGGCGTAGCGGGTGTTGTTGGGATTGGCCACCCCATTGGTGGTCCCGCCGCTCTCGACATTGAGGGCGGTGTTGTGGCAGCCCGGGTACTGCAGGCCCTGGGGGGTGGCCCAGTCAGAGGAGTAGGGCTGGCAGTCCATCTGGCTCGTCTGGTAGCCGCCGCCGGTGGCGCCGGTGGCGATCCCGGCCCACGTCACCAGCGATGCGACAGCCAGAGCTCCGGCCAAGACGGCGGTCGAAGCCGCTCTTCCCCTCAATCCACGCATTTGCATTCCCCTCGTCTCTTCCCAGTCCCTCTGGACCCGATTGCCGACCCACCGGGAGTCCTCCCGCCGGCCGTGTCGACACCAGCAGAACCCCGGTGGAGCCCAGGACTTGCGGTCCCTGGCGCCGGGACGGGGACCAGAGTGCCTCTGAACTGGTCTTCTGTAGTCCAGATTTCCCAAACAACCGTTGGGTGACGAGGTGGTGCGGTTCCGGTGCCGGGCCTCGCCTCGCCGGACTCCTCCCGGGTCAGGAGGAGCCGAGGGAACCCTTCAGCTTGAACTCCGCCTCGTAGGCGAAGCCCACCACAAAGACCTCCGGCAGGGGGGCCGGCGCGATCAGGACGTCGAAAGCCAGGCGGCCACCGGTGCGCAGGACGAGGCCGTAGGAGTTCACCGTCTGCCCGTTGTCGTTCAGGGTGCTCCAAGTCCCGGTGGCCTGGTCCGCCAGGGCGGGCATGGGGACCGGGGACACCAGGTCGGCGATCTGCGACGACCCGGTGTTGCTCTTGCTCAAGAAGGGCGGGCAGCCCGGGCGCGTGTCCTTCTGCCAGGCCGTGGCGAACGCAGTGGCCTCGGACACCGGCAGATCGACAACGACCTGGAAGGCGACGAACGACGCCGCATCGAGCTGGACCTGCGCGCCCTGGGAGAAATCCGGCAGGGTCACCCGAGCGCCGCAGGGGGACCTCGGATCCGGATCTTGGAAGAGCGCGCCCTGCCGGCTCGGGGTGGTGACGGTGAGCCCGGGTGGCCCGCCGGGGATGGCCATGACGTTGCTTCCGGTCAGCAACGCAGATCGTTGGGAGAGCGTGCCCATTC
>Ga0307372_10005001_pt1 | contig 20126 bp, 15 predicted proteins | sample OX1MG_FD_202533 | JGI IMG/M metagenome (GOLD analysis project Ga0307372, IMG submission 202533) | Soil microbial communities from Risofladan, Vaasa, Finland - OX-1 | ecosystem: Environmental > Terrestrial > Soil > Coastal area > Acid sulfate soil | place: Finland: Risofladan, Vaasa | collected...
CCGATCTCTTGAATATGTATCTGGGACAGACCGAAAAGCTCACCGCCCAAATGTTCAAGGAAGCCGAGCAGGACGGCGCAGTGCTGCTGCTCGATGAAGCCGACAGCTTCCTGCGCGAACGTTCCAACGCAGTGCGCAGCTGGGAAGTGACCCAAGTGAATGAATTCCTCACTGGCATGGAACATTTTGAAGGCATCTTCATTGCGTCCACCAACTTGTTGCGCGATCTCGATCAGGCCGTCTTCCGACGCTTCGATTTCAAGATTGAATTTCGCCCGCTGACGCGCGTACAGCGGCTGGCGCTCTGCAATCAAATCCTTCGGGATCAGGCGCAGACTGAACTCGATGCATCAAATCCGGTGACCCGCCGGCTGGAGGCTCTTGATCAGCTCACGCCCGGTGATTTCGCGGCTGCCCTGCGCCGCTTACGGCTCGTCAAACGCTTGAATGCCGACGCATTCCTCGATGCGCTGGCTGAGGAATGTGTGCATAAGCCCGGGGGGCAACACCGCACCATCGGGTTCATAAACTGATGGTTACGATCAATAGAGGTGGAGATGCTCGCCGGCCCCATGGCACACGCTTGACTGTGGCCGTTCGGCGGTCAGCAAACATGATTGGTTATCGTGCTGATAGGCTAAAACCATGACACCACGCTCAGCCACCACTCACGGCATCGACGGATACGACCTGATCGGCGATATCCATGGCTGTGACAGTGCCTTACGGAGCTTGCTCAAGCGTCTCGGCTATCGGGATAAAGGCGGCGTCATGCGCCATCCCAGCCGCAAGGCCATATTCCTGGGGGATTTCATCGACCGCCATCCCGGGCGTGGCGCCATCGCCATCGTGCGCCCGATGGTCGAACAAGGCTCTGCCCTCGCGGTCATGGGGAACCATGAATTCAACGCACTGGGGTTTGGCCTGCCACATCCTGAACATCCGGGTCGGCGCCTGCGTGAGCGCCAGGGACACACCTTCGAGCAGCATCGACCGTTCATCGAGGAATTCAATGGCAATGAACCGGAGTACCTCGATACCCTGGAATGGTTTCAGACCTTGCCGCTGTGGCTGGATCTGGGCGGACTGCGCGTGGTCCATGCCGTCTGGCATGAGGGTGCGATGGCACTCATCAAGGAACAGATCGGCACTCCCCTCCGACTTTTAAACACACAACGGTCATTGCCGCTCTTTCAACACGGCACGCTTCTGTTCGAAGCAGCCGAATTTGTTCTGAAAGGTATCGAACGTCCATTGCCCGCCGGTATCCAGTTCAAGGATGCCGATGGCAAAATTCGAACCAAGGCGCGTATTAAATGGTGGCTTCAGAATCGCAAGTCGTATCGCTGTAAAGATGCCTTATTAGGGCCGTCCTCACTCATGCGTCAACTCGGTAACCGCAGGATGATGGCACAGGACTTTCCGCAATATACGGCAAATGCACCGCCTGTCTTTATAGGCCATTACTGGCTGAGCGGTACACCCGCCCCACTCTCTACAAACGTCGCTTGTCTTGATTACGGCATTGCGCGCGGTGGTGCATTGGTGGCTTATCGATGGGATGGTGAACAGACATTAATTAAAGAACACTTCTTGGCAGTGGTAAATTAATTATGAGTCACATCATATTTAGCAGATTCTATCCACAGTAGATTAATCACTATCAAGCAACCACGAGGATACGTTGAATGAATGATATCGAGAGACGCGCCCGACTTAACCGCATACAGAAATTACGAAACTTCAGACCTATACTTCCCCCCTTCCCACCAGGAACTATCCCTGAGCACGAGAATACCAATGAGGATTTATGGGAAGAAGCGCAAGGCTATGTACCCTACATTAATATACAGCTACTAAACTTAGTACCGCTCTTTGTGTTGGCCTTATGGCCAGAGATCAGGCACATAAATATTCCATTCGCTGTGCTTGGTCAACGTGCTACGCTTCAGGAACTCAATCAAGTAGCACGGATATATAATAAACGTATAAAAGAAAAAGACTATCAACGTCCTGAATACCAAGAACATCTCCACGGATATATTTATTTTCGCACACCAACGGAAAGGTATTATTACAATAAAGAAGGCAAGATTCTGCGAATCGAGAATAATTTGGACAACTTCCGACCTGGAGTTTGTTTGACACTACAAGGAAAGACAATAGCTTCATCTGTAAATAGAAATAGTGATACCTAAAGATCAATATTTAGACACTCGATATTTAGTAGAGCAGGTGCCGCACGGACACCTGTCTACTATGGCTCATGAATGGGCAATTAGCGCCACGCTGTATTGCCAGAGAACCCCAGTCACCGGATTACTAGCCAAAATCTGGACTGTAACCAGTTTGTCACATGACACTGCTTCAATTACGTCATTAGCATGACAGAAAAGCACATATTGATAGTCGAAGATGAACGCCCTTTGCGGGAGATGGTCGCGTTTGGCCTGCAGCGCGCTGGCTACCGTGTTTCAGAGGCCGGGGACTGTAGTGCAGCACGCGCCAATATCGCCGACCGTTTACCAGATCTATTGTTGCTGGACTGGATGTTACCAGACATGAGTGGGCTGGAATTTGCCCGCGCACTGAGGCGTGACGAAAACACGCGTGAATTACCCATCATCATGCTGACTGCGCGAGTAGCCGAGGATGACAAGATTATTGGGCTGCAAAGCGGTGCTGACGATTATGTCACCAAACCTTTCTCGGCACGCGAGCTTGCGGCACGCATCGAGGCTGTACTACGACGCACCGGGAGCCATGAGGAGACCCTGACGGCGGGCGCGATTACCATGAACACCGTCAGCCACCGTATCACCATCAAAGATTCAGAAGTAGCGCTCGGACCAACAGAATATCGCCTGCTCAAGTTCTTCATGATGCATCCCGAGAGAGTCTTCAGCCGCAGTCAGGTACTGGACAGGATCTGGAGTGGCGTGTATGTGGAGGAACGCACCGTGGATGTACATATACGTCGTCTGCGGCGTGTCCTGGAAGAACACGGCTGCGCCCATTATGTGGAGACTGTGCGTGGCGCGGGTTACCGTTTTTCGCCACAAGAAACTGGTGACAGCTGATGACACGGCGTTGGATACAGGAAACACTGTATCTTGGATTGCTGCTGATAGTCGCTTTGATTATCGGCTGGTTCATCGGCCATGTGGGCAGATGGTTGTTCATCGCTGTGGCAATATATCTTGTCTGGCACATCATTAACCTTTATCGGTTGGAACGCTGGCTGAGGTATAGCCGACGTTTCGATGTTCCTGGTACCTTCGGTGTATGGGAAGATATTTTCAATGATTTCTACCAGTTGAAGCGTCGCGAGCGCGAGCGTAAATGGCGGCTGATACAGTTGCTGCGTGAAATTAGAGAGTCTACTGCCGCCATGCCGGACGGTATGGTGATCCTGGACCGGGTCGGGGAGATATGCTGGATGAACGAAGCCGCTGGCCGGTTGTTGCACCTGCGTGTACGCCAGGATGTAGGCCAGCGGCTAGCCAACCTCATGCGGCATCCAGATTTTATACCCTACCTGAATAGCAGCCATTATGATGAACCCATCTCCATGGCTTCACCCTTTTCACGTGGCGTGCACCTGAGCATGAGTATTGTTCCTTATGGCAGTGAACAGCGTCTGCTGCTGGTGCGTGATACCACACGCTTGCACCGCCTAGAAGCAATACGCGCAGAGTTTGTGGCCAACGCCTCCCATGAACTGCGCTCGCCACTGACCGTGATGCATGGTTACCTGGATGCCATGCGCGAGGATGAGCATTTGCGCAAGATCTGGGGCAAGCCACTGGATGAGATGCATCATCAAACTGTACGCATGACCGCAATCGTGAGCGATCTTCTGGAGCTTTCGCGACTCGAGACAGAACAGCGTCAAGCGCCCTATGCACCAGTTGACGTGGCTCAGCTTGTTCAGGGTGTACGGGATGAGGCTTTGTCTCTAGGCCAGGGCCCAACGAATGTCATTATGAAAGTAGATGCCGGCTTGTTTCTATTGGGAGCTGAACATGAAATTTATAGTGCCTTCTCCAATCTGGTGTTCAATGCAATGAAATACACCCCAGCTGATGGCAGCGTTACCATCACTTGGGCGCGAGAGAATGGCGATGCATGTTTCACTGTGGCAGACACCGGGATCGGCATTCCAGCAGCCCATATCCCGCGGCTGACTGAGCGATTTTACCGGGTTGACGAGTCCCGGCATCGCGACAGTGGTGGCACCGGATTGGGACTCGCAATCGTCAAGCATGTTTTGCAGCATCACGGTGCCATCTTGTCTATAGACAGCGAACCCGGACACGGAAGCCAGTTCAGTTGCCGGTTTCCACAGGAACGTATAAGCCATACGATTGATAAGTCCGTAACAGCTTGAGCCCTGCATATGGCAAGTAGTTTAAGTATACTGTTCGGCAGCATTATCACGCTGCTTCATAAAGAGGATATGGTATGGATAAGTTGAACCTGACTCACCACATCTCCCAGCAGTTCAATGAGGAATTGGTAAGCGTACGCAATCGCGTGCTCGCCATGGGTGGGTTGGTTGAACAGCAGATGGCTGATGCATTACGTGCCCTGACTGAAGGTGATAGTGAACTCGGACGCAGCATCGAGCAGCAGGATTACAAGGTCAACCAGATGGAAGTCGCGATTGACGAAGAATGCAGCCGGATCGTGGCACGCCGTCAGCCGGCAGCAAGTGATTTGCGGCTCGTTCTCACCATCATCAAGACCATCACTGACCTGGAACGCATAGGCGACGAGGCAGAAAAGATAGGGCGACTGTCAGCACGTCTAGCTGGTGTGGAAAGACCGGGCGATCGCTATGTGGCATTACAGCACATGGGCCGGCATGCGCAAGTCATGGTGCATGATGCGCTGGATGCTTTTGCGCGCATGGATGCAGAGGCAGCAGTGCACGTCGCCCGCGAGGATACCCGGGTCGATGACGAGTATGAAGCCTTATCACGACAATCCATCACCTTCATGATGGAAGACCCGCACACGATACGCCAGATACTGGATGTCATGTGGTCGGCACGCGCCCTGGAACGCATTGGTGACCACGCAAAAAATATATGTGAATATGTGGTATATCTGGTACAAGGGAAAGACGTCCGACACGCAGGATATGAAGCTATGGAGAGAGAAGTTCGCGAGCGGCCGTTAGGGATCAATTGATCAAGCTTATGTTTTATCATTAATGATAACTTAGAATAGTTTAGTCGGAGTATTCTGTCTATCTCTCCGCGATATGTATCCTCAAGGTTTATGACCAGTTAATTTAATAGTCTTGTAGCTTCAATACAATTCTTCACTCATAACTTAACATCTTGATCGCAAACTCAATAAACACTGTCAATATTGATGATTTTATATATACAGTCATATTCAAGCAAACTAAAATCGTAGATAATGATCTTGATGGGCATGATAAATTAGATCAGTTGACTTAAATATATACATGTAGATCATTGTCCAACTTGTCTATACTTGCTTTATTAAACATCGTACCCCCGAGACTAATGTGTGTCGCTACTCTTCTTGTCCGCAAGACTTAACTACAGCTGCAGACTTGATCAATCGGTATACTTTATTGAATTAGTTAAAGAAGATTGTTAGTTCTTCATTGAACTATGACGTATGACTATGGCATCTGCGGTTGTCTTGTAGTTTCTCCCATCCCAAGAGAATTCAACAGTTTTCCCAGCGTCAATAGGAACAGTATCTAGATATTGGATAATTTTATTTGCCAATAAAGTACGGTTTCGTTTCAATTGCCACGATTGAAAATAATTATCTTCATTGACCAAAACAAGAAACAATCTGTTCGATGCATCGAATCGACGCTCGCCCTGATTTTCATATAACCATCTGATAAGAACAGTGGGGTTATGTACAATAGTACTGATCATTTCTAATCTGGCTTTACGCAGTTCATTAATTAATATCCGCGCCTCATCATCTGGTTGATCTGCAATTATGCCCCATAAATGCTCCAAAAGGGCTGCATCACTCAGTTCAGAGTCTATTGGTATGTTCCGTTTACGTGCTGCTTGTTTTACCAGTGTCAATTCTGGTCGAAGTTTTTGCTCTCGCCTACAATCTTTAACGTAACCTTCAGGTAAGTAGGTTACCTTTAAATCGAAGGGAACGTCATGTACAAAAAAATCAATTTTTTTAACCAAACCTACAGCAGGTAAAACGTTTTTATGTTCCTTAAAAATATCTTCTATAATTATAGATGTCCAGTGGTTATACCAAGAGCATCTAACATAACCTCTCATACTTTCGAGCATTTCATTATCGATTCGCTTATTCAAGTCGCCATAAATCTGTATCTTCTTAACGTAGTTATCGACGATAGTTTTTTCTAACGAATTTTGATGCAAGCCACCCCAATAGAATTCCTTCATTTTGTAAAGTTCATTGATTAGTGTTGACTCATTCGCTGCACGAGTCGTGCGTTCAGACAGATAGATGCTCTTTACAGATGTTTTTATTTGCTGAATAGTTACAGCAGAGTTGTATAGAGTGGATAACAATTCACGATTACCTACTGCACTAACATTTATACCACAAGTTTCGGCTAATTTTAGTAAATGTTCAGTCCTCGAAAGTGATCTAAGTAACAGAAAACGGCGTCCCTCATCGCTCTTGCTTAGCTCAGTTATAGCATCTGCTTTGTATTTATTGTTAGCGGCTTCAAATGTCAATGGCATGTGGTATTTCCTTCATTCCATATCTCCACTGCGCCACCCAGGAATAGCTTTAAGTAATGATATTGCTCTTTCAGCAGGTTGTGATTTTGCGAATACCAATATGTAATCGGTCTTCATGCTACCTTGGCGATTATCTTGCACGACAGATGTTGCTGAATATTCCATAGGGAAACAACCGAGCAGATTCATCTTAGAATTTTCAGTAATGCCCCGAATGGCTGACCACTCACCATCACGCCGCGAATTGAAAAGCAGTACCAGGAATCCTCCATTTTGGATGCGATCGACTGCTATAGAAAAAAAATCATTCATAACTGCATTATAACTATCTTGGGTTTTATTACGTCCTTTTGCATTCGAAACGACAACCTCTTTTTCGTAAAGAGATTCATCATCGAGGATTGCATTCCACATTTCACTTAGCTCGAGATAAGGTATGCGGTCTCCATGTGGTGGATCCGTAATTAATAGCTTGATAGAATCCAAAGGTAAATCTTCGACAAGTTCTGTTGCATCCATTTTTTCAATACAAACAGCTGAATTTCCTGCTATCACAGAATGCGCAGAAGTGAGAACAGGGGATGATGAAGTATTTTCATCAAGTGACTTTATTAGTTTATTTGCCTTCGATTCGAAGCAGTTCCAGACATTAATTTCAAAATGTTTTTCTGGACGCCAATATCCGATAACCCAGCTTCCTACCTCGATACGTTGAGAAATCTGTCCTTTAGTTTTCCCTCTAGAGGTGATGGCGAATACCATCTTCGACATTTGCCCAACGGCAGCTGTCAAAGTAAGTTCGAAAGCGTGTCGTAAAGGTTGATCTAATCGGCGAATTTCATTAAGCAGTAATTCAATATTTCGCAAAGCACGACCAGAGAACAATGTATTCCAAGAGATATCGGCGAATGAATTAATTCGACCATTTTGAAAAAGCTGAAGTGGACGTAATGTTCTAGCTTTATAAGATGAATAGGAAAGTGCTAGTTCAAGGTCTGCGTTTGTCGGCGGACGTTCCTTGCGCACCCGTTTTCCTTCATTTCGATGCCAGATACTCAGAATGTCATCATTCTGCCAAAGTAGATGACTTGCCACACCAAAAGATGTAACCTCATACGAAGAATCAATTCGGTGTCGTAACGTACGTTCTAATTCTTCAAAGGCTGATGTATATTGATTAATGGTGCATGGTTGCAAAAAGAAGCGGGTTAAACGAATAGCGGTTGGATTGACATCCCCGCCTATGAATCGACGTCCAAGGTTCACTGTTTCCTTAGCGATAGCACCAGAGCCAACGAAGGGATCAACAACAAGATCGTTGCTCTCTGTCAGAGCCAAAATTAAGAACCGAAGGGGCTCAATAGGTTTCTTCCCCCAATATTTGTGGAACCCGTAAAGGCCCGTGTACGCACTCGGATTCATGAGGCCATGGATTGCCGCTTTCTCTTCAGATGTATGCGTCATGGATAAGTGGTGAGACTGATGATTTTCTCTGCTAACTGGAGGTGTTACTACGTCAACTAATACCTTATCGCTGCTTCCAGCAGATACACCGAATATATTAATTTGTGCTGCTCTTTTTACATTTTTTGCTGAGTAATCCTCCATTACCGTTGCTCCTTGAATAAGGGCCACTGTTCTGCAATGTATTTCTCGGTGGCATCCCTAATGACCCATGAAACTGAGACCTTTTTCTGTTTAGCGATGTCCCGAAGTGTCCGGTAAATGTCGGGCGGTAGACTAGCGGACGCCCGAGTAGAACGGGATGGTCTTGGTGACTGCTGCCCACGATTCCCCTGTATTGTTGGTTTTGTACGCATAACCTCCCCCAGATATTACTACATCACTTTACATCATTGTGAAGCATTTGTATATTCTTAATTTAACATTACGCGTTGTCTGATAGAGTCAATAAAACTCAAAACCATAGAGATAAGGATACAAAACAGTGAGATTTCACCTAGTACCTTAATATCTGTTGTGGTGGTCCTTGCGATGCCATATTCGAGGGCAAGTTTTGTAATTTTTAGAAATGTCTAATGAACTTTAGTCACTAGGACTCAGGTACTCAGTGATTTAAAAATTGTGCTTTCCAGCGCAATACCAATAAACTCCAGCACTTACAGATCAAGCAGCTGTGGAAAGCGTCGGATTTCTCGGTGTGCGGTCGGACAGCTTGCCACCGATACATCGCCAAGTTCAGTTGGAAACTACGGCCAAATTACACCGAAATATCCTTCAATGAACACACTGAGAATTTGCTACCCCTATGTTCTGGAATTCACCTAGTTCGCATTCCCAAAACCGTCAATGATTGAAAGTCAAAATTCGATGCGTACTTTCATTGCTTAACCAATCGATGATGGGCACGGATCGCCATCGCATTGCTTCCTAAATTAGGTGTCAAGCCTAAAGCGGCAGGGCCCATACGTCCAATCTTTGGGCATTTACTCCCATAGACCGATGGGTTGTTTATTTCCGCAACCTCCTCACGCAACACCGGCGAATAAAGGTCCGGGTTACCCCTCAACGACCCCACGGTGCGGCCGATAAACACACGGGTGCCGTCCAGCCCGCGCCCGGCAAGGACTTGCTGTGTCAGGTGCATGGGAGGCGCCCCGGCCATTACCCGCCACCCTGGAACAGGTGAGTTTGCACGAATTTTTATGGTGGGGGGTGTAAGAGCAATAGAGGAGGAGAAAACTATGCCCGAATTGACCCCCAAAATACCCGGCCGCCGGCGCAGGCGGTCTTTATCACATACCCGGGATGTTTATGTTCTGCCCGGCCAGCTTGATGAGATCGAGCAGGCACCGAAGTTTGCCGAATTGCTGGACGTACTGCAGGCGACAGGCCCCAAAGATCTGGGTCGACGGATTCCGAATCTGGAAAAATTTGCCCAAAGCGCAGCACTCTCGGTTCGAGAAGATGTCGTCCAACTCCTCGAACTATGGCGTGTGCCGGTCGAGCGAACCAGTGGCCGTACCCCCGAGACCGTACGTTATCGAGTGCACCCTTCATCACTACCGCTCGTCGCCCTCGCTCGTGCCTTCTCAGTTAGCCCGATCCCGGCACGTCTCACCTCATGGGACCATTCCGCGCCCGAACAAATGGAGCGTTTACTGCTCCTACTCATAGTTGCATTCCTGACCAAGCAGGTCCGTCTGGCCGGAGTCCTGCGGATCTTGAACGATTCATCTGCATTGCTGCTGAAAGAGAATACAAGCTACTTGGCAGTGGCCCACATGTTCGGGATCGATGAAGACACGGTGCGCAAGCACGCGCAGATCGCGCGATGCCACATGCGGTCTTGGCTCACCGATTCGCAGAATTCCACGCCCACCTCGGCTGACGCTGGTAAGGCCGACCCTAAGCGCACGCCAGCAGATCAGGTTCCACGCTCCATGTCCCGCACACGTAAAACGCGTGCGCAGGCCACCTCACCTATACCTCCTTCTAAGGAGACTTCTCATGAACCTCGCAAGAAAACACGCCAAGACAAAAACCACGCCGATCATGTCGCGATTGGCACTGGAACACAAGCTGATCTATTTTCTGGGAATTGACCATTCAGACATCGTCGAAATGTTCGATGATCTGCAGGTGCCGGACCTACCCAAGGGGGTTTTCAATCTGGCGCGCAATCTAATTACCATGCATGCGCAGGCCGAGCGCTTGGGATTAGACAATGCTATGACGCTTGCACGGTATGAGCCGTTGGCCCGTGCGGTGGTCGATCATCTAACAGCTAAACGTCATACGATGGCCGATCTTGAGATCCCGCGCGGTACACAATTGCTCGGCTTGGTCACCACGCATCCCTTATATACGATGTTGACTTGTATCTGTCCTGAGGAGGCTGATGCAGACATCTTCAACGGTCTGAAGATGATGGTACTGGATCAATTTCGTGTCCACTCCAAAAACATGAATGTGGATGTCCGGGCGGCGCTTGCGAGTGCAGCGCACTCGACTCGCTTGTTGGGCGGCGCGGACGATTTGGAACACCTGCTGACGCTCGACCATGTATTGACAAAGCCGGAGGAGGTACTCGCCTGGATTACTGAAACCTATGGACTGATAACCTGGGCTCCAACGCATTGGTACCAGCTCGCCTTGGCGATTGAAGTCTTCATCAAGGGACGCGAACGTCAACGAGGTCATGGCGGGGGTCGCGGCGGTTGGAGAAGCATCGGTGGCACCTGGTGTTCACAGGATTTAATGTACGGCGGTGATCCTGGGACAGCCGCATTTCTCAAAGAAACCGGTGAGGAACGTTTCGCATATCCGTGTGACCAAACCCTCGATGACATCGGTGCGCAGGATCCCGAGCTCTTCGATTGGTATGCCATTCAATCGCCCCGCCTGCCTCCGCTCGAAGACGAACCCGACCTCGATCACCCGCCGCGTGCCGATGTGCAGGCCGCCTACCGGGACCGGGTGCTCAGATTGCCGCTCTCGTCAGTGACCCTGACGCCCGGTGCGATCCGGATCCTGCTTCGTGAATTCGTCCGTGTTGCCGCCGGCGCCATCAGTGATCTCAAGAATGAACTCGAGGCCGCCGCTCTGGTCGCCCTCCTGTCGCTTTCCCATGGGATCAGCTTCTCGCACGCCCAGAGGGCGTTCAGCAGCTTGTATGCGGAGGTCACTCCAAACCGCCGTGACCGGTACTGCGCCCCGATCACGATCGACGTGGAGCGTGGCGAACTGCTCATCCACCTAGCGAAGCTCAGGTATTTCAGGCAACCGCCGTCCCCTTGGCGCTCCGACCTCAACGCCGTCAAACCGGTTCTGCGGTTGCCGCTGAGCCCGGCCGTGCGCGAAGCCTTAAACCGGTATTCGGACCCGACGCATCCGGTACGCGTGATCTTGGCGAAATACAACCTTGAGCCCACGGCGCGCGCGATCATGCGCCAGCTCGCGCAAAAGACCGGCGCTGTGATCTCGCTCGGTCGCCTGCACTACGCCTACCGGGATGCCGTGTACCGTCTGGGCGGTGATTTCGCCGACGTCGTCCTTCTGACGGGCGAGACGGACCGTGATCTTACACACCAGCCGACCTACACATGTCGGAATATAGCTGCCCTTCAGGACCTGCATCGGGCGGTGATGGTGCAATTCGCGGACTGGGCCGGAGACCCGGTGCGTCCATGGACAATGCCGGACCCACCCAAGGCACCGCTCGCCGGTGATCAGCAGCATGTGGGCAGCGTGCGCACACCCACACGCCGTGCGGTGAAGCGCCTGCGCCAGGGACTCATTGAAGAACTCAATGCTTGTCGTGCCCGCGGCGACCAGTTCAGGTACCACAATGTTCTGACAGCCTACCTGGTGGTGTGTCTGACGCTCGCGACCTCCTCGCGCGCGGTCTCGACGCGCTTTGCGCGCCGTTCGGATTTCACCGCTGATTGTTCACGCGTCATCCTGTCAGATAAAGACGGCGATGCGTTTTTAGGAGCGCGCATGCTGCCCATCCTCACGGGGATCGCACAGCTTGTGAAGCACTACGAACGCGAGAGCGCAGCGCTGCTCGAGTTTCTCGCGGGTACGCAGGGCGCGACCATCGACTGGATCCAGGCGTTCCGCGATGGGATTTCGAATGCAACGAGCCGCCGCGAGGAGTTCGCCGAACGCTCGCGGTGCATCGGGTTCCTGTATCTGCTGGATGAGAACCACATGCCCTGCCGCGTGACGATGAAGCGCATCGAGGCCATCTGTGCGCCCTGGTTCAAGCCGGGATTGCATACATTGCGCCATTACATGCGTTCAGAACTGCGTGATTTGGACTTGCGCGGTGGCGCGACAGATTATCTGTTGGGACACGGCGCCTTGCTCGCCAGCCCCAACCACGAGTTCTCACTCTTGCGCCCGCAGCAGCTGGAGCAAGAACTTTTACGGGCGATCCTGGCCATCCTGACGCGGGACGGTTGGTTCAATAACACCGGGTGGAGCTGATGGACACGGGATCCGACCCGGTTGAATCTCGCGTGCTCGATTGGCTCACGCAGCGGCCTGTCCGGGCGCGCGCCGGATTTGCACCGCAGGTCTTGTGGAAAAAGATCGAGAACCGCTTCACACACCTCTTCATCCCGGGACGATCTCGTCCGGTCAGCGTTTCGGTCAAGGTGATGCAAGGCTTGACCCAGGACCTGTGCAATGGGCCCGGCCGACGGCATGCGGCGGCGCTGGTGCGTGGACTCCTGCGCGAGCTCGAATCGCGGGGACTGTGCGTGCTGCCAGGCGCAGCGCTGCAGATCAGACATGACTCACTCCCGCCCGCACCGGCAACCCCGCGTGCCTGCGACACATACAGCGTTATCGCGTCCGCGCTGGTAGATGCGCTCGAATCGCTGTCGCATATGCGTCCGCGTGAGCGCCTGGCGCTCGCGCTTCTGTGGTTCATCACCTTTGACCTGTGCCTCGATCCGGCGGCATTGAAACGCCTGCTCATGACGCCCGTGAAGCACTGTATCTGGTCAGTGGATAACCGGACGGCGATCCGGCTTCCGATCGATTCGGGTGTGCGCCGTGGCGTGCGATTGATCTGGCCGAATCCGGTCACCCTCGAAATGCTCGCGTCGTTCAAGACCGTGAGCGAATCGTGGGCAAATGTACTCGTACTCAAATCCACCGCCTCGTCCGCACCCACGCGCGAGTGTTGGCGCGTACTGCGAGAGGTCCTCGAGTCCCGCGGCGTCCCCAAAGAATGCCTGCCACGCTCGCTCGCGGACTACCTGCGGATGCTGCAACGCGCACGCCTGTGGGATCTCGGGCCGGCGCTCACCTTATATATACAAGGCGCGCATCAGAGTTTCTCCGCCGAACACCTGGCGTTCACGAACGTGGCCGCGTTCGCACCGACGCCGGCCGATGACCCGGGCGAAGCATCTCAAGACGCAGATCCGGATGTGGGCGAACCGGATGCATGCCCGGGCCTCGATGGGGCCCTGGCCGAGGCGCGCAGCCTCGCCGTCGCGATCCATGGCAAGCGCCTAGCGGATGCCGCCGGGTATCTGGATGCGGGTTACCTGAAAGACTTTCCCCTCGCCCGGGTGCTCGCACAATTCGCACTCGAGTACTGGCCGGCATCCTCGCCCCGACACCGGCTCGCGTTCCAGGATCTTGAGCGGCTCTTGCAAGGTGCGGTCTGTGACTTTGCCGATGAGTCTGAAGTATCGCCGTTCGAGTTCTGCGACGTGTATGCAGACTGGATCGAAGGCGGCAGCAGCCTGCGCTCGCGCGCGCTCACCAGCCGCTTCCTGCTCCAGTTTCACCGTACACAGCCGGGTTTCCCGCCGATCATGCCGCGGGACATCGAGGGATTTACCACCGGCAAGCTCTCCGTGGACGCGCGCCTGGTCTCCGAGTTCCAGTACCGGAGTGCCAGTGCACGCCTGCATCAGGCGCATGCAGCCGGGGATGCGGAAGCGCACGGTGCACTCATGGCCCTGATCCTGCTCTTCCGGCTGGGTCTGCGACCCTCCGAGCTTTTGCGGCTGCGGCGGTTTCAGCTGGAGTTGCAGCCGTTGCTGTTCGTCACGGTGCGCGGACGGGTGAAGACGCCGCGTGCACGGCGCACGTTGCCGGCCTGGGAACTCCTGACACGCGCGGAACAAAACCTGATCATCGCGTGGATGCGGAGCGGTCGGATAAAAGATCCCACGGCCCTGGTGTTGGCGGATTTGAACGGTGAACCCGGCACGCGCTTTATCGATCTGGTGCTGTTTGAGCTGCGGGACATCACCGGTGATCCGACGCTGCGTGTCTACCAGTTGCGCCACGCCTTTGCCTCGCGTTTGTTCGCCGAGGCCTTCCGTAGCGAGCTCGAAGCCGTTGCGGGTGCCGGTCTCCTGGGTCCACCGCTGCCGGAGGGTAGCTGGCTTGCCACCCGCCTTCACGATCAAAGTTGGTTGCCCCAGATCAGCTATCTATTGGGCCACGGAAGCAGTGACATCACCCTGCGCCACTATGTGCACGTGCTCGATTGGGTGGTGGCGGCGATCGTGCGCGATATCGGCATCCCGATCCCCATCAAAGCGCTCGCGGGCCTCACCCGCCTCAAGCGCTCGCAGCTCTACAAGCGACTTGGTGAGCGCATCGTCAAAGGCCGCGTCGATGCCTGGGCGATCGGGCCGGTGCTGCCATCTTCAAGGTAGCAAGGTGGCCCTATCCGGGAACCCAAGATTATCGGATATGCGCCCCAACGGTCGAATGCTGCTAGCTATTCGTCTTATCCATGCAGGTTGCATGCAGCCCTACACGGATGGTTGTTCCCATTCCATTGCAGGCGTACAACTTGTAATCGTAAATCACTACTTTCTAATGTATAAACGCACGATGTACAGTAGCTAGCCACATACTATTAACACGTAATGTGGAAGTACACTTCCAATATTCCGACTTAGTTTTATAGCCCTTTCCAGCTCAGGGCGAGAATCACGCAAGTAGTTTCTTATCTCATAAAGGTAAAACGTAGAGTAGAGGAAATATGCTGTGTCAACTGTTACGAACATGTTTTTAACCCACAGGTCAAAGCTCTTGGGCAAATATCTAGGTACATTGTCCCGACCATTTTGCAAATCAAACTTATCAAGTCCACGTCCGTGTGCGTGCAGAGATAGGAATGAGTAGACCGAATCAAGCTTCGATAAAATCGTTTCCCTAGTAATATGCGTCCCGCAACTAGTTGTTCGACTGGCGAGCGATGCAGTAATACTATTCATGTTAACTGGTGCGTTGCGTAGTCCTCGGCGCCATTGCTCATAGCGTTCATTTTGCTGTCCACAATGATCAGCAAAGTACATGCCATGTATCACAATCTCAAACCATGACCGTAGAGCAGTAAATGCCTGCCGATAATACCCGCCGTAAGCGAGATATATTGTCGCTAGCAAATCTGTATTCGATTCGGACCATAAATCACGTATTGGATGTCTTTCAGGTAGATTACTCCAGAGGGCAAAATGAATGATTGAGTCAGCATTAATCAAACTCATAAGTTGTCGCGCTTCAGAAGGCCGATCGGCAAGAGCATGATAACGTGCGCCGTCTCTCTCTGAAACATCAGAGAAGTACCAATCAAATACATGGATAGGGTTGTCATTTTTCAATTTGTAAACCACCCTCAAATCTAACGCATCAACATGGAGCCTCCACCAAACGCAAAAGTTTGTTTATGATGGACAGCTCAATCGGTCGATGCGACATTACCGTATCAGCTGATACAACCATGTTCTACACTGGAAAGCCAATCTTTTGACCCACACTCTATTAGATCTAAAAGGAGGGATGACTGATAGTTTACCAATTGGATTTGGTGGTCATTTTCACCCTAATACACATATTAGAGATCTGCCAATTCAGACATAATAATCTGTATTTCAGCTGCACTAAGACCTGTGATTCTTTGTGTGAAAGCACCGCTGAGATCAGCATTAAAACGAGACGCTGTCCGAGGTTCAAATCTTCCATTGACAATGCGAGTACGCGCAAAGCTAGCGATGCAGGCTTCGCGTGAGCGTGTTATGGAAACATATAGTAAGCGCGCTGCCTCGAGAACCAATCCAGGATATGGGCGCCTCCATGGCCCTGGAAGAAGTTCTTCTTCCAAGCCAGGAATAAATACTATCTTTCCAGATAACCCCTTCGATCCATGCATCGTCATCACTCGTACGCGCGGAGGTAGCACGCCAGCCTCCGGGACGGGCATATTAAGTCGCTCTAATACGGACTTAATCAACGTGGCTTGTTGCTCATCTGTATCTGCCCACAAGAAATCCCTCAACTCGCCCAAGGTTATCCCTTCGGGTGCGGAAGTTGTATAGGTTAGCCATTTCCGTATTTCATCTTCATCAAAGTGAGCCGTAATTATCGCTAGAATATCCTCAGCACGCTGATTCAGTGAGTCTCCAGTGGTCCATTTCTGAAGCGTAGTACATATATTTCTAGTTCTATTCAGCGCGGTTAATAATCTCCCTTTAAAAAGTCCATTTGGAAGTGGGTGATAGAAGATATCGTGATAGTTGAGATTAGAAGCAATTACCGCGTCTGTTATTCTAGTACAGGTTTGAATACCAACGCCTGGTAATAATCCAAGCAATACTCGATGAGCGACGTAGTCCTGCACATCATGAACAATCCGCATTAATGCCAGAACAAATCGGCCTATTTCCGAATCAAGAATGGTCTCCGTTCTTGGTGGCTCATACTCGACACCCGCATTCTCAAAAGCAGCTGATAAAATAGGTAGCAATACTCGTTTGTTATTCAACAGAACCAAGATGTCACGGGGATTTAATCCACATGCGATGATATCGCGAATGGACTCCGCGATTGCTTGTGCCTCGGCAGTTCCACTCGCAAAGTTCCAACGATGTACTACTCCAGTTAATGGAGGTTCTGCGCCAGCGTAGAGTGATTGATGAATTTTAGGAATACGTCCTGGTTGCGGGTTTGCCGCAATTACAGATTGTGCTGAAGCCAATACGCGAGGGGTCGAGCGAAAGCAAGCTGTCAAGGAGTGTTGGCCACAATGCGTGTACTTTATTGTAAAATTCTGCAATCCAGCGGGTGATGCGAACCTGAATGAATAAATACTTTGATCGTCATCTCCTACAACAAATAACTGTGCTCCGCGAGCAGCTAAAGCATCAATAAATTCCAGATCCATCGGATTGAGATCTTGATATTCATCAATGACCAGATGCCGAAGCTGTAACAACTCAATTGGATCAATTACTGCTGCTCTTAGTGCTTCCACACACTGTCGTACTGTTTCACCTGGCAGAACACATGAATATGATTGGGTCCGTGGACCGTGAAAAGCAACGAATCGAGCACGCTCTGAGTCGCTGATGGGTGGATCAGGCGGAATATAATTTGCATTACCCCATTGTCCAGTACTCCAATATGCTTCGTGTTCAAGCCTGATTTCTTCTCGTCTCTTCTTCCCTAAGTTGGTTGCGACTCCAAATTCTGCATCGAAAACGCTTTCTAGTTCCCAGTTATCGAGTACAAGAGGGTCGACTGGATATGAGGCTAGTAAGCCAGCTGCACGAAGGGTCCTTAACGCAAGGGAATGCAGTGTCGAGATTCGCACTTCAGTAACTTCTGGATGACCTTGAGAACGACAAAAAGAAAATACTCGTTGTCGAAGATCAAGGGATGAGGCTCGTGTAAAGGATATAGCTCGTATTACCTGCGGCGCTATACCTTGTGCTAGTAGCCATCGAACACGTTCTTCAATAGCTGATGATTTACCCGTTCCTGGACCAGCAACTACTCGCACCTGTGGAGACATGTCACGAGCGGCAGCATGCTGAATCGCTTGTGCTGCTTGGATTTGTGCTTGTTTGAATGGCATATCAATTCTCTATCTTGTTAATTTATCAACCACACGACGAGATCAAATGGGTAAGTGGCCTGTCGGTATATTCTCTAATATGATCTTATCAAGGTCGGTGCCGGTGAGGCGCATAATTGTTTTATATGCACCAAGAATATCGGCATGAATTCGCTCTAGGTCATTGATCATCTTGATGCGACCTTCTTCAGAATTTCTTCTGAAATTGTGCGTGCGATAAAACGCGTGCATCAGGTGATTACGCGCAGATAGAGCCTTATTAAGGAGGGCTTCGAGATGCGCCGCTGATTCGGTCGATTTTTTGAATTGTTCGAGTAATTGACCTAAGGTCTTTCGATTTATCTTGTTATACAGAGCGGTCGCCCTGCTGATGTGGGGATTTTCAATTAAATTCATGTCTACTGCGCCGATAAGTAACAGGAAGTTACCCAGCTCTGTCTCCAGAAGCTGGGCTGCTTCAGATGCTTCTCCAAATGCACGGTAAATATCATTGAGACTGGGCATGAATTCCTCTATCTGTCTTTGCACACCCATCTTCTACGGCAAAATCCAAGAGTGTAAACAAAGTTGAAATCATAATGTGTGCGATAGAGATTCTAACTCTAGACTATCCGCTTGCGGCGGTTCTATGACATGGCTTCCTACTCCAGTCAATCACAACTGGAGAGCTGTCATGTCAACATTGGCCGAGTTTCACCGTTCCGTCATGCTCGACGCCGTGGGCGACCGCATTCTGTGCTCACTCGATGACGTGATCTATGTGGTCTACACCCGCGGCGAGTCCGCCACCTCCCCCACGCGCCTGCAGCTCTTCAGCTTCGAGCGCGAGGATGGACGCTTCGAGCTCTATGCCGAGGACGAGATAGGACTCATCGATGTCTTCGGCCGCAACTGGCGTCTCGCGAACGAGACCTTCTTAACCACGGTCCGGTCATGCATGAGCCCGGTACTGCATCTCGACGGTGCCACACGCCACTTAACCCGCGGTGAGATCGTGCGCCTGACACACCTTCTGAATGTACCCTTGCATCGTCTGGAGAACTGGCAGGAACGTGATCCGGCCAACGATCCCGAGTTCAGGGTGCAGGGGAAGGGGACCGCATCATGAGAGCGATCCTCGCCCACGAGGGTGAGGTCGCGGCTTCGACGGCACGCATCTACGCCCGGGATTTGAAGTATTTCTGGGCGTGGGCGCGTGCCGCGAGGTCTCTCTCACCCACCTACCCGGTACCGCCGGATTGTTTGCGAACCTTCGTGGCCATGCATCTCGCCGGTCTCGATGTGCATGTGCTCAGACAGCTGCGCCAGAAAGGGTTTCAGGTGGACAGCCGGCCGCTCTCGCCGCGCAGCCTGCGCCGCAAGCTCGCATCGCTCTCCGTCGAGCACGACCGGCGCGGCACTTCAAACCCCTGCCGCGATTCCAGGATCACGTTCCTGTTGCGCCGCGCCCAGCGTCGTTTTCCGGGACGCGTGCAACGTCCGATCACCGGTGACGTGCTGGGCGCGCTCACCGGCGAGTGCAGTCGCGATCTTCGTGGTGTACGCGACCGGGCGCTCCTGCTCGTCGGGTTTTCTGGCGGCGGACGGCGACGCAGCGAACTCGCGGAGCTTGCGGTCTCAGACCTGCAGGTAGTCCCCGGCGGCTACATGGCGTCCTTGTCGCGTCACAAGACCGTGTCGTTCACCGGCGAGCCTCTGACCTTCCCGATCCTGGGCGAGGCGGCGCGCGCACTCAACCGTTGGTTGAGTCAGGCCCGCATCCGCGAGGGCGCAGTGTTCCGCGGCATCCGCAGCGACAACACACTCAATGCCGCCATGAACGCGCGCACCGTGAACGTGGTGATCAAGCGGCTTGCGCGCCGCGCGGGACTGGATGCCACACAGTTCGGGGCGCACTCGTTGCGTTCGGGATTCGTGACGGAAGCGGCGCGCCAGCAGATCCCACTGCCCGAGGCCATGGCGGTCTCGGGACACCGCTCGATCGCCATCGCCTGGCGCTACTACCGGGCCGGCAGCCTGATCCAGAA
>Ga0307372_10005002_pt1 | contig 20125 bp, 19 predicted proteins | sample OX1MG_FD_202533 | JGI IMG/M metagenome (GOLD analysis project Ga0307372, IMG submission 202533) | Soil microbial communities from Risofladan, Vaasa, Finland - OX-1 | ecosystem: Environmental > Terrestrial > Soil > Coastal area > Acid sulfate soil | place: Finland: Risofladan, Vaasa | collected...
GCGAAAAGTGACGGCTCAAGAACTTAATACGTCGCGCCCTTCGCCACATCACTCAGGGTAAACGGATGAGACGCGCGAAAGGAAGAATCACTTGTTTTGAGCCTTTCGGCACGGCTGAAGCCGTGCCCTGCCAAAAAAGACCAAGTCACTAACCTGGGCCACCGCCGAAAAGTGGAGGCGCAGTGACCCTTCCGTCGTCAGGGCAAGGAGTGGCTAGTGGCGAGCCGGATAGATCGCGCGGCCGCGTTACCTGGGGAAAACAACAGTCCGAAAAAGCCCCACGCTCACAAACCGCGCATGGGGCACCCCGAAAAACCAAGCCCTGAAGCGTGGGCCACGCGCCCCCCTGCACCCGCCCAAAGCGGCGTCGAGCCGCCGCACTCCAAAAGAAGGCCCCACGCTCACAAACCGAGCATGGGGCCACACGCCGAGAACCGCACCCTTCAACATCAAAGGATGCAGCACCCACGTCCAAGCCAACTAAGTTCCTGTTCGGTGAACTGCCGCAGTGGTATCATCCGTCTGCTCCCGCTATGTCACAACAGGAAAACGCGCTGCCAAGATGCCCCACCCGCCAAAAAACGTACGTTTGCCCAGAGCCGTCTGTGCGGTAGTCGCCAGCGTCCTGCATGGCTCGCATCCTACACTCGATGCCCTTTTCCTAGATTCTGGAGCACCTGGCCCGCCTCCTTCGCTGTCGCATGACACGAAATGGAAGGAATGGCTCTTCATCTGCGGCTCTAACCCCGACGCTGACGGTCCTAGGAAATGTGCTCGAGGAATTCATGGATACGGAGCCGAATAGTGCGGAAGAGGTACAAAGATGGAAAGAAGATAGGGAGCGAGTTGTTCGCGTATTAGAGGAGAATGGGCTTCGCTACTATCGCGCAGGGCGCATCCTGCCGAGCGGGACGCCTCCCGAGGAACCCTATCGATCGGCCGCCCCGCCGGGCACGCCGACTATTCGAAAACCCAAAGATTTCGACGAGCTCCTGCTCGTTCTCTTGAAGAATCTCCGCCGGGCGATGCATCCTTTGACTCACCGGAGGAGAGGAGCGGTCCCACTCACTTTTTCATCCGAGTATGATGTTCAGGACCTGCTTCACGCTCTGCTTCGTCCGTGGGTCGCAGACATTAGACCAGAGGAATTCACTCCAAGTTATGCGGGTTCTGGTACGCGGATGGACTTTCTGCTTCCGGCTCACAAGACCGTCATCGAGTTGAAGTTCGTACGCGACGCAGCCCATGCCAAGAGGGTCGGCGACGAGCTGATCGTAGACGTCGACCACGACAGAAAGCATCCGGACTGCGATACCCTCTGGTGCATCATTTACGACCCCGAGCACTTAATTCGGAATCCGGGCGGTCTGAAAGATCTGGAAGGGGACCGATCGTCAAAAGACGGGACGGTGAGCGTCAAGGTCCTCGTTCTTGCCTGATAGCACTCGGACCCGAGCCCGTATTGTTGTAGGCGGTCGCCCTGCAACGTCGAGGCAAGTCACTTGACCGCGGTCGCCAGCGGCTGCACCTCGCGCTCAACTCTCTTCTCCTGCCGATCGCGCGCAACCTCCAAGTCGTAGCGCGTCTGAAGATTGAGCCAAAACTCGGGCGTGGTACGGAATAGACGCCCCAAACGCAGCGCTGTGTCGGACGTGACGGCGCGGCGGCGGTGGACGATCTCCGCCATGCGCGTCACCGGAACGCGAAGGTCAAGCGCCAAGCGATTCACGCTGAGACCCAGGGGGCGCATGAATTCCTCGCGCAGTACCTCGCCGGGATGAACCGGCTTGAGTTTCGTAGGCATTCTTTCCCGTCCTTAGTGGTAATCAGCAATTTCGACCTCATACGCGTCACCGCTCCGCCAGACGAAGCAGAGGCGCCACTGGTCGTTGATCCGAATGCTGTGCTGGCCTTGCCGGTCGCCGCGCAGCGCCTCCAGTCGATTGCCCGGCAGCGAAGCCAAGTCTTGCGGCGTCTCAGCGGCATCGAGCATCGCTAGCTTTCGCTGCGCCGATTGCTCGATAACCTGGAATTTCCTGACTCGTTCTCTATTGAAAATGCGTTCCGTGAGCGGCGAGCGAAACGACTTGATCACTCATCAATCGTATAACGCGTTACGTTACATGTCAAGCGGTGGTTGCCAAATTGGGCCAAAGGCAAGTATTCGTCTTCGCTAGCCACCCGTTTACCGTGCCTGCCCTGCCACCGGAAGGGGCGGACGGAGGTCACGCGCTTTTCCAACCTCCAGCTTCCAGCGGCTAACCTCCAGCGGCCAGATTTACCCCTGCGGCACGCGGTTCGCTCGAATCCGTTGACGGCCTCCCGTGCGGGTGCTCCAATAGTCGCAGGAAAGGCGCACCCGCCTGCTTGGCGGTAGCGTCCCTGAGGGATAGCAGTGCCCACAATTCTGGTCGCGGACGACAATAGCAACATTCAGAAGATGGTGTCGCTCGTCTTCGCGGAAAAAGGCATTGGTGTGGTTGCGGTGGGCAATGGCGAGGCCGCGTGCCGAAAAATGTCGGAAGTACACCCGGATCTTGTGCTGGCTGACGTCTTTATGCCCGTACGGAGCGGCTACGAAGTCTGCGAATTCGTGAAGCATGACCCGCAATTCGCCGCGATTCCCGTGATTTTGCTCGTCGGCGCATTCGACCCGCTGGACGAGAAAGAAGCGCAGCGAGTCGGCGCGGACGGCGTGTTGAAAAAGCCTTTCGTGCCGCCCGATCCGCTGATTACGATGGTCACTTCACTGCTGCACAAAAATGTACCGCCCGCGCCGCAGGCCGCGCCGCCGCAGGAAATTGCCGCAGCGCCGAAACAGGAGCCGCCTCCCGCGCGTCGCACGCCAATTACGTACGTCCACGCGGAACCGGAGCCCGTGCCGGAAGAGTTCGCCTTTGGCACAGCTCCCAGAGATTTCGACGAGACCGATGATGCATCGCCTGCGCTCGGCCAGCCGGTCGCGACGCCCTCGGCAAAGTACGCGGACGAAGACCACGAGGACGAGGAACCGGCGAGCGAATGGAAGCAGCGGCGCAACACGATGGAATATGATATTTCCGCAGCCGAGTCGTCGAGCATGGTCGAGCGGCTTGCCGGACAGGACATGGCGCCGGAAGTGCCGCCTCTCGACGCGGCGGAAGCAGCGCCGCCGCCTGCGGCATTCGGCGACACGAACATCCCCGAGAAAATCGAATCGCGTCCGGCCCCCGCGCGGGTTGACTGGATGGACTTGATGACGGCCCTGGACACGAAGGAAGCGGAGCCGATTGTCCATCATCAAGAAGTGCCGACACCGGTCGAAGAGCGCAAAGCACCGAGTCGAGGATCGGTGTATGGACTGCCGTGGGAAAGGCCATCGGCGGGAACGGAAGCGGAAGATTCGCGGAAAGACGCGGCGCACGATGAGCCCCAGATTCATGGCGAACCGAGTACAGACGGTGAAAGTGGGCGAGAAACCGCGAGCGCGTATCAGACTTCATGGCCCGCGCCGCCGACTGAAGCAGTTTTCTCGCGCCCGCCCGTCAACTCTGAGCTTGTTGTCGAAGAATCCCACATGGAGGCCGCCGCGCTGGAGCCCCCGGTTGCGGCTTCCGAAAAGGCGTACCTCGAAACAATGCCCGAAGCAGGAATCGAGCCACAGGAAACTTCTGCCGTTGAAACACACGAGGAATTTACGCATTCCGCGAGCTTCGAATCTCCCGCGCACGAAGAAAAAATAAGCCACAAGGAGATTCCCAATGAAGCCGCGGAAGCGGCGGCTGCGAAATCCGCGAAAATCGACTCGGCTGCAATCGACAGCGTGGTGGCCAAGCTGCTCGAGAAACTCGAGCCGCAAATTCACGAAGCCCTTTCGAATGGGGTTCTCCGTCCACTGGTCGAAGAAATGCTGAATCGCGAACGCAACGAAAACAAATAACGCCGCAACACTCTTCAAATCCATTTTCCCTGCCATCATTTGACGCGCTGCACACTTGGCCCGTATAGTTGTGCGTTTTACGTGAGAAGTTGATAGTTGATCGTCGAACGTGACGACGGTAAGCGGAACCCGAAAGACCAAAGCACATGGCACGCGAAATTCCCAAGGCGTACGAACCGCAAGAGATCGAGCGGCGCTGGGCGCAGGCCTGGTTTGACGAAAAGTTGTATCGCGCCGAGGCGCGCGGACCGGGCCAGATGTTTTCGATTGTGCTGCCGCCGCCGAACGTGACCGGCTCGATTCACATCGGGCACATGCTCGAGCACACGCAGATCGACATTCTGGTGCGCTGGCGCCGGATGCGCGGCTGCAAGACGCTGTGGCTGCCGGGGATGGATCACGCGGGGATCGCGACGCAGGTGGTGGTCGAGCGGGAACTGGCGAAAGAGGGGCTGAAGCGCGAGCAGATGGGGCGCGAGGCGTTTGAGCGGCGCGTCTGGCAATGGAAGACGGAGAGCGGCGGGCGAATCAAGAAGCAGATGATACGGCTCGGCGTTTCGTGCGACTGGACGCGCGAGAAATTTACGCTCGATCCGCCGCTGTACCGCGCGGTGATGGAAGCGTTTCTGCGGCTGTATCGCGAAGGATTGATTTACCGCGGACGTTACATGGTCAACTGGTGCCCGCGCTGCCAGACGGCGTTGAGCGACCTCGAAACGGTACACGAACAGCGCGAAGGAAAATTGTGGTTCATCCGCTATCCCGTCGCCGGGTCGAGCGAAACGATTACGGTCGCGACGACGCGCCCCGAAACGATGCTGGGCGACACGGCTATCGCCGTGCATCCGGAAGATGAGCGGTACAAACATCTGATCGGGCATCTGATCGCGAAGATGGCCGTGTTGCCGCTGATGAATCGCGAGATTCCGATTATCGCGGACGATGTTGTGGACCGTGAATTCGGCACGGGCGCCGTGAAAGTGACTCCGGCGCACGATCCGAACGATTTTGCGATGGGCCAGCGGCACAAGCTCGCGGAAATTGACGTGATGACTCCGGACGGGCACATGAACGCGGCGGCGGGCGCGTATGCGGGAATGGGCCGATTCGCCGCGCGCGAGAAAATTGTCGAAGACTTGAAGGCGCAGGGGCTGCTCGAGCGCGTCACGAACCACGCCATGTCGGTCGGCATTTGCGACCGTTGCAAGACGATTATCGAGCCGCGGCTTTCCGTGCAATGGTTCTGCAAAATGAAACCGTTGGCCGAGCCGGGCATTCAGGCGGTGCAAAGCGGTTTGCTGTCCGTGGTGCCGGAAAATCAGAAGAAGATTTTCCTCGACTGGCTGACGAATATTCGCGACTGGTGCATTTCGCGGCAGCTCTGGTGGGGACATCGCATTCCGATTTGGCATTGCGGCGATTGCGGAGCGATGACGCCGGCGCGAGATTCGCGCGTGGAGGTGGTGGACGGGCGCGCGCAAATCGCCAGCGTGCCGGAGAAATGCGAAAAATGCGGCAGCGGCAAATTGACGCAGGACCCGGATGTGCTCGACACATGGTTCAGCTCGGGGCTGTGGCCGTTGTCAACATTGGGCTGGCCCGATGAGACCGAAGATTTGCGAACGTTTTATCCCACGAGCTTGCTGATCAGCGGATACGACATTCTGTTTTTCTGGGACGCGCGGATGGTCATGCTCGGCCTGCACCTGGCGCCGGGCGCGACAATCGAGGAGCGGATTCCCTTCCGCGAACTCTATTTGCACGCCATTGTGCGCGACCCACACGGGATGAAGATGTCGAAGACGCGCGGGAATGTGGTCGATCCGCTCGAAATTATCGAGAAGTACGGCACGGACGCGCTGCGATTCGCGCTGACGGTGATGGCCGCGCCGGGCACGGATATTGCGCTGAGCGAAGAGCGCATTTTGAGCTATCGCGCGTTCGCCAATAAAATCTGGAACGCGGCGCGATTTCTATTTTTCAATCTCGAAAAAATCGAAGCGGTGGGCGTGACGCTCGAGGAACTCGCGGCGCCGGAGATTCGCGCCAAGGCGCCGTATGCGACGCGCGACGCGCTGCCGCATCAGTGGATTTTCTCGCGCCTCGCGGCGGTGACGGCGCAGATCGATGACGCGCTTGAGAATTTTCGTTTTCACGAAGCGGCGCACGTTATCTACCACTTTTTCTGGGGCGACTTCTGCGACTGGTATATCGAATGGCTGAAACCGCAATTGGCTTCGCAAAACCGCGAGGATGCCATTGCGACGTGGCGCAATTTGTTTGCGGCGTTTGAGTATGCGTTGCGGCTGCTGCATCCGTTCATGCCGTTTCTGACCGAAGAGCTTTGGCATAAATTGCCACAAACCGCAGGCACGAAGTCCATTTCGCTGCAAAGCTTTCCCGTACCGCATGAAAACTGGGCGAACCCAGACGCGGAAGGGAGCGTCGCCGCGCTTCAGGAGCTGATTATCGCGGCGCGGAACATCCGCGCGGACTTGAAGGTGGAAAACAAGAAAAGGGTGGGAGCTGAGTTGGCCTCGAAGACCGCAGCGGCACGCAAACTCATCGAAGCGAATCTCGATGTTATCCTGCGGCTCGGGACACTTTCGGCGCTGCAGGTAACGTCTGGCACATTGGAAGCGGGCGATGGAGTGGTACGCTCCACATCGCAATTCGATTTGCGGATTCAGTTTGGCGAAGCGGCGGACCCGAAAGCCGAAATGGCCAAATTGAAAAAAGAGAAAGAGCGGCTGGAAAAGGACGTCGCGTCGAAACAGCAGCGGCTGGCGGATGATACATTTCGAAGCCGCGCGCCGGCGGAGATTGTTCGCGGCCTGGAGGCCACGCTGGCCGAGCGGCGAATTGAATACCAGAAAATTGTCGACCGGCTCGCGCAATTGGAATAACGCGGCGATGCGTTTTTCCTGAGTTTCCGCGCACTGCAGATTTCTCGTCCCGCAGAAACATTCGGGACGCAGAAAGCGCGCCGCATGCCGGCTCCCTTCGCCAAAACGCTCAGGGCGAGCGGGACGACAATGCGAATTTATGGGGCGAGCGAAATCACACAAACAAACGAACCGTTCGAGCCTGCCGGGGCCTACGGACAAGCGCATCGATGCGCTGCTGTTGCTGCTCGCCGAAAATACGACGATCGTGATCAGCGGAGCGCAAATCGCAAAGGAAATCGGCGTCCGGCGGCAAACAGTTTGGCGGTGGATTGAAACGCTGCGCGCCGCGGGCGTGAAAGTGAAAGGCCATCCGCGAAGCGGGTATCACATCGAGCGCGTCCCCGATATCCTCGCACCGCAACTGCTGGCACGGCGGCTGCACGGAGTGTCGCTTGGAAAGCGGATGTTCCATTTCTTTAAGACCGAGTCGACGAATACGGTCGCGATGCATTTGGGCGAAGAAGGCGATCCGCACGGAACCGTGGTGATCGCCGAGGAGCAAACGGCCGGGCGAGGGCGCGCGGGGCATTCGTGGATATCGGAGAAATCCGCCGGAATCTGCGTCAGTATTTTGCTGCGGCCGCAAATTTCTCCCATGCACGCGCCTGCGCTGACTTTGGCGATTGGCCTCGCGGCGCGCGACGCGATTGCGGAGGAAACGGGGTTGTCGCCAGACATTCGGTGGCCGAATGACGTGATGCTGAATGGCAAAAAAGTCTGCGGCATACTGACGGAAATGCAAGCCGAGCCGGATCGCATCCATTTCGCCGTGGCGGGGATCGGGATGAATGTGAACCAGTCGAAAATGCCGGGACAGCTTGCGGGCATTGCCACGTCCCTGCGGATGGAGACGGGCCGAGTTCATTCGCGCCTCGAAGCGCTCGCGCGGTTGCTGCGGCACGCCGACCGCTACTACAATCAATTCATCGCCGAGGGCGCGGGACCGATTCTCCGGCGATTCGCGGCAGTATCGAGCTATGGCGAAGGCAAGCGCGTGCGCATCACAACCAGCAAGGAAATATTCGAAGGAACAACGGCGGGGCTCGAGCCCACGGGAATCTTGCGCGTGAAGCGCGGCGACGGAAGAATCGAAAGCGTGATTTCCGGGAGCGTCGCGGAGGCGGAATGATGCTGCTGGCAATGGACGTGGGAAACACGAACACCGTGCTCGGCGTGTTTCGCGCCAAGGAACTGGCGGCGCACTGGCGCCTGACCACCGCGCGCGATCAGACGGTGGACGAATACGGAATCCTGACGCGCGAACTTTTCACGTTGGCGGGCCTGGCGGCGACGGAGATCAAGGGCGTGATGATCGCATCGGTGGTGCCGTCGCTGAACGCCACACTCGCGGAAATGGCCGAACGATACTTCGGCTTGAAAGCGCTTTTCGTCGAGCCGGGAATCAAGACGGGCATGCCCGTGCATTACGACAATCCACAGGAAGTCGGCGCGGATCGCATTGCCAACGGCGTGGCGGCATTCGCCAAATACGGCGGCCCGTGCGTGGTGGTGGACTTCGGCACGGCGATCAATTTCGACGTGGTATCGAAACGCGGAGAATATTTGGGAGGAGTTCTCGCGCCGGGCGTGGGCATTTCCGCGGATGCGCTTTTCGCGCGCGCGGCACGGCTGTTCCGCGTCGAGATTCGCGATCCCGGAAAAATCATCGGCACGAACACGGCGGCGTCGATGCAGGCAGGCTTGTACTACGGCTTCACGGACCTGGTCGACGGGATTCTCGAGAGATTGAAACAAGAATTGGGAGCAGAAACGCGCGTGATCGCGACAGGCGGACAAGCAGCGCTGATTGGCAGCGGCTCGAAACACATCGAAACGGTGGATGAGCATTTGACGCTGGAAGGACTGCGAATCCTTTGGGAGCGCAATGCGGCCGCGGAAGCGCCGGACGCGCGAACGACGGCGGAGAACCGCCCAGTCGCGCGCAAGGCGCTGCCTTCCGCGCGGAAATCGGCGCGCTAGCCGCGCTCTGGCGATGGCCGAGTTCAACTACTTCAATTATTTCACTGAAATCGAGGAGCACTTCTGGCGCAAACGCGGCGCACACTTATTGGTGTCGCCGCTCGATTGGGCGATTGTCGAAACGTGGCAGAAGGCCGCGATTCCGCTGGATGCGGTGTTGAAGGGCATCGACCGCGCCTTTGAAAGTTACGGCCGGTCGCGGCGCGGTTCCTCCGGGCGTTCGCTGAAGAGCCTGGCGTACTGCGTGGATGCCGTGCTCGACGCGGCAGCGGAGGCACAGGAAGTTGCCGCGGGCAAAGGTCCCGAAGCGCCTGCGCGATCTGCAACCGCAGAGCCGTTTTCGCGGGAGGAACTCGCGCGTTTTTTTGATGACGGCGCCGCGAAGCTCCATTCGACAGCGGCCAAATTCGCCGGTGATTCGCCGGAGCTTGCCAGGCGGCTTAGCGAAATCGCTCGAGGAGTCGAAGAAACGAAAGTGGCGCTCGACGCTCCGGGACATCTGGATCTCGAAAATCTCGAGCGCCGGCTCACCGTTTTGGAAGATAAACTGACGGCAACGCTGACGTCCACCGCGGATGCGGAAACGATGGTTCGAGTGCGGACGGAAATGGACCGCGCGCTCGCGCCCTACCGGCGGAAAATGGCCGCGGAACAGTTGGCGCTCGTGGAAAGACAATATCTCCAGAAGCAGCTGTTCGAGATTTACGGACTTTCCAGACTAAGCCTTTATTATTTGAAGTAATGGGCCGGCGATATTGAGAGTTTGCGCCTTGCGGAAATCCAGGCGAAGCGCGGGCTCCCTTGTTCCGGCTGTTGACTTCGATGCGCGTAAAAATTGAAAAACTCGTTTATGGAGGCGAAGGCCTGGCGCACGCAAATGGCGAGGCCGTGTTCGTACCGTTCGTGCTGCCGGGAGAAGACGTTGAGATCGAGCCCGGCGAGCGCAAGAAGAAATTCATGCGCGCGCGCGTTACGCAAATCCTAACCGCGTCGCCGGACCGTATCGCTCCGCAGTGCCCGCACTTTGGCATTTGCGGAGGATGCGACTACCAGCACGCACCGTACGAAGCGCAGCTTCGGTACAAAGAACAGATTTTGCGCGAGACGCTTCGGCGTCTGGGGCGCATCGACTGGCAAGGCCCGATTTCCGTGCACGCGTCGCCGCCGTGGGAGTATCGAAACCGCGCGCAATGGAAGATTCGGCCGGCTGCAGGCGATTCCGATGGCGGCGCTGCCGGCATTGGATATTTTCGCGCAGGCACCTCTACGTTGTGTCCGGTTGACGTTTGCCAAATTCTCTCGCCGAAACTTTTCACAACGTTTCAAGCCCTTCGCACAATTCTAAGCGAAGGAAACTTTCCGGAAACGTTGCGCGAAGTGGAAGCGTTCGCCGATGCCGAAGACCAGGGAGTCCTACTGAATATCACCTGCACTTCCCTGCCCCGCTCAGCCGAGACTCTCGCGAAACTGCTGCGCGAGAAGATCGAAGATGTGACAAGCATTCTGGTGCAAGACGCGCGCGGCGAGCGAATGTCGTTGTACGGCCCCGGATTTCTGCAATACAAAGTGGGCCAGAATTCTTTCCGCGTCGGACACATGTCTTTTTTTCAAGTGAACCGATTCCTCGTGGCGGAAATGGCAAACGTGATCGCGTCCGCGGCGGGAACGGGCGAATTGGCGTTTGATTTGTACGCAGGCGTTGGATTGTTCGCCACGTCGCTGGCCGCGGGATTCGCACAGGTCGTGGCAGTCGAGGCGAACCCCGCGGCGGCGCGCGACCTCGAAACCAATGCGGGATTGAGCGCGAAAGCAATTACGGCGCGAAATGACTCGGCGGAAGCGTTCCTCGCCGGATGGAAACAAAAACGCGGAGCAAGGCCTGATGTGGCTGTCGTCGACCCTCCACGAGCGGGCCTTGAGCGCAGCGCGCTCGAAAAGTTAATGAGCGTTTCCCCGCGACGAATTCTGTACGCGTCCTGCGATCCTTCGACGCTCGCGCGCGACCTGGCAACTCTCTGCGTGAAGGAGTATCATCTCGAATATATGCACCTTTTCGATATGTTTCCGCAGACCTATCACATCGAGGCCCTCGCGCAATTGGAGCGCGGGCGGTGAAGTTGCCAGCGCTGTGGCTTGCGCTGGCGTTTGCTTCCGGCATCGTCGCTGAAGAAATTCCTGGTACGCATTGGCAGATATGGGCGGCGGCCGCATCGGCGTTGATCGCAACTGGGCTGCTCCTTGCACTCGCTTGGAAGAGAAAGTCGGCTGCGTGGATTTTCGCGCTGGCGGCGTGGTTCGCGCTTGGCGGGCTAGCCATGCAGATGCAGCAGCGCAATGTTGCCGCCGACGATGTGGCGCGTCTGATTGGCGCGGGAAAAATCGACGCGCGCGTGCCGCTGCACTGGCGCGGAACGCTGCGCGAGGATCCCGAGCGGTTGCCGTGGGGCGTGCGTTACACAATCAGCCTCGCGCAAGTGGAGGCGCTGGGGCACACAAGTCCCGCGCAAGGCGGCCTGCGCCTGACGTATTACCACGAGCGCGGCGATGCCGCACTTTCCAACTTTCGCGCGGGAGATCGCGTCGAAGCGCTGTGTCAAGCGCGCATCCCGCGAAACTATGCGGACCCGGGCGTATTTGATGAACGCGCGTTCTTGAAGCGGCAGAACATCGATCTCATCGGCACTCTGCGCAGCTCATAGCTTATCGAGAAGATTGGCGTCTCCCATCCCTCGATTGCGCAACGATTCGCGCGCGTTCGCGGCGATTTGCTCGCGAGGCTGGACAGACCCTACGCCGGCAAGCGCGACCGAATTGCAATCCTCCGCGCCATGCTGCTGGGGGATCGCAATTTTGTAAATTCCGAGATCGCCGAACGCTTCCAAAAAACCGCCGCATTTCACGCGCTCGTGGTTGCAGGGTTGCACGTCGGAGCGATCGCGATCTTCATTTTCTGGCTGTGCCGCTTGCTGCGGCTGCCGCTGAGCGCCACAACGGCGGTCACGCTCATCGTCTTGGCCGGATACCTCGGCGTGGTTGAGGATCGCCCGCCCATATTGCGCGCGGCGCTGATGACGGCGATTTTTCTCTGCGCGCGATTGCTTTTCCGGCGCGTCGCTCTGGTGAATACTGTCGCGCTCGCGGCGCTGATTCTGCTTATCGCGCGCCCCGGCGAGGTTTTCGACCCCAGCTACCAATTGTCGTTCCTCGCGGCAGGCGTCATCGCAGGACTGGCTTTGCCTTGGATCGACCGTACCAGCAGTCCCGTGCGGCGGGCGCTCGAGCACATGGGCGACGTCGCGCGCGACCGTCTGCATTCGCCACGCGCCACGCAATTCCGGCTCGACCTGCGGAGCGTTACGAATGCGCTCGCAAACAAAATGCCAAAACGTTTTGCCGGATACGCTGAAGCGATTCTGACCGTGCCCGTACGCATCGGCCTGCGGCTCTGGGAGCTTGCGTTGCTTTCGTTCTGCATTCAGCTTGGCATGATGCCTCTGCTGGCGCTTTATTTTCATCGCGTCAGCTTGTCTGGACCGGCAAGCAATGTGCCTGCCGTGCTGCTGACCACGCTGATTGTCCCACTGGGATTTCTCTCATTGCTGGCAAGTTTCCTGTGGACAGGCTTGGGCGCGGCAATCGGGCGAATTGTCAGTCTGCTGGTTGGCTGGCTGCTGGGCGTTCTCGGCTGGTTTATCCGGCTGCCGGACGCGTCGTGGAGAATCCCCGGCCCGCCACACTGGTTTCTTGCGGCGTTCGTGGCTGTTCTGGGGGATTGGCGGCATTTGCATGGTCCGTTGCGCAGCAACCGCGCGAGACGGCGCGAGGACCGGCTGGCGCGGCGCGAAGAAGCGCGCGGCGGGCCACGGAATGGCTCATCCTGAGTACGCTGTTCGCTCTAGCCGTCGTGGTGGCAACGTATCCTTTCCGGTCGAATATCGACAAAGGAAAACTCGAAGCGACCGTACTCGACGTAGGCCAGGGCGACTCAATTTTCATCACTTTTCCCGGCGGTCAAACGATGCTGATCGACGGTGGCGGCGCGGCAGGAGCCGGGTTCGTCGGCGGGTATCATTCGGGCATCGACATCGGAGAGCAGGTGGTTTCGCCGTATCTTTGGTCGCGCGGAATCAAGACGCTGAACGTGGTGCTGCTCAGCCATGCGCACCACGATCATATCGATGGGCTGCGCGCGGTGCTCAATAATTTCCGCGTTGGGCAGCTCTGGGTGGGCCGCGACGAGAACACCATGGCCTATCGCGATCTGCTGGCCGAGGCAAGAGCGCACCACGTCAAAATTGTGCACAAGATGCAGGGGGATGATTTCGACTGGAAAGGAGTCCGCGGGCAGGTGCTCTGGCCGGCGAATCCGTCGCAAGCCCCGGCGGCAGCAAATAACGACTCCGTTGTGCTGCGCCTCAAGGACGGCGGCGTTGGCTTTTTGCTGACGGGCGACATTGAAAAGCAAGTCGAAAAAACACTGACGCAAGAGCATGAGCCGCTCGCCGCGGATTTTCTGAAAGTCCCGCATCACGGAAGCGACACATCTTCAACCGAACTATTTCTCGACGCCGTCGCGCCGCGCGTCGCCGCAATTTCCGTGGGCGCTGGCAATTCGTACGGCCAACCGAACGCGGAGACAGTCGATCGGTACCGGGCAAAAGGAATCAAGTTGCTGCGAACGGACCAGGACGGCGCGGTGACAGCAGTTACAAATGGCCGCACACTTTCGGTGCGTACTTTCTCTGGCTCTGCGGCAAAGTAGAAGTCTTGGGAATCTGAACGGCTGGGTGCAACGAGCGCGTCTTACGAACCTGATTTTTCGCTCGACGAGTCCTCGGAATTTTCGATCTCAATTCCCTCGTTGCTCTTCAGGTACTCGGCGATGATGCGGCGCGCCTTGTCCGCCTCGGACTCCATAACGATAACGTCCGACCCGTGAAAGCCGTCGCCTGGCTCGCCCATGGGGAAAGGATCGGTGTTGGATGAGCCGGGGGATTTGATGCCCGCGCTTTCGAGCAAACCGCGGATCACCATGGCTTCGGTGGCCGAGCCGGCCGAGTGAATCACTACCGTCTTCTCCTGATGGCGATCTGGACTCACCTAGCTCCTCTCGATGACCTTGTTAACCCGCATGAAACCATCTAGCTGCCACTGGGAACTCAGCCCATACTAATCCAAGAAGCCGCTTCGGGCCAGCGATGATTGCAATCCATGGTAAACGTTCGCCAACCCGGACATGGCGATGGACTGGCTTGATGGATGCTGCAGGCCTATCGCATCCAATGCATTTTGGCCCAGAGAAGCGCCAAACCCGCCAGAAATCCGATGGCTGCCTGATACTCGCGATTCCGGCGATAGATCTGCGGAGAGAATCGCGCCACGGATTCCTCCGCCTGCTTGCGCGGCCAAATTCGCGGCAAAAACAAAGGCACGCGCGCCGCGTATCGCGCGAAGTTGTCTCCGTAAAGGCCTCGCAATTCCCCTTCTTCGCGCTTCATCACCGCCGGATAAAATAAAGCAAGATAGGCGGCAACGATAACTCCGGCCCAGAGAGAATCGCCGGCGACAATGAATCCGGCCGCCAGGATCGCGCTTCCGAAATAGAGCGGGTTGCGCGTAAAGGCATAAGGCCCGTGCGTGGCTAAAACTTCGTGTTTGCGAAGATAACCGGCAGCCCACGCGCGAATCGCAAGTCCGGCTACGCCGACAAACGCACCAACGACCAACGAGCGCGCCGACGGCTCTGCCAAAACCAGATAGCCGAGCGCCACTGGATAGCCGATGCGCACGCGCCAACGAATCCAGAACTTCGCCGCAGCAGCCATCAGTTTGTCCTCAGGCGGCGCGCCACGGCGTCGAGCGCCTGCTCGACAGTGATCGAAAGCATGGATGCCGCCGGAGCCTTTTCGCGGCGATAGGTGGTTTCCTCCGGAGAAGCATTTCGGACGACGATATCGCGGTGCGAAAAAGGCCCGTTGCGCGCAGGATCGGTTGGGCCGTAAAGACCAACGACCGGCGTGCCCAACGCGGAAGCGAGATGCAGCGGCCCCGTATCCCCGGCGACCAACAATTTCGCGCGCCGCAGGAGCGCCATCAACTGCGCAAGCGTAAACAATTCCACGAGCGGTTGCGGGGAGCCTGCTTCGCGCTGGACCGTTTCGGCGAGGCCGCGTTCGCCGGGCCCGAAGCTGATGACAGCCCGCCAGCCGTAACGTTCGGTCAAAGCACGACACAGAGCGCCGTAGCGCTCCGCAGGCCAGCATTTCGAACCCCACCCGCCGCCCGGCGATACCACGAAAAACTCTTTCACTGTGCTCTCGGTCAAAATCTGGTCGACACGCGCCTGCGCATCGGGCGCAATCTGCAAAGGAAAGCGTATCTCCGCTGGCCGCGCGCCGATCGATTCCACCAGCTCAAGATTATGCTCGACCTTATGCGCGCGTTGCGGCATCACCGTGCTGGTGTAGAAAAACGCCGCTCCAGCTTCGCGAGCGTAGCGCGCGTCGAAGCCAATGCGGCGCGGGGCTCCCGAAAGCCGCGCGAGAATCGCGGAGCGATAGAGAGACTGGAAATCGAGAGCCGTGGTGCAGTGCGCCGCGCGCAACTGGCGAACGCTCGCCATCACACTGCGCCAATCGTTGCGGTCGATGGCCATCACGCTCGTGACATCGGGGTTGCCGTCAAGAATCGGCAGCCATTTGCGGTCGGCGAGCCAATGAATCTCCGCGCGCGGAAACGTCTCGCGGAGCGCGGCAACCGCGGGAAGCGTATGTATGATGTCTCCCAACGCGCCCATGCGCAGGATTAGAAAGCGTTCCTCATCCATGGGATGCTTGTCGAATGCGCTTGACCAAGTCGCGCGTGGAATGCTGCTTGGGGTCGCCGGCAATCGCGACGCGAATGCCGAGCCGCTCCGCTTCCGCGCGCTCGGGGACCGTCTCGACTGTGTAGTCCGTGCCCTTGGCGTGAACATCCGGGCGCAGGTCGCGCAAAAGCCCGCGTACGTCGGGCTCACCAAAAATCACAACGTAATCCACCGCGGCGAGGGCGGCAACCAGCTCGGCGCGCGCTTGCGCGGGCAATATCGGGCGGCCAGAACCCTTCAACCCACCGACGCTCGCATCCGAATTCACGGCGACGACCAGCACGTCCCCTTCCCGGCGCGCTCCTTCGAGATAGCGCACATGTCCGGCATGCAGCACGTCGAAGCAGCCATTCGCAAGCACGATGCGCTGGCCGCTTTTTCGGTGCGCATCGAGCCGCGTTTGCAGCTCCGCTCCGCTAAGAATCTTGGAACGGGTATTCATGCGCCCGCGGTCGCCTCGCCGCGAATCGCCGCTTCCAACTCGCTGCGCGTAACCGTCGCGGTGCCGCGTTTCATCACCACGATCCCGCCCGCGTAGTTCGCCAGATGCGCAGCTTCGACAAACGACGCTCCCGCCGCGAGCGCCAGCGTAAACACGGCAATGACCGCATCGCCCGCGCCGGTAACGTCCACTGCGTCCGCGGAACCATAAACGCCAATCTCGTAGGGCGGCTTCGATTTCTCGAAGAGAACCATGCCGTCTTTTCCGCGCGTCACCAGCAGCGCGCCCAGCCCCAGCACGCGCAGGGTGCGCCTCCCGAGTGTCTCCAAACTTCGACGATTGTCGCCGATTCGCGCGTGATACAGCGCTTCGAGCTCGGGTTCGTTGGGCGTCGCCGCCGTGAGATGCACGCCGCGGTAATCGAGCAGCCGATGGCGCGAATCGAGCGTTACGGTTTTCAAGCGCAGCCTCTTGAGCAACTGAGGAGTAACCGAGCCAGCCCCGTAATCGGAGACGATCACTGCATTCGATTGGCCGATACGCACGCGGCATTTGCGGACAATCGCCGCAACCGCGCTCGCGGGCAGCTCTTTTTCCGGCTCGCGATCCACGCGCAACACCTGGTGGCGTGCCGTATGCGTCCATCGAGCGAGATAGCGCGTCTTTGTGGTTGTGGTCCAGCCGCGCGCGCGGATGATGCCCGAGACATCCACGCGTTTGCGGCGGAAATAATCGATCAGCGCGCCGCCGGCGGCGTCGTCGCCCACAGCGCCAATGGGCAAAACATGCGCGCCCAAATCGGCGAGGTTGTTTGCGGCGTTTCCGCCGCCTCCCGGAACGATTTCCGTCTGCTTGTGACGCAGAATCAGCACTGGAGCTTCGCGCGACACGCGCGAAATTTCCCCCGTCACGTATTCGTCGACTACGAAATCGCCGAGCACAATGACCGTTTGGCGCGTAAACGTGGACACGAGATCGAGCAAGCGGGATAAATCGGGTAGACGCGCCGTGCGATCAGCGTTTTTTCGCTTCGGAGCCATCGCCGCCTCCCAGAATGAAATTGACAGCGGCCGTCAGATCCTCAGCAACATGATCCGGCTGGCGAGGCCATTGGCGCCGATGCCACTCGTATTCACCGCGGCCATAGCCTGAGAGAACGAGAATGCCCCGGCATCCGGCGGTCTGCGCCATCAAAATGTCATCGTACCGGTCGCTCACGAGAACGGAACGAGCCAAATCGAGCGCGTGCTCGCGCGCCGCCTGCTCGAGCATCCCCGGCAGCGGCTTGCGGCAGTTGCAATGATCGTCGCGGATGTGCGGACAATAATAAACGGCGTCGATATGCGCACCGCCCGCCGCGAGTTCCTCCTTCATTTTCTGATGTATTTGGTCGATCAGCGATTCGGGGAAAAATCCGCGCGCCACGCCCGATTGATTGGTCACTACGACAACAGGCAGGCCAGCTTCGTTCAGCCGCCGAATTGCGGCCGCCGCAAACGGAAATATCGTAAACCGGCTCGGATGATTGGCGTAGCCCATCTCCTCGGCGATGGTGCCATCGCGATCGAGAAAGACGGCGCGGTGTTTCGGTGGCGTTTCAGGCACGGCGCGGCTGCTCCAGCCATTGAATCGCGGCGGCGCGAACGTCGGCGGTCTCGATGCGCGTCATGCAGCGATGATCGATCGGGCATTCGCGCAGAAAACACGGGCTGCATGCCACGGGATGGCGAACAATCGTGCGACGCTGCGTCCGCGGCGCGGTCCCCTCTGGATCCGTCGAGCCAAAAATGCCGACGACCGCAACGCCCACGGCAGCCGCGACGTGCATCGCCCCGGAATCGTTGCCAATGAAAAGCTGGCAGCGTGAAAATAGCGCGGGAAGCTCGCCGATGGGCGTCTGACCAACCAAATTGATGGGTTGATGGTGCATTCGCGCGGCAATTTGCCGTGAAACCTCTTCTTCTGAAGGCGTACCGAAAAGTATCACATCCGCCGCGAACTCATCAACGAGGCTGTCGGCCAGAGCTGCGAAACGTTCCGGCAGCCAGCATTTCGCGGAGCCATACGCCGCGCCGGGCGCGAGCGCAATTCGCAATGCGCCGCGGCGCGCTCCCGCCGTCTCAAGGCACAGCTCCGCCGCTTCCGATGCGCTTGCGGCGAGTTGCAAACGAATTTCCGCGACATCGGGCAATGAATCAACCCAGCCCGCGCGTCGAACCAGTTCGAGATAATAAAACGATTCGTGCGCCGGGATTTGCCCGGCGCGCGGAACTGGAATCGCGCGCGAAAGCAAGAACCTGCGGCCGTCGCGTGCAAAGCCGATACGCTCACGAATTCCCGCGCGCCAAACGAGCCACGCCGCGGAGAAGGCATTCTGCAGAAGAATCGCGCAGTCGAAATATCCGCCGCGCAGATCTCTGGCGATTTTTTCCATCGCGAAGGGATTCCGCACGGACGCATCGAGCGCGATGACGCGATCCGCGAATGGCTGTCCCCGGTACAGATCGGCAACCCACGGGCGCGCCAGGATCGCGATTTCGGCTTGCGGCCAGCGCGCGCGAATGGCTCCGAGCGCCGGAATGCACATCACCGCGTCGCCAACCCAGTTCGTCGCGCGGATAAGAATCTTCATCGAAGCCAACCCGGCCTTCTCTGTTCGATTTTGCCGAAGATCTCCCGCCAAAGCGCTTCTTCAGCGTTGAATTGCAGTGCAATCTTGCAGAAAAATATCGGCATGCGATTTGCACGAAGCGGCGCCAGATCGTAAATGTCCTTTTCCGTGCACAGAAGAGCGTCCGCACCCGCGGCAGCCGCGCGCGATTCCAGTTCAGACATATCGCGCTCCGTATAGAGATGATGATCGCGGAAGATGGCGCGTCCGGCGAGCGCAATGCCCCACTTCTGCAGATCGTCAAAGAAAGCGGCTGGATTACCAATGCCACAAAAACCAAAAAACCTTGCCGCCGTGGGCTGCTCGTTGGGGGTAGGACTCGCGGAAAAACTCCACGGCTCGATGGCAAGTAATCTCGTCTGCGCGTAATAGATCGGCGCGGATGTATGACGCTGAATCGCCGCTTCCGTCGCAGGCGCGTGTTCGGTTCGAGTGATCACGACAATGTCCGCGCGCGCGAGCGCGGAAATCGGTTCGCGGAGGCGTCCCGCAGGCAGAAGGTGAGCTTCTCCGAGCGAAGTCGTCGCATCGACCAAAACAATATCAACGTCACGCGCAAGCTGCAGGTGCTGAAAACCGTCATCCAAAATAAAGCACTCGACTCCGCGCGCTTCCAGTTCTCTGCCCTTCTCGATTCGATTGGCGCCCGCGCCAATTTCCACTTTCCTGCCAAGACGCCTGCGGAGCAGCGCCGCCTCGTCATTCCATCCCGCAACAATTTCCGAGTCCTCGCCCGCCCGCGATCGTTGCGGTAGCGGCCGATAGCCGCGGCACAGCACGGCGGTCGCTTTGCCCGTTTTCGCGAAGCGCTGCGCCAGCCACACGACCATGGGAGTTTTCCCCGTGCCGCCTACCGTGAGATTGCCCACGCTGATCACCACGCTATGCAAATGCCTTTGACGCAAAATGCCCACGCGATAGCTCCCGGCACGCAGACGCGCGCCCGCGCTATAGAGAGTCGAAAGCGGCCACAGAAGCGACTCGGCAAAAGTCACGCTCCGCCTCCGACTGCTTCGAGAATTTCGGCGACCCGTGCGAGCGTCCGAGCCGTGGCGCCGCGATTCGCTTCAACGAGCAAGCGCGCCTTGCGCCCCATTTCCTCGCGCCGCGCCGTATCGCGTATCAATTCCACCCACACTTTGCCGAGCTTTTCGCCGCTGGCGACCTGAATGCCCGCGCCGCCGCTCGAGAATCGCGCCGCCATCTCCCGAAAATTTTCCATCGAAGGACCGAACACCGGCGGCTTGGAAAACCACGCAGGCTCGAGGATGTTGTGTCCGCCAGACGCCACCAACGAACC
>Ga0307372_10005003_pt1 | contig 20124 bp, 20 predicted proteins | sample OX1MG_FD_202533 | JGI IMG/M metagenome (GOLD analysis project Ga0307372, IMG submission 202533) | Soil microbial communities from Risofladan, Vaasa, Finland - OX-1 | ecosystem: Environmental > Terrestrial > Soil > Coastal area > Acid sulfate soil | place: Finland: Risofladan, Vaasa | collected...
CCTCCGCCTCTACTCCAGCAGGAAGGTGCACGCCCGCCGCTCTGCGGCCGCCGGCGTGATGATCACCCCGCAGGGCTACCTCCTCCTGCGGCGGCTGCAGGAGGACGGTGCCCTCCCGATGGGCGAGCTCGCCAAGATCACGCAGATGGACCCTGCAGCGGCGGGCCGCCAGGTGCGTCAGCTGGAGGAGGACGGCCTGGTCACCCGGACCAAGGGCGAGGACGACGGCCGCGTGGTCGTCGTGGAGGTCACCCCCCGGGGGGCGGCCGTCCGCCAGCGGCTCAGCACCGTGGGCGAGGACCACATGTCCGACGTCCTGGCCGACTGGCCGGCCGAGGACCGGGAACAGCTGGCGCTACTCCTGCCCCGGTTCGTCGAAGGACTCCGCAGTGTCCCGTTCCGCTCCTCGCTCGACGAGCTGGCTTCGTGACGTACCCGTCGGACGTCGGGGTCGTCGACCTGATGATCGGCTTCCCGAGCAGCGACGCCGGACGGCACTACGACAACCTCCGGTCGATGACCAAGGACGCAGGCAGCCGGACGATGGAGTTTCCCGCCGGGTACATGTTCAAGGACGTGCCGAACCGGCTGGACGAAGGACGCGACCCGGTGGCCGAGACGATCGAGGCCATGGACCGCAACGGCGTGGCGGTCGGGCTGGTGAGCCTCGGCAACGAGTCCACCCGATCGGCGCTCGAGCGCCATCCGACGCGCTTCGCCCCCAGCCTCGAGGTGGATCCGAACGACATCGGCGGTGCGGTACGGCGCATCCGCGACGCGCACGTCGAACACGGCATCAAGGCGGTGACCACGTTCCCCGCCGGGTGCAATCCGCAGGTCCCGGTCAGTGACCGCCGCTACTACCCGATCTACCAGACCTGCGTCGATCTCGACATCCCGATCGTGGCGAACGCCGGGATCGCGGGGCCGCGTGTCCCGTCCGCCTGCCAGGACGTCCTGCACTTCGACCAGGTCTGCTACGACTTCCCGGACCTGCGGATCGTCATGCGGCACGGCGCCGAGCCCTGGGAGGACCTCGCCGTGAAGCTCATGCTCAAGTGGCCGGGCCTCTACTACATGACCTCGGCCTTCGCCCCGCAGTACTACCCGAAGGCGATCGTGGACTACGCCAACTCGCGCGGTACGGCCAAGATCCTGTACGCCGGCTACTTCCCCATGGGACTGAGCCTCGACCGGATCTTCGGCGAGATGCCGGATGTCCCGTTCCGTGACCATGTGTGGCGGCCGTTCCTGCGCGAGAACGCCGAACGCGTCTTCGCCCTGGAGGTGAAGCCATGACCGCCCCGCGCCGCATCCCCTACGCAGGGAGCGTCCACGACGAGCGGGAGGTCGAGGCCGTGCTCGACGTCCTGCGCGGAGGCTCCCAGGCGCTCCGCATCGGCAAGAACGTGCGGGCCTTCGAACAAGGAGTGGCCGAACTGTTCGGCAAGCGCCGGGGCATCATGTGCAATTCGGGATCCTCCGCGCTCTACCTCGCGGTGGAGCTCCTCGGGCTGGAGCCGGATGACGAGGTCATCACCTCGGCCGTGACGTTCTCGACGGACATCGCCCCCCTGGTCCGCACCGGCATCGTCCCGGTCCTCGTCGACGTGGAACCCGACACCTTCAACATCGACGTCGCCGCCATCGAGCCGATGATCGGACCCCGCACGCGCGCGATCCTCGTCCCCAACCTCATCGGGAACGCGCCGGACTGGGACGTGATCCGCGGGATCGCCGACCGTCACGACCTGCGGGTGATCGAGGACTCCTGCGATGCGCTGGGGACGACGCTGCGCGGCACGCCCACCGGCCTCCGGTCGGACATCTCGGTCACGTCGTTCGCGCTCAGCCACATCATCACCGCAGCGGGCACCGGGGGCATGGTCTGCGTCGACGACCCGGACCTCGCCGATCGCTGCCTCCTGCTCCGGCGCTGGGGAAGACGGTCGGAGGTCCAGCTGTTCGGGTCCCAGAAGGGGACCGGGTCGCGGTTCTTCTCGTCGATCGAGGGTGACCTGGAGTACGACAACCTGTTCATCTTCGACGAGGTGGGCTGGAACTTCGAGCCCTCGGAGCTGTCCGCTGCGTTCGGGGTGGTCCAGCTGGAGAAGCTCCCCCAGAACCTGGCCCGGCGCAAGCGCAACTTCGATCGACTCGTCCAGAAGTTCTCGCAGCGCCCCGACGTGTTCGGCCTCCCCCGGACGACCGACGACCTCGACACGGCGTGGCACATGTTCCCGGTGATGATCCGCCCAGGATCCGGGGTCCGGCGCTCCGAGTTCCAGGAGCACATGGAACGCAACGGGATCGACACCCGGATGGTGTGGACGGGCAACGTGACCCGCCAGCCGGCGTTCTCGTCGGTCACGTGGCGGCTCCCCGAAGGCGGACTTCCCAATGCCGACCGGGTGATGGACCAGGGCCTGGTCCTCCCGTCGAACCACGGCCTCGACGACGAGGACGTGGACTACATCTGGACGACCGCGGAGGCAGTCCTGTCATGAGCAACATCGAAGACGAGCACCTCGTCCTCGTCTCGGCCGACGGGCACGCCGGAGGGAACCACGACCAGTACCGGTCCTACCTCGAGGCCGGGTACCTGGACGAGTTCGACGCATGGCGGGCGAAGTACTCGAACCCGTTCAAGGATCTCTCGGGTGGGACCAGGGACCGGAACTGGAACAACGAGCGCAGGATCTCCGAACTGGAGGACGACGGTGTCGTGGCCGAGGTCCTCTTCCCCAACACGATCCCCCCGTTCTTCCCCACCGGCGCGGTCCTCGCCCGGCCTCCCACACCGGACGACTACCACCTGCGACTCGCCGGCATCCGGGCCCACAACCGGTGGCTGGCGGACTGGTGCGGCGAGTACCCGGACCGGCGCGCCGGCATCGGGCAGATCTTTCTGAACGACCTCGACGACGCCATCGAGGACGTCCGGTGGTGTCACGAGCACGGGCTCCGTGGAGGTGTCCTCGTCCCTCCCATCCCAGACGACATGAAGCACCTCGCCCCGCTGTACGCCCCCGACTACGACCCGCTGTGGGCGGTGTGCCAGGAGCTGGGCGTCGTGGTGAACTCGCACTCCGGCGGTGGTGGGATGCCCGACTACGGCCCGTACCCGGCGGCGGGGCTCCTGTGGATCGCCGAGAACTCGTTCTTCTCGCGCCGGCCGGTGATGCAGATGATCGTGGGTGGTGCCTTCGAGCGGTTCCCCGACCTGCGGTTCGTCCTCACCGAGCAGGGTGCGTCCTGGATCGGTCCGATGCTGGCCCAGCTCGACTCGTACCACGGGCAGATGGCACGGATCGGACGCATCGGCGAGCTCAAGTACGACGCGGACGACGTACTGCCGCTCGCCCCGAGCGAGTACTTCCGGCGGAACTGCTGGGTCGGCGTGAGCTTCCCGTCGCCGGCGGAGGCCGCAGCGCGCGCCGACATGGGGCCGGACCGGTTCCTGTGGGGGAGTGACTATCCCCACGACGAATCGACCTACCCCGACACGCGTGAGGGGCTGCGCCGGGCGTTCCGAGGCGTCGGGGCCGAGGAACTCCGCCGGGTGCTCGGTGGGAATGCCGCCGCGCTCTACGGCTTCGACATGGATCGCCTCCGGCCCATCGCCGACCGGGTCGGCCCGACCATCGAGGAACTCGCGGTCCCCTACGAGGGTGTGCCCGAGGGGAACCGGTCCCCGGCCTTCACCCGGGCGTGATGGCTGTTCCGGTTGGTGTGCCGATCCGATGGTCGGCCTGCGACAGGGGGGTCCGATGAGCACGAGGTTGCGCCGATTCGAAGGGCGGAGCGCGATCGTGACAGGTGCGAGCCGCGGTATCGGGGCCGCCACCGCGCGACGCCTGGCCGCAGAGGGTGCCGACGTCGTGATCACGGCCCGGACGCTCGACGAGCACCCGACCCTTCCGGGCTCGCTGCGGGAGACGGCCGACGGCCTCCGGCGGTTCGGAGGCCAGGTCCATGTGGTCCGCGCCGATCTCGGCGACGCCGACGACCGGTCGACGATCGTGTCGCAGGCCACGGAACTCCTGGGACGACCGGTCGACATCCTGGTCAACAACGCCGCTGCCGCCATCTACCAGCCGCTGATCGACTTCCCGCTGAAGCGCAGGAGGCTGACCTTCGAGATCAACGTGCACGCGCCGATGGATCTGGCCCAGGCCGCGCTGCCCGGGATGATCGAACGGGGTGAGGGTTGGATCGTCAACGTGTCGAGTGCGACGGCACATCGGTGGGAGCCCCCGTTCACCCTGGGGTCGCTGGGCTCCTCGACCGGCATCTACGGGGCGTCCAAGGCGGCGCTCGACCGGATGACCAACGCGCTCGGCGCCGAGTGCGCGGGCACCGGGGTGCGCATCAACACCGTCGAGCCGCGCTCGGCCGTGCTGAGCGAGGGCGCGGAGTCCCTCGTCGGGACCACGCTCACCGCGGACCAGATCGAGTCCATGGAGGTGATGGTCGAGGCCCTGACGGCCCTCTGTGCGTGCCCAGCGGACCGGACGGGGAGGTCGCACGTGAGCCTCGACCTGATCGCCGAGCTCGGGATCGTCGTCCACGATCTCGACGGGCTCCCGATGGACGGCCCTCCAAGGACGGAGCACCGGCGGTGACGCTGTTCGACCTCACGGGTCGGACCGCCCTCGTCACGGGGGCGGGCCAGAACGTCGGCAGGGGCATCGCGCACGCCGTCGCCGCGCAGGGCGCCACCGTGCTGGTGAACGACGTACGACCGGACCGGGCGGAGGCGGTCACGGACGAGATCGCCGCCGCCGGTGGCGAGGCCCGTGCCACGGTGTTCGACGTGACCAGCCTGGACTCGGTCATGGGAGCACTCGAGCACGTGGGGCCGGTGGACATCCTGGTCAACAACGCGGGAAACGGCGGCACCGGGGGGATGGTCCCCCAGGCGTTCGTGACCATGCCCCCGACCGCCTGGGAGGGGCCGATCCGGGTGAACCTCTACGGGGTGCTGCACTGCTGCCACGCCGTCGTGCCGGGAATGTGCGACCGTGGCTGGGGGCGTGTGATCACCATCTCCTCGGGTGCCGGGACCTCGGGGGTCGCCCTCGGTGTGTCCGCCTACAGCGCCGGCAAGGGCGCCGGGATCGCCTTCACCCGCACCCTGGCCCTCGAGGTGGCGCGCCAGGGAGTGACAGCGAACTCGTTGGCGATCGGCCTGATGGCGGTCCCGGACCCCACGGCCACCGAGCGGATCGCGAGGTCGATCCCGGTCGGCAGGACCGGGATGCCCGAGGACGTCGCCGCGGCGTGCGTGTGGCTGGCTTCGGACGGGGCCGGCTGGGTCACGGGTCAGACGATCGGGGTCAACGGAGGGTCCGTGACATCGTGACGGGCCACCGTCGCCCCGGACATCCGCGTGCGAGGCGCCGGTGAGCGGCAGGGCACCGCGGACGAGGACCAACGGACAGGGGCAGTCGTCCACCTGCAGCCGGGGCGGCCACTGCGGACACCGGCGGGTCGACTCCGACTCGGATCGGAGGTCGGGACCACCTCGCGAGGCGAGGGTCATGTGGTGGAGGCGAACGGTGGAGGTCATGCGACCGTGTTCGAACCGCTTACGGGCCGCTGACATGGGGTTGTGCGACCCGAACGCGTCGACACGGGCGGAACCTGGACGCTCAGGAGCTTGCCGCAGGGGTAGTCAGGCACGTGATGGGACTACGTTCGAACCCCTCTCCGAAGGTGCTGTCGAGTTGGGAGTCCGGTCACATCGGACGTGACGCTCCCACCGGAGCGCCAGGCTCCTCACCCCTCAGGACGGAGGGGGGTAGACGGCCACGAGCAGCCGCATGAGCTTGGGGAACAGTGGGGTGAAGCGACCCGTGCCCCACTCGAGATCGGGCTCGTTGGCGAATGCCTGACTCAGGACCCCGATGATCAGCGTGGAGATCAGGAAGACGGCTTCATCGGAGTCGGCACCGGGCCCGAGTTGGCCGGCTGTCACGGCTTCGACGAACGCGGCGCGCTGGATGTCGACCATCTCCTGACTACACGCCATCGCCATTGGCGAGGGTTCGAATTTCGGGACAGGACGCCAGAACAGGAGCTCGGCCACCGCCCGGTTGGCCAGCAACCAGCGCCCGCTCGCCTCGAGGCCGGCGATGAGCGCATCGAGTCCGGGACCGGCTGTGGCCATCGAGTCGCGCATGACCTCGAGATGCACGGTCTGGCCGCGCAGGAAGAGCTCGTCGTAGATGGCCCTGAGCGAGGGGAAGTACTTGTAGATCGAGGGGGGCTGGACGCCGAGTCGCCTCGCCACCTCCGAGAGGCTCAGCCCGTTCACGCCCTCCTCGGACATGATGGCCACGGCGATGTCGAGGATCTCGTCGATGGTCTCCTGACGTCGCCGGGCTCGGCGGTCCGTCGCAGGCGGGTCAGCCGGTGTGGAGCTTGTCGTCCTTGCCATTGATTCAACTGTAGCACAAAAGAGGCTTGACAGCATAAGCTAATGGTATTAGCTTCTCTTTCCGTTGGGGAACATCCGATCGATTGAGGAGACATGGCCGAAACGAGCACACGGTGGTGGCTGACCCGGGACAGCGCCGAGACCATCATCGATGCGCCACCTGAGCGCATCTACGCACTCGTGGCCGACCTACCCCGGATGGGGAAGTGGAGTCCGGAGTGCCAGCGGGTGGAGTGGTCGAATGGCTCCGCCGACCCTGTCGTGGGGGCGACGTTCCTCGGGCACAACGTGGGGGGACCGGCCAACCTGATGAAGTGGTCCCGGAAGGGCCGGGTGCTGACGGCCGACCCCGGTCGCGAGTTCGCGTTCGTCACCGAGGAGGGCGGGCGCGAGTCCACCGAGTGGCACTACCGGTTCGAACCGACCGGGGGCGGTACTCGGGTCGTCGAGTCCTACCTGGTGCGATGGATCCCCCTGTGGGCCCGGATCGTGGACGTCCCGACCAACCGGGCCCGCGAGCTGAGGGACGGCATGGACCACACGCTCAGCCAGCTCAAGACGGCCGCCGAAGGGATCGCCGCACCCGACGGAGCGTCATGACGACCGAGGTGACACCCGCCGCCTTCCTGGTGGGCCCCGGCGAGGGCGAAGGCGTCTGGTTCGCGGACAGCCTGGTCAGTTACAAGGTGACCGGCGACGAAACGCACGGACAGCTCGCCCTGGCCGAGGTCCGTGCACCCCGCGGGTCGGGATCGCCCGTCCACACGCACCGCCATGAGGACGAGGCCTGGTACATCCTCGAGGGGGAGTTGACGTTCTGGCTGGGTGAGGAGTCCTGCTTAGCCACCACCGGCGACTTCGTCTTCGGGCCCCGCGGAGTTCGCCACCGGTTCCGCGTCGACTCCGAGATGGCCCGCTTCCTCATCCTCGTCACTCCGGCCGGGTTCGAGGACTTCACCCGAGCATGCAGCTGGCCGGCGATGGCCAGGACCCTCCCGCCTCTCGACCTGTCCCCCCGTAGCGAAGAAGAACTCGTCGCTGCAGCCCTACGGCACGGCATCGACATCACCTCGCCGTAGGGGCCAGGTGACCCGTCCAACCGGTCCCAGGGGACCGACCCTGGGCGGAGCCATGCCCGATGCACCCCGTTCCGTGACCATCCGATCAACCAACGCATAAGGAGTGCTACATGATCACCACCTACAAGGCAGCACCGGACATCGACGTCCTGACCACGAACTTCCCCATCCCCGGCCTCGGCCAACTCGCCATCAACGCCTTCGTGCTCCATGGGGACGTCCCCGTCCTGGTCGACACCGGTCCGGTCGTCGAGCGGGAGAGCTTCATGACTGCACTCCAGTCGGTCATCGACCCGGCCGACCTCCGTTGGATCTGGCTCACCCACACCGACGGCGACCACATCGGTGCGCTCGGCCAACTGCTCGCCGAGTACCCCGAGATCACGGTCATCACCACGTTCCTGGGTGTCGGCATCATGAGCGTGTCCGATCCGCTCCCGATGGACCGGGTCCACCTCGTCAATCCCGGACAGAGCATCACGCTCGGCAGTCGTACCCTCACCGCGTTCCGGCCCCCGACCTTCGACAATCCATCGACCACCGGGTTCTTCGACGCCAGCTCGGGAGTGCTCTTCCCGGCCGACTGCTTCGGGGCGCTCCTGCAGGACATCCCGCAGAACGCCGCCGACCTCTCCGAAGGCGACCTGCGCGAAGGCCAGGTGTTCTGGGCGACCATCGACTCGCCCTGGATGCATGAGGTCGACCATGGGAAATTGACCCGCGAGCTCGACGCCGTCGCCAGGTTGGAGCCGTCGTTGATCCTGAGCAGCCATCTCCCTGCCGCTCCTGGCAGCATGATCGACCAGTTCCTCGCGTCGTTGGCGGCGGTTCCGGACGCCGGACCGTTCGTCGGACCCGACCAGGTCGCACTCGAACAGATGCTGGCGCAGATGTCTGCGGGGCCGCACTAGGCACGACATCGGTTGATCGAATGCTGCTCTGTACAGGGAAGATGTCGTTAGATTTCCTGCAACATCTGGGTGGAGGCGATGGGACTCGAACCCACGACTTCGACCTTGCAAAGGTCGCACTCTAGCCAACTGAGTTACGCCCCCGTGGGTGGCGGCAAGTGCGCCACGGGAGTACTCACCGTACCAGCCGGCCCCCGCCGTGGCCGTCGCGCCGTGGCCGGCCGCGCCGTGGCCGTCGCACCCTGGCCGTAGGGTTCGCCCATCACGCACGCGGGTTGTCCCGGGTGCCGTCGCTCCGGACGGAGCCCTCGTCACCGGGGCGCTCCGACGGTCGGATCGCTCCGCGAACCCAGGAGCGATCCCATGGACACCACCGCACGCGACCGACTGCTCGACACGCTGGCCGAAGGGGTCCGCTCCCTCACCGGTTCGGACCGGTGGCGGTCCCACCTCGAACTCCAGGGGCGGTTCCACCGGTACAGCTTCAACAACGTGCTGCTCATCGGGGCCCAGGACCCGGGCGCCACCCGGGTCGCCGGGTTCGTCACCTGGAAGGGGCTGGGTCGATCCGTCCGGAAGGGGGAGCGCGCCATCTGGATCCTCGCGCCGATGGTCGGCCGGACCGTCCACGGCGAGGACGGCGACGAACGCCGTCCGATCTACGGATTCCGGCCGGTGCCGGTGTTCGACGTGGCGCAGACGGACGGCGAACAACTCCCCGAGGTCTGCCGGAACCTCGACGGCGACGACCGCGGCGCCCGCTTCGACGCGCTGCGCGGCCGGGCCGACGCACTCGGCTACACGGTGGAGCTGGCCGAGCTCCCCGGTGGCACCAACGGCGACTGCACCCACGGGGCCCGCCGGATCCGGATCGAGTCCCGCAACCGACCGGCCCAGCAGGTCAAGACCCTGGCCCACGAGCTGGCACACGCCCTGCTCCACGAGTGTGCCGCCGACCGGGCCCTGGCCGAACTCGAAGCGGAGTCCACCGCCTTCGTCGTGTGCCGGAGCCTCGGCATCGACTCGGGCGGCTACTCCTTCGGCTACGTGGCCACGTGGGCCGGTGGCGGGCCCGAGGCGACGGCCGCCATCACCGCGTCGGGCGCCGCCATCCAACGGGCGGCCGGCGTGATACTCGACGGCCTCGATGCGCCGGCGGCCTCGTCCGACGCCGCCTGAGGCGCCGGCGCGCCGGTCAGGACGCCGACTTCGCCCGCTCGATCGACCGCTCGATCTCCTCCCACGCCGCCTCGACGCCGTCGAATCCGGCGACCTCGGTGCGCTTGTGCGGTTCGAGGTCCTTGTAGACCTCGAAGAAGTGGGCGATCTCGAAGGTGAGGTGGGGGGGCAGCTCGTCCAGGCTCCGTGCCGATTCCCACATCGGGTCGCCGCAGGCCACGCAGATGATCTTGGCGTCGGGACCCTTCTCGTCGGTCATCCAGAAGACTCCGACCGGGCGGCTCTCCACCATGCAGCCCGGAAAGGTCGGCTCGTCGATGAGCACCAGGGCGTCGAGCGGATCGCCGTCCTCGGCCAGGGTGTCCGGTACGAACCCGTAGTCCGCCGGGTAGAAGGTCGCGGAGAACAGACGGCGGTCGAGGCGGAACACGTGGCGTTCGTGGTCGTACTCGTACTTGTTCCGGCTGCCCCGGGGGATCTCCACCATGACGTCGATCGTGCGATCCGTGCTCATGAGCCCTGCGCTTTCCTCGGTGAACCGTCCGACCCATTGTGGCCCAGACGGGGGTGCGGCCGGACGGTGGGACGTCGATTCCCGGGAGGGTTCGCCCGCGACCCCACGGGCGGCCGGCAGGCCGCTTGGTAACGTTGGCGTGTGAGCGACGATCCTGAGCGGGCGGGTACGGGTGGGTCGGACGAACGGTCGGACTCCCGGTACTTCGCCCGTCAGCTCTCCGACCTCGACTTCAACGACCGTCTCCTCGACCTGGTCGCCGAAGCCGACCTCCCGCTGCTCGAACGGGTCAAGTTCCTGGTCCTCTTCTCCGAGCGCATCGACGAGTTCTTCCAGGTCCAGGTGGCCGGGCTGCGCCGCCAGGTGGTGGCCGGCATCACCTCCCGGGCACTCAACGGGAGCACCCCCGATCAGCTGCTCGACGACGTCCGGGCCTCGCTCGAACGCATGGTCCGGCGTCAGGAGTCCCTGCTCCTCGACACCCTGACCCCGGCGCTGGCCGCGGAGGGCGTGGAGCTCTGCCACTGGGACGACCTCGGTCCGGACGACCGGGAGTTCCTCCACGACGTGTTCGACCGACTCATCCTTCCAGTCGTGACCCCGCTCACCGTCGACCCCAGCCATCCGTTCCCCTACATCTCCAACCTGTCGCTCAACATCGGCGTCGAGGTCCGGAGCCGACAGGACGACGCGTCCCGGTTCGCCCGGGTCAAGATCCCGCCGAACGTCGACCGACTCCTCGCCCTGCCGGGTGGCAGCCGGTTCGTCCCGCTCGAACAGGTGATGGTGGCGTTCCTCGACGAGCTCTTCCCCGGAATGGACGTGGGCGAGGCCTGCGTGTTCCGGGTGACCCGCGACGCCGACCTCGCCCTCGACGACGACGCCGCCGACGACCTGCTGCTGGCACTGCAGGAGGAGCTCCGCCGCCGGCGGTTCCTGCCCGTCGTGCGGCTCGAGATCGACGCGCGCACCTCGGAGGCCTCGATCGACCGGCTGACCGAGGAGCTCGGCCTGGGACCGGACGACGTCTACCGGTTCGCCGGGCCGCTGGGACTGGGCTGCCTGTGGGACATCTACGCCCTGGATCGTCCGGACCTGCACGACGCTCCGTGGACACCGCTGGTCCCGCCTGCGTTCACCTCCGTCGAGCGCGACGAGGACGCCAGCATCTTCACCGTCCTGGACCGTCAGGACGTCCTGGTCCACCATCCCTACGACTCCTTTTCGGCATCCGTCGAGGAGCTGATGAACGAGGCCGCCGAGGACCCGCACGTGCTGGCCATCAAGCAGTGCCTGTACCGGACCTCGGGTGACAGCCCGATCGTGGCCGCGCTGGTGCGGGCCGCCGAGCGGGGGAAGCAGGTCGCGGTGCTCGTCGAGGTGACCGCCCGCTTCGACGAGGAGGCCAACATCGGATGGGCGCGAGCCCTCGAGGAGGCCGGCGCCCACGTCATCTACGGACTGATGGGTCTGAAGACGCACGCCAAGACCACCCTCGTCGTGCGTCAGGAGGGCGACGCCGTCCGGATCTACTGCCACGTCGGAACGGGCAACTACAACCCGAAGACCGCCCGCATCTACGAGGACCTGGGCGTGCTGTCGTCGCGGCCGGAACTGGGAGCCGACGTGACCCGGTTCTTCAACTACATCACCGGGTTCAGCCAGCCGCCCGACTACCAGGAGCTGGTCACCTCCCCCGGCGGCATCCGCGACCGGGTCGTGGAGCTGATCGACGCCGAGGCCGAAGCGGGTCCCGCCGGCCGCATCGTCATCAAGGTGAACGGGCTGGACGACGTGGCCGTGATCGACGCCCTCTACCGGGCGTCACGTGCCGGGGTGCCGATCGAGCTGATCATCCGTGGGATCTGTTGCCTCCGGCCGCGCGTTCCCGGACTCTCGGAGACCGTGCACGTGCGCTCGATCGTCGGACGGTTCCTCGAGCACTCGAGGATCCTGCGGTTCGGAGGCGCGGCCGGTCGTCCGGCGACGTACTACATCGGCTCTGCCGACCTGCGACGACGCAACCTCGACCGGCGGGTGGAGGCCATGATCCCGGTCGCCGATCCCGAGGCGGTGGAACGCCTCGAGCAGATCCTCGCCGTCAACCTGGCCGACGACGTCCAGTCGTGGTCCCTGTCCGGCGACGGAAGTTGGCACCGGATCCCGACCGTCCTCGGCAACGCCACCCAGGCCTCGCTCGAGGAGGCGGCGCTCAAGCGGGGCGATCTGTTCGACCGGCCGCGGGGCTCCCTCGTCTGACCGCATTCCGGTCGCGGCCCTGGCGCGTCCGCGATGGGCGGCCACCCGTAGTCTGGGTCCGTGAGCGAGGACCCCGACCCCGCCGCCCGGACGGACGGGACCGGCCTCTCGCTGGACGAGGTGCGCCAGCGCGCCCGGCGCATGGCCTGGGGATACCTGCTGGCCGCCGTGGCGCTGATCCCGTGGACGGTGTACCTGGCGCTGACGCTCCCCCGTCGGGATCTCGCCGCCCATTACCGGGGGGCATGGGTCGGCTTCGACCTCCTGCTCGTGTCGACGATCGTGCTGACCGCCTACTTCGCCTTCCGGGTCGACCCGCGGGTGCAGCTGCCGGCCACGGCCACCGCCACCCTGCTGGTCGTGGACGCCTGGTTCGACGTGATGACGAGTTCGGGACGGGACGCCCGGGGGGTGGCGCTGCTGATGGCCGTCTGCATCGAACTGCCGGCGGCGGCGTTCTCGCTGTGGCTGGTCCGGCAGGTCAACCACAACGCGGACCGGATGACGCGAGCGGCGCGGGCCGCACGTGGCGCGCCCGCCGTCGACGATCGGGACGGCGGGCCCGTCGACTAGCCCGCGGCGCAACCTGCTCGTGCGGGCCTCCGGGACGGCCGGACGTCAGCCCACGATGCGGTGGATGCGTCCCATCACGTCGTCGTCGAGCAGTGGCACGACCTCGAGGGCCGACAGGTTCTCGTGGACCTGCTCCACCCGGCTGGCCCCGGTGATCACGGACGACACGTGGGGGTTCTTGACGCACCATGCGATCGACAGCTGGGCGAGCGAGCACCCGAGATCGTCGGCGACGGCGGCCAGCTGGGCCACGGTGGCGTTGCGGTCCTCGTCGGTGAGCAGGTTCCGCAGCCACTCGTAGCCGGGCAGCGAGGCGCGGGAGCCCTCGGGTACGCCGTCGAGGTACTTGCCGGTCAGGAGCCCGGACGCCAGCGGGCTCCAGGTCGTCAGCCCGAGCCCGATCCCCTCGTAGAGCGGTGCGTACTCCTGCTCCACCCGGTCGCGCCACAGGAGGTTGTACTGGGGCTGCTCGACCACCGGCTTGTGGAGGTGGTGCCGCTCCGCCACGTCCCACGCCTCGCGCAGGGTGGCCGCCGACCACTCCGACGTACCCCAGTAGAGGGCCTTGCCGGCGCTGATCATGTCCGACATGGCCCACACCGTCTCCTCGACCGGGGTGTCGGGGTCGGGGCGGTGGCAGTAGACGAGGTCCACGAAGTCGAGACCCATGCGCTCGAGCGAGCCGTCGATGGCCTGCATCAGGTACTTGCGGTTCAAGGTGTTGCGCATGTTCACCTCCTTGTGGAGGCCCCAGAACAGCTTGGTGGAGACCACGTAGGAGTACCGGGGCCATCCGAGGGAGCGGATCGCCTCACCCATGATCGTCTCAGACTTGCCGGCTTCGTAGCCCTCGGCGTTGTCGAAGAAGTTGACGCCGGCGTCGTAGGCGGCGGCCAGGCAGTCCTCCGCCAGGTTGCCGGCCAGCTGCGGACCGAAGGTGACCCAGGAACCGAAGGACAGGACGCTGACCTTGAGCCCGGTGCCGCCCAGACGTCGGTACTCCATCTCCATGGTGACTCCTCGTGTGCTCTTGCCCCGTGTGCGTCCGGGGGGTGCGGTCGCTGTCGCCCGGGCCGGTGTCCGGGCGGGCAGTGCGAATCCTACGGGGTCTGCCGCCGGTCGCGACCGGTGTCCGTACCCGGGGCGCCGTCACGGGTGGCCCGCGCGATGCTGGACCGGTGCACGACCCGACCCGTCCCACCGGCCCGCTGGTGCCCCTGCCGACCCAGCCGCCCGGCGTGGCCTGGCCGACGACGGCGTGGCCCGGGGGCGGACCGCCGCCCGGCGTCGACCTCGATCCCCTGCTGGACGCGGCGTTCGAGCCCGACGGCCCGCTCCGCGACACGTATGCGGTGGTCGTCGTCCACGGCGGCCGGGTGGTGGCCGAGCGCTACGGCGGCGAGCTGCCGCGGTTCGACGGACCGGGGCGGCCGGTGGGCCCGGACACCCCGCTGCTCTCGTGGTCGGTGGCCAAGTCGATGCTGCACGCGGTGGTCGGGATGCTCGTCGGCGACGGCCGCATCGACCCGGTCCGGCCGGCCGCCGTCGAGGCGTGGCAGGCCGAGGGCGATCCCCGGGCCGCGATCACGGTGGCGGACCTCCTCGCCATGCGCGACGGCCTGGCGTTCTCGGAGGACTACGAGGACCCCGAGGCGTCCGACGTCCTGCAGATGCTGTGGGGGTCCGGACAGGCGGACATGGCCCGGTTCGCGGCCGAGCGGCCGCTGGCGGCAGTGCCGGGAACGCGGTTCCGTTACTCGACGGGCACGAGCATGGTGCTGTCCGGCCTCGTGGCCCGGACCGTGGGCCCGGGTGCGCCGTACGAGGCGTTCCTGGGCGGGCGGCTCTTCGGTCCGCTGGGCATGACGACGGCGAGTGCGGGGTTCGACGACGCCGGATCGTGGGTCGCCGGCTCCTACGTGCACGCCACCGCCCGGGACTTCGCCCGGTTCGCCCTCCTGTACCTCCGGGACGGCGTCTGGGACGGGAGGCGCCTGCTGCCCGAGGGTTGGGTCGATGCCGGACGGACACCGCGGTCGGTGGACCCCGACGACGGCACGCTCCACGGATCCCACTGGTGGGCACGCGGCGACGCGCTCGGCACGTTCTGGGCGGCAGGTCACGACGGCCAGTACCTCGACATCGTCCCGGCGCTCGACCTGGTCCTGGTGCGGCTCGGGCGGACCGCCTCGGACCGGTCGCCGCTGCTGCGGGCCTGGCGCGACGAGGTGATCGGGACCTTCGCCGGTTCCCTTCCCGCCGCGGGTGGGTCATGATGTTGGGCGTGGGGACGACCGGTGCACCGCCCATGGTCTGGCCGACCGTCCGGGCGCGCGACGCCCGGACGCTGATCGCCTTCCTGGTCGACGTCCTGGGGTTCGAGGTGGTCGTCGTCCACGGCGAGGGAGGTACGGTCGACCACGCGGAGCTGGCGTGGCCGGCCGGAGGGGGAGTGATGCTCGGGAGCGAGCGGCCGGATGACGGGACCCGGGTCGCGCCACCGGGTGCGATGAGCGTGTACGTGGCCTGCGACGACCCGGACGCCCTCTACGAACGGGCGTCCGGGTCCGGAGCCCGCGTCGAGTGCGAGCCACACGACACCGAGTACGGCTCCCGGGAGTTCGCCGTCCGCGACCCCGAGGGGAACCACTGGTCGTTCGGGACGTACCGCGGCGGCCGCCGGGCCGGATCGGCGGGCTGAATGGGCCGCGGGCGGGCTGCGCCCGACCTCCGGTGAGGTGCCGGTGAGCAGGTCCCTCCCCTCCCACGACCACCTCCACGAGGTCCGCACGGTCGAGGATGCGCTGGCCCTCGTCCGCGAGCACGGCGGACGGGTGACGAGCTCCCGGCGCCTGCTGCTCGGGGTCCTCTTCGACGATCCTGGTCACCACACGGCCGAGGAACTGGCGGAGTCGGTGCAGTCCCATGCTCCTGACGTCGCGCTGTCGACGGTGTACCGGAACCTCGACGAGCTCGAGAAGTTGGGCGTCGTGGTCCACTCGCACCTCGGGCACGGACCCGCCACCTACCACCTGGCCGCGGGTGCACACTGCCACTTCGTGTGCGAGCAGTGCGGGACGGCGGTGGAGGCCCCCGACGAGCTGTTCCGGTCGCTGGCGAAGGCGGCCCGCGAGCGGTACGGATTCGAACTCGACATGCGGCACTTCGCCATCCTGGGCCGCTGCGCGGACTGCCGCTGAGCCCTGACGCCCCGGGGGGCGCGCGGTGGTCGCTCAGGTCACCGTCAGGGTCACGGTCGCCGGCACCGCCGCACCGTCCGGTGTGGTCGCGGTGATGACGGAGCGACCCGCGGCTTCCGGTGCGGAGACGTGGGAGGAGACGGCCAGCCCCTTGGCCGAGCTGGTGACCGTGACCGTCCCGCACCCGCAGGCGTCGAAGACGGCACCGCCGGGGCCGGCGGTGAAGGTCACGGGCACCCCGGCCATCGGGGCCCCGACGGCGTCGGTCACCCGGACCTCGATGGGGGCGATCGACCGCCCCGGCCCGCGGGTCAGTCTCGTGCCCGAAACCACCGCCGTGGCGAGGGCCACGGGGATGTCGGTCGCACCGCGGACGACCCGGGGCACGGGGACGCGTACCGTGCCCAGGCGCCAGTCGGGCTGGAGCCGGAGCACGCGGAGTCCCTTCACCACCACCGTCGGCGCTGCGGCGGACGGGTAGGCCTGGACGCGCACCCCGGTGACGGACCGGGTCTGCCAGCCGAGTGGGAGCTTGACGACCGTGCGGAAGTGACCGGTCCCGTGGGCCGGGTAACCGGTGTGGAAGTCGCTCGCGTACCAGGTCGGACCGCCCGAGAGCCGCAGCTCCACGGCAAGCGACGACACGCCCGTGCCGGAGGCGTCGAGGTCGACGGTGGCGTACTGGCGGGCGTCGCCGGGTCCGGGCGACCGGGGGTCGGTCGACACGTCGCCGTACCAGCGCAGCACCTCCTCGCCCGACACCCGGTACGTGAAGGGATGGGCGTCCATGACCGACTCGCGGGTCTGTCCGGGGGTCGGCCCGGGGACCGGGGCGAGCTGGAACCGGAACGGGGTGGTTCCCTGGACGGAGAAGTCGTTGTTGCCCGTCGCATCGCGGAGCACCGGATGGGTCCCATCCCAGGTCCCGGTGAACGGCTGGTCGACTTCCTGGAGCGCGCCCTGACTGTCCGGGAACCCGGTAGCCGGCTCGCCACCCCACAGGTAGCTCGCGTTCGAGACAGAGCCGTCGGCGGCCACGGTGAACGAGATGGCGGTCTCGATGTCGGTCATCCGGCCCCAGGTGCCCCACTCGAGGAAGGGGACGAACCCGGTGCCGGCATCCTCGTGGCTCCAGATCACCGTGTAGGACAGGTCGGTGGCACCGCCCCCGACCGGTGTGGCCGTGGCGTCGACCAGCATGGGAACGTCGTGGAGGGCCGACGTCGACCGGCCGAACAGGACGGGCGCATAGGTGGTGGCCAGGTACTGCGCGTTGGACGGGTCGACCACCTCGAGCTGCGAATCCACCACGGTGGCCGTCGGCGTGGCCGAGCCCAGCGGCCACGAGAGACCGCCGGACGAGGCCGCGGCCTCGGCCGCAACCGTTACCCGGTAGGCGTCCGCGGTGGTCGCGGGTCCGATGAACCCCCCGTAGGTGAAGGTCGACGACCCCCAGTAGAGGACGAATTGCTGGGTACCCACCACGGTGGCGGTGGTCCGGTCGGTCACGGTCACGTCGACGACCGTCGACGCCGGATGGGGACCGGCCCACGAGGTCCGTGGTGCGGCCAGCGCAAGACGCAGGAGCCCCTCACCGGCGGTAGCCCTGCCGGGCACCACCGGCGCGGAAAACCTGGACCTGTAGGGGCCGGTGACCGAGCCCGTACCGGTCAGGTCGCGGGCCAGACCGGCGGTCTCGTCGACGGTGACCGGGTGCCCGGGTGTCGCCGTCGTGGTCCGGGCGGGGTGGGCGGAGCGGTCGCTCCGGGGTGCCGGGGCGACGGAGGACGGTGCGGACGGGGGGTCGAGGGTGGGGTCCCAGGCGTCATCCGGCGTGCCACACGCATTGCGCGCTGCGCACGCAGTAGGAGAGAAGGAGACGTTGTGCACCAGCAACGGCGCGCTGCCGGGCGAGTACTGCGACTCGGCGGCGACGAAGCACTGGACCTTTCGGCAGTCGGCAGGACCGAGCGAGGTGGTGAGGACCGTCGGGACGTGCAGCACCGTGGCCGCGGACCCACCGGCATCGGTCGTCACCACCGTGGCATGCCGGGAGTCGCATGCGTCGGACGGGGACGCGTGCGCAGCCAGGAGGGCGAAGGCGGACGGGTCGCACTCGGCGACCACGTACACGCTTCCCGGGCTCACCCCGAACACGACAGCGGACACCGCGGCGCCGTCGAGGAGCCCGGTCGACGGAGCGATCGACAGCGTCGCACCTCGGGCACCGGCCGCCGCCGCTCCCGCGGGCACGACGCTGCCGGTGACTACAGTGACTACAGTGACTACAGTGACCACGGCGACCACGGCGACCACGAGCGCGACGACGCGCCGAGCGCCGGTGCGGTGGTCGTGCGGATCCTCGAGGGCGTGACCTCTCGACACGGCAACCCCCCTGTCTCATGCGCCCGGGAACTGACCGGTGATCGGGAGGTTCGGGCGCGGTGTCTCGGGCAGAACGTAGCGGACGATGCGGTCGCGGGCGGCCGCTGCGGCCCGTGGGTACTGTTCAGCGCAGTGAGGTGCAACCGATGACCGACCACGGTAGTGATGTCGACCGCAGCGACGAGTGGGACCGCCTTCGCGCCGCCCACCTCCGCCCGCCGGGGCAGCGACCCCCGTCGTCGGCACGGGGGCTCCACCACTTCGCCATCCTGTCGAGCAACGTGGAGCGCACGATCACCTTCTACCAGGACCTCCTCGAATTCCCGCTGGCCGAGCTCTTCGAGAACCGGGACTACCGGGGCTCCACCCACTTCTTCTTCGACGTGGGGAACGGCAACTATCTCGCCTACTTCGACTTCCCCGGCCTCGAGCTCGGGGAGTACGCCGAGGTACTGGGCGGGCTCCACCACATCGCCATCAGCGTCACCCCCGACCAATTCGAGCGCCTCGTGGCCAAGATCCGGTCCGCCGGTATCGAGGTCCACGTGGTGAACGGGGATTCGGCCTACTTCCCCGGGCCCGATGGCGAACGGCTCGAGCTGTTGAGCTACCCGCTCCACGACATGTACGGAACCGTCGTCGGGCCCTGACCATGAAGGACCGGAGCCCCTGCCGTCCGGCGCGTCGCGGCACGGCGCGCCGTGCCCCGTGTCGACACCGCACCGGGCCGGACTACTGGAACTGCCGGACCTCGATCGGCAGCGTCGTCGCCTCCGAGTACCGCCGCGCCCATCGGAGTGCCTCGTCCCGATCGGCGACGTCGATGATGGTGATACCGCCCAGGTGCTCCTTCATCTCGACGAACGGGCCGTCGGTGACCAGGGACCTCCCGTCCTCGAACCGGACGGTGGCCGCCTCCGACGGCCCGTGGAGCCCGTTGCCGAAGACCCAGGAACCCTGGGCGGCCAGCTGTTCCCGGATGCGACCCACCTCGGCCATGATCCCCTCGAGTACGTCTGGCGGCGGGATCTGGTCACCGTCACCGGGTTGCATCATGCTGAGCAGGTACTGGGTCATGGCCGTCCTCCCTCACCAGTCGCCGTGCCTCGGCGGACACCTGTGGAACGAACGGTAGGCGCCGAATTCGACACCGCGCCCGCTTCTGTCCCGTGGCCGGTGGTCCCCGGGCGCGCATCAGCCGGGGCCTGGGCCCCGGCTGATTCTGCTTCTTCGGTGGTCGGGCTGCCCGGATTTGAACCGAGGACCTCTGCGTCCCGAACGTGGATCTGGCGATCTTGAGCTGTGGCCCGTGGCGACCGACGTGGTGAAAACGTCCTGCTCAGAGTGGCAATCCTGCTGGGACTCAGGAGCCGGGAGGCACCGTTCTCCACCACGAGTTTCCATTCACTCGCGCCAAGAACGCGCCAAAATCCCGGTGACGTCCTCACGGTGGTGACCGAATATCACCTGCCCACAATCAGGCACTTCTGCCATACCCCGGAGGCAGATCCGGTGGGACATCATGGGGCAGTCACAAGTAGCGGGCTACTAGTGCATCCTCGCGGAAGTCACACTGATGTGA
>Ga0307372_10005004_pt1 | contig 20119 bp, 16 predicted proteins | sample OX1MG_FD_202533 | JGI IMG/M metagenome (GOLD analysis project Ga0307372, IMG submission 202533) | Soil microbial communities from Risofladan, Vaasa, Finland - OX-1 | ecosystem: Environmental > Terrestrial > Soil > Coastal area > Acid sulfate soil | place: Finland: Risofladan, Vaasa | collected...
GTCCCTTTGTAACTGGTATAGACGTTGTCGTTGCCCTTGGGATAATCGAACTCCTTGATGCGTGTGTCCACGATGCGATAGCCCGACATCGAAGCCCCGTAGTAGATCGCGGGCTGGGTGATCTTCAGGCCGTAGGCGGATTCGGCCGGAATGTTCTCGATCAGATACTGCGGAAAGCCTCCCGGGGCGATCTTGGAGACGAAGTTCATGACCAGACCCGAGCCGTGCGTGAACTGCAGATAGCGGTTCACCCAGGTCTGCGCTTGCGCCGGAAGATTCGGTGACAGCTCGCGGGTTGAGAGCATCACCTGATGATAGCCGTCTGGCAAGTGATAGCGGTCGGTACTGACGTTGTAGAACTGGTAGTACAGACGTATCGCCTGGGTTTGCTGATAGGTCTGAAGCAACGGTCGCGAGTCCCACAGGCGCACGTTCTGGATCGTCTCTGCGTTCCTGGCGATGACGGCAGGCGTCAGATCCTTCAGCGCCGGATAGGCGACGTCCTGGATGTTATCGAGCTGATAGGCCTTGCGGGTGAAATCAATGTAGTGCTTCAGATAGGGAGTCTCCAGCGACAGCTCGCTCGGTTGCACGATGAGCTTCTGGAACAGCGTCGGGACAACCAGGATTGCGAGAACATACAGGGCCACGTACGCAGCCAGGCCCAGGAGCAATGCGCCGAAATGAGGTCGGCGGAAGACGCCGAGAGCCAGCAGCGCACACGCGGCCGCCGAGCCAGCAACCATGATCCACAGATCGATGCGGGTGACATGGGCCGCCGTATAGCCGGCCCCGTAGACAATGCCCAGAGTGGAGTAGACCAGCTTGTAGTGATCGAGGAGAAAGCCAAAGCCCCAGGCGGCCACCACCATCAGCAGCAGAGCGCACAGATGGGATACGCAATCGCCGGCCGCCACGATCTTGCCGCCGCCGGTCGCCCCGAGCAGCCCGAAGTACAGGTAGGTCAGCAGGGCGACACCGAGCGTCACGATCATCAGCACCATCAGGCTGCCTTGCAGCAGCTCGTAGAAGGGCAGGCGAAACACGTAGAAGCCGACATCGACGCCGAAGAGCGGATCGGCCAGTCCGAAGGACCCGCCATAACGAAACCGCAGATAGGTATCCCACTGGGCGTAAAAAACGAGCGCAAACAGCAAGGCGATACCGGCGCTGATCAGGATCGCCGCGGGTTTGGCGAACGGCGGCAGCACATCGGTCTGCGCCTGACCGTTCGCGCCGACTCCGAGGAGCGCGGCACTCCTGCGTGTCCAGCTGTCTCGCTGGTAGGCGCGGCAGCGGTTGACGGCGTGGCGCAGATTGATCCACAGGTAGCCGAATGCGACTACGAAGGCCGCGCAGAACATCGCCCACTTGACTGTGAAGATCGTCCCGAAGGCCGAGGCATAGCCGAGCTGGCGCATCCAGAGCCACTTCTGCAGGTAGCCGCTGACGAGCGCCAGGACAATGATGAGCAGCGCAACCGCGCCAAGCGCGATCTGCAGCGGATGCCGGATCGGCGGACGCCGTGCGGTCGTGCCGCTCGGTGTCACGAGAACGATCCGCGGGCGGCTGGCATGGTCGGTTTCTCGCTCATGACTGACAGTCTACTCCGCCGACGCCTCACGCACCCCAGCAGTGCTCACGGCCTCGCCTTGAAGTCATCCGGCGCCAGGTGGTGGGGCCGAGCAGCTGGTAGAAGTCGGTGCGGTTGCCCTTTGCTAGGCGCGCGGCCTGGCTGACATTGCCGCGTACAGGTTCCTCGCGGAACTGCCAGCCGGCCATGAGCCGCCGCAGGTCGGTGTGGGTCGCGCAGATCGTGGGTCGCGGCCAACCGATCAGCTCTTCAGCGCTGTCCGGTGAGGCGTTCCAGGGTGGCAGGCGCGAGACGCAACATGAGTGGGATAGCGCGGGTTTGGCCAGCGAATACCGCAGGCTTGCGCTCCACGATTCCTTTCAGCGTTGCGACCGCTATTACGTCGGGAGAAATCTTTGCGACCTTGCGGTCAGCGGTAGCAGGCGTGTCGATCGTGGGGGGTACAACCTCCATAAGATGTACACCGTGCGGCTCGAGCTGAAAGCGCAATGCCTTCACGAAACTGCGGATGGCCGCTTTCGACGCCGAGTAAAGCGGAGCGCGGCCTGCCGGCGACCAACCATAGCCGGAGCCGACCATCACAAGATGCGGCGTGGAAGCCTTCCGCAGTAGTGGCAGTAATCGGTTCACGTTCAAGATCGGAGCGATGAAGTTGAGTCCTATTTCATCTAGTATCTGCGTCTCATCGAGTGGTGCCTGGACAAAATCCGGTTCCGCAAGGCGCCCGACTTATTTGCAATGAAGATGTCGAGACGCCCGTCTGTGGCGGCAATCCGCTCGCCCATTGCCTTGACGTCGTCTGGCTTGGTGACGTCGCAGACGTAGCCGATCGACCCCGAATGCGCGTTCTCGACCTGGCGCACCGCCGCCTCGCTGCGCGCGCAAAAGCGAACAAGCGCGCTGCGGGTATGAAAGGCGCGCAATAGGCTCAGCCCAATGCCGCTGGTGCCGCCCGTGATCAGGACGATTTTGTCTTTAAAATAATCTGAGATGTTCGCCATTTCCTGTTGTGATGGTCGGGTCTGGAGAATAAAGAGGTTCGCTCACGAGCCCGGAAAGCTATGCACGCTTAGGCCAGCCACGGCCAGCGAGCGTCTTAGCTGCAGTACGTTCGTTGCTCCTGAATTGACGGACATTTGACCGTTCCGAAGGCGCAGAACACGCAGCAATCCCCTGACTTGGGGCCGTACATCTACTCCGGTATCTACCGCATCGGTGCTCACGTACCCGCGAGCGGACCGATGTTTCAGAGTCCCAGAATGGTCCCAGAATGGTCCCGGAATGGCTGACCTGTCAGTCACGATCCGAAGTGATATGCGGGTAACGTTGTGAGCCGTGTGTCCTCGACTGGACCACCCACGGTGAAGTGATAGAAGCTCTGCCACGCCCGTGAAGTGATCCCAAAGGCCTCATGGACGGGATCGTCGAAGTAGCAGCCGATCCCTGTCGAGCGAATACCCGCCTCTTCGGCCTCGAGGTAAAGCACCTGGCCCACCATACCGGCTTCCCAGAATAGGTTCCGGTAAAACGGGGCACCGTACGTGCTCAGGCTATCCATGTAGTCCGCGATCATTCCCAGGCTGAACGCTCCGCCACCGGCGATTTGCTGGCCGCAGGAGACGGTGGCCGCGAGTGCCCGGCAGTCCCCTTCCTGGAGCAGGTACAGCGGAAGCCCGGGCGGACAGGAGGGTGGGCGCTGCCAGCGAAACTCGCGCTGCATCGCTTGCTTGAGGTCCGAGAGCTTGTCGGGATCCCGCGCCAGCGCGTAGAGGCCCCGCGGGAGGCCATCGACGCGGTGCACGAACAGGCCGAGATGGATGCGCGGCCGCCACGGAATCGCATCCCAGGGCATCGATCGTCGGTCGCGCGTTGGCATCAGCCGCGCGAGCATGCGGAAGAACGCTTCCTGCGAGATCGCCGTCGAGTCATCCATCGCGACCGCGCTGCGGCGAGCAAGGATGGCCTTCTCTGCGGTGAGCAGACCGTGACGAACGGGATTCCCGAACAGCTCCTCCTGCGTGGGGAACCTTGCAAAGTCTTCGGTGCTCGGTGCGCTTGCCGATCGTCGCGTGGCCTGCACGACCTCCTCGATCACGGGCCACTCGACGCGGTGCTCGAAGCTCAGCGTGTTGGCCCTGCCGCACCACTGTGCGCGGATGCTGCCTGCCGTCAGCCCGTTCAGAGGCTGCGCAGGCGTCAATGCAACACCGGGTGTGACCAACGCCAGAAGCTCCGGCTCCTCACGCTCTGCCCTCCCGTAGTCATCACCGCGGCCGAGCCCGATGAGACCAGCAATGGTGCTGTGGCTGAGTCCGTCGCAGAGTACCAAGCTCCAGCCAAGAGCGGCCGCCGCGATACGCAGGGTTGCAAGGGCATGCCCCGCATCGTGCTGGCAATATCGGAACGCGCGCTCACCGTACTTCCAGGCTTCGCGCCAATGGACCGACGAGAGGCCCACGAGGAAGGAATGCTCTGGAAACGGCGCGCAGAGCTCGCCCCACGTCTTCGTGTCGAGGGTCGCCCGCCGCTCCAGAGCGTGCTCCTTGGGTGCGTAGTGGTACACGGCGGGCGCCTCGCCGACCCGCTCGATCGCCGGTAGAACCGCATACCCCTCGGTCGGATGCAGATTCCCGCTCGAGGGGTTGGCGCGAAGGGCCCAGGTCGTTTCATGAAAGCGCTTCCACGCCGTCAGAGACAGCGCGTACCGGAAGAAAAGAGAGATCGACTCCAGCGATAGCGGCGCCGCGGGCACATCCCCGGGCACGTAGAGCTGCCAGTAGGCAAGAGCGCGGCCCGGTTCGGGTAGCGGAAGCCGAACGAGGTCCGCTCCCAGGTAGCGTCGGAACGGATCGGGCTGCGCGGCCCAGTCCAGATAGCCTACCGAGGCCGCGTAGCGGTGAAAATGGTGCTTCGTGCGCTCATGGTAGGCAATGACTAACTCTTCGGCAGAGGCATCTGCGTCGAGCAGACCCGCGGCCTGTGCTGGCACACCAGTCGACACGGGGGCAAAGCGATAGGAGGCCATCGAGATCCTCGTCACGCTGCACAGCGCTCGACGAACGCCTTCGCGTTGGTGTGAGGCGAACGTCCGTCTGAGATCTTCAATGCACCTCCCCTGCCTGCGGATAGAACGGCTTCGTACCTGACGCGTGGTCGGTCGTGTCGATGATGTCCACGATCTCCGGTGCGACCCTGCGCACCATGAGCTCGAACCCGTACTTCAGGGTTACTTGCGACGCGGTGCACCCCTGACATCCGCCGCTCATCGCGATCAAGAGCTTGCCGTCGCGAACATCGACGATCGAGATCTGTCCACCGTGGTTGGCGATGGAGCGGTTGACCTCCCGGTCGAGTAGGCCTTGAACGGCCGCTCGAACCTCCGCGTCGGACCGGTTGCCGGCACCGGCGTGCAGCCGGCTTTCGAAGATGGCGCACATCCCCGTGAGCAGTTGGCTGCGGATCACGCCCCCGATCGACGCCTTGAGCCCCGACCAGGCGCAGTGGCTCTGCTTGCCTACGGTGACCACAGTGCCGGCGACGAGCACGTGCGCAACGCCCGGCAGCTGGAACAGCCGCTCAACGAGCGGTGATCCCGCGGCCTGCGCGCGGTTCTCAAAGAAGAACGAACCCCCGGGATGGACCGCGCGGCTCACGGTAAACTTGCACGTGTCGGGATCCGCAAGCGAAACCTCAGCGCGAATGCTGACTGGGGGTCCAACAGGCCGGGCGTCAGACATCTTCAACAGTCTTCCCTGCAGCGCGCTCGCCTAGCGAGCGCAGGTGGTCGAAGGAGTAGATCCCGGAGTTATGGCCGTCGTTCCAGTCGATTCCGATCGCATAGTTACCGATGCTCGAGATCACGCGCGGGCTCACATCCGGCCGCACCGTCTTCGGATCGAGCAGCTGCCGGCCACTCATCTCCTCGATGCACAGGGCGCAGCGACACGCCAAGCGCAGGTCGCGGACATCGAAATCGTCGCGGTGACCGTCCTCCCAGAGCACGGATAGCGTGCGCGCGTCGCGCTGGCGAAAGCCTATCGCCGTCGTTCGAGACCCCGACGGCCGAACGACGCTCTCCAGCCAACTCGGTTCCCGCTCATGGCTGTCCCACTTCCACACAAAGGACTTCAGCACCGTCGTCGCAGCGGAGTGGAGCTGTGCCGCGAGCGCTGCGGCAATCGCGGCGTACGCCTGGGTCGTGGCCGACTTCGGCTTGTCGATCACGATAGGACGACCCTCATCACCGCCGGTGACGACTTCGGCATCGAGGGGTATGGCACCCAGGAACGGAACCCCGAGTTCGCTGCTCATCCGCTCACCGCCGCCGCGGCGGAAAATATCGGTGCTCTGGCCGCAGTGGGGACAGGTGAAGGAGCTCATGTTCTCGACGATGCCAAGTATGGGAACATGTACCTTCTGGAACATTCGCAGGCCGCGGCGGGCGATTTTCAGGCTGACATCCTGTGGTGTCGTAACGATCACGGCGCCCGACAACGTCAAGCTCTGCGCGAGTGTCAGCTGCGTGTCGCCGGTGCCGGGAGGCAGATCCAGAATCAAGTAGTCGATCTCTCCCCACTGTACGCCGCCGATCAACATGCGCAGGTATTTGCCCACCATTGGCCCGCGCAGCACGGCCGGGGTGTCCTCACTGGTGAACATGCCCATGGACATTGTTTTGACGCCGTATCGTTCCGCGGGGATTGCCCTGCCGTCAGGGGCGGCGGCCGGCGCCCGGTTGGTCGGGATGCCCAGCATGCCGGGGATGCTGGGGCCGAGGACGTCGGCGTCCACGAGCCCAATGCGTCCCCCGAGTTGCCGCAGGACGACTGCCAGATTGACGCTCACGGTCGACTTCCCAACGCCGCCCTTACCGCTGGCAATGGCCACGATATGGCGGATCCCGGGCAGTTTCTCAGGACCGCCCTGGGGCGACGCGCCCGCTGGATGTGTGGCCGCTTGATTCATGCCTTATCCTATCGTCGGCTCGTACTCAACCGCCTTTGATAGACCTCAATCCCGATATCGGTTCCCGTCAAGCGACTGTTGTAACGGGGCCTGCTTTGGCACGCGGGAGGGCCGAGCACCTCGGCTGTCGGATGTCGAGCCTCGCGCGATGCCACGGGTTTCGCGTTGTCGTGCCCGCCCGCTCTGCCGGGCGTGACTAATGTCGGCGTTGCAGCTCCAGCAACGCAAGCTTGACCTCGCGGAGCCGCGGGGCGGCGTCGACATCGAACTTTACCGCTGGACCGATCATATCGGCTGTACCCGCCTTGTCAGTATACCCTTGATCCGCACCGACCGAATTGGCGAGGCGTCTTGGGTCGACTCAGTTAGACTGGAGCCTGGAGTACTGATGCCGCCGCTGACTGTCCGGTGCGCTGATCAGCCCACGAGAGTCGGGTCGGCCAGAATCCGTCGAGGACCCTTCGATACGACGCGAGCGTGACGGTCGCCATATCGCAATTGGTCACACGCGAGGCGCAGTGGGCGAGGAAGGCGTCGAAAACCTGGGCGCAAGTTCTCGGCGAGCCTTGATCCGGGACTTTCCTCAAATGGCGGAAGTCGGGAAACTCCTCGGCGAACGAGAATGTGCCGTTCGCAATGCGACGCTTGATTCCCTCGAGGTGCTGCCGCGCCCAGCGCAGGTTGCTCTCGCTCGGCGTTTTCAGCAGGGTGGGGCTTGTATCGCACGCCCTCGTATCTGAAATCGAAGCGGATTCGACCGGCGCCCTCTGGAATGACCCCTCCGGTCATCGATGTCCTGCCCATGATCCTGCTCCCAGATGGCCTTTTGGACGAAATATACATTGACTCATGAGTACCGCGTTTTGGGTCATGCGGCCGCCCGGAATAGGTCGATTTTATCCCGGTCCTGACGTTCGAGGATGAATTTCGTGAAGAGGTTGGATTCTGGACTATTCAAGAGAAATTCGGGAAGGCGCTGGCGCAGCGCGGTGGCGACGACCAACTCGGAGGGCGGGATGCCGGGCCGGATGGTTCTCAGCCAGGAACCGAAGGACTGCCAGACGATCTGCGGAAACGCTGCGGACAGATACTGAAGAAGTCCTTGAGCGATGACGCCTGCCTGGATGAAGAGGTGATAGGCGTTGAGTTTGCGTTTGACGAGGTTTCGATAGTCGAGAGTTTCGCGGTGCAGATGTTGGTTGCCGTTGCGGCGGCGCAGTGGCTTCATCTTCTGCATCCAGAAGTGATAGGCCAGGGTGCCGATGTGATTCACGGCCTGTTTGAAGGTGTGCTCTATTTTGAAGCGCAGCCCGTACAGACGGATGATTTCGGAGGCGCTCAATCCGGTGTCGGTGCACATCAGCAGGCAGCGGCCGCGCGCAGGATGGATCACCAAGACGAAGCGGACGATGCGCCCGGCCGGGCGCCACAGCAGGTCACACACCCGGTATTGGAGCGTCACGTCCTTCTCGCCGTAGACGGGGCTGGGCATGGCTTGGAGCGCCGCTTTGTCGCTGAAGAGGGCGTTGAGGTGAACCTTCTTCCCGTACAGTCTGGGTCGGCCTCTTTTCCTGGGTCCACTCGCCACGACCGGCCGGTAGGCGACGGCGTTGGAGCGCATCCGGGTGACCAGGTGCTGGCCTTGCTCGAGCAGGCCGTTGATGATCTTGCCGCTCGCGTAATAGGCGTCGGCCACGAAGTAGAAGAGCTGATCGATGTCGAGGGTGCCGATCAGCGTGAGCATCTTGTCGAGCAGGGTGCGCTTATCGCGATTGGACCAGATCACCCCCTCGTGGATGCGCATAACCAGCGGCACGGCGAACACACTGCTGCCCGCGGGTATGAGGATGCTGAGGGCCTGCAGGGAGTGGCCCATGATGTATTCCGGCTTGCTGTTGGAGTCCGACTGCTGATGGAGCAGCTTCACGGCCGGCATCTTCCTGCCCCGCTTGGCGGCCTTGATGCCATCCCCGACCAGCACCAGGCGGCCGTTCACCCGTAAGGGAGCGGGAAAGAGCTTCAGGACCACGCGTGTCCACAGCGCCACGAGCGCCTCGGTTTTGACCGCCGTGCTGTGAAAGTGATCGAGCAGGCGGTCATAGAGCAGCGGCTTCAGAGCTAGCCCCCGCACGATGCTGCTCACGCCCATCAGCTCGGTGCGCACCGTCAGTCCCGCCACCGCGGTTGCGAACCACAGAAAGGTGCGCAGACGCGAGAACGCCGGGCGCAGCAACCAGATCGCCTCCCACCAATACAGCCATAGGCTCATCGCGAGACCTCTCTGCGTGTTGTTGTTGACTCTGAGTATAGCATGCGTATGCTATATCCATGACAAAAGAACGCATCGCTCAGATCGACCAACGCATTGAGAGGATCAAGGCGGCCATGGTGGCCATCGGAGAAATGCGCCCCGGCTCCCTGAGCCGACAGTTCAAGGACCCGGAGGCCGGCACCGGCGCCTATTACCAGCTCAGCTTCACCCTTGAGATGAAGAGTCGCACCGACTATATTCCCCGGGAATGCGTCCCCCAGGTTCGTCGTCAGGTGGCCAACTACAAACGCTTCAAGGCCCTGAGCGCGGAATGGGTCGCCTTGGGAATCGAGCGCTCGCGGCTGCAAATCAAGCTCGCGCGCACCGTTTGATCAGTCCGTGAGGTCACACACCGGTGGGCAAGAAGAGCTGGGCCTGGGGCAAAATAGTGCTGCGCGAACCACCGCCCGGCGAGAACCCCTTCCTCGACGGTCTCACCGAGTGGATGGACTCACCCGAGGCGCAGCTGGCCGAAGAGGCACGCGACACAGTCTGGCCCCTCCTCGATGCGGCACAGATCGATGCCGAGCGCGGCATGATCATCTGGCCTGACGCCAAGCCATTGGATATCCAGCAGACCGTGCGTCGCATCCATGAGGATTACCCTCACCTCGACGAAGCGCTCATCGAAGACAAGGTCATTGCGTGGCTCGAAATGGAGTATGCACCGGAGGACTACTCCCCGAAGCAAATGGACGAGCTCGAGCGACAGATCGAACGATGGATCAAGAACCATCGCCGCCGATCACGGCGGCGGAAATCCGACTGAGAACTCGGTACTCACGAGTGATGAAGTGTTGCAAGGAGTTTCTTCTACCTGGCGGTAAGCAGATCCCTTTCTGCGCTTACAACACGATCGGCTACCGGGAGCAGGCTCGCGCTCAGCTCGAAGGCATGGAGCCAGAGCGGATTAGAGCTCGCAAAGAGCACCGGCCTTTCATTCCCCAATCGATCACGTTTGAGGTCGCTCAGCGCCCGTTGACAGGCGGCAATCCTACGGCGCGACAGAGTTAAAGGCGGAATATTGCCCATGAAAGCTAATCCGACAAGCAAGGGCGATCAGGAAATCAAGCATTGCTGCGCGCAACTCTATGAGAGCGACATCGCCAGGCGCTTACTTGGCGACTCCTTTCATCCCGGAGGCTTGCAACTGACCGAGCGCCTTGGATCGCTATTGCAGCTCAACGCGGAAAGTCGAGTTCTGGATGTGGCCAGCGGCACGGGAGTCAGTGCTTTATTTGTGGCTCGGCGTTTTGGCTGTCAAGTAACGGGCATCGATGTCAGCCGGAAAAATGTCCTGCGTGCCAATGAGGCGGCCATGACCCAGGGTCTTGCGGCACAGGTTCAGTTCCAGTGCTCGGATGCCGAGCAGATGACGTTTGCAGATGCCTGCTTCGACGCGGTCATTTGTGAGTGCGCCTTTTGTACATTTCCAGACAAGGCCGCGGCTGCCGCTGAGTTCGCGCGTGTGCTCGAACCCGGTGGCGTTTTGGGGCTCAGCGACCTGACGCGCGCTCCCGTGCTGACGGATCAGTTGCAGGGGCTACTCGCCTGGATCGCATGCATCGCGGATGCCCAGAATACCGAGCGCTACGGGGCCTACCTCCGCGCTGCCGGCTTCACCTTGATCGATGTTGAAATCCATGACGAAGCGCTCGTCGAAATGGCCAACCAGATCCGCATGAAATTGCTGGGCGCTGAACTCATGGCGGGTATAAAGAAATTGACCTTACCTGGAGTCGACTTTTCGAAAGCCAAACAACTGGTGAAAGTGGCGTTGGATGCGATCCGCGATGGTCATCTCGGTTACGCGATCATCACTGGGATGAGATCCGACGTTGGCAGCACTGGCACAGTGAAATCACAGGATGAAGCTGCTACGACGATCGCCGAGGCACCGCGACGGTAAGATGCTATGGAAGCCCTATTGATTATAGCCGCCGTATTTGTAGGCTTTAGCAATGGTGCTAACGACAACTTCAAAGGCTTCGCGACCGTATGGGGCTCGGACACGCTGCCTTATCGGCAGGCTCTTACGTTGGCCACGATCGCGACGATATTGGGCAGTCTCATGTCGCTCGGTTTGTCGCAGTCACTGATACAGCAGTTTTCTGGCAAGGGATTGGTGCCGGCTGAGGTGGCCGCCAATTCAACCTTTATCTTGAGCGTGGCGCTGGCAGCGGCCTCTACTGTGCTGGTTGCTACTCGGATGGGGTTGCCCGTTTCGACAACCCATGCGCTGATAGGCGGGCTGGTGGGCGCGGGATTGGCTACAGGCGGCGGCATCGTCTACTTTACACCCAAATTGGCTGCCTTACTCGTTGCGGCGCGACTGATCGGTGCTAAGACATCGATCGTCGTCATCGCCGTAGTCATGGCGGTCGGCGGGCTGCTATATGCGCGGCGGGTCGCGCAAACCATGAGCCAACGTATGGACCAGATGGATCACGTCCAGGGTCTGGTGGCGAATGTGATTACCGCGGGTCTGGTCATCTTCGCGAGTAAGCTCGGCATGCCGGTATCGACGACCCAAGTTTCAGTGAGCTCCATTGCGGGCACGGGCTTCGCTTCGAACACCGTGAATTGGGCTACTCTACGCGGCATCCTGTTGTCCTGGGCGGGGACGCTTCCGGTCGCTGCAGTGATCGCCTACTTGTTGGCCCATATACTCTGACCGAGGCTTCACCGGGCTCAATGGGGCGTCGTTTCAGGCTCTCGGCAGTATTTCGGTTCCTTGGCGCGTAGTGTGGCTGTTCGGCGCTAAGAGACTACGTCGCGCCAACAAGCGATTGCGCCATGGTCGCATCGAAGGCTCTCGAATCGATCTTGAGATAGGCGAGCTTTTCCTCGGCTATCACCACGACCTCGGCCACGCCCGGTACTTGGCGCAGCTTGGCAGCGAGCTGCTCTGTATCAGCGCCACTGCCTATCCGAAGCAACCGCGTCGTCAGATAGCTGGGTCGTTTCATCGTTGCCGCAACCAGCAGCCAGACCAGTGCGAGCCCCCCCGACCAGGCAAATACGCTCGCGCGGCCCGCGCTCTGCTGTACCCAACCGCCTAAGACCCCGCCGACGAAAATGCCGAGAAACTGCGAACTGGAATATATTCCTGTGGCGGTCCCCTTGGCTGCCGGCGGCGCCGCCTTGGTGACCAGCGAGGGCAGGCTCGCCTCCATCACGTTGAAGCCCGCGAAGAACAGAGCGATGGCAGTGAGCACGACGTAAACGTTGTCTTGACCGACAACGAGCATAAACTGGCTCGCCACCAGCGCCGCAACAGCCCCGACCAGCACGGCCTTCATGCAGCGATACTTCTCGGCAACGATGATCGCCGGTACCATCACTGCGACGGAGAGCAGCAGTTCCGGTAGATAGATCATCCATTGGCTGTGGCTATTCACATTCAATCTTTCAAGCAGCAGCGACGGTACCACCAGAAAGCTCGCGGTCAGCATGGAATGCAGCGCGAAGATACCGAAATCCAGTCGCAGCAGCTCTCTGTTCCTCAGGATCGATCCCAGCATGGCCGGCACCGTTTCCGTATCACGGTGCACGCGCAAGGAGCGGGGGCGCGGCACGATGAATACGGTGATCGCGATGCCAACTGCCGCCAGGCCGAGCATCAGCCAGAAGATACCCGAAACGCCGATTACGCCAGCGAGTATCGGGCCGGCCACTAACGCCACCATGAAGGACGTTCCGATCGTGATGCCGACCATCGCCATCGCCTTGGTGCGGCTCTCCTCGCTCGTCAGATCTGCCACCAACGCGAGGATCACGGAGCCGACCGCGCCGGCACCCTGCAGCACCCGACCGACGATGACACCGTCGATCGAGGTCGATACGGCCGCTACCGCACTGCCGAATCCAAACACGATCAACCCGAGAATAATCATGGTCTTGCGGCCGATCTTGTCAGATAGCAGGCCGAAGGGGATCTGCAACAGCCCTTGACTCAAGCCATAAATGCCCAGTGCTAGGCCGGTGCGGTAAGGTGTGTTGCCCGAAAGATGACGGGCATAGTCCGCAAACACCGGATATATCATGAACAGGCCCAGAAGTCTCACTGAGAAGACGGCGGCAAGAGAGGCGGCCGCGCGGAATTCCTGTTTCTCCATATTCTCTATAATCTCGGTATTCAGTCCGGCAACGTACGCTCAAGAGGACACTCTGAATTGGCGCCGCACGCTCGATCTCGTGCTTTGGATAACACAGTTGCCATCCGGTCCGTCTCGGCAACTTAGAGTTTAGTCCTAGTGACCAACGTCGAGCCAACTTCCAGCGCGGGCCCCGCAGGAAGACTGTATCGGAATCGACGCTCGGAGCCGTGCCGCCTCACGCTGTCTTGGCGTGCAAAATCGAAATGAGCCTGGGGTGCTCGCCATCCAGAATATGGGACGCGAGGGAACGGGCCCGCCTTCGCGTGCCCTGTCGAGTTTAAAGCCGATTACGGCTCGCCGGTCATGCCCGAGGTGTTCTGGTCACCGACGCCACCAACGAAGATGCCCAGGAACTGGGAGTTTGAGTACACGCCGGTGGCGGTTCCCTTGGCGGTCGACGGGGAGATCTTGGTGATCAGCGACGGTACGCCTCCATCACGTTGAAACCCGCGAAGAACACGACCAGTGCGCGATGAGTAGTACTGTGTCTGTGCGGTCGAACGCCAACAGCCACTGGCTGGAGGCCGGTGCCACCACGGTCGCGATGAACACCGCCTTCATGCATCGATAGTGCTCGGCAACGATGATGGCCGGAACCATCAGCACCACCGACGCCAGCAGCACCGGAAGATACACGAGCCATTGGCTCGCGACGCTGATGCCCAGACAGACGTGCAAGACCAAGGGGACGATCAGGAAGCTCGCGGCAAAGGCGGCTCCTCGAGCATCAAGTTCGCGCTGTATCAGGCAGGCGACAGCACTGGAGGAAGGTTGTATGGAAAGATGGATCGGCTTGGTCTGACCCGAGTGACATTGATCTTCAATGAGTTGGCTGCGGATCCGCTGTTCTGCTACCAGGCCAGGAAGTGGATCGGTGCCTTTGCCGCCGTGCCCGGCGCGGTTGACACGGTCGTGTTGGCGTGCGGCTTCGGCGAGAACGCGCCGCTCATCCGAGCGCGCCTAGGCGACGGACTCGATTTGCTTGGGATCGCATTCGAGGAGCGTAATGACAGGAACGCGCCACTCATTTCCATGGACGCCGCTCCCGTTAAAGTGCGGCTCATCCGTATCGACGAGGTACTCGTGATCGCAAAGTCCTTGGCTCGCGTCCTTAATCTGGGCCCCTGTCCGGAAAGCGCACTAGGGTAAGCAAGCGCACCAAGGCCAGAGATCGCCGAAGATGATTGGCGTGCTCACGCGACGATTCGCTCATTGCCGCGGCGCTAATTCTTGGAGATCTCGGATTTCATTTGGCCATATTCTACGAGCGTGATCTCGCCCTTTGCGTACCTCGCATCGAGAAAAGAAGTCCTGGAACGAACTGTGGATTCCCCGAGCATTTCTCTCGATGACCGCCCGGAGAGCAACCGCTCCATTGTTATCGATCGCGCCGAACAAGAAGCGCTCGATCTCATCGTTCGGTGCTCCGAATAACAACGTCGTGTAGAGGTCTTGGGACCAGAAGCATTGCTTGGGTGCGCTATTCTGGAGCGCTGGTCCGTTCCCAGCACGCGGCTCGGACGGCTCCGGATGAAGGTCCAAGTAGTAGAGCCGCGGCGGGGCAGCGCTCACGAACCCCTTTTGATACCAGACGGGCACGTAGTGATTGCGGCGGGTGGTCATGGCACGCGAATTCTCTGCTAATCATCGGACGGAGACCACTCGGGAACTCGGCATTCGGGTGCTCGATGGGGGGGCGAATACGGGCCTTGAGTGAAGGCACCTCCAGTGCGGAGACGGCGGCCAACGGAAGTCTCAGCGACGGACGAAGTGGCGCCACTGTGCACCGACCACTCCAGCATAGCCAAGTTGGTTCCAAAAATCCGCTATGCTTTATGGCGGGCGGGGCGAGCCCGAGACCGATCTGATGGCCTTTACCGATATGTCATCATGATCGAACACCGTATGTGTTCCGCGCAGCAACCATGAATGAAGCCACAGCTCCAAGCGTAAGATCCACTGAGGTGGGCCTCAGGGCGGTACACAAGCAGTGGGCGCTTGCAACAACAAGGAAACTGCGGTTAATCCCCCCGAATTGACTCTTACTCTCTACGGAGGTGACTGGGCCTTCAGTATTCACGTGACGAATTGCGGCGCGGGTGCGTTTCCAGCCTTGGTAGAAGAGTTCGATCGGAATATCCGTCCCGCCACGTGCCAGATCGTGCTGTCCCAGCGACCTCCGCAAGCCGGCGTTCGCATCGAGGAAGCCGATGACTACGAAGCGGAGCTTTGGCTCAACGGAGAGCCGCTCTCTGCCCGGGATTTCAATAGCCTGCTGTTGCTTGCGGAACCGGACCTGCCCGACGGTGGGATCGACTTCGATAACACTCGAGATGCTTGGATCTTCCGTTCATTCACCGCCTTGACGGACGAGGAAAGAGCCTTTGTTCATAAGGCCGCGGCAAAAGTGGGCCTAATCGGACCCGTTGAATTCGTAGAGGTGAGCCCGCCCGCGGCATCTTATCCCCGGTCGATTTCCAAGCTGCAAGGCGATCTAACGATCGCAACGAGTCGGCAGTTCAAACGAGAAAAGGGGATGCTTAGAGATCTGGTGCATCAGGACGAAGACGAGTGGCGAGGGTTTCTTTCTCGCAGAGCGGCGCAGGAGGTTATAACGCCCGATCCATCTGCGGGCTCCAATTTTGCATGCCTTTATGACGCCGAACATTGTGGAGACAGCCGCCTTTCTGAGCTTCTGACTCTTTACGACCGCGTCGACATCATGCCCGCGCCGCGTAGTTTTGCATGGTCGGCGAAACACCAAGTCTCAATACCGGATTTGCAGGAGCTGGTGCGCCTGAAGCGGGTCCGCCTCATCCTGCCGTACTCGGTCGCGGAATACTCGGCTGATCTCCTTGAGGCCGTCATCGAGGTGAGTCGATCCGCAGTGGTGCTGTCGCGGGCTTTGGCCATAAAGACCATTGAGCGAGGTCAGAGCAAGGAGCCGTTTCTCTATGCACCCATGACATCCGGTCAACGCGCAACGCTCCTCACCGTCATGTCGCAGTGTGTGACGGATGCAAGATATCGCGGGCTTTTGAGTAGCTACGGGCGACTCTCGTCCATGCAGCACAACTTGTTCATGATGCGCGGTGCTCTTGCTTCGCTCAATTTCGGTGTTGGTGCGTATCTCGGTGACGTATTCCTCAATCTAGGCAACAAGGATGCGCGCCTGGAGCTGATGACCTGTGGTGCCGGAATTGAATGGGCGTTGGGGTTGGGTGACAGCTACATTCCGAGGAACTATGGTGGCTTCGACGAAACATGGAACAGCCAAATAATCGGAAGCTATTTAGGACACACGCCGCTTCAGCGGGCCGATCCTGTCGCTGATCGCATGCACGCCGTCTCAGATGGGCTCCTTTCGGTATCTGGCGTTCCTCCTCTTGAGATCGCAAAGAACTTCCACTCGCTCCGTGCTTCCAGGTTTCGCAACGTCGCTCGACGCTTGATGCAGGGAACTTCAAGCGCAGCGGAACTCCAAGAGGCGGTCGCCGAGATTAACGCCGAGGTGAAGGTCTTTGAACGGCGTGCCGAGCGACTCGCTGCCTGGAAACTACAAACAATCCTCAAGGAGGCGGGGATAGCTGCGGTAGCGGGTAAGTGGGGTGTCCTTGCCTCGTTCGGGGCGGCGTGGCTTTACGAGATGCTGGAAGACAAGATCCCGCCAAGGGTCCGCGATGAACTTGCGGACGCCAGAGCCATGCTCACCGGGCTTGCCACGGGCCCATCTTTGGATGCAGTCATCGTGAGTCGCTCACGCAAAGCGATTGGCAGGGAGTGAGCGCTGCGGGGCGACGAGCGCTATAGCGCGGGTTCGCGAGGCTTAGACGATGCACGCAAAGGATGTCGTTTGCCACAAGGGCCGTCGTGCCGGCTGTTCAGATCGGGTCACCACCCATCGAGAATTCCGCGATGCGACCGACGAGCGCCAGCGCGATCCGTTGCCCGGCCGGTCGCGTAGCACGCGGGTGATCTTTGCGAGCCCCTGGAGTCTGCTCGAGCATGTGTCCGAGGGGCGTCAAAGTCGATCTCGGCCCAGCGCGCCTGTCACAGCGCGCCGGGCCGCACGAATGTGAGCGCGGCCAGTCGCAGCGCCGCCCGGACGACCGGCGTGCCCTGGTAGCCGTCCAGCACCAGGAGCAGGGGACCGATCGCCTTCGGGTCGATGACCGCTGGCAGATGCCGCTTGATCGCTGGGGTGAGGGCGCCGCGCAGGTCTTGGGAGGGATCGCGGGGGGCGCGGGCGCTCGCCACGGCAAACCGAAAGACTTGCCCCGCGACCATCTTGACGCGCTTGGCGGTCTCGATGGCGCCGCGGCCTTCAATGCGTCGCAGCGTCGCCAGGAGTTCGGGCGGGCTGATCTCCGCAATCGGCCGGCTGCCGAGATAGGGGAAGAGGTTGCGCTCGAGCATCCACTGCACCTTGATCCAGTGGTTCTCGGCCCAAGAGGGCTTTTGCTGCGCGAACCATTCGAGCGCGATGCCACGGAAGCTGTTCGCCGCGCACGCCTGCTGCTGTCGTTTGTGCAGCTGGCGCAATTGCGCGGGATCGATGCCGCCGCGCAACTTCTCGCGAGCCTCCGCGGCCGCCAGGCGTGCGGCCCGCAGCGTCACCGCAGGGAAGACCCCGAGCGCCAGCAGCCTTTGCTGGCCGGCGAAGCGGTAGCCGAGGCGCCAATAGCGGGCGCCGGAGATCTGACCAGAAGATAGAGTCCGCCGCCATCTTAGAGCTTCAGCGGCGCGGTCTGGGCCTGGGCGTTGCGGACCTCAGCGTCGGCCAGGCGGTGGATTGCGTGTGGCATTGTGCTGGTACCTGAGTTTTGCGAGCCCCAGATACCATACAAACGTGTCCGGCTGCCCCGTGACGTTCCTGGACAAATAAGGACGCCAAGGTTGTTGAAATCTCGTTCTTCTTACTTGGCGCCGGACGTCCTCGCATGTCCTCGGACGTCGAAATGGTGAAGGCGGTCCGCCCCGAACCGCCGGGCGCGCACCTGCGAGGGGTCGGGCATGGGAAGTCCGATGGACAAGTGCTGTCCGTGAAGTGCGATGAAGACATAGACGGGAGTAGCGAATTAGCACTACTAATACGGTACTAATACGCATTGGCCCCGCGGGATTATCTTGCCAGCCATCGATTAGCTAAGTCGCTGATTTATTGGCTCCCGGGTTGGACTCGAACTGGCTCGTAAGCCTCTGATCCGTCAAGTCCTTATCCGCCAGGTCTCCCAAGTTACCCCTAACGCTACCCTTAAAATCGTGCGCCGCGGTGAGACGCCGTGATACGCGGTGAGACTGGAGCCAGCGGACGAATTGTAGGGAACCTGGGCATATGGACTGAAGTCCGTCGATTCTTTCCAGGAAGCGTCCAGCGGTGGATCTTCCACTCTCACCCCGGGGCGATGCCGATGGAGTTCATTGTGGGCTCCTCTCGGCAGCCATCCTAAACCCTGGACCTAAGTCCAGAGTCAAGAGTGTCAATTCGGCGGGTTCGAAGGCGGCTTTGAAGTCATGGGGCCGTACATTCCCTGTTCCATGCCCATCATCCCGCGGCCCATGCCCATCATTCCGCCCGAGCCCATCATCCGGGTGCAGCCCGGTTTTCCCATCATCGCCTGGCAGTGCTGCATCATCTCGGTGCGGCATTCGGCAATGGACTTGTGCGACCGCAGACAGGCCGCCATCTGCTCGTGCAGGGTCGCCGTCCTTTCGCGCGTCTCTTTGGTCGGAGCGGATGGGGCGGTCGGCGGATTGGCCGCGAAAGCGGCACCGGCGAGCGCCATCATTAGAATGCCCGTGATCGCTTTGGCAGCACGACGGGTGGAATTCGGTAAGAGCATGGTTTTCTCCTTCACTCACGGTCGATTCGACCGGCAGGATCGCTTCGGCCACCGGAGAATGCTTATCCCAAGCAACAGAAGCCCGCGATAGACACTTTACGAAGTTCCTGCTGTCAGGTCCTGGTAGATACAAATCCCCGTGCACGTTACGCGCTCCTTCCGACAGCGCGGATCGAGGTCGATTGCGACCACGCACCGGGCCGGGAGCGCGAGCGGCGCGGTAAAGAGACCAATCCCACAACACAGGTCGACGATGTCCGTCCCTGGCACGATTCCCCGGCGGACATGCATCGCGCGCGGCCTCGCCCAGGGCTCGTGCCATCACTCGGAATCCAGGACCAAGCCGAGCGCGAGAAGCAGGCGCGGGTGATCCTTGGATCGGGGGGAGGCCGCGATCGCTTGCTGCAGAATTTCCTCGGTTCGGACCCACCCGATTTCCTCGATTGAGGACCACCTGATTTCCTGAGTTCAGGACCACCCGATTTCTCGGGTTGAGGACCACCACCGGCGGGGCACTTTTGAGGCGCCCGGCCCGGGGCGCAGGAGTGGTCCTGGCGATGTCGATATCCGAGCAGAACGAGCCCGTCGCGGCGATAGTCAGCCCGGCGCCGACCCATACGGCTACCGTCGTGGTCAATCACGAAGGAGCAGACGGGATGGGTGAACGCAGCATGACGGTGGGGCGTTACGAGGAGATTCGGCGCAGGCTGGCCGATGGCCGCGGGGTGCGCGAGATCGCCCGGGCGCTGGGCTGTGCGCGCGCCACGGTGCGAGAGGTACGCGACGGCCTGCGCCACTCGCCCGATACGCCCAAGCCTCCGGCCGATCCGCTGTGGATGGGGCAGTTGGAGTGGCCGACGATCGTGCATGATCTGGGGCTCGGCCATCCGCTGAAGTTCGTCTGGGAGGAGCGCGCGCAGCACCTCACGACGTACCCGAACTTCTGGAAGCAGTTCTACCGCAAGTTCCCGCAGTACCGGCAAGTATCGGTCACAGCGCGAGAGTTTGCGCCCGCCGAGCGCGTGGAAGTGGACTACGCCGGGGATCCGATCGAGTGGATCGAGCCCAAGAGCGGTGAGATTCGCAAAGCGTGGATCTTTGTCGCCGGCCTGGGCTTCAGCCAGATGTTGTTTGCCTGGGCAGCCGAGGACATGAAGAGCCGCAACTGGCTCGGTGCCCATCGGCGCATGTTCACCTTTTACGGCGGCGTCACGCACGTCACCGTGCCTGATTGCCTGAAGCAAGG
>Ga0307372_10005006_pt1 | contig 20116 bp, 17 predicted proteins | sample OX1MG_FD_202533 | JGI IMG/M metagenome (GOLD analysis project Ga0307372, IMG submission 202533) | Soil microbial communities from Risofladan, Vaasa, Finland - OX-1 | ecosystem: Environmental > Terrestrial > Soil > Coastal area > Acid sulfate soil | place: Finland: Risofladan, Vaasa | collected...
TGTCGTCAAACCCCTTCAGCAGCACCATCCGGACCCGGGGCCGGCCATCGGCCGACACCGTGGCCAGCGCCATCGCGGTGGGCTCGGGCAGTCCGACGGCGACCACGTCGGCCATCCAGCGGGTGAACAGCTCCAGCGGATTACCGGGCAGCATCGACTCATCGAGCCCGTGGTCGGCTGAACTGTCGTCAAGCTCGCGGGTCTGGTCCAGGTCGCTCACGGGTACTGATCCTCACACACCGCCATGGCGGTGTTGGCGACTGGCTGGTGCCGTACGGGCCGGCCGGGTTACCGGCCCGTACGCATCGCGCGGTTCAATAGGCTTGCTGGCCGAAAATGCCCGCTGGCCCCCGCCGCCCGAGTAGGTGCGGCCTGACTGATCTGGCCAGCCCGCCGGCCCGCCGCGGACAAGGAGACGGAGGAAGCACGGATGTCCGACTTCACGCCGGGTCTAGAGGGCGTTGTCGCATTCGAGACGGAGATTGCCGAGCCTGATAAGGAGGGCGGCTCACTCCGTTACCGTGGTGTGGACATCGAGGAGCTCGTGGGGCATGTCTCCTACGGGCACGTCTGGGGACTGCTGGTCGACAACAAGTTCGCGCCCGGCCTGCCGCCGGCCGAGCCCTACCCGATCCCCGTGCACTCCGGTGACATCCGGGTCGACGTGCAGAGCGCCCTGGCGATGCTAGCGCCGGCCTACGGCATGCGTCAGCTTCTCGACATCAGCGACGAGCGGGCTCGGGATGACCTGGCCCGGGCCTCGGTGATGGCTCTGTCGTTCGTCGCCCAGTCCGCGCGCGGCCTCGGGCTGCCGATGGTGCCGCAGCACCGGGTGGACGAGGCCAAGACGATCACCGAGCGGTTCATGATCCGCTGGCGCGGCGATCCCGACCCGAGCCATGTCAAGGCCATCGACTCCTACTGGACGTCCGCGGCCGAGCACGGCATGAACGCCTCCACCTTCACCGCCAGGGTCATCGCCTCCACCGGCGCGGACGTCGCCGCTGCCCTGTCGGGCGCGGTCGGCGCCATGTCCGGGCCGCTGCACGGCGGCGCCCCGGCCCGGGTGCTGGGCATGATCGAGGAAGTCGAGAAGACCGGCGACGCCGTGGCCTACGTCAAGCAGGCGCTGGACGGCGGCGATCGGCTGATGGGCTTCGGGCACCGCGTGTACCGGGCCGAGGATCCGCGGGCGCGGGTGCTGCGCCGGACGGCCCAGGAGCTGAACGCCCCGCGCTACGAGGTAGCCGCCGCGCTGGAGAAGGCGGCCCTGGACGAGCTGCATGCTCGCCGGCCCGATCGGGTCCTGGCGACCAACGTCGAGTTCTGGGCGGCCATCATCCTCGACTTCGCCGAGGTGCCGTCGCACATGTTCACGTCCATGTTCACGTGCGCACGGACCGCCGGCTGGGCGGCGCACATCCTGGAGCAGAAACGCACCGGCCGCCTGGTCCGGCCCAGTGCCCGGTACGTAGGCCCGCCGTCCCGCCCCGTCCGGGACGTGCCCGGTGCCGCCGATGTCCTGGACCACAATGTCTGAGGACTCTCCGTCTGACGACACTCCGAAGATCGAGATCCCGGACAGGCTGCTGCCTGCCGACGGCAGGTTCGGCTGCGGCCCCTCGAAGGTGCGGCCCGAGCAGGTGGCCGCCCTCGCCGGGCCGGGCGCGGTGGGCGCGGCGCTGCTGGGCACCTCGCACCGGCAGGCCCCCGTCCGGGGTCTCGTGCAGCGGGTCCGGGAGGGCCTGGCGGAGCTGTTCTCGCTTCCGGATGAGTACCTGGTGGTGCTCGGGAACGGCGGCAGCACCGCGTTCTGGGAGGTGGCCGCCTTCGGCCTGATCCGGCAGCACTCTCAGCACCTGTCGTTCGGGGAGTTCTCGGCCAAGTTCGCGGCGGTGGCGACCGCCGCGCCGTGGCTGGACGGGCCGACCGTCATCCACTCGGCGCCAGGCTCGCATCCCGAGCCCAGCGCCGAGACCGGGGCCGACGCCTATGCCCTCACGCAGAACGAGACCTCGACCGGCGTGGCCATGCCGGTGCGCCGGGTCCGCGGCGCCGACGATGACGCGCTGATCCTGGTCGACGCGACCAGCGGCGCGGGCGGCCTGCCGGTCACCGCGAGCGAGTATGACGCGTACTACTTCGCGCCGCAGAAATCCTTCGGGTCCGACGGCGGGCTGTGGATAGCCCTGCTGTCGCCGGCCGCGCTGGGGCGAGCCGAGCAGATCGCCTCCAGCGACCGGTACATCCCGGAGTTCCTGTCCCTGCGCGCGGCGATCGCCAACTCACGGCAGCAGCAGACCTACAACACCCCGGCGCTGGCCACGCTGATCATGCTGGCCGAGCAGGTGGACTGGATGCTCGGCCAGGGCGGCCTGGCCTGGACGACGGCGCGAACCGCGCAGTCGTCGGGATACCTGTACGACTGGGCGGAGCGGACGGAGTTCACCACCCCGTTCGTCACGGACCCGGAGCAGCGCTCGCAGGTGGTCGGCACCATCGACCTGTCCGCGGACGTCGACGCCATGAGGGTGTCGGCGATCCTGCGCGCGAACGGCATCGTGGACACCGACTCCTACCGCAAGCTGGGCCGCAACCAGCTGCGGATCGGCATGTTCCCCGCCATCGAGCCGGCCGACGTCCAGGCACTGACGGCCTGCATCGACTACGTGGTGGAACGACTCTAGCCCCGGGCATCTCGGGTGGGCGGCCGCCGGGGCTGGGACAGCGGCCAGTGCGCCAGGAGCTCGTAGCGCGGGCGGCTGCCTGGCGCTGGTCCCGGGGAGTGGCTGCGGATCAGCTCGATGCGGGCGGCTGTCCAGCGGCTGGTAGCCAGGGTGGCCAGATCGCTGGTGAGCGGGCGGACATCGGCGGGCTCGCGGAGGCGAGCGAGGGTGATGTGCGGACGGTACCGCCGCCCCTCATCCGGGGACGGAGCGCCGGCCCGCCGGGCCCCGGCGGCGACCGAGGCGGCCAGCGCTCGCAGACCGCCGCGATCGCCGTCTATTCCGGCCCAGAGCACCTGCGCGTTGGAGGCACCGGGAAAGGCGCCAGCGCCGCGCACGGCCAGATCCTGCGCCGGATGCCGGCGCGCCGCGCGCTCCAGCCGGACGCTGAGGTCAGGTAGCGCCTGCTCAGCTACGTCCGCCAGAAAGGCCAGCGTGATATGCCAGGCCTCCGGGCCGGTCCAGCGCAGGCCCGGCCAGGTAGCCCGCAGCCAGGCCGTCCGGTCGTCAAGCTCGGCCACGACGGCCGGCGGGGGCACGATCGCCACGAAGATCCGCACGTTGTCATTCGTAGCAGCTCGCCGAGTCGGCCAGGTCAGGTCATGATCCGCGCGAGCTGGGCGGGCCGGAGGTAGGACCGGACCCGGACGCCACTGCGGCGGGCCAGCACCAGCCCCACGACCACCGTGGCGATCAACGAGATGAGCCCCCCGGAAATGATGCTCATCCTCGGCCCGAAGACCTCGGCGATCCAGCCGGCCAGCGGGGAGCCGAGCGGCGTGCCGCCGAGAAAGACGAGCATGTACAGCCCCATGACCCGGCCGCGCATGGAGGCCGTCGTGCCCAGCTGCATCGTCGAGTTGGCCGCGGTCGTCAGCGTCAGCAGTGCCAGGCCGGTCGGCACCAGCAGGATCAGGAACGACAGGAAGTCCGGCATCAGCCCGCTGAGCACCTCGAACACGCTGAACGCGAGCGAGGTCGCCACCAGCAGCCGCAGGGTGGGCCGGGCACGGCGGGCAGCTATCAGCGCGCCGCCGAGGGCGCCGAACGCGAAGACCGCGGAGGCGACACCGAACGCGCCGGCGCCGGTGTGGAAAACCCCGCGCGACATCAGCGCGGTCGTCACCTGGAAGTTCATCCCGAACGTGGCGACGAAGAAGATGAGGATGAGCGTCATCCACAGGCTGGGCCGGGCCCGGACGTAGGCCAGCGCCTCGCGCAGCTGGCCCGCCGCCCGCGGCGCCCGCGCAACGCGGTGCAGTTCGCCCGGCCGCATCAGCTTGAGGCTGATCAGCACGGCCCCGTAGGACGCGGCGTTGACCATGAAGGCGGCGGGTGTTCCGGCGACACTGATGACCAGGCCGGCGACGGCAGGCCCGGCGATCCTGGCCAGGTTGAAGACTGCGCTGTTGAGCGCGATCGCGTTGGCCATGCCGTTCTTGCCGACCATCTCGACGGCGAACGCCTGCCGGGTCGGGTTATCCACGACCGTGACCAGGCCCAGGATGAAGGCGAGCAGGTAGACCTGCCAGATCCGCACCGCGCCGGTCAGCGCCAGCACGCCGAGGATCAGCGCCAGGCCGCCCATCAGCGCCTGTGTCGCCATCAGGATGCCCCGCTTGGAGTAACGGTCCGCGATGGCGCCGCCCCACAGGCTCAGCAGCATGGGCGCGAACTGGAGCCCGGTGGTGATGCCGAGCGCGGTCCCGCTGTTGTGCGTGAGATCGAGGACGAGCCAGTCCTGGGCGACCCGCTGCATCCAGCTGCCGGTGTTGGAGACCACCTGGCCGGTAGCGAACAGCCGGTAGTTACGAGTGCGCAGCGAGCCGAACATGCGACCGCCGCGCGCCGGATCGTCAGCCTGGCCCGGGCGGCCGTCGGTCAGGACTGGCTGAGGCGCTGCAGGATCGGGGCTGCCGCCCGCAGCGTCGCCCGTTCCTCCGGGCTGAGCTCCCGCAGGCGCTGCGCCAGCCATGCCTCCCGGAGCTTGCGCAACTGCTGTACCACCTCGCGGCCCTGGTCGGTAACGGTCAGCATGACCTGGCGGCCGTCGGTCGGATGGGGCGCCCGTGTCACAAGGCCGCGCTCCAGCAGCGCGGCGATCACCCGCGTCATGGACGGTGGCTGCACCTTCTCGTGCTCCGCCAGGCCGCCCGGCGTCATCGCCGCGTGCCGCTCCAGCGCCGCCAGGGCGGCCAGCTGGGTATCGGACAGGTCGGTCGCGACGCCCCGGGCGATACGCTCTGCCCGGAGTCGGCGTGCGAGCCTGCTCACCGAGATCCGTAGCTCTGTTGCCAGGCCCGCGTCGGACCTGGTCTGCGATGTCGCCATTGTCGTTAACCTGAGTCATTACTCTTGCTAACCATAGGGCCAGATCGCGTATTCCGTCAAAGCTGCGGTCCGTCGCGCCGGGTGGCGTGGCCGCGCAGCAGTGCGCGGCCCCTGCAGCAATTGTGCCTGTCCGGCCGACGTGCCCGAGCGCCATCGGCGTCGCCGTCGGCGTTTCGGGTTCCTGGCGGGTCAGCAGCGCCGCCCAGCCCAGGTGGCCGCCTCCGCCGCCCCCCATTGGTCACGACGGTGGCGGCCACCGGCTGCGGTCCCGCGGACTGCGCCCCCGCGAGGCGGTCCCCGGGCCATGAGCCCAGCCGCTCTCCCCCGGGTCCCGGGTCCCCGGTCCCGGGTCCAGCGGGCGCCGGCCGGCTGCCCGAGGCCGCTGGAGTGTTGAGCGGGTCTGACTGATATGAGCATGACCGCCGTGTATTGCGCGCCGGTTGAGTGCCGGCTGCCTGGGCAGGCGGCCAGAATCCGGAGTCTCGGGCAGATGGCAGCACGGCGGGCTAAGCGTTACTGTCAGCTATGTTGTGGTCGCTTGAACGGGACACAATGGCGAACCGGTGTTAACCCGTGATTAAGTATTGATTGAGCGCTCCGTTCATGATCTTGATCGGAACGGATGCCGGCCTATCAGCGCGCCGATACGATGGGGCCGACGGACTCGGATGAGGCGGTACAGTGCGGTTTCGAATTCTGGGACCGCTCGAGATCTGGACCGGTCAGGACTGGAGCGGGATCGGCGCAGCCAAGTGGCGGGCGCTGCTGGCCGCCCTGCTGCTGAACCCTGGTCAGGTCGTCTCGACCGAGCGACTGAGTTCCGAACTTTGGGATAACGAGCCGCCCGACCGCGCGGCGAATCTGGTAAGCGTCTACGTTCTGCGACTGCGCCGCCTGATGGCCGATCCGCAGGGCCGCCTGCTCGTCACGCGGGCGCCTGGCTACCTGCTGCGACTGGAGCCCGGCGACCTTGACGCCTCGAGCTTCGAGACGCTGGCCAGTCAGGGCCGCCTGGCGCTGGCGAGCGGAGACGCGCCGACGGCCGCCGCGCTGCTGGCGGAGGCCCTGGCGCTGTGGCGGGGCGGCGCGCTGATCGATGTGCCGCCCTCTGGCCTCGTCACCGCGGAGGCAGACCGGCTGGAGGAGTCCCGCCTGGCTGCGCTCGAGCTACGGATCCTCGCCGACATTCGCTGCGGCAGCCCCGCTCAGCTGGTGCCGGAGCTGCGCAGGCTCATCTCCGATCACCCGCTGCGTGAGGGCCTGTGGGCGCTGCTCATGCAGGCACTGGACCGCGGGGGACGTCGCGCGGAGGCTGTCGCGGCCTACAGCGAAGCCCGGCGCGTCATCTCCGACGAGCTAGGCGTGGACCCGGGACCCGAGCTGTACCAGCACTACCAGCGGCTGCTCCAGGCCGACATGCAGGCGGCCAGCACCGCGCAGGCGGCCAGCACCATGCAGGCGGCCAGCACCGCGCAGGCGGCCACGCCGCAGCACGTCCATCCGTCAGTCGACTCCGTTCCAGCTGAGCCGGCGGCAGGCGACCATGCGCGAGCCGCGCCGGCCGCCCTCGCCCCCGACGCCGAGCCAGCCCGAGGCCAGCCAGGCCATGCGGGGATCGCGGGGACCGGGATTCCCGCACAGTTGCCCGCCGACATCGCGGACTTCACCGGCCGAAAGACTCACCTGGAGCGGTTGCGGGCGCTACTGGCCAGCGGAAGCAACCCGGGCAATCCGGCGGCGGTCAACATCGCCGGAGTCGTCGGAACGCCGGGCCTGGGCAAGACCGTCCTGGCGGTGCACGCGGCGCACGAGATCCGTCGCGAGTTCCCCGACGGGCAGCTGTTCGTCAGCCTGCTGGGTGGCGGCCAGCAGCCCGCCAAGCCTGATGAGGTACTGGCCCGCCTGCTGCGCGATCTCGGCGTGGAGCCGGGCCGGATACCGGTCAGCCTGGACGAGCGAGCCGCGCTCTACCGGACCCGGCTGACCGACCGGCGGGTACTGATCGTGCTCGATGACGCGCGCGATTCGGCCCAGCTCAGGCCGCTGCTGCCGGGCAGCGCGTCCTGCGCGGTCATCGTGACCTCCCGGCACTGGCTGACCGACCTGGCCGGCAGCCGCCTCGTTGATCTCGACGCGCTGGCTGACGATGAGGCCGAGCAGATGCTGACCCGGATCATCGGCGCGGACCGTGCCGCAGCTGAGCCTGGTCCGGTGCGCGAGGTGCTCAACGCATGCGGCGGCCTCCCGCTTGCCATCCGGATTGCGGGAGCGCGCCTCGCGGCTAGGCGCGGCTGGACCGTGCGCACGCTGGCTAGCCGCCTCGCCGACCAGCAGCGCCGGCTGGATGAGCTCACCACGGGAGACCTGGCCGTCCGGGCGTGCTTCGAGGTCAGTTTTGCCTCGCTGCCGCATCCGGCCTCGCCCGGCGACCTGAGTGCCGCTCAGGCCTTTCGCCTGCTTGGCCTCTGGCAGGGCCCGCACATCAGCCTGCAGGCGGCCACGGCGCTCCTCGGGCAGCCGCAGGATGCGGTGGCAGACGCTCTGGAAGTACTGGTCGACACGCACCTGCTCGAGTCGCCGGCACCGGAGTGGTACAGGTTCCACGATCTGCTGCGCGTCTACGCCGCCGAGCGGGCGAAAGCGGAGGAGACCCGGGAGGCCACCCGCGCCGCGATTACCCGCCTGCTCCAGTGGTATCTGCGGACGGCGGACGCGGCCGTGAGCGTGATCAACCCTAACCGGGACCGGGTGCCCATGGACGCCGTGCAACTCGCCCAGGCTGCCCTGGGCTTCGAGACCGCCGACGAGGCCCTGGCCTGGAGCGCGCGGGAGCGCGCGAACCTGGTGGCGGCGACCCGCCAAGCCGCCGCGGAGGGACTGCACGATATCGCCTGGAAACTGCCGGTGGCCCTGATGCTCTGCTTCGACCTGCACGGCTATCGCGCGGAATGGCTAGCCACCCATGAGGTCGCGCTGGCGAGCGCCCAGTCGGTCGGCGACCGGAGCGGCGAGGCCTGGACACTGAACAATATCGGCATCGTGCTCAGCCAGCAGCGGGCCCCGGATGCCGACACCTACTTCAAGCGGGCGCTGGCGATCCGCCAGGACCTCGGCGACCTGCGTGGTCAGGCCCAGGCGGCGAACAACCTGGCCTTCAGCTACCAGTTCCAGGGCCTGCATGAAAGCGCGGTGCAGCCGCTGCGCGACGCGCTGGCGCTCCAGCGGAAGGTAGGCCACCGCTACGGTGAGGCCGTAGCGCTGTGCAACCTCGGCGAGGCATACCTGGAGCTCGGCCGGCACGCCGAGGCCATCGCCTGCGAGCAGGATGCGCTGGCGATTGTCCAGGAGATCGACTCGCCGCGGCTCGAGGGTTACGTGCTGCAGCACCTGGGCCGGGCGCGGCTGGACGGCGGCGGCATCGAGGACGGCTCTGCCCTGCTGGAGCAGGCGCTGGCCAGCCACCGTGCCCAGGGTGACAAGTACGGCGAGGCGGAGGACCTGCAGCACCTGGGCGGAGCACGCGCCCAGGCCAGACGCGCCGCCGACGCCCGCGGCCTGCTGGAGCGCGCGGCGGAGCTCTTCGAAGGTCTCGGGGACGACTCGCACGTGGCAAGTATCCGTTCCGCGCTGGACGGGCTCGACGCCCTAGTAGCGCGGCCCTGAGCGGCCAGACCCGCGCGACCCGCGCGACCCGCGCGAACCCCAGCCAAGCTAAAAGCCTAAGTCTGACTATTGCGTGGATCGCGGCCGGTACCATATCTACCGCCAGTAAACCGTTCGCATGGCTCACGCCAGCCCAAATTACGGAGGGGAACGAGAAATGGCAGACGAATCGCAGGAGATCAATCCCAATCCCCCAGGTGACCCCACGCCAGACCCAGCGCCCGATAGCCCGAGCGCCGACGAGGCGGCTGCGGTCGACGGCTCGACCGCCCCGGACCCGGCGGTGGCCGAGCCGGAAATCATCCCGCATCCCTGGCACGACTGACTGCCGCTCACCGCGGCACGGCAAGCCGCCCTGGTCATGCGCCCAGCATCGGGTCGGCCAGGGTCGGCTAGCCTGATCTGGTGCCCCGCCCCAGCCTGCCGATCCCGCCTCCCCTGGAGGGGAATGACGAGCTGATCACCGCCGTTATCACCGGCGGATGGGTGATTGCTCTCATCGTGCTGCTGCTCGTGCGCAGCCAGCTCCCGCCGGATAACCGGTGGTGGACCTGGGTCGCGGTAGCGGGCTCCGGCATCGGAGTATTCGGCCTCGCCTACGTGCCGCTGCTGAAGCGGTCACGCCGACGCGCCGCGGCCCGCAGGGATGCCGACGCAAGTCACGGCGAGTGACAGCGACGGCCCCATCCGGCGCTAACGGCCCTAGGGCATCCCGGGGTCGAGAGGCTCGAAGACCGTGTCGGCCATGGAGACTCCCGCGGTGTCCACCAGGTCGTAGCCGACTTCGTCGATGACCGGCACCGGCGTGTCCTGACCTGCGGCCGTACCCACGGCCTCGGAGTGCGCGCCGCAGCCGTGATCGAGCGAGACCACCCGGCCGTCGTCGGGCGCGTACTCGTTCCCGCAGGCGCCGAAGAGCTGCCCGAGCGGCCCAGCGAGCCGGACCAGGAACCCGCACGTGACGCAGTGCCCGGGTGCCGCATGGGCGAGCGGCGTGCCCGGCCCGTGGTCGCCGGTATACCAGCGGACCGCCGTGGCATCCCGGCCGAGGGCCGAGAGCACCCGGGGGCGCCCGACCTCCAGCGCCGGCCTGGTCTCCTCGGTCAGGCCCAGGGCGGTGGCGACCTCGCCGCCGTCGTCCCAGGCGGTGGTGTCGTCCCAGTCCAGCACGCCGTCGTCGCCCTCGAGCATCGCGATGGGAACCAGCCGCTCGTCATCCAGCGGCGCCGGCATCAGGTCGCCGACCCCGATGTCGCCCGGCCGCACTCGCTCGCTCCACGGCACCCAGTCGGGAGCCAGCAGCGAGTCCGGGCCCGGCAGCAGCACGCACTCGTCCACCGTCACCACCTTGGCGCGCGATGCCCTGGCGACGGTGACCGCCCAGCGCCAGCCCAGGTAGGCCGGGTCCAGGCAGGCGAACAGGTGGGTGACAAGGCGGTCGCCGTCCGACTCTGCGCCCACATGCGGGCCGACCTGGCCTGCTCCGGCCATCTCCGTGGCCGCCGCCTGAGCGAGATCAACGGCAGCGGCGCAAGTCTCGTCCAGTTCCCTGGTGCGCGTGCGATTAGGGCTCACGTTAGGTACCTGTTCCCTCATCTGCCTGGTGGAATGCGCGGCAAACGGCGCTGCCCGCGGCGCCGGCCAGCGGGGCTGGTAGTTCTATCCCCGCATAGGAAGAATACTGGGAGCCATGGATGACTCGGGCCCGGGGGCGCGGGCAAGGCGGGCGGGCCGGTCAATCGCATCGGCATCGCGCACCACCGGCCGCGCCGGGGCAGCCGCCGCCAGCGGCGCCGGCCGGGCCGTGCACCGGCTGTCCGGGGCGTCCGGGGCGAGCCGTACCGGGCTATCCAGCCTGATCGAGCTGACCGCCGCAGGTGGCGTCGGCGACGCCTTCGTCGCTGTCGCGCTCGCCGGCACCCTGTTCTTCAGCGCGTCGGTCGACCAGGCGCGCGGCCGTCTAGCGCTCGCCCTGCTCATCACCATGGCACCGTTCGCGGTCCTGGCCCCCTTCCTCGGCCCGATGCTGGATCGGGTTCAGCAGGGCCGGCGCTACATCCTGATGGGCACGCTGCTGGCCCGCGGCCTGCTGTGCTGGGGCATGGCCGGCGCCGTGCAGCACAACGACGCCGTGACGCTGCTGCCGGCCGCGTTCGGGGTGCTAGTCCTGCAGAAGGCCTACGGCGTGACGAGGGCGGCGGTCACGCCGAGGCTGCTGCCCTCGGAGATCACCCTGGTGACGGCCAACGCGCGATCGGCCCTGGGCGGGCTGATCGCGTCGGCGGCGGGTGCGGGGGTAGCCGTGGGCATCTCGGCCATCAGCGGGGGCGGGTCGGGCGGGGCCGCCTGGGTCCTGCGCATCGGCACCGCGATTTACCTGGCCGCGACGGCGCTGGCCCTGCGCTTGCCCGATGGCGTTGACACCCCGCCGCAGGCCGGCCAGATGGGGCCGGGCGGCACCAGGCCAATGCCCGCGGGTCAGGGTTACGGCCAGGACCGCGGCCGCACCGGGCTGCGCAGGCTGTTCACCATCCCCACGATCGGTCCCGTCGTCCGCGAGGCCATGCAGGCGAACGCGGCGCTTCGGGCGTACTCGGGGTTCATGATCTTCTTTCTGGCCTTCATCCTGCGGACCGTGCATTTCAGCGGCACGCCCGACAAGCTCGCCCTGGGCGAGATGATCGCCGCGGCCGGGCTCGGCGGATTCATCGGCACCGGGATCGGGTCCGCGCTGCACTCGCGCGCTCCGCAGGCCATCGTGTACGGCATGCTCACGCTGGCGACCATCACCACGGCGCTGTGCGCGGTGTTCTTCGGCCTCTGGGCGGCCCTGGTCGTCGCCCTCGTGGCCGCGCTCGGCCAGGCGCTGGTGAAGCTCGCCCTCGACTCGATCTTGCAGCGGGAGATCGGCGAGGAGGTCCGCTCCTCGACCTTCGCGGTCTCGGAGACGCTGCACCAGCTGTCCTGGGTGGCGGGCGGCCTGGCGGGCCTGCTCATGTCGCTGACCAACAGCGGCGTGGCTGGCCTCACGTTCGCCGCCGTCGGCCTGGGGCTGTCGCTGGTCGCGCTGGTGCTCGCCCGGCGGCGCCGGGTCCTGCGCGGGCGCCGCGCGCCGGCCCAGGTCAGCAGCGTCGGCTAGCCGACGGCAGGTCAGGCCTCGATGTCACCGGCCACGGCGCGGAGCACGGCACCGATCTTCTTGGCGTCGCGGCTGTCGGGGTGCTTGCCGCGGCGGTAGGTGTTCGATACCCCGTCGAGCAGCTTGATCAGGTCCTCGACGAGCACGACCATCTCGTCTGGGTCCTTCCGGTTCGACTTGGCCACCGTGGGCGGCGGCTCAAGCACGCGCACCTGCAGCGCCTGGGTTCCGCGGCGGCCCTCGGCCACGCCGAACTCGACGCGCTGGCCCGCCCGCAATGTCGTCCCGCTGGAATCCAGCGCGGTTGAGTGCACGAACACCTCACCGCCGTCATCACGAGTGAGAAAGCCGAACCCCTTGTCGGCGTCATACCACTTGACCTTGCCAGTGGGCACGAGCGAGTACCTAACGGGAAGAGGGACTGTCAGGACGCGGCCACAGCTATCGGGACCACGTCACCAGGCTATCGGTTGGCGGCGCATCTCGGCGATGCGGAATTGCCGGGCCAGGTCTGACCGGTCGGGCGGGGTGCGCCGCGGGCCGGCGACTGTCAGCCGAACCGATGCGGTTTGTTCCACGGCGGGACCGGCGGTGAACGACGGCCGCGTTCAGCACGCCAGGCCAGGTAAACAGCGCCGAGGACCGCGGCGACCCGGCTGATATGGCCACCGAACATCCAGGCTTCCCTGGCGTACCCCGACAGCCCGGAGCGCGTGCCGCCCAGCGAGACGTCGGCCACCATCCCGACGATGACCAGGAATACCGGGACGGCCAGGCCGATCCACTTGTCGCGGAAATCCCAGACCCTGGACACCAGGGCTACCGCGGCGCCCAGGAGCCACACGGGCGGGTAAATCAGGCCGCCAAGGCTCAGCAGGAGGACGGCGATGGCCTCCAGCGGACGCCGCCGGGCCCTGGCCAGCACGGTGCGGGCCAGTCTCCCGGCGCCGGCGCCGATGGGGCCCAGGTCCGGCCAGGGGCCGCTCAGCGGCTCCTCAGCCGTCCCGTTCGGCTCCTCAGCCGTCCCGTTCGGCTCCTCAGCCGTCCCGTTCGTGTCGGCGGGCGTCCCGTTCAGGTCGGCGGCCGTCCCGTTCAGCTGGACGCCATTCAGCACGGTCCCGGCCGGCTGGGCGCCGTTCGATCGGGCCTCCCCGTTGGAGATCGGGCCCTCGCCACCCAGCGCCTGCCCATTCACCTGACCCTCTCCGCCAGTGTCGCGCCGTCCAGGGGACAGCACGGGCCACTGCGGGCGACGGAAGCGCGGCTGCACATCTGCGGGCAACGGCGGCGGCGATCCAGCGGAATGCTGATCCGCCACCCCGACGGGCTGCTCGGCGGCCGCGGGATGCTCCTGCATATTCCCCGGCGGCCGGCCGTCCGGCTGAAGCCGCCGCGGGATGCCGGCGCGGCGCTGGCGAGGCGGTTTCGGCACCATGGGCGCGCCCGGCCGCCACCTGGAGGTGATGGGCCGGGTCTGGAACTGGAGCGCGCCGGTCAGCGGCACGTCAGGCGCCGGCTCGGGCACGTGGACGGCCTGGCCAGGTGGCGCGGCGGCGGCTCCCATCCGCTGGCTAGCTAGCCGGTCGCGCTCCCGGTCCACGAGCACGACCGGGTCACCGAGACCCGACAGCAGCTTGAGCACACCTGTGGAGTCCGTGTGCCCCCGCGCACGAGTGCTCTGCTCAATAGACTCACGCGTGCGCGCCAGGAACGCACGCCGGTCTTCCGCACCTAGCCGGCCGCGGGCAGCAACGGACACGCGATTGAGGTAGTCGCGGATCAGCTGTTCGGTCGGGGGGTTCATGGCCCGATAATCCCCCTTCTGGACCTCCTTGCGGAACCGGCTCGCGCGAAAAATCCGTCGTAGGTGCCCCTATTCATGCAAGAAGGCGGCCCCGGCGCTAACCGGGACCGCCTCCTGCGTCCTGAACCGTTCGGTCCGAGGGACTTCTCGCCTCGCCCTGCCCCTGCGGGCAGGTCACGCGGGACTAGAAGTCCATCTCACCGCCGCCGCCCGGCGCCGACGGCGCGGGCGTCTTCTCCGGCTTCTCCGCGATCACTGCCTCAGTGGTGAGGAACAGCGCCGCGATCGAGGCCGCGTTCTGCAGGGCAGAGCGCGTCACCTTCGCCGGGTCGATGATCCCGGCCTTGAACATGTCGACGTACTCACCCGTCGCCGCGTTCAGGCCGAAACCGGGCTCCAGCGACCGCACCTTCTCGGCCACCACGCCGCCCTCAAGGCCGGCGTTGATCGCGATCTGCTTGAGGGGCTCGTCGAGCGCCCGGCGCACGATCTGCGTGCCGGTCGCCTCGTCGCCCGTCAGCTCGAGCTTCTCGAACGCAATCCGGCCGGCCTGGAGCAGGGCCACGCCGCCACCGGCGACGACACCCTCCTCGACCGCGGCCTTGGCGTTGCGCACCGCGTCCTCGATGCGGTGCTTGCGCTCCTTCAGCTCGACCTCGGTCGCCGCGCCGGCCTTGATGACGGCAACGCCGCCGGCCAGCTTGGCGAGCCGCTCCTGCAGCTTCTCGCGGTCGTAGTCCGAGTCGGTGTTCTCGATCTCGGCCCGGATCTGGTTCACCCGGCCCGAGATCTGCTCGGGGTCGCCAGCACCATCGACGATAGTGGTCTCGTCCTTGGTGATGGTGACCTTCCGCGCCCGGCCCAGCAGGTCGAGGTCGGCGTTCTCCAGCTTGAGACCGACTTCCTCGCTGATGACCTGGCCACCGGTCAGGATGGCGATGTCGCCCAGCATGGCCTTGCGACGGTCGCCGAACCCGGGCGCCTTCACCGCGGCGGACTTGAACAGGCCGCGGATCTTGTTGACCACCAGGGTCGCCAGCGCCTCGCCCTCAACGTCCTCCGCGAGGATGACCAGCGGACGGTTGGACTGCACCACCTTGTCGAGGAGCGGGAGCAGGTCCTTGTTCGCCGAGACCTTCGAGTTGACGATGAGGATGTAGGGGTCCTCCAGGACCGCTTCCATGCGCTCAGGGTCGGTCACGAAGTAGTGCGAGATGTATCCCTTGTCGAAGCGCATGCCCTCGGTGAGCTCAAGCTCAAGACCGAAGGTGTTGCTCTCCTCTACGGTGATGACACCTTCCTTGCCGACCTTGTCCATCGCCTCGGCGATCATCTCGCCGATCGCGGTGTCCGCGGCGGAGATAGAGGCCGTCGAAGCGATCTGCTCCTTGGTCTCCACGTCCTTGGCGAGCTTGGACAGTTCCTCGCTCACCCGCTCGACGGCCGCCTCGATGCCGCGCTTGAGCGACATCGGGTTGGCGCCTGCCGCCACGTTGCGCAGGCCCTCGCGGACCAGCGCCTGGGCGAGCACCGTCGCCGTGGTGGTTCCGTCGCCGGCGACATCGTCGGTCTTCTTGGCGACTTCCTTAACGAGCTCCGCGCCGATCTTCTCCCACGGGTCCTCGAGCTCGATCTCCTTGGCGATGGACACACCATCGTTGGTGATCGTGGGGGCGCCCCACTTCTTCTCAAGAACCACGTTGCGGCCCTTAGGGCCGAGGGTTACCTTCACGGCGTCAGCGAGCTGGTTCATACCGCGCTCGAGGCCGCGCCTGGCGTCCTCGTTGAACGCGATCATCTTCGCTGCCATAGGCTTCCAGTCCTCCCGGAACTTTGTGCCTTGCAGGCCAATCGGGTCAATGCCCGCGACGGACGGCCGATCCTGCGGGCAGTCCCTTCATGCCGCCGGCTCGGCCTCATCACCCGATTACGCCACTGCGCTGTCACTCTCACCCCGAGAGTGCCAACGCCCTGTTTAGCACTCTCAGGGTGAGAGTGCAAGCCGACGATCCGGGGCCGCGAAGGACCCGCAGGTCAACGGCATCAGGGCCGGCGAGGCGACCTGTACGGCCCCGCCCCGACACCGACGATGCGCCTGCTCCGGAACCGCCAAGAAGCGCGGTCCCGTCAAGCTACACCAGGAACACAGAAGGCCCGCCGCCCCGAACCGGGACGCCGGGCCTTCCGGCACGTCAGTCAGATCCTTACACGGTGCGAACGCCTGTGGCCTGCGGTCCGCGATCGCTCTGCTCGACGTCGAATTCAACCCGCTGGCCCTCTTCAAGGCTGCGGTAGCCATCCGAAAGGATGGCTGAGAAGTGGACGAAGACGTCCCTACCACCGTCTACCGCGATGAAGCCGTAGCCCTTATCCGCGTTAAACCATTTGACGGTGCCCTGAGCCATTACCCAACAACTCCCTAACTCTGCTCGGGCTGCGGGTCCCGCCCTTGCTACGCGGAACCCGTTTGATCGCGGCACAGGCCAGGCATCGCGAAAGCTCAGCTTGCCGCTCACGCCGTACCAACAGCGACCGATCATGACTTTACATCGTGCCGTGCGCCACTGTGCCCACTTGCGCCCCTAAATCAGCAGGGGTACCCGCGGTGTGCCGACCTGAGGCTTACCCGCTGGCCAGGCGCTCAGCCGCCGGCCACCGCGGGGATCACCGACACTTGCGTGCCCGCCGACACCTCGGTGTCGAGACCGCGGGCAAGCCGGACATCCTCGTCGCCGACGTAGACGTTGACAAAACGGCGTATTTTCCCCGCGTCGTCCAGGATCCGGCCGGTCAGTCCCGGATAGGACGCGTCCAGCCCCGCGAGTACCTCGCGCAGCGTGCCCGGCTCGGTGGCGACCTCAGCGGCCCCACCGGTGTACGTGCGCAAGATGGTGGGGATCCGAACCGACACGCTCATGCCCTGCCTGCCTCTCGTGATGTGCTCTCCAGTGCGGCAAACGCCGCCAGCGTCGGCCGGATGGCCGTCAGCGGCGGCAGCGTGGCGGCCACCGCGTCGAGGGTCTTGAGGCCGTCGCCGGAGTTGATGATGACCGTCTCGGCTTCCGGGTCGAGCTGCCCCGCCGCCAGGAGCTTGCGCAGCACGGCCAGGGTGACGCCGCCCGCGGTCTCCGCGAAGATGCCCTCGGTCTGCGCCAGCAGCCCGATCGCGTCGACCAGCTCGTCGTCGGTTACCTCGGCCACCGCCCCGCCGGTGCGCCGCACGACGTCCAGGACGTAGGGCCCGTCGGCCGGGTTCCCGATGGCCAGCGACTTGGCGATGGTCGCGGGCCGGACCGGCTGGACCACGTCGTGGCCGGCCCGGAAGGCGGTAGCGACCGGAGCGCAGCCCGCCGCCTGGGCGCCGAACACCTTCCAGCCGGTGTCGGGCACCAGGCCGAGCGCGGCGAACTCGCGGAACGCCTTGTCGATCTTCACCAGCTGGGCGCCGGAGGCCACCGGGATCACGATCTGCTCGGGCAGCCGCCAGCCGAGCTGCTCGGCGATCTCGAACCCGATCGTCTTGGAGCCCTCGGCGTAGTACGGGCGGACGTTCACGTTGACGAACGCCCAGTCCTCCCGCTCGTCGGCCAGCTCGGAGGCGAGCTTGTTCACGTCGTCGTAGCTGCCCTGGACGGCCACCAGCGTGCCGCCGTAGATAGCCGTGCCGAGGATCTTCTGCGGCTCCAGGTCGGACGGGATCAGGACGACCGACCGGATACCGGCCCGCGCCGCCGCGGCGGCCACGGCGTTGGCCAGGTTGCCGGTGGACGGGCAGGCCAGCACCTTGAAGCCCAGCTCGATCGCGGCGGCCAGCGCGACCGCGACGACGCGGTCCTTGAAGGAGTGCGTCGGGTTGGCACGCTCATCCTTGACCCACAGCGAGCGCATGCCCAGCGTGCGGGCGAGCTGATCGGCCCGGACCAGCCGGGTCCACCCCGGCTCGGTGTTGGGCGAGGCCGCGACGTCCGCGGGGACGGGCAGCAGGCTCGCGTACCGCCAGATGTTCTGCGGGCCCGCCTCGATCGAGGCCCGGCTGATCTCAGGGAGGTCGTAGGCGACTTCCAGGGGACCGAAGCACTCGGCGCAGACGTGAGTGGCGCCCAGTTCGTAGGCCTGGCCGCACTCGCGACAGGACAGGTGGCTGGCGTAGCCGAAACGGGATGGCGAACGGGACGCGCGGGATGTGCGCGGGGTAGTGCGCTCGGGTGTCGTGGGCGTACCCGGGGCCGCTGATGCGGTCATTTGCGAGGCCTCTCTCCTCATCTGCCCCAGCGGCCAGCAAAGCCGTGGGCCGGAGTTGGCACCTGTCCCGAGACGACCTCGCCGTTAGCGAGCGAGCGCGTGATCTCGTGATGGTTGCCGGGGCTTCAACGGGCCGTTCCCTCCACCCCTCTGGATGAGCGTTATGCAGTTGTGCCCACTACTGTAACCGGAGATGCCCGTGCCAGTGCAATCCCCTCCGCCGGCTTTGTTGCCGGCTGGGCATGGCGGCACCTCGCCGGCGAGGCCGGACTACTAGCGTGGCGTTACATGGGCGAGGCAGCAGCGCGCGGGCGAGTGCTCGTCGCATCCAACCGCGGACCGATCTCCTTCACGCTCGGCGAAGACGGCCAGCTCAGTGCCCGGCGAGGCGGCGGCGGGATGGTCTCGGGCCTGCTGACGGTGGCCGGCCAGACCGACCTGCTGTGGGTCTGCGCCGCGCTGAGTGATGCCGACCGGGCCGCCGCCCGCGCGGCGCCCGGCGGCCGGCTCGAACTCGGCGGCCCGGCGGGGGCGAACGGCCCGGCGGGTGCGAACGGCTCGGCGGTGCGGATGCTCGACATCCCGCCGCGGACCTTCGCCAACGCCTATAACGCGGTGGCGAACTCGACGCTGTGGTTCGTCCACCACCTGCTCTACGACCTTCCGAACCAGCCGCGCTTCGGCACCGGGTTCTGGGAAGAATGGGAGTCCTTCCGGGCCTACAACGCCACCTTCGCGGCGGCGCTGGCGAGCGCGGCCGGCGACGGGACCTCCGCCAGGCCCCTGCCGCGCGCGCTCGTGCAGGACTACCACCTCACGCTGGTCCCCCGGATGCTCGCCGACCAGCGGCCCGACATCCGGATCGCGCACTTCTCGCACACGCCGTGGGCGCCCCCGGAGTATTTCGGCGTGCTGCCCGACGCCATCGCCCGCGAGATCCTCGAGGGGATCCTGGGCGCGGACCACGCAGGCTTCCTCTGCCGGCGCTGGGCGGACGCGTTCGCGGACTGCTGCCAGGTCATCCTCGGGGCCGACGTGGACCGCGCCCGGCAGCGGATCACCTACCAGGGGCATGTCACCGGCATCGGGGTGTACGCGCTCGGCGTGGACGCCGCCGAGCTGACCAGCCGGGCGGCGCAGCCCGACGTCGAGGCCCGGGTGCGCGACCTCGTTGGGCTCGCCGGCGGCCGGAAGCTGATCGTCCGGATCGACCGCACCGAGCTGTCCAAGAACATCGTCCGCGGCCTGGCCGCCTACCGCGAGCTGCTGATCTCCCGGCCGCAGTGGCGGGGGCGGGTCATGCACCTCGCGTTCGCCTACCCGTCGAGAACCGAACTGCCGGAGTACCGCGAGTACGCCGCGGCCGTGCTGCGACTGGCCGAGCTGATCAACGAGGAACTCGGGACCGACGACTGGACGCCGCTGGTCGTGCGGGCGGACGACGACTACGCCCGGTCCCTGGCCGCCTACCGGGTCGCCGACGTGCTGCTGGTCAACCCGATCCGGGACGGGATGAACCTCGTCGCCAAGGAGGGCCCGATCGCCAGCGACCGGGGCTGCGCGCTGGTCCTGTCGCGCGAGGCGGGCGCGGCCGCCGAGCTGAGCGACGCGGCCCTGATGATCAACCCGTTCGACGTCACCGGCACGGCGCAGGCACTGCACGAGGCGCTGTCGATGAGCGACGAGGAGCGAGCCAGCCGGTGCGCCCGGCTCGCCGCGGCCGGCGGGGCCGTCCCGCCCGCCCGGTGGTTCGCCGACCAGCTAGCCGCCCTCGATGAATGAAGTTAACGGCCCCGCGGGGCCGGTCCCGGCCCGGCCGCGCCGGGCGCTAGGCGCCGGCCTCGATGGTGTCGGCCAGGGCCACCAGCAGGGCGACGACGCCTTCGGGGCCGTCGACCACCAGGTCGGCCTCTTGCGCGAGGCCGGTCACCTCCGCCGATCCGCTGCAGACCACCAGGCCGGGGATGCCGTCGGCGCGCAGTTCCCGCACGGCCTCGAACGCCGGCCGGTCGCCCAGGTCGTCGCCGCAGTACAGGGTCGCCGCCGCGTGCCGCTGCGCGGCTAGCTCCCGCAGCGCCTGGCCTTTGTCCGCGCCCGGCGGCCGGAGCTCGATCACCATCCGGCCGGGCTCCACGGCCAGGCCAGTCTGCGCGGCCAGCTCAGCCAGCGGAGCGCTGAGCCGTTCCAGCGCCGCGCGCGGGTCAGCCGTCC
>Ga0307372_10005007_pt1 | contig 20116 bp, 18 predicted proteins | sample OX1MG_FD_202533 | JGI IMG/M metagenome (GOLD analysis project Ga0307372, IMG submission 202533) | Soil microbial communities from Risofladan, Vaasa, Finland - OX-1 | ecosystem: Environmental > Terrestrial > Soil > Coastal area > Acid sulfate soil | place: Finland: Risofladan, Vaasa | collected...
CTTACTTCTATGTGGAGATGCAGGACCCGGCCCCGTGGCGGAGCCGGGCCTCAGACGACGTCGCCGCGGCCCCGGTCCGCCTAGGCTTTCCACACTGCTACGTCGGCCGAGCAGCCGAGGGGGGGGGCCAAACTTCGAGTACATCGTCAATCTGGAATTCGAACAAGGAGGCGTTGAAAACGCTGCTGGGAATTACCAGTCGCCCCTGTGAACATGAGAGTGTCAGAACTGTTGGCCGCCTGGACAGGGTCCCCGCCAAGTTCTGATGCGTCTACCAACCCCTCGGCCGCCAGGCGCGCAGGCTCGGCCGGCTGTCCCGACACTTCACATGGAGACTTTGCGAGAGGATGTCGACCGGGCGCGACACAATCCGGGCGCCGGCACCACTACCGAGTTCTCGCGCCGCTCACTCTATGTCACGGCAAGTCAGATGAGGTCCAGGGTCGGCAGAAAGCGCGGTGCCCGGCGAGCCTTGGTCAGCTGCTCGAAGGCGTAAGCCAATCCGAGCAGTAGAGCTTCCGAGCCGGGTCTGGCGAAGAAGGCGAGGCCGAGGGGTAGCGCGTCGAAGGCCATCCCCGACGGCACGGTCACGATCGGGTACCCGGCCATCGCTGACGGCTGGGTCGAGCCGCCGATCACGCGGTCGCCGTTGATCTGATCGATCACCCAGGCGGGTGGCCGTGATGGCGCCACCAACGCGTCGAGCCGGTACCTCTCGAGCGTGGCATCGATGCCACCCTCGCGCGACAGCCGGCGCGACGCGGTGAGTGCCGAATGGTATTCGGCGGAGTCGAGGCCTGACCTGGCCTGGCACGCTTCAAAGATCTCCTGGCGGAAGTACGGCATCTCCTCCGCGGCGTGTTCTTGGTTGAAGCGGATCAGATCGGCGAGCGAGCGTGGCGCGATCCCTGGCCTACCGGCAAGATAGGAATCGATCCCCGCCTTGAACTCGTGCTGCAGCACCGTTGTCTCCACCTTTCGATCGTCCGCGCGCATCGCCCCGGTAGTCGAGATCTCCACCTCGATAAGCTCAGCGCCAAGGTCGCGGAGCCCGAGCTTTGCGGACTCGTGGACTTTGTCGGTGTGCTCGCTGTAGCCGGTGTAGGGCTCACGAAGAACGCCGAGACGGCGGCCGCGGAGCGCACCTCTATCGAGGTACGTCGTGAAGTCAGTCGGGATGTCGACGATTGCACCGAGCAAAAGCGCGGCATCCCGTACGTAGCGGGCGTGGGCGCCGGCGCTGTCCTGGCTTCGTGAGATCGGGATGATTCCGTCCTGGCTGACCAGCCCGACCGCGGGCTTGATTCCAACCACTCCGTTGGCCGACGACGGGCAGATGATGGAGCCGTCCGTCTCGGTCCCGACGGCGATTGGAATCAGGCCTGCTGCCACGGCAACCGCCGACCCACTCGATGAGCCGCACGGCGACCTGTCGAGCACGTGGGGGTTGCGGCACTGCCGGCCACGCGCGCTCCATCCTCCGGACGATCGCGAAGAACGAAAGTTCGCCCATTCGCTGAGGTTGGCCTTGCCGAGCAAGAGCATGCCCGCGGCCCGAAGCCTGGCGACCAGCCGGGCGTCCGCGGGCGCTGGCGCGGCCGTGAGGGCCAACGAGCCGGCGGTAGTCAGCATACGGTCTCCGGTGTCGATGTTGTCCTTCACCAGCACCGGCACGCCATGAAGAGGCCCGCGGCCCGGACTTTCGCGACGTTCGCGGTCAAGCCGACCGGCGATCTCCTCCCAGTCGGGGTTGATCTCGATCACCGAGCGCAGGCTTGGGCCGACCCGGTCGACGGCTTCAATCCGTTCGAGATGCATCTCGGCGAGCCGCCGCACACTGAGCTCGCCGCTGTCAAGACGCCGGCGAAGGTCGGCTATCGAGGCGTCGGCCAGGTCGGGATGAGGTACCAATTCTGGTTAGGGTATGAGGGTCAGCCTGCCGCGACCGGCAGGAACTCCTCCGCGATCCGATCGAGTTCCTCCGTCTCGTATGGCTTAAGAGCCCGCAGCGGCATACGACAAAGCTCCTCGATCGACACACCTCGCCGGATCAGCAGGTGCTTCAGCGCCGCATGGAACGGAAAGCGCTGGACCTTTTCGCGAATCTCGCCCAGGCGGCGCGCACCCGCTTCGCTTGGTCGCCTCACGACCTCGGCCACGGCTTCCGGAAGGGCCGCGGCAAGGCCGGATACTGCGCCCACGGCTCCTGCCGCGAGACCGCGATGAATCAGGGCTTCCGGCCCGACGAAGACTTTTAGCCCGTCGATCAGATACGGCTCGAAACGTTCCCACGGCGCGTCCGACACCTTCAGCCCGACCAGGTTGGGCAGGCGGATCCGCAGCTCCTCGATCACGGCAGGCTTGAGTGCATACCCGCTGCGCGCCGCGAACTCGTATACAAAAAATGGAAGTGGCGCACATGCGTGCCCTGCGGCCGTGAAATGTGCGATAAGAGCTGCGTCGTCCGGCGCGAAGTACGGAGGCGCTATCACTGCCACCGCGTTGGCGCCGGCCTCGGCCGCATGCGCGGCGAGATTCATCGTGGCGGCAGTCGTCTGCGCGCCACAGTGAACTATGAGGGTGAGCTCTCCGTGTCCAGCTTGAACGAAGGCGTCCGCAGCGGCGCAACGCTCGGCGGTGCTCAAGAGAATGCCCTCGCCGGTCGTGCCAAGCGCCAGGATTCCATCGACGCCGGCCGCGGCCAAGTGTCCGACCAGAGGTCCGATCGCCTCCACGTCCACGGCCTCACCGCCATCGCGCAGAGGCGTCACCGACGCGGCAATGGTACCGGCGAACGCGGGCTTGAGCTGCTCGGGCATTTCAGTATCTCCGCGCGTGATCGAAAAGATTGACGAGGGAGCGCCCATCCAGGTACCTGTGCAGGTTTTCGATGAACAGGTCGACCAGCCGGTCGTTCTCCTGTACGACCGTGCTCGCCGAATGCGGCGAAACGATCACGTTTGGCATCGCCCACAGAGGATTGTCTAACGGGAGCGGCTCTTTGGCGAAGACATCAAGCCCGGCGCCACGCAGGCGGCCGGCCTGCAGCATCTCGATCATCGCCGGCTCATCGATGAGCGAACCGCGACCAACGTTCACCACGATGGCGTTTGCCGGTAAAAGAAAGAGCCGCCGGCGATCGATCAAGTTGGCAGTCTGCGGAGTGTCCGGAGCCGCGATGACCAGGATGTCGGTGTCGGGCAACACGGCGTCAAGCCCGGCCGCATCGACAAGCCTCAGCACACCCGGCGGAACCTCTCCCCCAGTCGTCCTTCGATGACCCGTCACCTGGATGCCGAGGGCGGAGCTCAGCTCCGCGATCCTCGATCCGACGCGACCGAGACCGATCAGCGTCATCCGGGATCCGAAGACCTCCTGACCGCAGAAGCGCTCCCAGTGGCGCTCGGCTTTCCAGGTGTTTAGCCGCGGCATCTCCTTGGCGAAGTGCAGAGCGGTGAGAAGCACAAACTCCGCCAGCGGCTGGGAATGGATCCCCGCGGCGTTGGTGATGATCAGCGGCGAGCCGGACAGACCCAAGCGGTCGATCAGCGGGCCGATCCCCGAGCTGGTCGACTGCACCCACCGCAACCGTGGTGCTCTCTTGAGCAGCTCCTCAGGCCGCTCCCAGTCGAATTCGAAGCTGATCTCAGCCCGACCCAGCTGCTCCTGCCACCGCCGGCGCTGCTCATCGGTCAGAGGCCGCTCTGGCCCGTGGTGGTCGGCTTCGTAGCGAGTGGTTGGAAGGAGCTCAGGCTCATAGATCAACTCGATCCGCTCCGGCTCAGATGCGGCAATGCGTTCTGCGTGCCTCGGATCCAGCCAGGTGGCTATCAATACCGGGACGCGAACCTTATCGGGCGGCATTCGAATCGCCTCCATTGAATTGGGCCGCCATCAGCTCGGCCAGGCGGTAGCAAAGCCGCGTTCCCGCCCCAAGGGGGCCGCGAGGGATGTCTTTGTGCAGGTGGTTCTCGTTCCAGTGGCTGCCCGCGATGTCAAGGTGGACCCAGGGCCGTCCCTCGACGAACTCGCCGATGAACATCGCAGCGGTGATGACGCCGGCTTCCCCGTAATCGGAGTTCTTGAGATCGGCGGTCTGGCTCTGGATCAGCGGCCGGAAGTCGGGGTAGATCGGCAGCCGCCAGACCCTGTCTCCTGCTGATTCGCCGGCGGCCGCTACCAGTTCCCACAGCGGGTCGTCATTGCTGACGGCGGCCGAAGCTGCGTGACCGAGGGCCGCTCGGGCGTCGCCGGTCAAGGTGGCAAGGTCGACGATGTGAGTGGCTCCGGACCTGAGGGCGTACGTGACGGCGTCAGCCAGGACGAGCCGCCCCTCCGCGTCGGTGTTCAGCACCTCGACGGTTTTACCGGAGGCGCTCGTCCACACGTCTCCAGGTCGTTGGGCTCCGCGGCCTGGCAAGTTTTCGGCAGCAGGAATGACCGCCATCACATTGATGGCAAGGCGGCTCTCGGCAATGACCTGGATCGCCGCCAGCACTGCCGCCGCGCCACCCATGTCGCCGCGCATCTTCACCATCGAAGTGGCGGACTTCAGCGAGAGACCGCCGCTATCGAACGTGATGCCCTTGCCGACCAGAGCCAGGTTTGGTTCCTTGCCGGTCGCTCCAAGATATTTCAGCCGGATCAAGCGCGGCTCCTGCTCCGAGGCGGCGCCGACGGCTGCCAGAAGGTGGTACCCGCCCGCCCGCAACGATTCAGCTCCAACGATTTCGCAGTCCAGGCCCAAGCGTTCTGCCATCTCGCGAGCGATCGCGTCGAGTTGATCGGGGCCGAGCTCGTTAGCCGGCGTGTTCTGCCACTCGCGCGCCCTTGCGGTCGCCTCGCCAAGTCGCCGAGACACATCGACCATGGCGTCCGGGGCGTCGCCGAAGCCGACGAGGGTCAGGGCGGTCAGCGGCGCCGGGTGCCGACCCGTACTCCGGCCCCGACGATCCCACGTGCCGGCAACGCAGCCTTCGATGACAGCAGAAACGTCCGAGCTCCGGAGCGCGCCCGCCCTCAGCACTGCGATCTTCCCGTGACCGAACTCTCGCGCGGTCCGCACCATCTCCTGGTGCGCGAATCGAAGCCTGGAGCCATCGAGGTCGGCCGCTGACCCCAGGCCGTATAGAAGGACGCGAGGGCTGGCAAGACCCTCCCCGGCGGGCAGGAGCAAGACCTCGTGAAGGCGTCCACTGTGCTCGCCGGAGGCCACAAACCGAGCCGCGCGGGGGTCGAGCTCCACCAGCACCGAATCAGTCTGTGGCCCTGGCGTTACAGGTATAGCCAGCACGTCCACGCTGACAGCAGTGAGCTCGCCGGGATGGGCGATCAATGCGACCTTAACCGGCTGAGATTCTTTCACGAGAAGAATGTATATTGTCGCGGTTTAGATCTTTCGGGTGGAGATTGATCGAATCGAACCTGGTTTTGGGGAGGTGCGCCGTCAGATGCAGGAACGCAGCAAATTGGTGACAGCCGCCATGAGTGCACTCATGGTGTTTCTCGCGGCCTGTGGCAGCAGCGGGAGCACAGGTACGTCCGGAAGCGCGGCCGGCAAGACGCTGGTCGTCGACGACGCATACACCTGGGATTTCAGCAAGGACACCGACCCAAGCCGAGGTGGCGTCGATTTCGACGCAGATCCGTTCTTCCACGCGATCTACGACAGCTTGCTCACCTTCAAGCTGGGCGATTCCTCTACACCTATCCCGCTGGTCGCTCAGTCCTACACAGTCTCTCCTGACGCCAAGACGTTCACGTTCACGATCCGCAAGGACGTGAAGTTCGCCGACGGGACGCCTTTGACCGCGCACGACGTCGAGTTCACGTTCAAGCGCCTTCTGAACCTCCACGACAACCCCGTGTACCTCTTGGATGGGATCACCTCGATGACGGCGACCGACGACTACACCTTCGTGCTCGTTTCATCGGTCCCCAACCCGGCGATCCCGTTCATCGTCACCAACCCGGCCCTAGGGATCATCAACTCGAAGCTTCTGATGGCCCACGGTGGAACCGATGCCGCGGACGCAGCGACGACCGATACCGCGCATGACTTTCTGGGAACGACATCGGTCGGCAGTGGTCCCTACACGATGGCCTCAGTGAGTACATCAGAGGTCGTGCTGAAAGCGAATCCCAAGTATTGGGGGCCAGACAAGCCCAACTTTGGGACGGTCATATTCCGCAATGTCGCCGCTGCAACGCAGTTGATCGAGATTCAAAAGGCTTCCAACCAGATCGAGCTCAGCCTGTCTGGGGACCAAGCCGACAGTCTCAAGAGCAACAGCGCCCTGCACGTGACGAGTTTCACCTCGCCGAACATCACGTTCGCGTTTTGCAACATCAAGACCTCCGCCGCCTGCGCCAATCAGCACTTCGTCAACGCAATTCGCTACGGCATTGACTACCAGGCACTGGTCAGCGTGGCCGGGGCGGGAGCAGCTCAAGCTCCTGGTGTCGTCCCAACCCAGTTCCTCGGGGCTCTTCCTCAATCTCAGGCGGTCACGCGTGATTTGACCAAGGCCAAGAGCGAACTGCAGGCTTCAGGAGTATCGAATCCGACGATCGACCTCGACTACACGATCAGCAGCACCGGGCTTAACGATTCGCTGGCGGCCAAAATCAAGGCCAACCTTGCGGATGTCGGTATCACCGTCAACCTCAACGGTCAGCCCAGCTCAATCGCGACGCCAAACTACCGCGGTGGCAAGTACAGGCTCGGCCTCGCAGGCTGGGCGCCTGACTACCCGGACCCCAACGACTACCTGGCGTTCCTGCCTGGCCAACTGGTCGGCAAGCGCGCCGGCTGGCTCACCGGCGCAGCCCCGGATATTGAAACTCTCGGCGCCAAGGCAGGCTCAACGCCGGACAATGCCACACGTGGCCAGCTCTTCCAGCAGCTCCAGACCCTGCTTAACCAAGAGAGCCCGATGCTGCCGCTTATCCAGCCCGGGCAGTCCGTCGTAGGCACCAAGAATCTCACGAATGTCGTATACAGCCCAGTCTGGTACCTCGACCTCGCCTCGATCGGCACGAACTAATTCGCTGGGAGCGGCGCTCGCAAAGCGCCGCTCCCAACATCCCCTCCTCTTTTTCATAGCGCGGCGTCTCATCGCGCTTGTGTTTCTCTGCATCGGGGTGTCGGTGATGGCGTTCGTCCTCACACACCTCGTGCCGGGGGACCCGGCCGTCGCAAACCTTGGAGACCGCGCATCTTCCGACCCGGTGGCGGTGAAGCTTTACCGCGAGCACTTCGGGCTCGACAAACCGCTGCCGGTTCAATACGTCGTCTATCTCGGGAACCTCCTTCATGGCGACCTTGGCGAATCGGAGCAGAGCCGGCGACCGGTCCTCACCGACCTCGCCGAGTACATTCCGGCGACCGCCGAGCTCGCCATCACTTCGATAGTGCTCGCCTGCTTGCTCGGCTTAACACTGGGAGTCATCGCCGCGTTAAACCGGAACAATGTCATCGACCAGATCATTCGAGTCGTGTCGCTGGGCGGCATGTCCACCCCACAGTTCTGGCTCGCCCTGGTCGCGCTCTACCTCTTCTTCTACAAGCTGAGCTGGGTCCCGGGCAGCGGCCGGCTCGATGCCGCAGTGCTGCCACCCCCCCACCTGACCGGACTGTTCACGATCGACTCGCTGGCGGCCGGCCAATACGACGTATTTGTCAACGCCGTCCAGCACCTCATCCTGCCCGCCTGCGTGCTTGCCGCGTTCAATATGGGGCTGTTCACGCGATTCACCCGCTCGGCCGTGCTCGAGGTGCTTGAGAACGACTACGTTCGCACGGCGCGCGCCAAGGGCCTGCCCGAGCGGACAGTGGTGTTCCGGCACATCCTGCGAGCGGCATCTCCACCCATCCTGACAGTGGTAGGGCTCGCCTTCGGCAACGTCATGACAGGAACCGTCTTGATTGAGAACATCTTCTCCTGGCCGGGAATCGGCCAGTACTCATACCGGAGCGCAACTGCTCTCGACCTGCCAGCGATCGTAGGCGTGATGCTTTTCGTAGCGATCGTCTACATCCTAGTCAACATGGTCGTCGATATCCTTTACGGCGTCGTCGATCCGAGGATTCGAGTCGCATGAGCGTCGCCGCGATCAGCAATCCTCTGGCCTCTTCTTGGCGCCGGATTCCTGGCGCGTGGAGGCAACCAGTGACGATCGCGGGATTGGTCATCGCCGCCTTCTGGCTGGTGATCGCGCTCGCAGCCCCGTTGATAGCTCCAGCCGACCCGTTGGCGCAGGGCGCCGCACTCTACCAGGCACCGTCGGCTGCCCACCTCATGGGCACCGACGAACTGGGCCGAGACGTCTTCTCGCGCGTGCTGTGGGGCGCCCGCATCTCAATTCCCCTGGCCATGCTGCTGGTCGCTCTGGCCTTCACTATCGGTGGCACTCTTGGCGGGCTCGCCGGATACCTCGGCGGCTGGGTGGACGAGCTTGTGATGCGGGCTGCGGATTTCGTGTTCGCGGTGCCGACCATTCTGCTCGCCATGGCGGTTGTCGCGGCTCTCGGACCCGGTCTCTTCCATGCCGTGCTGGCGGTGGTGCTGGTTTCATGGCCGGGCCACGCCCGAGTGGTCAGAGGACTGGTTCGGACGACCATGCAGTCAGAGTACGTAGCCGTCGGGCGGCTGCTCGGCTCGCCCACCCACCGCGCGCTTGTCGTCGACGTGCTGCCGAACGTCGCCGGTCCGGTGATCGTTCTCGCCGCCCTCGAGATAGGCAACGCGATCCTGCTGCTCAGCGCGCTGTCCTTCTTGGGACTGGGCGCCCGCCCACCAACAGCCGAATGGGGATCGATGGTCTCGACCGGTGCCCAACATTTCGAGGCGTGGTGGATCGGAGTCTTCCCCGGCATTGCCATCGTGAGCGTTGTTCTTGCATTCAATTTGCTTGGAGACAGCCTTCGCGATGCGTTCGACCCGAAGGCAATCATCAAGGCGCGCGGCGCATGAAGCCGCTCCTCAGCGTCCGCGACCTCCGGGTCTGGCTGGATACGGCACGAGGCCCGCTCTCCATCGTCGACGGCATCAACTTCGACATCGCGTCCGGCCAGGTTTTCGGGCTGGCGGGCGAGAGCGGAAGTGGCAAGACCATCACCGCGCTGGCTCTGCTCGGGCTGCTGCCGGCTGGCGCTCGCGCCGCAGGGTCGGCAATGCTCGATGGCCGGGACCTTCTCACCATGCGAGCCGCGCAGCGGCGGCGCACTCGCGGACGCGAGATTGCGATGGTGTTTCAAGACCCGACGTCCTCGCTGCACCCGATGCTCACTATCGAGCGTCAGCTGACCGAGCACCTCCGCTATCAGCTGGGAATGAGCCGCGAGGAGGCGTATGAGAGAGCAGTCCATCTTCTGACCGACGTTCGCATCCCAAATCCGAGAGCCGCATTGCGCGGATACCCTCATCAGTTCAGCGGCGGCATGCGGCAACGTATTCAGATTGCCATCGGCCTTGCCTGCGAACCGCGGCTCCTCGTGGCCGACGAGCCTACGACCGCACTCGACGTCACCGTCCAGGCTGGGATACTTCGCTTGCTTCACCGGCTATGCGAGGAGAAGGACCTGGCCGTGATGCTGATCACGCACGACCTCGGGGTCCTTTCGGCCCTGGCCGATACGGTAACGGTGATGTATGCAGGCCGGGTGGTGGAATCGGGTTCCACCGCCCAGGTGATGGGAGGTTCGCGGCATCCCTACACCAGAGCTCTGATCGACTCATTGCCCCATCCGGAAGCGAGCGACGGAGCCCTCGTTCCAATCGCCGGGGATCCCGCCGGGCCGGAGTCGCGTCCGTCCGGCTGTGCCTTCCACCCGCGCTGCCGGTATATGGAGCCCTCCTGCGCGGCCGCCGTACCCTCGCTCGTGCGAATGGACGATGGACGCGAGATGGCATGCCCCTTGGATCCCCTGGTTGTGAGCCGCGTTCGATGAGCCTGCTCGAGCTGCGAGATGTGGAGGTCGTGTATCAACGCAGTGACGGCACGCCTGTGCCTGCAGTTGTCGGAGCCAGCCTGGACGTCAACCGTGGCGAGATCGTCGGCCTGGTCGGCGAAACAGGTTGCGGCAAGTCCTCGCTCGCGAGGGCGGCGGTGGGCCTGGTCTCGACAACGCGAGGAAGCGTGATATTCGAGGGCCGCGAGGTACACGTCCTCGGGCGCCGGGCGCGCCCGGCGAGCGAACGCCGGTTGCAGCTCGTCTTTCAGAACCCATACGAGTCGATCAACCCGCGCCGGACTGTCGGCGCCCAGGTCGCGGACGCGTTCGCCATCAGCCACGCGCAGCCGCGATCGAGTTTCCGTGCTCGAGTTGAGCACCTGCTCCAGAGGGTGGGACTTCCGGAAACCATGGCTCGGCGTTTTCCGCACCAGTTGAGCGGCGGGCAACGGCAGAGGATCGCGATCGCGCGGGCACTCGCGGCCGACCCGGCGATGATCGTCCTGGACGAGCCCCTATCAGCTCTCGATGCTTCAGTTCAGGCGCAGGTGGCCAACCTCCTCGTCGAGCTGGCGCGAGACCTCCACGTGGGCATGCTCCTGATTTCTCATGACCTCGCCATAGTCCGCCACGTGGCCCACCGCACTGCAGTCATGTACCTCGGCGTAATCGTCGAGACAGCGCCAACCGACGAGCTCTGGAAAGCACCCAAACATCCCTACACGCAGGCGCTGATCGACTCGATCCCCCACGCAGACGGCGCCGGTCACCTGCCCGTCGCCCTCCCAGGCGAGATCCCCGACCCGGCGAATCCGCCATCGGGCTGTCGGTTCCATCCCCGATGCCCGCGCGTGATGGAGATGTGTCGATCGGAGGTTCCCAGGCTCGTCGCGAAGGATGGCGGCCGCGAGGTCGCATGCTGGCTTCATGACAAACCGCCGGTTTTCCAGCAGTCTGCCGACGTCCCCAGGGTGTCGCCGTGAATCCCCGATTCGAGCCGGCGGGATCGGGCCGATTGGCGAAACAGGCATACCAGCAGTTGCGTAGGGAGATACTCCGGCAGCGGCTCGAGGCCGGCACAGTTCTCAATGAGGGGTCACTCGCCGAATCGCTGGGGATGTCGAAGACTCCCGTCCGCCACGCCCTCTACGCCCTGCGCCAGGAAGGGCTGCTCGAAGCGGGCCCTCGGCGACAGATGATTGTGCGCAGCCTGTCGCCGGTGCAGAGAGCCGAGCTGGTTGCGGTCCGCGAAGCCCTCGAGCGGGTCGCGGTGAGCACTGCCTGCGAGCACATGAACGATGACGATTTCGACCATTTGCGAACCCTCCTCCGGCGCCAGCGCCGATTTGCCGAGGCGGGCGATGAGGACAACTTCGTTGACTGCGACGAAGAGATGCACATCGCGATCTCTGAGCGGTCGGGGCTGCATCTGGTGCCCCAGTTCTTGAATCAGCTGCGGGGGTTCGTTCGCCTGATGCAGATGAGGGCACGGCGCGATCCAGGTCATTTGTTCCGCGTCCTCGAAGAGCACGAACGGCTGGTTGACGCAATCGAAGAGCGGGATGAGAAAGGTGCTCTTGCCGCCCTCGGCCATCACCTCCACACGACCGAGTACATCCTCGGAGACTGACCGTTACGTGGATTCATCGATCACCTCAGCACGCTGGTGCTCGGGGCGCGATGCGGTGGATTCGTAAACGATCCGCTCAGATCGAGAGTACCTCGCGCGAACGCGTCATCGGCGTCACCTCGCCCACGACTCGATCGCGATTCAGGGCCCCTCCTCGTCAATCTCGCTACGAGACTTGCGGCTGGTCTTGACGATGTCGGCGATCACGTCGGCCGCATTGTTTATGCCGCATTTGGTGAAGCGCCAGTTGCCGACCGCCAGAGTCGAGTCGCTGACGGGCGCCGCGACGGAAGGCCCAGACCTCCACGATTCGCAGACCCTTGATGACTCGCCGACCCTCCCTAGGTGGCTCCGTCGATCGCCTCGGTGCGCTGTTGCTCGAGACGCGGTGACAGCGATGCGTAAACATGCTTGAAGATCGACGCCGCACCAGGTTTAGGCAATTCCTCGACAAGCGCCTGGGCGGCATCGATCTCGGCCCGAATCTCGTCCTTGGTGCTGGCTTCTTGTTCCGCCGACCACAAACCTTCGGCCGTCGCGTACCGGCGCACACGCTCGATCGGATCGCGGCGCTCCGCCTCTGCCACCTCGGATGCTTCCCGGTATTCCTTGGGGTTGTCGGACGTGTTGTGGAAGCCCATTCGGTAGGTCCGGCACTCGATCAGCGTCGGTCCCTCTCCCGCAAGTGCCCTGTTCACTGCCTCCAGGGTGGTCGCGTAGACCGCGAGAAGATCATTGCCGTCGACTTCGAATCCCGGGAAGCCATATCCCTCGGCTCGACGCGCGAGCGAAGGTGCGGCGGTCTGCCTGTACGCCGGCGTTGAGATGGCGTAGTGGTTGTTGATGAGCACCATCACCAGCGGCACACGCATGACACCCGCAAGGTTCGAAGCCTCGTGAAAGTCGCCTTCCGACGAGGCGCCCTCGCCGAAGTAAACAGCCACCACCCCGCGAACCCGACGGAGCTTGAGGGCCCAGGCCAGGCCCGCTGCGTGGGGTAGCTGGGCGCCGATCGACTGCTGACGTGGCAACAGGCGGACGCCATCCGGGATTGCGGCCGCGTCGAAATTGCCCATGTACGTGGCGAACATGTTCTTCAGCGGTAAGCCATGGCGGAGCATCGCCGGGTGCTCGCGCGACGCCGGGACCATCCAGTCGCGCTGCGGATCGAGCGCCATGGCGGATCCGATCACCGCAGCCTCCTGGCCATGGACAGGACCGTACACACCGACGCGGCCCATTCTCTGCAGCTTGATCAAGCGGTCGTCGAGTGCCCGCGACAGCAACATGAGGCGAAGCGCCTCCAGCAGTTGACCGGGCTTCATGGGCGAAGATCCGCTTACCCTCCCGTCGACATCGAGCATCTGGACCAAGTCAGTACGCCACGGTTTCGCGGGTGGCAGCCACGATCCTGCGCACCGAAGGGAGGAAGTGGTCTTCGAGCGAGCCTGGAGGATAGGGAGTGTCACGCGCCGCCACCCTCCGGATCGGAGCATCCAGCGATCCGAATGCCTCCTGTTGAATGGTCGCGATGACCTCGGCGCCGAAACCACCGGTCATCGGCGCTTCATGAACGACCACGGCCTTGCCGCTTTGCTGCACGGCCGCAACCAGCCCTTCGACGTCGAGCGGGATGATACTGCGGAGGTCGAGCACGGCCGCCTCCACGCCGTCCAGAGCAAGCTGATCGGCTGCCGCCAGGCAAAGGTGGACGGCCGCGCTCCAGGCGACGAGGACCACGTCCTTCCCATCGCGAACCAGGCGCGACGAGCCGAACGGCACCGTGTGGTCACCGGCCGGCACAGGTCCGCGGATTGACCGGTAAAGCCTTTGCGGCTCGAGGTAAAGAACGGGATCGGGATCCCTGATCGCCTCGAGCAGCAATCCTTTTGCGTCATCCGGGAATGCAGGGCAGACGACCTTCATGCCCGGCGACTGGCTGAACTGGGCTTCGATCGCATCCGGGTGAAACTCCGGGGTCCTGACGCCGCCGCCAAATGGCGCTCGGATGGTGACCTGGGCGTTGAAGCGACCGCGCGAGCGAAAGCGATAGCGTGCGAGCTGCGGCCCGATCTGGTGAAACGCTTGATGGGTAAAGCCGAGGAACTGGATCTCCGCGACGGGGACCATGCCACCGATTGCCAGCCCGAGCGATGCGCCGACGATCGAGGCCTCCGCCAGCGGAGTGTCCACGACCCGTTCAGGCCCGTATCGCTCCATCAAACCGCGTGTCACCCTGAAGACGCCACCCAGCCGGCCGACGTCCATGCCGAGGACCATCACCCTTTCATCGCGACCCATCTCCTCAAAGAGAGCCTCGCGAATGGCCTCGAGGATCGAGAGCTCGGGCCGCTCGCCGGTACTAGGTGACGCAGCCGTCGATTCCGCCGACTTCGAGGTCGAATTGCCCACAGAAGCGTCAGGCTATCACCAACAATTGACTTTGGATCTTTGATCACATAGTCTCGTTACCCGGAGCAGGGGCGGGGTCGAAAGTCCTGCGCGACGGACGTGATTAAAGGAGGGCCGAGATGCCGTCAGGCCTCAACGAGCAGTGGTTCAGGACCGCAGACATCCAGGGGGTTGCCGGCCCGCCCAGAGAGCTGGTCGGCTACGGCGAGTTCCCGCCCAAGATCAACTGGCCGGGCGGAAAGAAGGTCGCGATCCAGATCATCCTCAACTACGAGGAGGGCTCGGAAAAGACCTACGCGATGGGCGACGACTTCAACGAAGACCTGTACGAGCTGCCGTACAAGCAGGAGGGCATGCGCGACCTGGCGATCGAGTCGGCATACGAGTACGGCTCGCGAGCCGGCGTCTGGCGTCTCTTCCGAGTCTTCGCCCATGCGGGAATCAACGTGACCTGCGTGGCGGCCGCCGTGGCCCTGGAGCGCAACATCGCGGTGGCGAAGAAGCTGGCGGAGCGCGGCGACGAGGTCGCCGGCCACGGTTACCGCTGGGTCAACCACTTCGAGATGACGCGCGACGAGGAGCGCGAGGCGATCAAGCGGGCGGTCGCCTCGATCAAGCGCACGGTCGGTGAGCGGCCTCTGGGTTGGTACTGCCGCGAGATGAGCGTCAACACTAGAGAGCTGGTCGTGGAGGAAGGCGGATTCGTCTACGACTTCGACTGCTACAACGATGACCTTCCCTACTGGACCAAGGTGAACGGAAAGGATCACCTGGTCACCCCGTACTCGCTGGTCGTCAACGACGCACGTTTCGTCGTGGCGCAGGGGTACGGAAGTCCGGAACACTTCTTCGAATATGCGAAGGCAGAGCTGAACGGTCTGCGCAACGACGGGGACGATGTCAGCCGGATGATGTCGATTGGATTGCATGCGCGCTTCAGCGGGCATCCGAGCCGAGCCGACGGCCTCGCCAGGTTCATCGACTACGCGCAGAAGACGGGCGACGTTTGGTTCTGCCGCCGTATCGATCTGGCTCGCACGTTCATGGAGCAGCACCCGGCAGCCAAAGCGCACGCCTCTCATGGCGGCTGACCGGCCCGCGCCGTTCCGAGGAGAACGCTAATGAAGAGGATCGTCGTCACCGGCGGTAGCGGCAAGATCGGAGCCTGGATTCTCAAAGAGCTGCTCGACGAAGGGCACGAGGTCCTCAACGTCGACCTCAGACCGGCCTCCGATCCCCGCTGCCGCACGCTGATCGCCGACCTGACCGACTCCGGCCAGGCCTACGGTGCCATCGGCGTCTACACCGGCATCGACGAGCTTCAACCATCTTTGCGCCCTCAGCCCATCGATGCGCTCGTCCATTTCGCCGCCATCCCGCGAGTTCAGCTGGTGCCGGATGCTGAGGTCTTCAGGATCAACACGACCAGCACCTACAACGTCATGGAGGCGGCAATCCGCGCCGGGATCCGCAAGATCGTGTACGCGTCGAGCGAGGCGACATACGGGATCGATTTCGCCGACGACCACCTCGATCCGGACTATTTCCCGATCGACGAGGAGCACCCGACCGTGCCCATGGACGCGTACGGCCTCTCGAAAGTCGCCAACGAACGAACGGCGGCGGCGTTTCACGCGCGAGTCGGCGGCGACTTCTATGGCCTGCGCATCGGAGACGTGATGGCTCCTCAGGACTACGCGAGGTTTCCCGTGTGGACGACCGACCCCGCGATCCGCAAGCGCGAACTGTGGGCCTACGTCGACATCCGAGATGTCGCGCAGATGGTTCGCCTGTGCGTCAGCACCGACGGTCTCGGGTTCCAGGTCTTCAACGCGTTTGCGGGCGAGAGCGCGCACGTGACGCCCATACGCGAGCTCGCAGGCAGGTTCTATCCCAAGGTGGCGATGAAGGCGGAGATCCCCGAGCACGGATCGTTGGTCAGCAACACGAAGGCACAGCGAATGCTCGGGTTCGAGCAGAAGCACCGGTGGACAGAACAGTCCCAGGATTGATCGCAGAATGCTGAGCCCCCCCTCAACGTTCATGGACGATCTCGACGAGGGCGGCGAACCCCCTCTCGCCCACCTCGCCAGGAAGAAGCTCGGCCAGGAGACGACGCGCTACCTGCGCGACGCGCTGCTCAGCGGCCAGTACGCGACCGGCGAGCGGATGGCAGTGCACCAGCTGGCTGAATCGCTCGGGGTGAGCACCATGCCGGTCAGAGAAGCACTCGTGACGCTGGCCCACGAAGGCCTGCTCGAAGTCATCCCGCGGCGCGGGTTCCGGGTGGCGAGGATGGGTCTGCGGGACGTTGAGGACGCGTTCAGGGTCCACGCATTCGTCGCCGGCTTGCTGATAGAGGAAGCAGCGCCGATCATCACTCCGTCCACGATCGCCGAGCTGCGCAAGACCCAGGATGCGATCCTCGAAAGCTTCAGCCAGGTGGAGGACGAGCACCGGCTCGCGCACCGCGTCGAAGAGCTCAATTTCAGGTTCCACCGGACCATCAACCACGTGCCCGACGCCAAGCGTCTCCGGTGGTTCTTGCGCGCGGCGGCGCGGTACGTGCCGCGTCGTTTCTACGAAACCATCCCGGGCTGGAAGGAGGCGACTCGCGACAGGCACGCGGCCATCATCGATGCCCTCGAGGCTCGAGACGCGATCGAGGCACGCCGGCTAATGGAAGAGCACGTGATCGAAGCCGGAACGCTCGTTCGCGAGCACCTCGAATCCCAGCGACCCTAGGGTCCCAGCGGGATCAACCCAGGCCGAGGCTCAACGGGTTCCACACCGCGGCCGGCATCCAATCGGAGGGCCTGCCCAGGACCATTCGCGGCACCGTGCGCAGCTCTTCGAACCCCTGCTCGGCCAGCAGGTCAAGGGCTTGATGATTTTCATCGGCTGGGTAGACGATGACCTCCGATCCTGTCGCACCGACGGAGCGGATGAGCCTGACGAGAGCTGCAGTCTCGGTTTCATTGGCGCCTGGGAGCAGCAATGCCGATGCTCCACCCCAGGGCACCGGGATCACCGCGCCCGCAAGACGCCCCACTCTGAACAGTCCCCACGCGTAATCCTGAAATGGAGTCAAGACCGCGGCACGGTCCGCACCATAGACCTCGCTGTCCATCGCGACCAAGGCCTCATGGTCAGACGGTAGCAGGGGCCGCCAGGGGCCCAGCTCGACCGTTTTGGGCAGCGCTGTCCCGCGCATCTCGTGGTACGAGCTCTCAACCTGGAAACCCATCCGCTCGTAGATCCGGCGGCCCAACGCGGTGGCCGCCAGAACGATGCGCTCGCAACCTGCTCTCCGCAGGGCAGCCTGCGCAACCGCTGTCATCCGGGTGCCGAGGCCTTGGCCCCGGAGGTCAGGCCGCACGAACACGTGGCCGATCCAACCGGTATGCCCGTAGCGCGTAGCGACAGACGTCGCCACCACCCGGTCCTCGCCATCTCGGGCCAGGAACGCGCTGCAGCGGCGGTTGGCCGCGTAGAAGCTGAAGATCGCGTGGAACTGGCGGTAGTTTCCCCAGCCGCCATCGACCACGCAGGTGGTGGCCTCGAGGACCGCCCCAGGAGTGCGGGCCATCGCGCGCACGTGGAACCGCCCTGTGGTCAAGAGCGCAACGGCAGCGCGATCGGCCGCATCGGGCTGCCCGTGCCGCCGCGAATCTTCAGGCAGGCCCCGATGAAGGCGAACTCGTAGATCGACTCGTGCGACAGGTCCTCGAGATAGGCCATCTCGAGCAGGGGGATCCCCGCTTCGGCGAGGAGATAGGTGTGCACCGGCAGCCAGTTCTCCGGGTCAGCCGAAGGCGTGTGCTCGACGCCGCCGTTGTCGGCTCCGATGTAGATGGCCCCAGCTTTGGCGAGGAACTCGGCGCCCTCCCGGTTAATGCCCGGAGAGTTGGGCACGAATCTCTGCTGGTCCGGCCAGATGGTCATTCTCCCGGTGCGGATCAGGACCACATCACCCGGACGCAGCTCCGTCTTCTGGCGCTTGAGCGCGTCCAGCAGCTCCTTTTCTCCGATTGCGTGGCTGTCCGGCAGCATGTCCACCCCCGCGGCCGCGGCGATGTCGATCATCACGCCACGCGCCAAGATGGGCGGTTGCTTGTCGGCTCCGCCTCGTTTCCAGTGCCGGCTGCCGAGGTGCTCCTTCGCGCTGAAGCGATTGAAGATCTGTCCATGCAACCCGAAGTGGGTGAACGTGTCCACGTGGGTGCCGCAGTGCGTGTAGAGCGAAATGCAGTCGCCCGAGTAGCTGACCCTCTCGTTCTGCTCGTCGGAGATGCCCAGCGGATTGTCGAGCATGTTGCCGGCCGGCGTATGCGACATCCAGATCTGAAATCCCGGATCGCCAAGGTCGGTCCACACGGGCATGCCCACGAAATAATCAACCGCCAGGTCGAAGGGCTTTCCCGCGTCCGCCTCACCCAGGGCTGCCCGCCGCGATTCGGCCGTCATGTGGTTGAGCATGCCGATCTCGTCTGCCGGCCCAAACGGACTCGCAGACGCCTGGTTGAGCTTCGAGTGGTAAGCGACGATGTTCTTACGCTGGTCTTCGCTCAACAGCACTGGACCGCACATTTCCTTACTGACCTCCTGGAATAATCGGTTGGTGCGAATTCTCGAGGCGCGAGCTCGCGCGGAAGAGGTCAAGGATCTCAACCTCTTCATCGCAATGACGGACGAGGACGGAGACGGCGAGGTGGTCGCGGTCAAAGACCTGATTGATGTGCGCGGCACGCCCACCACCGGAGGCGGCCGGCTGCTGCCGACAGATCCCAAATCCGAGGACGCGCCCCTGATTCGCAACCTGCGCAGCCGCGGCTGCGTGATGATCGGCAAAACGAACCTTCACGAGTGGGCCTTCGGCTCGACCAGCATGAACCGCCACTACGGCACGGTTCGCAACCCTCGGGACCGCTCTCGCATCGCCGGTGGCTCCTCGGGCGGGTCGGCGGCGGCGGTGGCCGCGGGAGCCTGCGACTGGGCTATCGGCAGCGACACCGGCGGGTCGGTGCGTATCCCCGCCGCACTTTGCGGCATCGTCGGATTCAAGCCGACTTTCGGGGCGATCGACACGAAGGGGGTGGTGCCGCTGAGCTTCTCGCTCGACACCATCGGCTCGCTCGCACCTGACGTCGCCACCGCAACCCGTGCGGTCGCGATGATGGCAAGCCCCCGCGGGGAGGGCAGCTTCTCCGACGGCTGGCAGGATGTCGACGCGATCCCGGCCGAACGCGTGCGCCTGGCCGTACCGGCCGACTGGGTGGAAGGACTCGACGAGCAGGTTCGAAGAGCCTGGGAGCTGGTCTCCGCAGGCCTTCCCCAGGTCGAGCTCCCGAGCCTCGACGCGATGCAGAAAGCCTGCCTGGACATCATGCTCAGCGAGGCCGTCGCGTTTCACAGTACCTGGATGGAAACCCGCCCCGACGAATACGGTCCGGACGTGCTCGCGCGGCTCCGCACGGGCCTCGCCGTGACGGGCGCCGCCTACGTGAGCGCGATGAAGGACCGGGAACGGATGCGCACGCAGGTCGCGAGAGCCATGCGCGGCGTGGACGCGATCCTGTTGCCCTCGACCGCCTCCGTCGCGCCTCTCATCGCATCCGAGGTCGACACCAAGCCGCTGGTTCGCTTCACGCGCCCGTTCAACCTGACAGGGCAGCCCGTGTTCAGCCTTCCGGCTCCCGTGGACGGCCTGCCGGCCGGCATCCAGGTGATCGGTCACTTCGGCCGCGACATCGAGCTGGCCGCGGTCGCGGCCGGGCTCGAGCGAGCCTGGCGCTCCGCTAGCGACTGACGACGTCGTTCGCCTCCGTCAGCGACCGCGCGAAGGCCTCAAACCTGTCCATACCCTCCGTGAGCGTCTCGAGCGAGCAGGCGTACGAGAGGCGGACGTGGCGGTCTGAACCGAACGGAAGCCCTGGAACCACGGCCACGCGGCCGACCTCCAGCAGGGCTTCGGCAAACCTCACCGAACCGACGATCTCGACCCCCGCGATCACCCTGCCGTAGAGCTCGTCGACGCGCGGAAAGATGTAGAAAGCGCCCTCCGGCATTCCATCGAGGTGCACTCCCGGCATCGCGCTCAACCGGTCCGCCACGTACCG